>Ga0209722_1000006_pt1 | contig 358103 bp, 264 predicted proteins | sample BioC12SIPDNA_2_FD_185745 | JGI IMG/M metagenome (GOLD analysis project Ga0209722, IMG submission 185745) | Anaerobic biogas reactor microbial communites from Washington, USA - Biogas_R1_A C12 SIP DNA (SPAdes) (version 2) | ecosystem: Engineered > Bioreactor > Anaerobic > Unclassified | place... | reverse complement strand
AATTTGGGTAAAATATAGAGAAATCCCGTAAAAACTCTTCGATTGGAACAATAAATCCTCAGATTTAGTGGTGAGAATTCACAAACGTGTTCTCACAAACCTTGAGAAGCAATTACGCAAAGGTCTTATCCCAGAATGTGATCTGCTCGCCTGATTTTCCAGGATCGAGGCTGATACTTTTCACTTGTTGCCCTTTAATATTGTAAATAGCTATAATGGCACTATGGATTTTATCGATATTCGTTCCGGTATCAAGCGCACTCACTTTGATATTGGTAAAGACGTTGAAGGGGTTGGGGTATGCGGTGATGCTTGTTTCAGTAATGGCTGGAGCCACCGGGTCGTCATTAGCCACAGGTGGAGCACCAAACTCGAAACAACCCATGTCTATACGGCCATCCCAGACACGCTGGTTACCTGCCAGATCATAAGGCAAAAGGTTTAGTCCGGTAGTGTCAACAGTGCCTGCGTTTATGCAGGGAGAAGCAGCAGAAAGGCTGTAATAAAGCGGATTATTTATATCATCCCCGCCTATAAAGAAGGGATTACCCATGATATTGGTATCCGGGTAATTGATCGTGCTGCCCGGACCTTGCCAGATGTCGCTATAACCATTCCTGATCAGGTTGTTGTTGAGAGTAAGCGTAGTAGGGATACCTGTCCCATCCATGGGATTGATGGCTATTTCTACAGAACGATCATTGAAGAAAATGCTGTTTGAGATTGTTACATTTCCATTAACCATCAATGCCTCACCGTTGCCGGTATGTCCTGCAAAAGTGCAATTGGTGATGTTCATCTCTGGATATGCATGACCGACAATCAACACACCTCTTTCATTACAGCTTATGTTCGAAAACAAACAGTTCCGAAATGTATAGTATTGTTGGAATATTGGATTTGATACTCCACCAAAACAAATTGCCTGAGAATCATCATCTGCCATTGATAGGTTGATGAATATTGAGTTTTCTACAATAATGCCCTCTCCTGCTGATACCAACAAAAGTGGCTTTGCCCAAACTTCGCCACTTGTATAGGTTGATGCAGCATTTCGAAAGACAGAGTTTCGAATTATTCCGGTGAAGTAGCCGTCACATAACAAAAAACCCATGCTTTCGGTTGTGAAGTCCTCAATAATTATCCCGTCCCAAAGGCAGTTTGTGGCATAAGTAATGTTAATGATAGCAAACAAATCCGGACTCAGTTCATGCATCCTAAGGTCCTTCAGATGCAGTGATTCCTCATTAAAACCCCAGATTGCACAACTGTTGTTCGATCCGGAAGTGGTGATGGACAAGTCCTCCAGACTGGCGTGAGATTGATAGAAGCTGGTAAAGACTTTTAAGGCATTATATGGAATATTTACATAGTCTGGGTCCATCTCTCCCACTATCTGAGTCTCTTCAATTCCAGCTCCTTTTACCTTTACCCAACTTTTCAAAGGAATAGGAAATATCTGCTGATTGGCGGTTCGGGAATATGTGCCGGGGAGTATGTGAACAGTTTTCTGGTTCAGGCTGTCTGAAGCAACTCTATATACTGCAGTTCTGATTGTTTTGAGAGCTGTTGCAGGGCTCAAACCATCATTGGCATCGTCTCCGGTGGGCGATACATAAAGATCATGATTTACTTCCTCATGATGGAATGTCTCTGCGTCTATCAATAGCTGAAACTCATTTCCAGAAGCTCGGAATGGAGCAGCATAGTAGCTGGTAGGATTGGCAACAGTGAACTTATCCAGGGGGATACTAAGATCGTTATTGATGGAATGAGCCACAATATCCTGCCCGGCTCCGGCTGTATTATTGTATATGGAGCAGCGGTTTACAGGATCGAATGTAACCGATACTGATCCCATATAACCATAGATATACATACCTCCGCCCATGTGATAAGCATAATTATTAAAAATCTTTACTCCACTGAGATACACTGTGCAAAAACTGGCTCCTACACCGGCACCGTTATATCCATTGTTTTGGAATATCTTGCAATTTAGTATTGTTACAATCGCATTAGAGCTTACAGATAACCCGTTTTTACAATTAGTTATTGAAAAACCTCTAATTTTGATGTTTTGAGAATTCTGCCTTACCCAAAGACCCCAAGATATAGCCCCTCCATCGATTATTGTTGAATCGACATATTCGGCATCGTCTGTTAATGCTTCTAGGCTGATTACACTGATTCCACTTGTTTGAATTGAGATATTCTCATAGTATCTCCCAGGATAAACAAGAACAGTATCACCTGCTGACTATGCTGTAACAGCCGCTTGTATGCTCGTATATTGTCCCGCTCCGGTGATATCTACAATTCTGGTAACAGCATGTAATCCAATACCAATCATACATAAAAGTCCGATTATTATCCAGCTATATCTTTTCATTTCATCCCTCGTGCTATTTTATCTTCACTACTTGCGAAGTGAGGGTGTGTGCCAAATGGTGGTGTAGGTTCCGACACGTTTTTCTTAGGTTTTAATGGCATTTATCTTTCCTTGTATTGCACATTCAAAATATGGCAAGACGACTGGCTGCATAATTTTAACCTTTTCATTTTAAGTCAAGGTTTATTTTCGAGAGTGTATCAGAGTTCCATTTTGTCCTAACAAACTGTATGGTTATCAGTTATGTAAGTCGCAGGAACAATCAGACTGAGCATGGCTCGTCCTTATCTCAGGACTTTAGTCAATTCCAGGTTAAGACTTGCTTAACGCCTTGGCCAAAGAACCAGAAAAGCGAGGCTGGCTTAGATCTGAATAAACCAAAAATAAAACTTGACAGTTTGCTGCGTTTCTCAAAAACATAATACAGCTTAAAAAAAGCCGGCGGCATCTTGGGCTCAAAGAAGCGTCGTAAAAATTTAGGGAGCGAAAAATGAAACGTTTGGCGATCATTTTTATCCTTTTGCTGCTTGCATCAGCAGCATTTTCGGTTTCCGAATATCTTTTGCAAACCGGGCTGAAGGCTGCCATGTACACCAGCATGATTAGTGAATTGGGCTGGGAATATGACGGCAGTGCCTGTTTTTATGGAGCTCTTTTGGGGGAGGGGGAATCCGTTTCCAGCGGACGCTGGTTCGAACGCGGAACCAAATATAACATCTGGGCCTATGGCGATGAAGACGCAATCGACCTGGATATACAGATCACAGACGAAAACGGCAGTGTGGTTGCCGAAGATAGTGCTTATGACGCCACTCCAAATTGCGATTTTAGGCCCAAAAAATCCGCCAGCTACACCATAACCATCACGAACTATGAATCAAATGGGCAGGTTTTTGTGTTTTGGGGCGTGATGAACAACGACGTCAGTCCCTACTACAATGCCGGGGAAAAATGCGTGAATGCCTTGGCTAAAATGATGGATTTCTTTAGCATCCTGGATGAAAATGCATGGGACTATCGGTTTTTCCTGAACAAAACCTTCCTCATCGGCGGAATCATGGAGGAAGGCGAAAGCCAGTGTTTTTACAACTTCAGCGTGCCCTTTGACACGGGCTGCTATTTTGTTGGCTTTGGCAGCGATGAAATACAGGATTTTGACATCAAGCTGACGGAACAGTGGGGCTTGGACCAAGTGGATTATGACTTTGAGGCTGATGACTATCAAATTATTTGCGAGGATAGCGACTACGCCGCAGTTGCCACCATGGAAGGCTCTCTTTACGATTCAGAGCTATATGCCTTGAAATATAGGGTTTACAAATCCCGGGAAAGCGGTTTTGTCTTTACGCTCATATTGACGGAATAGGGGACAAACAGCGGTTCCGAGCTTGAAATAAGAGCGGGTTTTTCCAAACTGTCAAACAAAGGGAAAAGCTGGCTCAAACCTCTTGTGCTTTGTTCTGTCAACGACTCTTGCCCGAAGCAGCATTTTTATTCAAAAACCTTCACTTTGCAGACGCCACCCCAAGTCAACAGCGCCTCGCCCTTGCCTGCAAGCGTTAATCAAGCGATTATCAAGCCTTAATCAAGCCTTAACTATTAACGCTTGATTAAGACTTGATTAAGAAGTGACTGACGCCGTGAATCAAGACTGAGGCATGTATCCAAACATGGGTGAAAGCCATGGTCATCCAGTGTTTGGCAGGTTTTGAAAAGCGTGGAGCCAAGAGGCTGGAAAGGCTCTCACATGTTAATAAAAATACAATCAAAAAAAACGCCCCGCATTTTCTCTCACCAAAGCGGGAGAGCAAACGTGAGGCGCGTGGTTGGGATGCCGGTTTGAACTTACAAAGGAGAAAAAGTTCCGGCTTCCCTTATGATTATTTCAGAAGCAACATCCTGCGGGATTGGCTTTGCCTGCCCGCATCCAGTTTATAGAGATAGATTCCGGAAGCCACGGGAAGGCCCGAATCGTCGTGTCCGTCCCACACCAGGCGATGGTTTCCGGCGCTGAGGTTTTCATCCAAAAGGGTTTTCACAAGCTGACCCCTGCTGTTGTAGATGGCAAGTTTGGCAGCTCCGGCAGCAGGGAGGGAGAAAGCCAGGGTGGTGCTTGGATTGAAGGGATTGGGGAAGTTCTGCTGAAGCTCGAAAAGCGGAGGCAGAGTGGGGTCATCAACCCAGAGAAATGTGTCAGGACTGTCGGTGGTGAATCTGATGGCAAGGCCGGCTTGCAGGGGCGTTGCGGTTGGCGGATATTGATTTGCATGGGTGTAAGCCAGCCCCACGGTTTGGTTGTGGTTTTCAATTCCCACGGTGCAATAGTTTGTGGTGGTGCCAGGATTGTCCACTGTGTGATACTGGATCACAATGTCGCCGTCCTGATCTTCGCGGGGGTAGAGGATGATCTGGAACTTTTCGAGCGAGGCGTTTTCCATCAGGTCGATATTGTACTGGTTGTAGGCATCGTTCCATTGCACGACATAGCGGTTGTTTGCGGCATCGTGCCAGCGGATGAGGCGCATATTGTTGAAAATACCGGCGCCCTGGTCGTCAATCCCGGTCTTCAGTCCTTTGAGGTCATCCCAATAGGCTGCGATCATGGCGTTTGGACCAAGTGCGGCGGGGATGTAGTGGTTGTAAAAATCCACCATATCTGTGGGTAAAAGCGAAATCCAGCCGTTTGAACACATGGTGACGTGGTGGTAGTCACGTCCATAAAAGCGGAAGGAGAAAGGCAGATCCACAGTGAGCGAACCGTCGTCCATCACTTCCCAAACCGTTCCCTGTCCGCCCAGAGCGGGATCCGTTTCAATCCATTGATACGCAGGGGCTTGCGGGAAGTCGGTGTCGAAGCTTTCATAGGCAAAGTAGCCATATTCATCAGGCCCGGTGGGAGATGTGGTGGTTGGGGTTCCGGCGGTGAGGCTGTAGAAAAAGGTATTTTGATAGTCGCCGCTGGAAAAGACCAGCTTCATGGGCAGGTTGCGTCCGTTCCAAGCTCCGGATTGCACATTGATGGAGGCTTCAAAGGATTTGATCTGTCCGGGTTCGATGTTGCCAAGCTGAATGTCGTTGGCGGAGAAGCTGGCGGCTTCGGTGAGGGAAATGCAGCGGACTTTGGCATTGTCAATGGCGCTGACACCGCGGTTGATCACCTGAAATTGGACGTTTGAACTCTGCCCGATGGCAATCATGCCGCTGTGGCTCACAACGCTAAATTCGGCTCCGCCGCCATACATCTGGAATTGCTGAACCGGCTGGCCGGGAATCTGCAGGCTGAAGGTTATGTTGCGGCGGGGGATTATGTTTTCATGTCCGTGGATGGTGAATTGGATATTGTGGCTGGCGCCGGGGGCAAGGCTGAAGGAGCTGTGAGCGTAGCTCACATCGGCAAATTCAGCGGCTTGAATCTGAAGTTCGTTGATCTCCACAGCGCTTTGGGAGAAGTTTTTCAAGCTTATTTCGGCGTTGAAGCTTTCTCCGGGGGAAAGGAATTGCTGAGCGGCGTTGTTTGCTTCGATGCCCACTCCGGACTGACCGGAAACGCTGAGGGTGACGATTCTGGGAATACGGTTTTCCTGGCTCACGGTGAGGGTGAGGTCACGGTCGTCGCCGGGGGTGATGGGCAAAATTGCGAAGCCATCCTTCACCTGAGCGTGGGTGAAGTTGATGCCGTCGCGGGTTCCGGTCACCATGGCGCCTTTGTTTGCAGGAATGTTCACCCGGACGTGGGAGGCGCTGAGCGGGATTTGGTTGCCGCTTTCCACAATGTCCTGCGGAAATTCCTGCGGCACCAGAACCCACATGTTCAGGCTGGGATCCGCCAAAAGGTTGTAAACGTGGAAATAGAAGGCCACGTATTGATCGTTGGCGAGTTCGTTCGGGAAGTTTTTATAGAGTTCGATTTTTCCCATCAAAACGCTGGAGCCGAAGCCGCGCACCCCATAGTCGAAAATGCTGCGGAAAGCTCCGCTGCCAATGGAGTTGTTGTATCTGGTCTTGGTGTGCAGGTCGGAAGGACCCACAAAGGCAACGCATCCGTTGGGCTGAGCCATGCTGCCCATGCGCATCCATTTCTCGCCAAAACAGGGGTTCACGGAGTTGGCAAAGTCTCCGGTGTTGCAAACTATTGAGAAAACCACAGGCATGCGGGGTCCGTTGTAAGTGGCGTCCAGATCGGGATTGTGGAAGGAGGGGAAGTGCCAGCCATTGGCGTCACCCCAGCCGCGATAGCTGATGAATTGCACACCCTGGTTGATGGATCCAACGATGTCCGAAGTGCCGGGATAGGTGGGAGGGTAAAACACTGTGTCCACGGCGGTATAGCCGATTCCCAGCATCTTTTCCCTCAGCCAGCGGGACATGTGGACCGGAGTGGTGGGACGCAGCCCGCCTTCGGCATAGTTTCCAGCCACAGCCAAAGCGCGTTTCATCCAGGAAGTGTTTCCCATAAACGGGGTTTTTTCGTAGATGACGGTTTTGTTTGCCATGGAGATGAATTCGGAAATTTCGTTGAAGGAAAAGCGGCCAATCAACATTTCGGGGAAGTAGTCTTCACCTTCCAAAAGGGTGTATTGATGGTCGTCGGCATCGTTTTCATTATATTCCGGAGAGGGGAAAAAGGCGGTGGGAATGGTGTAGGGTCCCTGTCCGCCGGCATCGCCCAAAAGCAGCAGATAGTCGCAATGATGCTGTTCGTAGTGGTTGCGGATGAAGTCACGATAGTCGCTGAGGCTGCTTCCAATTTCGTTTTGATAGGCAACAAAAACCTCATAGCCCATCTGGCGCTTCCACTGGATGAAGTCTTTCTGGTAGTTGGCAAGGTTTGTGTGGCTCAGGATGAGCATCTTGGGCCGGGAAACGGGCAGGTCGCGCAGGTAGGAGCCGGCATAGTTGTCAGCCAATGCTTTGTAAGCATCCACAAAAGCGGGGGAAACGCTGTTGGGAAGCTGGATGGGCTGGCTTCCGTTGAGGGTGAATTCCACATTTGAAAGGGTGCGGATGGTTTCACCTTCGTCGAACTGGGTTTGGATCAAAACGGTGAATCCACGCATTTCCCGGAAGGTGAATTTGTTGCCGATGGAAAGTGCGTCGATGTTTCTGTTTTGTTCGGTGTAAAGCAATCTGCCCTGGCGGTCGAACACGTTCCATTCCAAGGCTTGCACGCTGAGCTCAGCCTCTTGGAAGGGCAGGGCATAGGTTTTGGAAACAAAAGTGGTTTGAGGATATTCGGGGTCGGCGGTTTCCGTTTCCCGAATGGGTTGGGGGCGCAGATTATTCAGCCGAGCCTGCACGCCGGTGGCGGTGGTTTGGCAAAAATCCCCGGCCAAAGCGCCCAGCAGGCCCAGGGACATCAATAAAACTATCGTTAATATGGTTCGCATTAAAGTTCTCCCAAATTTCTGACCATGTGTATGCAAAAAGTATTCCCAAGCGGCGGGCTTTTGAATTTTACAGGCTTTTTGGAAAAAATCTTGCATATTAAAATGCTTCCGAATTCAAACAAGGATACAAAATGAATAGAACCTTCAAACATACAATCATCCTTTTGATGGCTGTTGCCGGGCTGTTTTTGGCTTCCTGCGGAAGAAACATTCCGCTCACACCGCCAATCGAGCAAAACATCCTGCGTTTTGGCACCGAGGAGAGCTTTGATGTGGTCACCTGGAACCTGCAAACCTTTCCCGCGAGCCAGGCAAGCATGGAAACCATTGCACGCATCATTCCGCAGATGGAAGCCGATGTGATTGCCCTGCAGGAAATTATGGATTATAACGCCTTCCACGAACTGGTGGGAATGATTCCCCATTACAGTGGATTCATATATAATGCCACGAACAGCTATCGCCTTGCCTATCTATATGATACGCGCACGGTGGAAGTGCAGAACGTCTATACCATCTACAACGGGCAGACCAATCCTTTTCCCAGGGCGCCCTATGTGATGGAATGCAGCTTCAAGGGTGAACCGGTGGTTTTGATAAACAACCATTTGAAGGCTTTTGGAGACAATTATATAGATGAGGATGACCCTTGGGACGAGGAATATCGCCGCCGCTTGGCGTGTCAGCTATTGGATCAATATATCGTGCAGAATTTTCCCAACGACCGCGTCATCGTTGTGGGCGACATGAACGATCAGATTGCCGAACCACGTGAATACAACGTTTTCCTGTCTTTTTTGGACAAACCGGAGGAGTATAAATTCGCGGACATGGATATTGCCTTGAGACCCACCTACAACAACGTTTCTTACCCAACCTATCTTTCACATATCGACCATATTCTGATCACGAACGAGCTTTTTGATGCTTTTGATGCGCCGGACGCGGTTTGCCGCGTGATCCGGGCGGATGAATATATGGGAACCTGGCAACATTATGCGGCTCTGGTTTCCGACCACAGACCCCTGGGAGTGCGGCTGTATCTGAACTATGGGAGGAAATGAGCCGGGCTGATTTTTGGCTTACACTCAGCCTTTTTCCAGATCGGCAATCTTGTCCCTCAGTTCTGCGGCGCGTTCAAAATCCAGCTTGGAAGCGGCGCGCTTCATCTCCTTTTTCAGGAGTCCAATCATCTTTTCCTTGTCGTCCAATTCCAGATATTGATAAAAATCTTCCTTTGAGGGCTTGAGGTCTTTATCTTCCTCTTCTTCGCCGAGGGAGGCATAGCCTTCGGCGATGGCGGTGGATTGCATGATCTGATCGATGGTTTTGCTGATCGTGCGGGGCGTGATGCTGTGTTCCTGGTTATATTTCAGCTGTTTTGCGCGGCGGCGGTTTGTGACTTCCAGGGTTTCCCGGATGGCATCTGTGATCTCATCCGCATAGAAAACCACCTTGCCGTCGATGTTGCGGGCGGCGCGTCCGGAAATCTGGATCAGGGAGCGGGTCGAGCGCAGAAAGCCGGTTTTGTCGGCATCCAAAATTGCCACCAGCGACACTTCCGGCAGGTCCAGACCTTCGCGCAGTAGGTTCACGCCCACGATTACGTCATATTCGCCCAAACGCAGGCTGCGAATCACCTGGGCGCGTTCGATGGAGTCGATTTCACTGTGCAGATAGCGCGCTTTTATGCCGGCGTTTTGCAGGTAGATGCTGAGGTCTTCGCTCATGCGCTTGGTGAGGGTCATCACCAGAACCTTGTGGTTTTTTGCCACTCTTTCCCGGATTTGCGTGATGAGGTCGTCCACCTGATTGCGGATGGGTTTGATCTCAATTTCAGGGTCCAGCAGCCCGGTGGGGCGGATCACCTGTTCCACAATCTCGCCCTGGGTCAGTTCCAGTTCGTAATTTGCCGGAGTGGCAGAGACGAAAACCACCGTGCGCAGATATTTTTCAAACTCATCAAAACGCAGGGGACGGTTGTCGAAAGCCGAAGGCAGCCTGAAACCGTAGTCCACCAGGTTCTTTTTGCGGGTGTAGTCGCCTCCATACATGCCATGCACCTGCGGAATGGTGGCGTGGGATTCATCAATCACAAAGATAAAGTCGTCTGGAAAGTAGTCCAGTAGGCAGTTTGGCGGGTCGCCAGCTTTGGAGCCGGTGAGGTGGCGGGTGTAGTTTTCAATGCCGGAGCAGTAGCCCAGTTCAGCCAGCATTTCCAGGTCGAATCTGGTTCGGGATTGCAGCCGGTCTGCCTCCACAAAGCGTTCGTTTGCCAGATACCAGGCAACGCGTTCGTTCATTTCATCCTCAATGGAAAGCAAAGCCTTTTGCAGCTTTTCCTCGCCCATCAGAAAGTGGATGGCTGGATATACAGGGTATTCGGAAACCTCGCCAAGGCTTTGATAGGAAATGGGATGCAGCTTTTCCAAACGGCTGATCTCATCGCCGAAAAACTCCACCCTCAAGCAGTGCTCCAGATAGGCGGGATAGATGTCCACAATGTCGCCCCGGACCCTGAAGGCGCCGCGCTCAAAGGCAATGTCGTTGCGGCTGTAGTGGGCTGCCACCAGTCTTTTGAGCAGTTCATCGCGGTCCATCTGCATGCCCGTTTCCAAGCGGATCAGCGCTTCGCGATATTCCTCTGGCACGCCCAAACCGTAGATGCAGGAAACCGAAGCCACGATGATCACATCCCTGCGCTCCATCAGGCTCATGGTGGCTCTGAGCCGCAGTTTTTCGATCTGCTCGTTGACATCGGAATCTTTTTCAATATAGATGTCTTTTCCGGGGATATAGGCTTCCGGCTGATAGTAGTCATAATAGCTGATGAAATATTCCACCGCGTTTTCCGGGAAAAGCTGACGCAGTTCGCCGTAAAGCTGGGCGGCGAGGGTTTTATTGTGCGACAGCACCAGCACGGGACGGTCGAAGCGGGAGATGAGATTCGCAATGGTGAAGGTTTTTCCGCTTCCTGTGACTCCCAGCAGCACCTGGTGCTGTTTTCCAGAGCGGATTCCCTCTTCCAAAGCGGCAATGGCTTCGGGCTGGTCACCGCTGGGACGATAGTCGGTTTGGAGCTTGAAAATTCCCATTTGGTCCTTTTTTCAATTAATAGTTTTTGGTCACAACGTCAACTCAAACAGAGCCTTGGGCTTCCCGGATGGAAATATTCTCCGCCGGGTCAACAGTTTTTGCTTGACTTTTAGCTTTTACCAAAAAAGCATGAACCCAGATTACAGAGACCCCTTTTTTTGTCGAGAAAATTAAGCACTGGAGAGATAAAATGGCCAACTTCGAAGACTTCCAAGTAAACTACGAAAACCTGCTGAAACTTGGATATGCAGTAATCGACATCCGTTTTAAGGATTATGACACCCTTGGCGACAGCCACAAACTGGTGATTGCCCGCGTGGACACAGACCGCGATGAATTCTATCAGGATATGCTGAAACAATATACCACAGTGGAATTCAAGCCCGGCGAGATTTACGATATCTGGACCGATATCCTGATGCACAAAGTGAAAATGAGCAGAGTGCTAAACCGCGACATCGCCATCAAAGTGGCAGCCCTGGACTATATCGAAACAGTCTATCCCATCCGATGACCAGCCAAACCCTGCTGCTGATCAAGCCCAACGCGATCGAACATCGTCACGTGGGGCACATCATCACCATCCTGGAGGAATCCGGCTTCCATATCCTGAAGGTGAAGGATCTGCAGTTCACAGCCCAAGGCGCGGGCGAGTTCTATGCCATGCACCAAGGCAAGGATTTTTTTGACCGCTTGGTGAAATTCATGATTTCCGGTCCGAATATCGCCCTGCTGCTGGAAAAAGAAAACGCCGTGGAGGAGCTTCGAAAGCTGGTGGGTTCTGCCATTCCCCAGGAACGTGAACCTGGCACAATCCGTCACCTATATGCTGAAGGGATAGCCGAAAATGCCGTTCATGCCTCGGATACGGATGAAAACGCCCGGCGTGAGATCAAGCTGATTTTTGGCAGCGATACGTCCCCGGAACTGGTTTGAAATCGGAGGGTTCAAAGCAGGCGGAAAGCTTCGCTTTGGGTGATTAATTCCTTGATCTGGTCTGTGCTTTCAGCGCGGTTGATCTGCTGGCGCAATTCCGCCGATCCCGCCAAACCCTTGGTATAGTGGCAGAGCTGCGAGCGCAGTTCTTTGTAAACCACGCGTTCGGGCTTGAATTTCAGGGATAGATCGATGAAGCGGAAGATGGTTTCCTGAAGCTTGCTTTTCGTCACAGGCTTGTAGTCGCCGCTTTCCCACAGCTGTTTGCTTTGTGAAAATATCCAGGGCTTGCCCAAGGCGCCACGGCCTATCATCACAGAATCGCAAGCCGTTTCAGTTATCATCCTGCCTGCATCTTCCGGGCTTTTCACATCCCCGTTTCCAATCAAGGGAATCCTCAGTTCTTTTTTGAGCGCGGCAATGTGAGCCCAATCCGCTTCACCGGAAAACATCTGGGATTGCGTGCGGGCGTGCAGGCAGATGAAGTCTGCCCCCGCGTCCTCCATCATTTTGCCAAATTCAATGTAGTTCAGGCTTTGCGGGTTCCAGCCGCTGCGAAATTTCACTCCCAGCAGGCATGAATCCCCCAAAACGGATCTCACTTCAGACACGATTTCCCAAGCCCTCTTCGGCTCTTTCATCAGAGCGCTTCCTGCTCCGCGCTTCACCACTTTTTTCACCGGACAGCCCATGTTTATATCGATAAAGTCGGGCTTGTAGTCAAGGCAGAGTTCCGCAGCGCGAGCCATCACCAGAGGGTCGGAACCAAAAAGTTGAATCCCAAAGGGTCGCTCCACCTCGTCAAAATGCACATATTGGATGGTTTTCAAGGAATCCCGGCTCAAGCCGTCTGCGCTCACCATTTCGCTCACAAGCACGTCTGCGCCGTTTTCTTTGCAAAGCTGGCGGAAGGCTTGGTCTGTGTAGCCCGCCAGAGGTGCCAGCCACAATTTTGCTTGGCAAATGCTTTGCAGGGAAGAAGCTTTCATCGGTTCAGATGCGTTTAAAAAGCATGAAATGGGGCTCAAAACCCTGGCGCCGCTGCTCCGTTTCATACCAGGTGGCAACGTGGTCTTGCAGGCTCGGACTGTTTTGAATCACCTCATTTTGCAGCGACACATATTCGGCTTGCTTCAGCATCATTTCGGCAATCCAGATGCTGTATTCTTTGTGATCGGTGGCGATGTGCAGTTCAGCGCCAGGCTCCATCACCTGCGCCAGGGCTTTCAAAAACTCGGGCTGAAAGAGTCTGCGCCTGTGGTGCCTGCGTTTGGGCCAGGGGTCGGGGTGTTGAATATACACACAAGCCACGGACTCTGGCGGCAGAAGCTGCGCAATCCCGGCATCCACCATCATACGCATCAAACGTACATTGGAATGGCGTTCTGAGTTGATCTTTTTCAGGATATTCCGAATCCTTTTATCGGCTGCTTCCAAGCCCAAAAAGTTCCACTGTGGGTGCAAAGGTGCATATTGCGAAAGAAATTCACCCTTGCCGGAGCCAATTTCCAGATGCAAAGGCTTCTGGTTATCAAACACCTTTTGCGGCTCCAGAAAGCCTTCCCCAGGCTCCAAAACGAAGAAATCCCAGTCTTCAAGCATCTTCGTCCTCGTCTTCTGAAACTCGGCTGGCTTTAAGTTCGTTCAATTGTGAGCGCTGGATGAAAAGATCCGCCAGGGAAAGCCCCTGGGCGATGAAGACAAAAACCAGCAGGGCATGGATGTAAGCCGCAGACCAGCTTGGAATAAGCGTTTGTTTGGTGAGCAGAAAAAGTCCGCGATACCAAGCTGCGATCAGTCCGGCGCCAATCAGCGAACCCAAAACCATTCTGAAGCGCGTGAGGGCTTTCATGAAGAAGACGAATTTTATCAGCAGTGTCATCAAAGCCGCCAACGCCAGGTTTGAAAGAAAAAACCAACTGAGGCTCACACCCATTTTCGGGCTGTATGCCAGCGAAAAAGCCAAGCTTAACAGGAAGATGACAATCCAGGCCAGGGGATTTTTCAGATAGTGGTAAATCACCGCCACCGCGCCACAAACCAGAGCCAGAAAGATGCCCAATTCCAAGGAACCGGGGCGTTTTGCCGCCTTGACCGGCAAGGCATCTTCGGCACGGTAAATCTCTATGATATCCCCTGCTGCAGGGTCGCTGTAAGACGTTACGGTCTGGGCTTCATGAGTTTGCCCGATGTTGCTGATAAAATATCCCACAATGGCGCCCAAAAGCGGGAGCAGCAGCGCCAACAGGAATATCGGCTTGAATTTTATGCTTTGCATGGCTTGCCTCTTGTAAATTTTAATTGACGTTATCCAATGGAGCTATTTTATGGCAGACACTGCCTTTGTCAATCACAAAAGTGGGAGACAGGGCTTAAAACCGCCGTCAAAGGGGTTTTCATCCCGGCGGAACTGAAAAGCAATTGTTTTGGAGAATACAAGATATGAGCCTGATTGGAAAACTCAGACAGAAACTGGCACGCACCAAAAGCGGATTTCTGGGCAAAATTGCCGAAGCGGTCAAGCTGCGCGGCAAGGTTGATGACGAGCTGATGGAGGAAATCGAAGAGATCCTCCTCAAATGCGACACCGGGGTCGAAATGACCCAATTCATCATGGACAGCCTCACCCAGCGGATCAGGGTGGACAGAATCACAGACGCCGGCGAAGTTCAAACCGCACTTGGCGAAATCATGCAAAACCTCCTCTTGAAAGATTATGAGGATCTGGGCAGCCTTTTCGATGAAATTGACACCAAGCCCTATGTGATCGCATTTGTGGGCGTGAACGGAGTGGGAAAAACCACCAGCATCGGAAAGATTGCCAAGGCTTTGGGCGATGCCGGAAAACGTGTGATGATCATTGCCGGAGACACCTTCCGTGCCGCCGCCATCGAACAGCTTGCCATTTGGGCGGAACGCGCGAACGCCACCATCATCCGTTCGCATCAGGATGCAGACCCCGCCTCCGTGGTTTACGATGGCATCGCCTCCGCTCTGGCAAAGGGTTTCGACGTTGTTTTGATCGACACCGCCGGACGCCAACATACGCGGGAAAACCTGATGAATGAACTCACCAAGATCGACCGCACCATCAAAAAACTGATTCCCGAAGCGCCACATCAAGCCCTGTTGGTGGTGGACGCAACAACCGGCCAAAACGCCATTTCCCAAGCGGTTAACTTCCACAAAGCCATGCCGCTCACGGGCTTGATCCTCAGCAAATATGACGGTACTTCCAAAGGCGGAATCATTTTCAATCTCAAACACAATTTGGACCTGCCCGTGCGCTTCATCGGCGTGGGCGAAGGCATTGGCGACCTCGAAGTCTTCAATGCAGACGCTTTTGTGCAGGCCTTTTTTACCAATAACGAAACTGAAGAAGAAATTCAGGAGGAAGAATGAACATCAAAATACTCAAGGTTTTAAACCCCATACTGCTTTTAACGGTGGTTTTCACGATGGTGGGCCTTGTGGGCTACATAAAAATTCAAACCGCCCCTTGGTACAAGCTGCACTTCATCTCCGGCAGCCTGTTCTTTTTGGCGGCGATATTGCATTTGATCCTAAACTGGGGATGGGTGAAAGCCAGCTACCTCAAGCGTAAAAAATCAGGAAAGTGAGCCATTTTCGCCCAGAGCAAAGTTCGGCAGTTTACAACAGTCTGAACCAGCTCATCGCATCACCCGGGGACCTGAACAACCAGCTGACACAGCTTCGCCGCTTGGTGGAAGGGGTCTATAAAGATCTCAGTGCCGACAGCGGCTTGAGCTTCAGCGGCCTCTTTGCCCGGATGCAATATGTGCACGAGACCCTGCAGGCGCCTTCTGAGATCGTTGCCCAGCTCAACCGTCTGCGCGTCCTGGCGAACAAAGCCGTCCACGAAACTGACTTCAAAACCAGCTCTGCCAACTGGACAAGCTCTGTTTTGGCGCTCAGAAATCTGCTGCAATGGCTGGATCCCGGCACTCGCGACCTCATGGTGGAAGATTTCATCAAGAACCACGGCGCCACGCCCTTTGCCACCATCAGCTTCGAAACCCCCAAAAAGAGCTTCCTCTCTGTGGTTCAAACCTGGGAACCAATCGAAAAAGACACCAAGATCAGCGGGTTAAAGATAATCGCCATCCTGGACGACGGCAGCCAATGCACGATTTTCCTGAACGATTTTGCGGGCGAAGGCCGCAAGTGGAGCCGCCTGAACAAGGTTTTGTGGAAATACTGCAGCCTCAGTTGCCAAAACCTGAGCGCCATCGCCGGCAAAGACCGCTATTATCAAAGCAATCCCAACACCTTCGTCGTTGTGGAACCCGACTTTCTGGTGGACGCCAGCGCGATTGCCGAATGTTTCACCCAGGACGGCATACACCCGGAGTTTTTCATTCTGAACCGGATGCAGAGCGAAGGCGCCTCGGAAAAACCCGTTATGGGCATCATCGCAAACGAGATTTTGGACGAGCTTGTCTCCTCGCCCGATGCGGATTATGAGGATCTTTTCCGGCTCAGCATGGCAAAAAAGCCCATTTCCCTGGTGGCTTTGGGCTTGCAAAGCGCCATGAATGTGTTCCACACCATCAAAAACAACCATTTTAAAAACATCAGGGATTTCACCCGATCCCTGGCAAACGACGCCGTCCAACTCGAGCCATCCTACATTTCACCCCAAAACGGTATGCAGGGCAGGCTGGACATACTTTACGAGCGCGACGGCAAGCGCCACATTGTTGAACTCAAAAGCGGAAAACCGCCGTTGCACGACGTCTGGAGCCAACACAAGATGCAGGTGGCGGCATACAACATGATCCTGCAATCCTGCGGTTCCAGCGGCAACCTGGGCTTCAGCAGCATTTTCTATTCAGCTGCAAGGGAAAAACCTTTGCGCCACGTTGCCAGTGCCACCAGCCTGGAACAAAACCTCATCATGTGCCGAAACCGCATTGTGGGCATCCTGCGCGGTTTGGCAACCGATCCCGGCACGTTTTTCGACTGGCTGCGGGACAGCGATTTTTCCAACGTTCCGCCCTTCATCCAAAATAATCTGGACCACATCAAAACCATCCTCAACAGCATTCAGGAACACGAATATCAATGGCTGATGGGGCAGATCCGGCTCATGGCTCGAGAAATCTGGTTTGAAAAGATCGGCGGCCTGGGCTTGGACAGCATCTATGGGCACAACGCCCTCTGGCAGGAAAGCGCCGACTCCAAGCGCGAACGCTACCGCATCTTGAGCGACCTCAAGGTTAATCAGATTGACTTTGCCCAGGTTCAGTTCACGCTCTCCGACAGCGAAGCCGTCACCGATTTTCGCAGCGGAGACATCGTTGTGCTCTATCGTCAGGGCATGAGCGTGGAAAAACAAGACCTGCTGCGCGGACGCATCGACACCATCAGCGAAACCGAACTCACCGTCACCATCCGCGGCGGCTTGCACCGGCGCTGGGAAGATTTCAAAAACCATTTGTGGTCGCTTGAACACGACATCCTGGAAAGCTCGCTCTACAGTCCGCTGCAGGCGCTTTTTGCCTTTATGTCTGCCCAGCCCCGCAAGCGTAATTTGCTCTTGGGCTTGGAAAAGCCCCGGGTTGACGAAATTGCAAACCCAGCCACAGACGAGCTTGAGCGGGTGATCCAACTGATGTTTGCCGCCCAGGATTACCACATCGTGCAGGGTCCGCCCGGAACGGGAAAAACCTCGGGATTGCTGACCCGCTACATCAAAAAACTTTACACCGAAACCGATAAAACCGTGCTCATTCTCAGTTTCACCAACCGCGCCGTGGATGAGATCTGCCGCAACCTGCGCAAACACGGGATCGACTTCATCCGCACCGGCCAAAGCGACGAAATTGACAAAGAGCTGATGGACAGCCGCATCCAGGGCAAACGCTTCAAGGATGTGGCAGCCATCCTGGGTTCCTGCCGCGTTTGGGTGGCAACCGTGCAAAGCTGCAACAGTTGGCTGGCAGACCTGCAAAAGCTGATCAAGATTGACGAACTGGTGATTGACGAAGCTTCGCAGATCATGGAAAACAGCATTTTGGGTATCATCTCCAAAATCCCCAAGACCATTTTGGTGGGCGACCAAAACCAGCTTCCGCCCATCTCGCGCCAAAGCGAGGAAGGCTTTGGTTTTACGCACGAAAAGCTGCAGAATCTCTGTTACGATTCCTACAGCCAATCCCTGATGGAGCGCTTGGGCAGGGTTTGCAAATCCAAAGCTTGGGATTCCTCGGTCACCATGCTCCACCAGCATTTCCGCATGCACGACGAAATTGCCGGGCTCGTCCAGCACTACTATGGTCACGGCTTGGTTTCCATGATCCCCCGGCAAAAAGAGTCTCTGAACCCACAAGGCAGCAGTTTTTTGGATTCCCGGCTCACCTGGGTGGAGTTTCCCCCCTCGGAATTTTCCTGGTATGACCTGCGTCAGGTGGACTACATTCTCAAGCTTTTGGAGCTTTTCCAGCGTAGCGGCCAGCTTGCCGATCCCGTGACGGACTTTGGCATTGTGGCACCGTTTCGAGCCATGATCCATGCCCTGCGACGCAAGCTTCCCCAGCCCCTGAAAGCCATCACCATCGACACCGTGGAACGTTTTCAAGGCTCCGAACGCAAAAACATCATCATCACCCTGCCTCTGCGCGGTCCGAGCTTTCTGCGCAATGTGGAGGCTGTGAGCGCAGACGGCTCCGTGGACCGCAAACTCAATGTGGCGGTAAGCCGCGCTCAGGAACGGCTCTACGTTTTGGGCTGTTCCGATATTTGCAGCCGCTCACGGCACTACAAACTTCTGATGGACAAAATTCACGAGTCTGGACAAGTGTTCCATCACAACGATCCAATACAAATTTAAAGGAGATAAACATGAACAAGCCTAAACAACCAGGCCAGATCAATATCAAGATCGACGAAAAAGTGGGCGAGGGAACCTACTCGAATTTCTTCGTCATCACCAATTCCCCCTCCGAATTTATCATGGACTTCGGTCGCATCCTGCCCGGAATTCCGGATGCCAGAATCTACACCCGCGTGGTCTGCACACCCCAACACGCCAAACAGCTTTTGAACCTTCTGCAGAAAAACATCGAAGGTTTCGAAAGCCAACACGGCGAAATCAAGGTGCAGGGCATGCCGGACAACAAGCCCGTGGGCTTCCAGACCGGGGACGACAACAAGTAATTTCCCCAAACTCAAATCAGCCATCCTTTTTTGAAGGCTGATCCGCATCATTTGGGAGGGGCGGCAACGATGAAAAGTTCCGCCTCTCTTTTTTTGTTTTTGAACCTGAAGCTGAATTGCAATTAGGGCGGGTTTAAGATCCAACCTGTGTTCAAAGATGCTGTTGAATAAGGTTAAGTGCTTTGTCCAAAAAAAACTTGCCAGCCTGCCTATTTCAAGATTCAGTGCCTTGTTCCATTTTTTCGGTCAACCTATTTTAGGATGGGTCACCCTTGCCCGAAAGCCTTAATCAAGTGATTATCAAGTCTTAATCAAGCGTTAAGAGTTAAGACTTGATTAAGGCTTGATCGAGAAGTGATCAAGACCTTGAATCAGGATTCACAGCACGGATCTGTTCACAGCAGAAAGATGATGCCAAGCAGGGTATAAAAAAATGTTTGGCGAACGGCAAAAATATCAGTTTCATGAGGAATTACGCGCATTATCAGACTGCCACCAAAAATTATTGTGAACGAGGCTAACTAACAGTGTGTCAAACAAATAAATCTGAATTCACGACAAAAAATCAGCTCTAATGGAAAAAATGCTTGACCAAAAAGAGCCTTGCGGGCTTTTATGGAACCAATTTGAAAACCGTTTTGACGGGGATGAAAAACATGAAAAAGATAGTTTTGACTTTGGGAATGGCAGTCTTGGCTGTGTGGGCGGCTTCGATCGCGGTGGAAACCGGTTCCCTGCGCAATTTCCTGATGGGCAGCGAGCCCGCCTGCGCCTACGACAACTGGATTTCACACATCGCGGAAGGCATCGCCAGCCCAAACTACAACCTGTATGCACCTTACGACAGGCAAACCAACGGCTTTGGCGACTTTCGTCTGGCAACCGCCAGCGATTTGATTTGGTGGGGAAATATGGCGGATCTGTTTATGGCGGAAGACTTTGACGGCGCCCAAGCCGTCATCGACGCCCACGATGGCCCTTTCCAGATCATCCAGTTCAATTGCACCGACCTGAACCGCACTTTCTACATGCTGCGCGAGATCCCGGACATGAGTTTTCACGATGACAACGGCACTCCGGATGACCCTAACGATGATGAACATGGCGCTTTCACCTATGGCTGGGGAATTTTCATCTACAATCCTGACGCCAGCAAGCCCATCATCGTGACCTGTCCGCACCCTTGTGACGACTTTCCCACCCCCGCCATGGGCTATGAAGCCCTGAAAACCTGGGATGCAAGCTTTTTGATGATCAACGGCTCCGGCAGGGAAGTCCGCTGGACAAACGTGGGTAGCTATACAAACACAAAATCGCTTTCCGACGCTTTGCGCAACCCCGCCCATCCTTTCAACACCATCTACAAAAAAGCAGCGGACAACATCAGGGACAGATTTGGACAACGTGAGTTTTCAGCCCAGATTCACTCCTACGACTGGAACAGGCATCAGGGCTACGCAAACTGTCAGATTTCAGCGGGAAATCCCCGCCCCTGTCCGACCCTGCCCATCCGCGATCTTTCCCCGCTGAAGCGCGATATGATCAACATGGGTCAGCATCTCATGATCCCTGCCAATACCATCGGCTTCCACGATGATGTGTATCTGAACGACTTTTACAGCGTTAACTACGATATCTACGATTTCATCTTCGACGACGGTGAACACAGCTATCCGGTGAACAACGAAATTGACCTTCCCGCCTACAATCAAAACCAGCACATGATCTACACCCAGTCCGGCACGAATCAATATGATGTTTACGATCCTTTTTTCCACTTGGAGATGGACGAACTGCCAAACTGTTATGCAGAAACTGAACACAACTACCATTGGTTTTATGGTTACGATGCCTTCTCGCGAGCCTGGGACATGGATAATCTTTTCACCACTTTCATCCAATATTATGGACGCTGGATTGAGGATTTGGAGCCCATTTTGGTGGATATGTTTGCCATGGATGATGGTTATACACCGCCGATTCCGCAAAACCTGCAGGTTCACAACCAATCCCACAGCAATGTCACCCTCACTTGGGAAAAAACCCATGGTTACGATTTTGACAGCTATGAAATCTTGTATGGACCCCAGCCCATTCAAGAAGGAAACTACCAGACTTGGGACAGAGAAAATACTTCCCTGCTGGCCTCGCCAAATTGTGAAACCGTTACCATCACCGGCCTTACAAACTCCAGCGAATACTTTTTCCGCATCCGTGCGCGTGATAAAAATGATAACGCTTCCGGGCTCTCAAACGAGGTGAACACAATTTTGGCGCCGGCAAACATCACAAATTTCCAGGCTTGGGGCATGGATGGCAGCGTGCGTCTCACTTGGAACGCCTCGAGTCAGGCCACAAACCAAGGCTTCAAGGTCTATCGCCGCGAAGGGCAGGGTGATTATATTATGTGGGATTCCTGGCTTCTGAATCCTGCTTTGAGCAATCCCACTGCCACAAGCTTTGAATGGTGGGACGAAGATGTGGAAAACACAGTGGATTACAGCTATAAGATCAGCAGCACAAACACCAGCGGCATTGAGTTTTTCCACAATTTTCCAGCAGGCGCCATGCCCATGACCATCCACAGTCTCAAGATTCGAAACAACGCCGGAGCAGGAACCTTGAACGACGACGTTTATTTTGGCTGCAATCCCTACGCCACGGATGGACAGGACAGCTATTGGGATCAAACAAAATCAAATCCCGGTAGTTCCGCTCATGTGTGGATTGCGTTTTTTGAAGCCGGCTGGGGCAATAATGGCACCCAACTGGGCAGGGAAATCCTGGGATATTACGACCCAGACGAAGAAATGAAAACCATGTTGCTCCGCACTCGCAGCGACCAGACCGGAATCCTGAGAATCACGGCTTCAGACGATTTTAGCCGCGCCGAAAAGCTTTATATTCAGGATGGTGCCACTTTCCATAATCTGCTGGAATCTCCGTATGACTTCAATAACACCAGTTCCAGCGTTCGGCAAATGATACTCTTTTGGGGCAACATGCAGCCCCGGGTTACCATCGGTTCCAAGGACAACATGATTTATCAGGGCGGCGACAGTGTTTCCTTCCTGTGGAGCTGTCAGTTTCCCTTCCTGGTGGACCACAGTCAAATCAGCGTGGTTTGTGATGCAGACAGCATCCTGCTTTCAAGCACCGTGCCTCCAAACCAAACCAGCTTCACTTGGAACATTCCATACAACGTTCAGGAAATGCAAAATTGCCGTTTTGTGGTTGAAACAACTGCGGTGGATGGTATTGTGCAGCGCTATGAATCCAGCTATCGCTTTTCCGTGATGCCGCGGATGGTTTTGGCATACAACGATCGTGGCACATTCATGGCTTCAAACCCTTGGCCGAATATGATCTTGAGCTTTGAAGAAGTGTTTGGACCCTCTCTGGCTTGGCAAATGGGGCCGTCTGGAGATTGGGAGCCTGCGGATACTTTCGAGTTCGATCACGCCTATTTGGTGCAGACCGAGGACGTGAACTTTTTCAGCAGCATTGAACCCATTCAGCATGGCACGTGGTTCCACGATCTGCGTCCCGGCTGGAACTTCATCCCAAACCCGCATCTTTGCGCCTATCGCTTGGAAGATCTGAGCTTTTCCCTGGATGGTCAGCTTTACCGCTTCAGCGAGCTTTTGGCACACGAACTGCTTTCTCCAGCCGTCTATGTTTTGCGCGATGGAGACTATGAACTTGCCCAGCAGATCGAACCTTGGGAAAGCTTTTTGCTGCACTACAACGGCAGCCTGGAGCTGGCCCCGCAGATTCGTTTCTATCCGTTCTACAACGGACCCGGGCTGCATCTGATCGCTCCTGAATACAAGCTTAAAGTAAGGCTGGAAGGAGCCTGTCCCGGAAATCTGGAACTGGGCTTGCACCGCTATGCCACCGAGGGGCTGGATCCCAGGCTGGATCTCATCCGGGCGCCCAATCCTCCCATGGTCGATCAATCCACGGTTTGGCTGCAATTTGCCGATGGCGGAAATGAGCAGAATACGCAGGAGCTGTTCTGCGAATATCGCGCTCCCTTCACCCAGGCAGATCAGGAAAAATATTTCAACATCAGGCTGCAAGCGGCTTCCACAGACCCGCATGAGTTTTATTTTGAGAGCGAAGGCGGGGAACAGGACTGGCAGTTTGTGCTGGTGCTGAATGACGAATTCCACTATTTGAACTCAGATGGCCCGATTGTGTGGCTTCCCCCCGAAGTGGGAACCTATGATGGTTACATCCTTTTGAGAAACTTCACCGTGGGCGTGGACGACCTGGTGCAGAGCCCCATTTCCGGCTTTTGCGCCTACCCTAATCCTTTCAACCCGGATGTGAGGATTAGCTTCAATCTGGCAAAGAGCGACGATGTGGAACTGAATATCTACAACCTGCGCGGCCAGAAGGTTCGAACCCTGCAAAAGGGAAAACTGAGCGGCGGAAACCATGTTTTGCGCTGGGATGGACGCGACGACAGCGGACGCAGCGTGGGAAGCGGAATCTACTTTGCCCGCATCCAAGGCAGGCAGGAAAGCCGCAGCATCAAGCTGACCCTGATCAAATAGAAATTCAAAGGATAAAAAGAAACCGGATGGAAGCCGTGATTCGCAGCCCCATCCGGTTTTTTATATGCTCACCGGGTTTATAAACCCAGCGCTAAATTAGTTCCAAGCCCAGTTCCTGGCACATGGTGTCGATATCTTTGCGCAGGCGCGGCGTGATGGGCACACCCAATCGTTTCACTTCCAGTTCGTTTTCATATTCCTTTTCGCCCGCCACCCAGATTCTGTCCCGTCCCGGCATCCGGCGTGAGTTTTGCAATTCCCGGCAGATGGCGCCGCTGGTTTTTTTGAAGTCATCCAGTTCGGTGAAAAAGTCGATGTTGATCGCCAGGAAAAAGTGTCCCAAACGGTAGGGTGCGGGGTTTCCTTCATCATCCTGACCCAAAAGCTGGTTCATAAAGCTTCCGTTTTGCAAGGCTGCGCAGAGGATCTCCACCATCGTGGACAGTCCGTAACCCTTGTGTCCGCCGGAAACTTCATCGCTTCCGCCGATGGGGAGCATCGATGCGGTTTGGCGCACCAAGTCCACCAAAAGCTTGTTCGTGTCCGTGTGCGGTCTGCCTTCCAGGTCGATGGCCCAACCTTCAGGAGTAGCCCGTTCTTCACGGGCAAATTGTTCAATCTTTCCCCTCTGGCTGATGGAAGTGGCGGCGTCGTAGATGAAGGGAAAATCCAGGTCTGTGGGCGCGCCAAAGCAGATGGGGTTTGTGCCCAAAAGCGGCTGAACTCCGTTGGTGGGACACACTGAAGGACGCGCATTGGAAAAATTCAAGCCTATCATCTCTGCGTCGCAGGCCATTTTGGCGTAGTAGCCACAGATGCCAAAGTGGGTTGAATCACGCACCGCCACTGCTCCCAAGCCAAAATTCCTCGCCTTCTCAATCGCTTTTTCCATGGCGCGGAAGCCAATCACATGTCCCATGCCGTGGTTTCCGTTCCAAACCGCGGTGGCGGCTTTATCCCTCACCACTTCGATGTGTGTGAGCGGATTTTGAATTCCCGCCCGGATACGGTCATAATACATTTTCAGGCGGCCGATGCCGTGGGATTCGATGCCCCGCAGGTCGCTGGCAATCAGGATCTCCGAGCAGATTCCGGCTTCTTCCGCCGGCACTCCGATTCGGGTGAAAACCTCTTTCATGAAGCTTTTCAGGGTTTGAACTGGCAGGCGTTCCATGATGTTTTATCCTTTAGATTTCTTATTCTTTGGGCAGCAGCACCGCGCGCAGGGGCGGGAAGCCGTTGAAATTCACCGATGAATAGCTTTGGGTGTAGGCTCCGGTGGTGAAGATATAGACCCTGTCTCCGGGCTTGGTGCTTTCTGGCATCTGATATTTGTAGTATTCATACATGATGTCCATGCTGTCGCAGGTGGGGCCGGCCAGAATGATCTCATCCGCCAGGCCTTCACCCTCAAAATAGATGGGAAACTTGATGGATTCATCGATGGTTTCAATCAAACCGCCAAATTTTCCCACATCCAAAAACACCCATTTATAGAGGTTGTTCTTGGCTTTGGTGGCGATGTTGACAATTTCGGCAACCAACACACCGGCATCTGCAACCAGCGAGCGCCCGGGCTCCATCACGATCTGGGGAATGTGCTCACCAAAGTCTTCCTGGATGAAACGAAAAATTTCAGCATTGTAGGCCCTGATGTTCAGAGTGGGATCCACATATCTGGCAGGATATCCGCCGCCCAAGTTTATCATCTGCAGTTCGATCCCTGCTTCCAAAACGGCGTCAAAAAGATATTTGGTGCGGGCAATGGCGTCGTCCCATTGTCCAATGTCGCGCTGCTGCGAACCCACGTGGAATGAGACTCCCCAGGGGATCAAGCCCAGTTCCGGCGTTTGGAGGATGAGGTTGAAGATCACATCCGGGTGAGCGCCAAACTTTCTGGTGAGCGGCCAGTCCGCCCCGGTTCCTTCTGCCAAGAGGCGAAAATAGACTTTGGCGCCGGGTGCGTTTTCTGCGATGTTTCGCAGGTCGCTTTCGCTGTCTGTAACGAACAGTTTCACGCCTTTCTCATGAAAATAGCGGATGTCCCGGGCTTTTTTGATGGTGTTTCCAAAGCTCATCTTTTCAGGGGAAATCCCCAGACGCAAAAGCTGATCGAGCTCATAAACCGATGCCACGTCGAAGTTTGAGCCCAGGCTATCCAACAGCATGATCACCTCATCCATGGGATTGGCCTTCAGGGCATAGTAAACCTGCAGGTTTGAAAATCCGTCATTTAACTCTTGATATCGGGCTTTGATGATATCCAAATCCACGATCAAAAGCGGGCTTTCCTGGCCTTCGGCAAATTTCCGGACGCGTTCAAAACGTTCCGGTTCCATATAGCGTTCAATCTTAAAACTATATTCCTCTCTATACATCCATGACCTCTTTTAGGTTTCTATATTGCTTAATATTCGGGGCGTCCATAGCTGCTGCGTCCCAGGTCCTGCCTGAACTTGGGGGAAAAGATACTGTTGGGGTTTTCCTTCAAAAAATCACGAGCCAGGCGCTGGGCGCCGTCACCTTCGCTGAGGGTGAGTTTCAAATAGGAGGCATATTCCGCGCTGAGCGAATCCTCCCATTCCCGCTCCAGAAGCTGAAGTGCTCTGTCATTTTTTGCCAGCAGGATCGCCCACTCGATCGCCAGACTCAGGATTTCCTCATCCTGAGAGTCTTCAAACACTTCCACCAGGGTTTCCACCGCGGCGGGGTCGCTGAGCATCATCTGGCGGATGGCTTTGTGAAAGTTTTGCAGTGCCTCGCCCTGCAAGCCCAGGCTGAACATCATCTGATAGATGGCGTCGTTCACATAAATGCCGCCGGGGTAGTGGATTACATAGTCGTTCATTAGGCTGTCTGCTTCGTCGATATTTCCGCGCAGCAGTTCCACGCTGAACAGTAAATAGTCCCGGGTTTCCAGATGTTTGCTTTCGCTGATGCCTGCCAGCTTGCTCAAGGCGGAATCGTAATCTTCATCGATCATCATGAGCCGAACCAAGGCCAGATCGATATTTTGCAGATCATAGGCTGTGGTGCAAAAGCGGCGGGCTTCACCATACCAGTGCGCAGCTTCGGTGGTTTCCAACTGCAGCGCCAGCAGATTGTCCGCCAGCAAACGGCGTGCGCTCAGGTTTATGCCCTTGCGCTGATAGTTTTTGCGGTCCAGCATCAGGGAATCCGCCACCACTTCCTGCAGCAGGCTGTCCGTTTCGACGTGACGCCCGTTGCGGAAATGGATGTAGGCTTGGCGCAGCCTGTAGTCGTTGCGGTCCACCACATCATCGGTAATCTGCTGCAACCAGGCAAAGGACGCCAGCGCCACCTCATCGTTGAAAGCCTTGTATTGCTGGTCGGCAAAGTTCAAAAGCCGATCCTGCGGCAGGGTCTTGAACACTTCCAAGGCCTCGGCATCCTGCTTTTGGGAAACCAGCGCATTGGCATAAAGCTCACGGATGATGGGGTTGGGGCTGTTTTGTGCGAAAATCCTGATGGCTTCGATGCTGCCGGGGTCTTCGGTCAGAATGGTTTTGCATTGGTTGTTCACAAAAAAGAGATTGCCGGGATTCTTTTCCAAAAAGGTGAGATATTCATGCAAAGCCAGGTCGAAACGCCGATAGTTCAGCGCCGCATTTGCCATTTCCAAGCGGAAAAGGTCAGGGTTTCCACGTTTGCTGCGCGCTTCCTCATAAAGCTGTAAAACCCGGTCGTAAAAGCCGCGGCGTTCAAAATATGACGCCAGCAGGCGATAGGTGTTTTCGGCATAGCCGGATCTTTGCAGGTATGCCTGACCAAGCTGCCAAGCCTCATCCGGCCTGCCCTGCATCACGCGCAACAGGATTTCCTGTTCGCTGGCTTGGTTCACTGGCAAAATCCGTCTGTGCTGGCGCAAAAGGTCATCAGCCTTGTCGGTCTGAGCGGTTTGAAAATAGATGTTGAACAGCTGCAAGACGCTGTTGGTGTCGTCCGGAAACTTTTCCAAAACCTCCAAAAACAGCTTTTCCGCCTCGGCAAATTGACGCTGGCCGAGGTGCTGGTAGGCCTGCTGGCTCAGGATGTCGCGCTCATTGTATTGAGCCAGGAGGGGAATTGCCAGAAGCAGCAACAGAAGTGGAATAAAAAGCTTTTTCATTCGTTGAGGAGCTTCAGATATTTCAGGATAACCTGCTGATAGGCAGGCGGGAAGGAGCGGTAGGAATCTTCCAGCATGGCTTTGCGGCGCAGGGCTTCATAGTTCGTATCCGCCGCAGTTTGACGCAGGGATGGGTCTCCGCTTTCAGCCTGACGACGTTCGCTTTGGTCGCGTTTGTTGATGGAACGTTGGGCGTCCAAAAGCCTGGAAAGAATGTTTTCCTGACGTTGGAGCAGGTCGTGGGAAAGCTGGTTGTTACGCAGTTGACGCGCCACGGCTTCGGCTTCCTCGATGATTTGTTTGATGGAGTTGCCCTGTTTTTGGGCTTCGGGGTTGTTTTGCAAAGCCCTTTTCAGGTTTTCCGTCAGGCGTTCTTGGTCTGCAGCCAATTTTTGAAGTTGGCGCTGCATGGCGGCATCCATCTTTCCACCCTGCTGCTGAAGCTGCATCATCAGTTGTTCGGAAAGTATGCTCATCGCCATCTGTTCTTCGCTCATCTGGCTCAGCATCTGCATCAAAGACTGCATTCCGGAACCGCTTCCCGAGCCGGAGCTGGGATTGTTCAGGGTCTGCATCAAATCATAAACCATCAGGTTCAAACCCTTTTGGATGTTTTCCAGTAGATTGGGAACCTGAGTGTATTGCATTTCGCTAACGTTTATAAAGATATCACGATAGCCCTTGTTCGTGTCTGAAAGGTCCATGTAAAACTTCGGCGGCAAAAACATCGTGACCTGCGGTACGCTAAAGAGCCGGTTCAAAGAAACCTGCAGGCCTTCATATTGGGCGATGAGGTCGTTCACGATGGGGTAGGGGTCGCCGCCAAAGCGGTCGCGCAGGCTTTCGTGCTGTTTGGAGAAGATCAGCAGTTCGCGAATCGCTTTTTGCATGGCAGAACTCACCTCCTGCATGCTGCCGCCGCCCATACTGCTTTTCATTTCTCCCAAACGCTTGGAGTATTGCCTCATCTTTTCCAAAGCCTTGGATTGCGACTGGCTGGATGGCGAACGCTGATTTTGCTGGAGTTGCTGCTGGCTTTGCTGCATTTGTTTTTGCAGTTCACCGCTTTTCATATCCTGCTTCAGTTGGTTCAAATCCTGTTTCATCTGCTTGTCTTTGGAGGGATCCATCAGCTTTTCCGCGTCTTCCACGGCTTTTTGCAATTCGTCGAGCTTTTTGGCGATGTTTTCCTGCTCACGCGCCAGGCTTTGCGGGTCTTCCTTCGTGTTACCGGTTTTGTCCTTCAAAGCGCTTTGAGCCTTTTCCATTTCCTGGGAAATCTGCAGGGCTTTGTCCAACGCCTGTTCTTTTTTGATGCTTTCCAAAAGCTGGAGGGTCTGGTCGATCTTTTTGCTGAAATCCTCCATGGAAAATTTCATGTTTTCCATCGCTTTGCGCAGATCTTCCGGGTTGAGGTTCATCAAAGCCTGTTCGAATTTGCTCATCGCATCGTGCAGTTCTTCGGTGCTGATTTCCTGCATCAGTTCCTGGATGCGCTGCATTTTTTCCATGGTTTCCATGGAGATGGCATCGTTTTTTTGCAGACGGTCGATCAGCTTCTGATAGTCCTGAGCTACGTCTTCAACCTGCTGGCTCAGTTGCTGTTGGGTGTCCAGCATCAGCTCAAGCTGCTTTTTGTCTTCCCACTTGATGTCGTCTTTTTTCAAGAGCTCACGGCGCTTTTGCTCAAAATCTTTTTGCAAATCGCGGGACTGCTTCAGGGCGGATTCCAATTCTCCGGCTTTCAGCTTTTCCTGACGCTCCATTTCCTGATAAATCTCGGCAACGGTGGGGAAGCGCGCCTTATATTTGGCGGATTGAGCGCTCTGGCGGTCCGGGGAATTATCATGCACCTGAGCCCAATATGTAACCGTATCCCCGGGCAGAAGCCCAAAGGGTTTGAGGTCGAAAACGTGGTCCAAGGTGAAGAGCTTGGAGGTGATGAGCGAGCTCAAAATCTTGGATTGGGCGGGTTTGTCGTTGATTTGATAGTGCAGGCTCAGGTCCCGCAGACCAAAGTCGTCACTGGCGGTGATGATCAAGGGCAAAAGCTGACTTTGATCCAAGAGCGTGTCTTCACCGGGGAAGAGGATGCGCACCTCGGGAACGTTGTCCGGAATCACGGTGATGGTCTTTTCCTCGGGCTTGGATTTTCTGCCCAGATGGTCGGTCAGTTCCAGCCACCAGGTTTTGGAAGAGCTGACCACAAGCCTTGTGCTGAAACGGTTTTCACCCGCTTTTTGCATGGCTTGGGAAGCTCCGTCTGAAAAGCGCATCACCGCAGTCTCCACCGGGATGTTCGTATCCAGTGACAGTATCACTTCCGTGTGTTTATAGGCTTCGATATTGCCATAACTCAGGCTGTCTCTGCGTTCGCCCAAACCCGTGTGAGAGGGATATTTATACAAAAGCTCCCAATTCCGTGCAAAGGGTTCATCCAGGCAGATCGCCTTGTAAACCGGACTTTTCGCCACATCGTTTTCAATGTAGTATTCAATCGTGTTTTCCAGCGCAGGGAAGTTGTAGGAATAATCTGTCAAAACCAGTTCCCGCCATTCTTTGTCCCAACGGTAAAAGAGCCTGTGCTTCAAACGGGTGTCCGGGTTCAAAACCTTGATGATGAGCTGCTGACCCTTGCCCAGGGTCACGTTTCCGGGGCTGACCTCGATGGTATCCTTGTATTGAACGGCCTCGGCTTTCACCGCCTTGAATTGCTTCAGGGCATAGCGAAAATCATCCCAGGAAAGCGCCCAAACGCTCACGATGCCCACCAAAATGAAGAGCATGATGAACCACTGATTCGGGCCGAACAGCTTTGGCAGACGATATTTGGAGCCTTCCAGCCGTTTTTGCGCCTGAACCGCCAAAAGCTCCAGCACGTTTTCATCTTCCTGCTGCTGATTCAGCTCAAAAAGGTTTTGATAGAGGTCGTCTTCATGCTGGTCTTGATGATCCAGCCAGCGTGCGGTGAGGCGATTGTCAAAAAACGCGCGAAAGGCACGATAGATGAGGAAAAGGACAAGTCCGCCGCTTAAAACGCGCAAAAAATAGTTCAACCAAACGAGCAGGGGAGACTGCGCCGGGCTGTTCAGCCACACCAAATAGTAGGCGTGAAGCGCCACAACCAGGCACAGCAGCGCCACCAAAAAGGCGCGTGCCAATATCCGCAGGTTTAAGCCCCGCTTGAAGTTATGCAGTCTGCGAAAAAACTCGTTCATCTTTGTATTCCTTTCCAAGCCTAAATTTCGGGACGCCTTGTTTTTCGTCAACCACAATTTGCTCTGATCGCCATCCAGCCAAGCCGCTTCCTCCTTGGCCCCAGCCAGACAGCCTCCCCCATGTTCCCCGTATCCCTCCCAAATAAAATTTGGGAGGTCTATGGGATGAGTTTGGGAAGTGTTGCTGATGGGCTCAAGGAAGAGGCTTGGTCAAGCTCTGGTATATGTCACCAAGGATACACAATCTTATTATGAAGAAATTCATATATAAACAGAAAATTAATATTATCGGGGGAGCAGGAAATGAAAAAATAAAGAAATTCAACAATCCGTTGTAGAAAATTATCAACACTTTTTGGGGATTTTTAAGCTTGCTTTTTTTAAGCAAAAAAAAGATCTCGGGGATGCTTAACTTTCACAAGGACTTTTTGAAAAACAGCCTCCAAATACGCGCCAATAGGGAAAACGAAAATATTATGCAAATACCTATTACGGCGAAAACAATCACAATGGTCAAAATAAATCAAGAATAAAATTATAATGGAATTAGGCGTTTTTACGCCGATTTTAACCCAAAAAACCGCTTGACTCATATCGAGATATTTTCACTTGTGTAACCATTCATTGTGATAGTGTGATTTAAAACTTTTGGTTGTGCTAAGGTCAGTATGCGAAAGTCAGGCAATCTGAGCACTGTAAAGAATATTGGGTTTATCAGGCCGATTCCTGTTTGGTTGTTTGCCGTTTTCCGGCTTTCGAGGCATGCTGTTTGGTCATAGATGTGTGCATAAACGAGGCGGTCTTACACAAGGCAGCCTCAAAGGGTCCGGATGGTCCGGACGAGAAAAAGCAAACAGGAGAAAAGAATGAAACGCTTTTTTATTTTTGCGATGATCCTGACAGTGTTGTTGGGAATATCGGGTATGTGGGCTGATTATTCGATTGAATCAGGCCAGAGTTTAACATTGTCTATCACTGAGATTGCAAACGCCGCGGAGATAATAACCGTGCAATCTGGGGGTGAATTGACTATTACCGGTTTGACAGTTAAGCACTCGACTTATGGCGACCCTGGCTTTTCAACTTTGGTAAACTATGTTGTAAGAGAAGATGGCGGAACGGTTAAAGCTATCATTCCTGGGAAAATTGATGATATACGCCAATGGTTTAGTCCACCAAATACAGTGGCTGGAATCATATCACATCTGATTGGAGATGAAAATGATGCCTATGTAACATTTGGCTATACATCAACTGTGTTTGCAGGTCTTAATATGGATTTAGGTGGTGGCACCGCTAATCACCTTGATCTGAATTTGGGTAGTTTAGCCGGTGCTGGCACATTGGATAATATTCAGATTTTGTCGGCCACAGTAAGTAGATCTGGCTCGTATCGCAATGAAGCAACCTTCGACCTCGAAAATACTTTACCAGATCTGACATCTCTAGCTATCAGACCATTATCAAGTAATAACGCAAATACTATAGGGAATCCTATAATCACAGGCGACGGAAAAAACAACGCTACAATATTAAATGCTCCTTCAAAGATGCGTTGGTACGTTCCAGTGAGTATTGGTACAAGTGGTCCAGAATTTGGAACCGTTTATTTTAGGCATGCAAATCCTGAAAATTCCGAACTTACTTTTGAAACGCGCGTTGCCACATCAACTGCAAATCCTTCACCTTCGGGTGGATCGTGGAATAACAGGGAATTACAGCTGATTGAAGTAATGGATGTAGAAACAGAAAACATGATATTCAATCTTACCAATTTGGTTGATGACGGAACCATAGCTGGTCTGCAAACAAATGGACAAGGTTATACAAAATTGAATCAACTTCAGGGAACAATAGGGACACTTACTTTTACAGGCCCTGGCAGCATGAAGCTGAACGGTAATCTTCCTAATGGACTGGCTTCCAATATCATCTTTGACGAAAATTTCACTGGATGGTTGGAAATTGAAGATGAAGAAGTGACTTCGATTGAAAATGGAAGAAAAGAAAATGGCAGATGGACATATTATTTTTCTCCTGTAAAACTATATAGGAATGGCTCCTTGATCGCTCAGTTTGAAACCATTCAAGCAGCGATTAATGCTGCTTCTTCAGGAGATAAGATTACAGTTGCAGCTGGAGAGTATGTCGAGGTTGGCCAGATTGTGATTAACAAAAACATCACCATCATTGGTGAGGACAGAAATAACACAATAATCAAACCAGCCCAAGATACGGGTTCAACTGGTAGTCCAGGTGCTTGGTTCCTTGTTTTAAGTGGTTGCGAATTTAATCTGAGCAATGTCACTCTCGATGGCGCAGGAAAGAAAATTAATGAAGCAATTCGATCTTTTGGAACTGGAACCATTGCCAACAACATAGTCAAAAACATTCGCTATTCAAAATATCAGGGATTTGGATTGTTTGCTTTCGATAGTGACATGACATTTAGCAATAACACTCTGAGTAATATCGAAAGAATTGGATTTTGGGTTTTTGGTGGTGCTGCTGATTGTATTATCTCAAACAATACCTATATTGGCAAGGGAGATGGAGATTGGTTGGATTATGGAATCGAAGTTAGCGGAGGAGCCCATGCTACAATCACCGGTAATGAACTATATAACGTCGGCTGGGGCACGGCAGGTTGGAATTCTGCTGCAATTTCACTGACCGATCTTTATGGCCCGGGAACATCGGCGGTAATCACTGGGAATAATTTCCATGAAAACTATTATGCTGTAGTCGTGGGATATGATGAAGGTACTCATCAGGATCATACAGACATTACTCAGTTCTCAGGAAATTTCTTCACAAACAATGTTGTCCATTTCCGTGATTCCTCGGTGCGTAACTATCCTCTTCAAGTTATTGCTAACATTAACACATTCAACAGATACCATATAATGGATAAGTATATTCTTGGCAACGGTGTAGCGCTTTATGTTGATGTTCCCAAGGAAGTAATTAAAGATGGAGTAACACAGACTTACTCTGTTGTCGCTTCAAATTTGGACGGCCTGCGCGGTTTCAAGGTTGTTGTTAAAATCCCCAAAGCTGATTTTGCAACTGAGCCGACCAACTTCGCTGTTGGAACTGGTTTTAATGATATGATGCTCTTTGATCCCGTGGAACACACTGATGATGACTGGGTTTATTCAGTTAATGGTTCATTTTGGGGCGGATACAATGGCCTAAGTGGCGATGACGTTGTTTTGTTTACCTTCGATGCAAAAAGCACTGTGGGGTACAGCAACGTTCACATCCCAGGCTGCTGGATTGAACTTCCTTTGGACGATGTTGTGCTGCGTGGTGATCATAACCCACAAAACTTCATTCCCTGCGTTGACACTTATGATGGCTGGGTGTTGATTGATGATGAAGATCCAAATGTGGAAATTGTCAATATTGCCGACTATCCAGATTATGACGAGAATGACAATCCCGTGCCTTACATCATCCAGCACGATGGTGACGGAATGATCATTCCAGAGTTTGATCTCAAATACACAGACGATTATTCACTCGATACCGCTATGTACCTGATTGTTCCCGATGATGCAACAGCACCGACCATGCCTGGCGATTTCTCAAATGAAGTTGGTTCGGTTGCCGGCATTGAAACATCGATTAATGATTGGCCTTTGCCGATAGATACCTTGGCTGACGGAACCTATACCATCTACTTCCTTGTGGTTGACGAAGCAGGAAACTACAGCATCATCAGCTGGGATTTTGTGATTGACAACACTCCTCCCGCGGCAATCGTTTGGGATGAATTGATTCCATGCCGCACAACCGCTGATGCGAATGAATCCATTGATCTTAAGTGGGAAAATATCGGTGCAGTGGTGAAAAACCACATCTGGGTCCTGAGCTATGGCGACGCCGGTACCAACTACACCCATTACCCTGAGTATGCGGATCATTCCGAGCCCACAATTGAAGCTCCCAACCCTTATGGCGTCAGCCCCCAAGACGGATGGGTGAAATTTACGATTGATCCTCCGGATCCGTTGGAATTCCCTTATGAGTTGACCGGTCTTCCTCGCGGTTATTACTACGTGACCATCTTCGCTTCAGACAGTGCCGGTAATATGAGCGCAGTACCGGAAGATCCGTTCTACCGCGAATCTCTCAACTACTGGCCTGGTGACGTACTTGAAGCATATGGTGCAGTGAATGTTACAGACATGAACGCACTGTCTTTGGCTTGGGGTGGTACCAGCTGGAATCCCCACTGCGACGTTGGACCTTCCACAGATTATGCCAGGCGTTCACGCCCCACACCTGATGGCAGAATCGATTTCGAAGACCTGATGATGTTTTCCATGAACTATGAAAACACCAATTATAATTGGTATCCCAGAAACGAAGCTGAAACTGACCCCGTGACCATCACCCTGGCATATCAGGATCTGGGTGGTTTGCTGAAAGTGAGCCTTTATCTTGATGGCAACGATGGCTTTGTGACAGGCTTGGATATCCCCGTGGCATTTGGTTCGGGATTGAGCCTGCAAAATGTTGAGATTGGAGATGTCTGGCCAGAAAACAGCCTGCTGCTGCACACCAACGAAAACGGTGTGGTAACGGTATCCTGTGCCGCCTTTGGAGCAGGTGCGGTGATTGAAGGCAACGGCTTGGTTGCCAGCCTCAGCTTTGCCGTGAACGGTCATGACAACAGCATGCAACTGCAAAGAATGACCGCCCGTGGCTGGGACAACAGCGAGATCGAAATTGTTGGCAATCCCACTGGCGAAGTCGCAAACGAAGATCTGGTGAATGTGATTCCCGATTCCAGCTATCTGGGCAGCGTGCACCCCAACCCCTTCCGCGGCAGTGCCACACTGCAGTATGGACTCAAGGAAGCCGGCAGCGTGAAGCTGGGTATTTACAACACCCGCGGCCAGTTGGTCCGTAACCTGATGAATGAAGGCAAAGCCGCCGGCACCTACCAGATCACCTGGGACGGCAGCGATGAGAATGGCGTGCGTGTATCCTCCGGAATCTATCTGTTCCGCATGGAAACCGCAGATGTGATCAAAACCCAAAAAGCAATGTTGCTTAAATAAACAAATATCGAGCGGAGCCCGATTATGGGCTCCGCTCATCTTTTGATGAAACACAAAATTTTTGTTCTGATACTTTTATCGCTGACAGGCTTGGCTGCCACCACCGTGAGCATTTCACCAAATCCGATCATCGTGCAGCAGGGACAGCAATTCAACGCCGCTGTAAATATGGACACCCCGGATGTGTTGCATGCCTTTGAGCTTTCCCTGCGTTATGATTCCTCAATGCTGCAATATGTGAACGTTACCCGTGGCAATATGTTTGACGGTCAGCCCATTTTTTGGTGGGTGGTGAAGACTGATACCCTGAACACCGTGCGTGTGACCTGCATCATCACGGGTCAAACACACACGACGGGGCCCGGAACTTTGTTGAATTTCACCTTCACTGCCCAAAACGAAGGCTGCACCCAATTGGAAGTGGCTTGGATGATGCATTTTACGATGGATCCGTACCCTTTTGCCGTGGCAGATTTGCGCCCGGCTGACGTTTTCATTGGCACCCAGGTCTCGTATGGGAAAATCAAAGCCTTTCTGCAGGGACCCTTTGACGATGGTGGAATGACAAATTCGCTGAATCCACTTTTGCCTTTGATCTCGCCATTTGCGGAGGACCCTGTAAGTGTAAGCGATATTCCCTACGATGTGGTGGATTGGGTTTTATTGGAATTAAGAACCGATCAGGATGCAGAGCCGGTTTACATCAAGTCCATGTGGATGGACAAGCGCGGGTATTTAAAAATTCCGGGCAAGACCCTTTTAGCCATGACCAACAGTCCGCCTGGACCATATTATGTTAAACTGAAACACAGGAATCATATTCCGATATCCAGCGCCCAGGCGTTTCTGCTTTCCACAGCCGGGGTGCCAACGGAGTTGGATCTGAGCCTTTCAGCAAACATTTTGGTTCCCAATGCGGCAATTTCAGTTGCACCGGGAGTGATGGCGCTCAGGGCTGGAGATGCGGACCAAAACGGCGCGGTGGGAAACAATGACCGCGACCTCTACTGGCGTCTTCAAGCCGGAAAACAGGGATACCTGGAAGCCGATTTCGACCTGGATGGAAACGTTTTCCCCAATGACCTGAACGCTTTATGGAGACCGAATCTGCAGGTTTTTCAAAATCCACATCGCACGGAATATGAACACAGAATCGTTTTCCATTTGGAAAACCCAAGGCTGCGGAAAGAGCAGGAAGAGGAATATCTCTGGCTGGATCTTATGGTTTCGGCTGACCCCGGAGAATATGGACTGGGGACAGGCATGCTGCTTTTGGAATACAGCTCTGAGGCATTTGGAACCAACCTTGTTTTCGCAGAAAGATTGGAAGTGGTTCCCGGTGCTTTGCTTGCAGAAGGTTTTCACAATGCCTTCAATTTCATTTGCAACGACAATCAGCCCAATCGCGCTGCCATTGTGTTTGAATATACTGGCGGAGCGCAGGGTCCGATTGTCAATGGAGTAAAAGCCTGCCTCCTGCAGCTTAGAATTAAGCTGGAAGATTTGTCGGGTGATTATTGGTTGAATTTTAGTCCGGAACTGATGCAACATCAACAATATATGGCGAATAACATTGACAGTTTTGAACTGGTGAAAACCCTTGTTTGTGACTTGGTTTTTGCCCCAAGGGAGCTGAAAATAGAAGTACAAGAGGGATTCGTTACCCTTTCGTGGGAACAAATCCCCGGACATTTATATAACGTGTATTCAAGCGAGGACCCTGTTTTCGGAGCATGGAACCCGGAAGCTGTGGAACTGATGAACTCAACCTGGACGGAGCCTGTTATGCAAAATAGGAAGTTTTATTATGTGACAGGTTCCAAAACCAACACCGGATTTTGAAGAGGAGAAAATTCGTGAGAAGGATGCTGTTTTTTGTTTTGATGGCGGTTTCGATGATGGCCTTTTGTACAGCCATGTTTGCCCAAGTGACCCTTGAGATCGATCCGCCTGTTTCGTATCCGGGATACGATGAAATCGTAACACTTTCGGTATATATTTCAGGCATTTCAGCAGATCAGCCCATGCGCGGGTTTGACATGCAGGTGAACTTTGATCCCACATATCTGAGCTGCGATGCAGAAGATTTCATTGAAGGCAGCTTTCTGGAAGATGCTGCCGCAGAGCATGGCTTGAGAACCCAGTTTTATGTGCGTGAAAGTTCTGGTGCCTGGATTGTGTCCTGCGCCATTCTGAGTGTTCCACCCGGAACGCCAACTCAGCCTTTCGGAGCCGATGGGGACGGGGTTCTTTTCAGCTTAAACCTGAAAACCCTGAACAAACCGAGCTGCTATACCGCTATTCCCGTAACCCTGAGCAATATCAGGATGCGTGATGAACTGAATCATGACATTTACCTGGACAGCCATTTGGATGCTGAGATCTATATTCACCCGACCTTGGTGATCCCGCTGTATGAAGGCTGGAACTTGATTTCAAGCTGGGTGATCCCGCCAGATATGGCGCTGGAGGAGGTTTTTAAAGACCTCCGGGAGGATGGGTATCTGATCAAGGTTCAGGATGAAAATGGCGACGCGTACGTAAAAACGCTTGGCAACATTTGGCAAAATGATGTAGGACCCTATGAAATGGAAGAGGGATATTATGTAATGGTGAACCAGGACTGCGAACTGATAATTGAGGGCAAATGCGTGCTTCTGCCCATGACAGTTCAGCTTTATGAGGGTTGGAACATGATACCCTATCCATACAGTATTTCACAACCCGCCTTGGATGTATTGCAAGACTTGATTGATGAAGGTGCCTTCCTGAAGGTTCAGGATGAAAATGGCTTATACATTGTGAAAAATCTGTTGGGAGAATTTGATGATCTGATTGGAGGCTTCGAAGAAGGAGAAGGATATTATCTGCTTGTTTCTGAGGATACCAGTATCACTTTTCCCGGTCCGAACAGAAAAAAAGCCTACATTAGAAGTTTAGAACATAACAAACAAAAATAGATTAGAGGAAGTCATGAAAAAACTGTTTTTATTAACGATCATGTTGCTGATGGCAACGATTTTTTTGCAAGCTGCAGTTTACAACACAGTGCACTTTGTGCCCGCATACCATATTACCCCATATCCGAATGGGCAAAATCCTTATCATGCCCATAATGCGCTTGTTTACCTTGCTCGGGTCAATGGTGTGGACTTAGGCGTGGGAAGTGAAATTGGTGCTTTTGATGGGGCAACATGTGTAGGAGGATCGCAGATTACCGGTCCCTTTATTTTTCCTTCCAACGTACCAATGGTGATTTCAACTGAAGGTGGTTATGTTCCCGATAGTGCGACCAATGGTCACTTTATGTATTTCAGGGTTTGGGACCATGAAACTAATACCGAATATGCCTATCCCGAAATGTTTGTGCAATTTGCCTTGGCGCCAACGTGGCCTGATGCTGATTGTACAATGTACTACGTTGGCGGTGGCACTACGCATGTTTTTCTTGATTACGTTACTCCAGTGGCGAAGAATTCGCAAACCATAACCCCACCACCGGGACCTTTTGGAGGTTATGTTGAAGATATTGAATTCCCGGGTACAGGCGTAATCCTGGAAGAAGCTGCAGTTATTGCTGGTGGTGGCGGTACCATGACAGTTTACTACTATGATGTGAACTCTCTGGATACATATTATGGAGGAACCCCGGGTGCGGGAACCATGCCCGTGGAAAATTTCAGCAATTTCCATTGGTTTATCGATGCCAATGGTATAAAGTTTTCTGCTGCCGAATCCTACCCAGTGGCAATCACTTTCACCATTCCCTCCCTGCCTCCGGGAACCCTGATCGACCCCAATGAGATCGGAGTTTACCGTCGCGACATTCACGGCACAAGCTGGTTCTTCGAAGTCAACAGCAGCTATGACCCCATTGCCGGAACCATCACAGTTTACATCACGGATCCCGACGATGTGACCGGAGAATACATCCTGGCAGGGTTTTTTGAAGATGGCTTGCCAGTGGAGCTTTCCAGCTTCACTGCCGCAATGAGCAATACAAACAACGCCGTAAACCTGACTTGGGTCACCCAGTCCGAAAGCAACCTGGTGGGCTACCGCATCTATCGTGGACTGGATAATATTCTGGCTCAAGCTGAAAACCAGAACACTTTAATTCCAGCCACAAATACATCCCAGCAAGTGGTTTACAGCTACAAAGACGAAGATGTCCAACCAGAGCAATTGTATTACTATTGGCTGGAGTCGGCAGAAATGGATGGAAGCAGCACTTTTCACGGACCCGTGAGTATCAGCACTCCGGGTGAAGCCATTTACACTCCTGAAATTCCACTTGTCACCGGAATTAGCTCCTTGTATCCAAATCCCTTCAATCCAAATCTCACCATTGGTTATCAGCTTGAAAACAAGCAGAATGTGAACATCGTCATTGTGAATTCACGAGGCCAGATTGTGAAAAGGCTGGTGGATGGTGAAAAAGACAAAGGCTTCTATAAATACATTTGGGATGGTAAAGACGAAGGCGGTCGCGACTGCGCTTCCGGAGTTTACACCATCTGGATGAAAACAGGCTTGAACGACTATTTCCGCAAAGCGGTTTTGTTGAAGTAAAGAAATACTTGGCAGCGCTTTTAAGCAAAGAAAGAATCCCGGCTCCTGCAGCCGGGGTTCTTTTTTATCCTCTCCAAAAGGCTTGCAAATATTCAAAAGACAAAATATGCTCTTGCAGAAATGGAGCGAGCTTTGAAAAAAGCGCTTGACCGGATGGCAGTTAAAAAAAAGTTTGTGGCAGAGTTCTCCGTGGAAATGGTTTCTTAGAAATTTTAGGCGGGGAAGTTTGACGCGCAATCTCGTTTGAGCCGTCAGGCAAGAATAATCCCAAGGTTTGAAAAAATTGAAAGATATAGAAAAAAAAGAAGATATCCAAAGCGCTTCCGAGCATTATGAAAACCCGCTGGGGGTGGAAAAAACCTCCGTGTTGCTGCGCCAATTCTCCATTCCCGCCATTGTGGGTATGGTGGTGAGCGCACTATACAACGTTGTGGACCGCATCTACATCGGAAATGCGCCGGGCATTGGTTCCCAGGGTCTGGCAGGCATCACCATCGGTTTTCCCATCATGATCCTGCAGCTTGCCATCGCGCTGCTTTTTGGAATTGGCGGAGCCACGCTTTTTGCCATCAAGCTGGGTGAAAAGAGGCTGAATGAAGCCGATGAGATTTTGAACAACACCTTTGCGCTGTTGCTGATCAGCGGAACCCTGTTCATGATTTTCGGCATCTCCTTCCACAAACCGCTTTTGCGGCTCTTTGGCGCCAGTCCGGAGGTTTTGCCCTATGCGATGGACTATATGCGCATCATCTTCTTTGGCTCGCTGTTCCACATGACCAGCCTGGGCATGAACCACATGATGCGGGCCAACGGCAAGCCGAATTTGGCAATGATCACCATGTTCGCCGGCGCGGGAACAAACATCATTTTGGACCCCATCTTCATTTTTGGATTCAAGATGGGAATTGCCGGTGCGGCTTTGGCAACCATCATCTCGCAGGCTGTTTCCATGACCTGGGTGGTGGGCAACTTTTTCAGTCAAAAGAACCGTCACAGGATTCAATTCAAGCTGATGAAGCCGAGATGGTGCCACATTCGTCGCATCGCAGCTTTGGGAACGCCCAGCTTTGTTTTGCAGAGCACAAACAGCATCCTGCACGTTGTTTTAAATAAAAGCCTTTTAACGTATGGGGGAGACGTTGCCATTTCCGCCATGGGCATCGTGAACAGCGTGCAGACCATCCTTTTAATGCCGATCACGGGGCTGAACCAGGGTCTCCAGCCCATCATCAGCTTCAACTTTGGCGCAAAAAAATATGACCGCATCAAATCGGCGGAAAGGCAGGCCATGACCGCCGCCACCATCATCGTGGTGGTGGGCTGGATGCTCACACGCATTTTCCCAACCCAGATCGTGGCAATGTTTAACCGCGAGCCGGAACTGCTGAAACTGGGAAGCTACGCCCTGAAAACTTGGTTTTGGATGCTGCCTGTGGTGGGATTCCAGATTTTGGGGGCAAACTTTTTCCAAGCCATCGGGCGTCCGCTTTCCGCCATGACGCTCACTCTCACCAGGCAGGTGCTGCTGCTTATTCCCGCCATTATAGTATTTTCAAGGCTGTGGGGGTTGGAAGGTCTGCTTTTTGCAGCACCTTTCGCCGATGGCCTGGCAGCTGCGATAACCGGGATGAAATTCAGGTTGGGCATCATGTCCCTGGGCAAAATCGGGAAAGAGAGCAAATTTCTGAAAGCGTGATGGCACACGCTTGATCAAGCTTGAATACAAAAAAGCGGGAGACGATTGCTCCCGCTTTGTTTTTTAACAGTTTTTTGTTTTTACTCAAGATCTGGGAAATCCCTTTCCGCGGTTACCCTGAAAAACCGTTTTGAGAAACGCAAATTTACAAGAATGGCATAGGTGGGCCCAGGCGTGGGACCGTCGAGACTGTAATTCAACTGAGTGGTTTCGGGTGGGAAGTTTGGGTCATCGTTCCCCCAAATCTTAAAACAGTTGTATGGGGCAGTGTAATCCCATTTCATCAATGCATTGTTATTGTCATAACTTAAGAATTGTAGATTGCTGACTGGCGGCAAAGGGCTCCAGGTGGTTATTTGAGGTTCGCTTAAGTTGTTGTTTTCGTTGGTTTCAACGATATCGTTGTGCGTATCCACACGCGCCCAAACAGTCCAGTCTCCGGCAATATCCGTGCTCATCAGGGGAGGGTTGACAAACTTTGTTTTACCCGCTGCCAGGTTGGTCACGAAGCCATGATAGGTCCCCTCGGTTCCAGCCGCAGGCGCTGTGGGTAAATCTTTATAAAAATCCACTCTGATGTCGCCCAAATAGTCGTGAGTTCCAATATTTTTAATGGTAACGGAAGAGGCTCTAACCCCGCAAACATATCCATCAGTCTGCGTAATCATGATATGATCGACAACAAAGTCAACATCGGGTCCAAGCCAGAAAATGGTGTCATGAGGGTCATTTTCATAGGCGGAGCCGCTGAAATTACCGGTGAAATTTGTTAAGATGATTCTGCCCTGGCTGGTGCCTTTGCGTACGTTTCTGTAGGTTTGATAAGCTGATGGGCGACGAGGAAAGTCGATGTTGTTCAAGGTCAGGGTTTGTGTGTTACTAAAGGTGATGAGAGAACTACTTGGTTTCCCGGTACTCAAGCTGCAGTTTGATAATTGATTACAGATCGAGCCTGATTTAAAATAGATGCCCATGATGCCCATGTGTTCAAAAACAGTATATTCAGCCTCGAACGTTCCACCAGAATTTACGTTGAAATCGAAGAAACTCTCTGAGGTTTCTCCTGTGAGAGTGGCAACGATGGAATTAGGTTGTGACCAAGATTTAAAAGCGCCACCATTATTTATGTTAAGTGATTTGGCATTGCCCATTTTGAGTTTGCCGTTTGGAAAGATGCTCAATTTACCCGAGTTGTTAACACTGATGTTGCCTTTACTAATAAAATTGAAGCCCTTAATCCTGAATTCACCGCTGTTAACAATGATGTTTCCATTACAAACGATGTCGGTTCCAGTTGTTCCCCAAGTCTCGACTATGGCTTCCGGGTCGTCCTTCGCGATGGTCAAATTATAGAGGTGGCTTCCAGTCTGAGTGAATGATATAGTATTATCCTCAGAACCCTTGATGAGGAGGGTGCCGCCGGTGGGTTGGAAGTCATTTCTCAGGCAATTAAAATCTCTTACCACAGAGATGGTTCCACCGCTTATGCTTGTGGAGAATGGATTGGTGTTTGGAAACACCATCCCGGCATTGGTGAAATTAAGACTGCCGCTGGTGATCTCAAGAGAGCCGCTTAGCATGTGTGAATAAAGGAAACCCGCACCTACTTGCGTGATGTTGATTTCACCGCCTGTGATGTGCATACTACCATTCAAAGAAATGTTTGATGTGTTGATATTCAGTTGACAGCCTTCATTGCACCAAAAATTACCTTCGAGCGTTGGGTTCAGGACGTTGTTGATTGTTAAGGTGCCCCTGCGGCTGACATCCAAAGCTCCAGCCAGCCATTTGTAATTTTGGCAGCTTACGTTCAGATATACTCCGGTAGTGGGGCTTTCAATACGGAAAGCATCTCCGCCACTTCCGGGCGGGGTTTTGTCCACAATGATGGTATAAAAAACTTCATCAGTTTTACAGGCTTGGAAACCGGGACCGTTGAATACAACCGTTCCTTCTTCTTCATGGAAAAACTCTGGTCCGCGGTTGTTGATCCAGTTTTCCGCCACATACATGGTGTGGATATTATTATTGGTTGGGTTTTTAACGCTGAATTCACCGCTGTTAAGAATGAAACTGCCCTTAAGTGTGAGATCAGTGAACAAATGATATGTCTTTGTGTCGGGTTGCACCTGGAGGTTGTGGAGCCAACTGTCGGCAGGCAGGCTGATCATTGAATAGGATGTGTCTGTGGATTCAAGAACAATGGTTCCGCCGTAAGGCTGAAAAGTTGACTGCAAGTAGATACCATCGCAATGTATCGTTCCTCCCAACATATAAAAGGTTGTTCCAGACAGAGTTCCAAGGCGGAGGTTATTCAAGTTCAAGACTCCACTGGAGATTTCCAACCAGCCGTTAAACGGTACGGTTGAGGGATTGTTGATATTGATTACACCATTGGGATGAGAGAGATACCATCTGCCTGGGATGCGGTTGGTGGGGTTTGTGAAGCCATTCACGGTGAAAGTGGCATTGGTGTAAACATCCACACCACCCGAGATGCTTGAATAGATTTGGCAGGAAACATCAACACCCGGGGCAAAACTCAGCGCTTTAGTGCCGGTGTCGGTCACAAGCGTGTTGAAAGCTTGATTGCTTTTCACGATTGGGGTTGATGTTTTATTGGTGAAAGTGACTTTTTGAGGATAAGTGGTGGTATTTGTGGAAGTGTTTTCCCAGTTTCCACCCACCTCCAAACGATTTATTGAGACAGTTAGCCCACGTAAGAGGACGAAATCACCTTTAACCACCACAGGATAGGGTGGATCCTGTTCATTTTCAATTATACCCCCAGCGATATCTATTGTCAAGTTATTGAAATAGGTACCAGCTCCACGAAGATCTAATTCTCCCTGACCGACAATGCTAAATTCAATCGTGCCGTGGTTACATTGGAAACCGTAATTGGTGGAAGAGCCTGTGTTTAAGTCATTGATTTCATTGGTGACAATGGTGGCGGTGGAATTATTGATCAGCTTGTTCCCTTCATAAACAGAAATCGTCCTTACCGTAAACCCTTGTCCATCAGCAATGGTAACTGTGGCACCACTGGCGGAGGTTTTTGTTGCCGTTAAAAATCCAAAGTAAACATTGGAACTATTATTTGTTACTATGCTGTTGCTGGTCCCACTGAATATTACACTTCCGGAGGTATTAAAGTTTGACGTATAGTTGATGTCCAGGTTTTTATAAAATCTGCAAATCGGTCTGGCGGTTGATCCAGAGTCTGAGAGGGACGAATTTGAAGCCCATATTGCGTTGCCTTTCACAATCAAAGTGGAAGAAGTTCTTAGAATAACATCGCCATGAGTACTCAAATCACCATTCACTGTGAGTGTCCTAGCGCCATTGACTTCAATTGAAGTACTGGAGCTAAGCGTCAGGTTAGAACATTCAGCGTCATTATAAACAAAAGGCTGATATGTGCCAATTGAAGTGATTACCGCGTTATCATATGCTGTTGGCACGTGGCCCGATTGCCAGTTGCTGGCGGTGCTCCAGTTTTCACTGGTGTTGCCAATCCAATAATATGTGTTTTGCGCAAACGCAAGGCTGGCGACGGTGAGAATGAAAAACAAAAGGTAAAGCCTTTTCATGTTTTCTCCTTGTTTTGGGGTTGAGTTTTTGTTTTTAATGTTCTTTGATTAAATGAATTCATGATTGATCTCACGATCTTGATAAAGAGACTTGGACAATCTTGTATCACTTTGTCGTGGACTGATACGAAACTCAAAACAGGAAACACTTTCACACTGTATAAACGTTTTCAAAATCATTGAATTCATAGCTACAGATAAGCATTGAATTGTCAAGCAAAAAATCTTGCCATGAGTGACAATCTTTCATTGTTTACGAACCATCGTGGGCTTAAAAGCGCTTATAAACCGCAATCTGGAGTTTTGAAATACGTATTTTTGGTGCTTAGGCGGCGAAATATTGGGGAATATGCTTCAGATAAAACCTGGAAAGCATCGGATTTTGAAATATAGATTGAAAATCACAATTTCAGTTTTGAAGGGTGAGAGTCTGGAATACAGTTCCAAATTTGATTAAAACGGGACGAGCCTTTTCCAGGTTCAAGCCCAATGTTTTCATATCTCGTTCACCTCCATCCGGCTTTTTGCCCTCTGTTGGAAACGAAACGAAGCTGTGCCCTGAAACTTGCTTGAGAGCGTCGATCACTTCTTAATCAAGCCTTAATCAAGTCTTAACTATTAACGCTTGATTAAGGCTTGATGACCACTTGATTAAGGCTTTCAGGCAAGGCTGACCCGTCCTGAACCGGGTTGACCGAAAAGCCAGGGTCAGGGCAGGATCAAATCCTCCAGGGGGCGTTTGGGAACGTGGTGGACGTCGTTTTCATCACGCCAATATTCGATTGCTTCGGGATTTTTCATGGTTTCCAGAACCACTTTTTCGGCGGGCTTGCCAATGGCGATGGCCAAAACAAGTTGGAGGTCTGCAGGCAGCCGGAAATGCCGATGCACTTCTTCTTTTTGCACGGAGGCCAGCATACAGCCGCCCAGACCCATTTGAGTGGCAGCCAGCAGGATAGTTTGTGCGGCGATGCCCATATCGATGAACTGGGATGTTCCGGCGTCGAGGGGAAGGCAGAGCAAGAAAAATGCAGTGGGACGCTGCTGGGGTGTGGGTCCGCTCCAATCCTTCAAATATGAACCCCATCTGGAGTTGGAAAAAACAAAGTCACATTCTTCGGGCTCAGATACCAAACGATAGCGGATGGGCTGGCGGTTCATGGCGCTGGGGCTCAGGCGCGCAAGTTCCAGAAGTTCAATCAGTTCTTCGCGCTTGATGCGGTGAGTGGCGTCAAAACGGCGATAACTGCGGTTGAGCTTGATCAGGTGGGAAAGCATATTATTTCTCCAATTATAGATGGGCTAAGATACAGGATTCGGGGTGTTTTCAATTCTTTGATATGAACAAAAACCATGCGTCAAAGGGCTTGGAACATCATTCCCAACAAGGCAGATCGATCTGCTGTAATTGAGCGAGGTCTTCCAGCTTCCATTGCCAGTTTCCCAGCGCAGTTCCGGGAATATTCATGCGGGCATCAGAACCCAGCCCGAGGATGTCCTGAACGGTGAAAATCAGGTTTTTACAGCCGGAGTTTTGAGCGATCTGGCAGAAGATGGCGTGGATCCAGGTCTGGATATCTTCAATGGTTTCCAAACCAAGACCGGCAAAGAGTTCTGCGTTTTCGCGGATGTAGTTCAAGAGATTTGTCCGGCTGGGGCTGTCCGGGTCCAGATTGTCATACCATTCATGGATGGTCGGGTTGTCGTGGGTTCCGATGTAGAGAAACCTTTCAGGCGGAAAGTCACGCGGTTCGGGGACTCCGTCTTCAAAACAAAACTGCAGAACAATCATGCCGGGCAGGCCGAAGCGGTCGCGGAATCCGCAAACTTCATCGTTGAGGATGCCAAGGTCTTCGGCGATGAATTTATCCAGGGGAAATCTGTCTTTCAATTGGGCGAAAAAATCCTGGGGCAGCGCTTTTTCCCAGCTTCCGTCAAGGGCATCAGCGGGCATCTGAGGCAGCCCGGTTTCAGGGTTTTGGGGGCAATCCACCGCCCAATAGTTCACATAGCCGATGAAATGGTCCAAGCGCAGTTTATCCAGATATTGCAGAGCGTGGTCGATGCGGTCGAAAAAGAGCCGGAAGCCGTCTTCACGCATGGCTTCCCAGCGATAGAGAGGGTTGCCCCAAAGCTGGCCTTTTTCGCTGAATGCATCGGGCGGAACTCCGGCAACGCGGAGACGATGCCCCTGCGGATCGAGATCGAAAAGATGCCGGTTTGCCCACACTTCGGAACTTTGGTGGGAAAGATAGAGCGGCATGTCGCCAATCAGGCTGATCCCCAGGGAGGAAAGATAGTCCTTCAGCCTTGCAAGCTGTTCGCGTGCAAAGATTTGTGCGCAGGCAGAGTGGAGCATCTGGCGTCCGTAATCTTTGAAAAGCTGATCATAGAGCTGCGGGGAATAGCTTCGGTGTTCCTGGCGAAAAAGGTTCCAGTCGTCTTCGCCATACAGCTTGTAGAGCGTGGTGTATGCCAAATATGGCTTCAGGTAGCAGGCTTCTTTTTCGATGAAGCCTTCTACATCGTTTTCGCTGATATAGTTTTCCGCGGCTGTGGCCAAAAGCTGATCCTTGAGGCGATACACGGTTTCGAAGGGAACCTGGTCGCCGATGGGAATCTGGGCGGCTTCGAGGTCGGGAAGGTCGATGTGTCCGTCTTCATAGAGCAGTTCGGGGCTGATGAGATAAGGGTTGAGCGCGAAAGCGGACATCGGATTGTAGGGCGAATTTCCATATCCGGTTTGGTTCAAGGGCAGGATCTGCCAATACTTCAAGCCCTTTTCGGCGAGGAGGTCGGCAAATTGGTAGGCGCTGGGGCCAAAGTCGCCAATGCCAAAGTCCGAGGGCAGGGAACTGATGTGTAAAAGAAGACCAAGGTTTTTCAAGTAAGCTCCAGGATTTGCAGGATGCACTGGGTGAGCAGGATGGCATCGCTTGCCGCAGTGGTTTTTAGTTTTGTGTCGGTTTCTAAAAGAATATCAAAAACGGCTTGGGTTTGCCGCAGGGTATAGTTGTTTGCAAAGCCCATATATTCGTTGCGCTGGCTTTGGTAAAGTTCATTCAAATGCTTGCCGGTGATCTCCGAAGGGCTGATGTGAGCAGCCTTCATCAGAAGAATATGGTGAATGGCGCTGAAAATCTTGTTGATTTGCCCCAGGATCTGCAGCCCTTTGGAATCCGAATTCAGCATACGCTCCATCAGTTCCAATGCTTCCGCGGCACGGCGTCCGCCCAGGGCACGGGCAAAACCGATCTGGGTTCCCACCCGGGAGGTGCCAAGGCTTTGCAAAACGTCTTCGGAAGTGATGTTTTTGCGATCCTTGACCAAAAGGGCGAGCTTTTGCAATTCATTGTTTGCGCTGGCATAATCCAGTTCCACCCTTTCCTTGAAAATTGCCTGTGCGTCTGGGCGCATAGTTTTGCCCAGTTTTGCCAAACTTTTGGTAAGCCAGGCATCCAGCATTTTGCCATAGGGGGGAAAATCACAAGTCACCACCTGGCAGTTTGAACTGATCTTTTTCCAGGCACCGATGCGCTGGTCGGCCTTTTCCGCGGTGATCACAATGCTTTGTTCCGCAGAGGGGTCGTTAAAATAGGCGGCAAGACATTCCAATTCATTTTTCTTGAGCTCATCGGCATTGCGGAAAAGGATGAGCTTGGAACTGGAAAAGATGGAGTAGGTGTCCAAAAGATCGTTGATTTGCGCGCACTTCATCTCATCACCGTAAACGATGACCAGATCCACATTCGCATCCTTTTTCAGGGTTTCACGGATGCGGTTTGTGACCGTATCTTGCAAAAAGGCGTCGGGTCCCAAAAGCAGGAAATTGTCGCCCAAACGCGGTTTTACAGTGTCGAATGCCAGAGCTTCCAGCACCATGATCATTTTCCGAAAATTATGATGGCAGCGCAGATGATGCCAGCTGCCCAGCAATACCAGGAGAAATACTTCAAACGGGCGCGGGAAATGAGTTCCATCATGAAGCCGATCACAAACAGCGAGACGACAAAGGAGGCGACAAAGCCACCCAGATATGCGGCAAACTCTTTCATGGCAAGCTGTTTGAAGGCACCCAGGTTTGTAAGATTGGCTGCCAAAATGGCGGGAATGCTGAGCAGGAAGGAAAATTCCGCCGCTTCCCTGCGCTTGACTCCAACCAAGAGCGAGCCTGTGATGGTGCTGCCAGAACGGGAAATGCCGGGAATGATGGCGATGCCCTGCAAAAGCCCGATGAAGAGGCTGCGCGAGATGCCCATATCCGAAGCAGGGATGCTGCCGGATTTCAGGCGGTCGGAGATATTTACGATCACACCTGTGACAATCAGCATCAGCGCCACCACCAGGGGTTTGGCATAGAGGCCTTCAAAAAAGTCTCCCAAAAGCAGGTAGAGCGCTCCGGTGGCAAGCGTGGCAAAAAACAGATACAGGATGATGTTGCGATTGCGGCGGTGGGTTTCGTGGTTCAGAGTGCGTTTCCAACTGAAAAGAGAGACGATCAGCGTCCAAATTTTATGACGGAAAAAGATGAGGACCGCCAGCAGGCTGCCAAGATGCATGAACACTTCGAAAACGGTGTCGCCTGTATCTTTGAGACCGAAAAAGTGTTGAGCCAAAACGAGGTGACCGGAACTGCTGACAGGCAGAAACTCGGTGAGACCCTGCAAAATGCCCAGAAGTATCGCGCTAATAAAACTCATGATTTCCTCAAATGATGGGTGTTATGTCGTTTTTTCCAACCTGCGAAAGTGGGATGAGAGTAAAGCCCATGCTCTGGGCGCGTTCAAGGAACTTTTTTAAATAGGTCAATTTATCGAGGTTATGACAGTGCGTGATAGCCACCACGGTGTTTTTCCCTGCGGACATGGTTTGGATGGCTTCCAGTTTGCGCTCCAGGGTTTGATCAGTGATATCCGGAGAATCCAGGAAAATATCATTGCGCCAAGCCGGGATGCGGGCTTTCTGGGCGGCTTGATAGGCGATGGAGACGTTTGAGGTGCGGCTGTCCAAAAAGCCCTTGTTCTTCTTTTTCAAAACATCCATCACCCAGCCCATGATGGTGTCGTCTGAAGTGGCAAGGCTGCCCATGTGATTGTTCACGCCCATGCAGAGCGGAAGTGCATTCACGTGTTTGAGCAGGACTTTTTCCACCTGCGCCTGATTCATTTGCACCAGGATGGGGTTTTCGCCGGGATTTTGCTGCGGATAGTCGATGGGTTCCATGGGGACATGCACCAGGCTTTCCCGCCCCTGCTGATGCGCCAGGTTCATGGTTTGGGAGCTGTTTTTCAGCGTTGAGATGATGGCAAAGGTGATTTGTGTGGGAAGCGCAAGCCACTGTTCCAGATCTGCTCCGCTCACCGTGCCAAAATCATCAATCACGATGGCGAGATACTTTTTGCCTAGTTGCCTGTCGCTGTCAAAAACCTCATAGGCAAGCCTGACCTCATAGCTCTGTTCACCGCTGGAAAAGCCGAGGATCTGCCTGCTGCCATCGACCTTTCCCTCTGTCTGCCTTGCCTTCATGCTGCGAAATTGGTGGGAAACCAGCAGATTGGCATAGGTGAGATCCATCTTTGAACGGTTCACCGGGATTTCCAAACGGAGGATGCCGCCAGCGTCTTTGAAAGCAAGGCTGCCAGCCTCCAGATTGAAGCTTTGTTCCAGGGCTTTCAGAAGCTGGTCGGGGTCGAAGGCTTGGGAGTCTGAAACCGTTTCCTGCACAGGCTTTTCCCGGACTTTGGGCTTTTGGACAAGCATCCATACAATGCCAGAGCAAAGCAGCAGAATCAGGATGTAGAGCCACAGATCGGGATCGGAAACAGCGGCTTTTGTGGGTTTACGCTTCTTGATCTTGTGTGCCATCTTCTTGTTTCGGAGCTTCGGGAGCAGGCTGGGGGATAAGCTTGCTGGAGAGAGAATTTACCAAAAGTACCAAGGGTGAAAAAACCAAGTTGGAAAGGATGAGCGCCACAAAGAGCAAAAACACGTCGTAAACCAAGGGCAGGGTGCCCATGGCGTTTGCCAGATGGAGCGAAAAGCTGGTTCTGCCAATGAAAAAATCGATCACGCTCATGATGATCCTGCTGTGGATGGCGCTGGCGAGCAATGCCATGATGATGAAGGAAAATGCGTGGAGCAGAAAGGGCCTGGGCTTGCTTTGAAAATCGCTGCGAACCTTCACCAGAGCTCGGCGGACGTCAAGTCCGTTTTCCCGGTATGGTTGGGTCCAGGCGTTGCGCAGTGCGTAGATCAGGATCAGCGCCACCATCACATATTTTGCCAAACCCAGATAGATGGTGGAAAGCGGCAGGCTGATGCCATAATAATGCTTCAAAAATGCGAAGATCAGATAGATGAGCCCCACGGCAAACATCACCACCAAAAGGGTTTTGTGCAGACTGATGATGGTGTGTGCGATGGAATTGTTTCGGGCTTTGCTGTTTTTTTCGCAGGGGTCGCTGAGTTCGCCGAAGTTTTTTAAAACCATAAAAGCCATAAAAAGGAACATCATCAGAAAGATGAGCAGGGGAAATATGTATTTGTGGGAGGTAAACAAAACTATGCCAGCGTTTTGGAAGCTCTCGATATCCATCCAAAAGATCAGGGACATGGGATACAGGATGGCCTGCATGCCGTTGAAGCTGCCAAATAGAAGTTTCAGGAGACCAATGCAAAAGCGACGGAATTTCATCTGCGCAATCCTCAAAGAGAGCGGGTGCCCTTGGTGGAAAAGGCGTTCACATCCAGGCTTGCGAAATTGCCAGCCAGGAATTTCGTAATGGCTGCCGCTCCAACCATGGCGGCGTTGTCCACACAAAGCTGCAGGGAAGGATGGTGAAGCCGGATGCCGCGTGCAGACGCCTTTTGAGCCAACTGGCTGCGCAGGGCGCTGTTTGCCGCCACTCCGCCAGCCAAAAGAATGGTTTTAACATTTCTTAAACGCGCCAAACGCAGGGTTTTGTCGATCAGCGGGTCGATGATGGCCTGCTGGATGGAGGCGGCGATATCATTCAGGTTTTCCTGGATGAATGCCTCGTCTTGCGCGCTCACATATTCCATCACCGCAGTTTTCAGCCCGCTATAGCTGAAATTGAAGTCCTCCCTGCGTTTCAGGGCTCGGGGGAAGCTGTAAAAATCCGGGTTTCCACTGCTGGCAGCTTTATCCAGAGCCGGTCCGCCGGGATAGCCCAGCCCCAGGAGTTTTGCGGTTTTGTCGAAGGTTTCACCCGCGGCGTCGTCCAGGGTTTTCCCCAGCACCTCAAAATTCGTGAGGTCCTCAAAAAGAACCAATTCCGTGTGTCCGCCGGAAACCACCAAAGCCAAAAAAGGAGGCTGGATGTCCGGAGTTTCAATGAAATTTGCAAAGATGTGGGAAAGCATGTGATTCACGGTGATCAAGGGCTTTTGCCAGCTCCAGGCAAGGCTTTTGGCGAATGCCAAACCCACAATCAGTGAGCCGATCAAGCCCGGATTCACGGAAACCGCCACGGCGGAAATGACTTCACTTGCCAAGCCAGTCTTGTCCAATGCCGCCTGGGTGAGATGAAGGATGTTTTGCATGTGGAGCCGGGACGCCAATTCGGGCAAAACTCCGCCAAAATCTGCGTGGTCGGTTTGGGTGCTCACCAGATTGCAAATCACCTCATAGTTCGTGTTGATCAATGCCACGGAGGTGTCGTCGCAGGAGGATTCAAAAGCCAGGATCTGCTTCATTTGTCGGCGCGAACCCGCGTGGGGGTATATTCCAAAAGGCTGATGCCGGAGGGAAGCTTCACTTCCAAGCTGTAAAAACCGCTGGCGTCGGCTTGATCGGAGATGTGGATGCTGACTCCGGAAGGCAGGCTTGCAAGCCTGGACTGTGGCCCCTTCACCTTGATGGTGACGGTGGAGGGATAAACCGTTTTTCCCGGAGGAACGCTGATGGGAAGGTCTCTCAAAACCCGGCTTTGCTGCTCTTCCTTTCCCGAAGCTCCGCCCGTCTGGGGTTTTTCCGCTGTAGTGGTTCCGGAAGCCGAGCCCTTTCTGGTTTTGGTTTCCAAAGCCTGAACCCGCGGACTCACGCCCAAAATCTCCACCTTGAGATTGTGGGATGGATCCACCACCCTGTAGTTGTTCCAGTTTGAAGCCCAATAATCCCCGGCGTCCATCTCGATATGGGTTTTGGAAAACTTCAGCCGCAGGATGTCCAACCCGCGTCCGGCGACGGTGCAGGAAATTTTGTCAGGCGGCTGTTTGGCGGTGTCTTCTTCATTGATGTTCACCAGCTTTAGTTTCAAAGCCGTGTTTGTCCTCTGCTGAGAAACCAGGGTCAGTTGCAGCCAGATGAAGATTGCCAAGACCAGTGCCAGCAGCTTGAAGCCAAGGTTGTGTTTCATTTTTGCTGGCTTTCCAAAACGGGGACGATGCCCAGTTGACGAATCTTTTTATAGAGCGTGGTGCGTTCCAAGCCGATGGCTTTGGCGGTTTTGCTCACCTGCCAGTCATTCTTTTCCAGATAGTGCAGGATGTAGTCACGCTCAAAGGCGGCGGTGCTGTCGCGGATGCCGTTGATTTTGAAATAGCGGTCCATGCCCATGGCTTGGAAATCCGGGGTTTGCAAAAGCTTGTTGTGAAAGTGTTTGAGGATGGTTTTGTTGCTGATTTCGTGTTCATTGATGCTGATGTAGCGGCAGAAGTTTTTCAGTTCTCTCACGTTTCCCGGCCATTCGTAGGAAAGCAGTTCTTCCTTGAGGGCGTTCAAATCCAGCTGTTCGCTGAGGTGATAGCTATTTGCATAGCTGGTGATGAAATAGCTCATCAAGAGCAGAATATCGTCATCACGGTCGCGCAGGGGCGGGATGTTGATCACATTTCCCTCGATGCGATAAAAGAAGTCGGGGCGAATGCGGGATGAATCTGCCAAAGACTTCAATTCGGCATTTGAAGTGTAGATCAGGCGGGTGTTCACCTGTTTGATGTTGCCGCCGATAATCTGGATTTCCTTGTTTTCCACCGCGCGCAAAATCTTGGCCTGCGAGCGCGTGCTCAGGTTTGTAACCTCATCCAAAAACAGGATGCCTTCAGAGCATTTTTCAAACATGCCGATGGTGCCGCGGTCGTCCTTGCCGCCAATGCCTCTTTCCCTGCCAAAAAGCTCCAGTTCGATCAGGTCTTCTCCCAGGGAACTGCACAAAATGGTGTGGAAGGCCATGCCGAAACGCTTTGAGTTCACATAATAGTAGTTCGCCGCCACTTCCTTGCCCGTGCCGTTTTCGCCCAGAATCAGAAGGTCCTGGTCTGCGGCGGCAAATTTCACCAGTTGGTCGCGAACCTTTTTGATGGCATCGCTTTCGCCAATGAAGGGAAAGATGCGGGTAAATTGCTTTTTCAGGTTCAGATATTCGATCTGCAAATCCAGATTCTGCTCTTCCTGGCGCTTGAGCGTCACCGCGTTTTCCACATGCAGCAAAAGCTGATTGATGCTGAAATGAGCGCCTTTTTCCAGGAAGTGGTAAGCCCCGATTTCCCGGATTTGCTTCACCTGCTCGTTTGTGGCTTCGCCGGAAATCACAATCACCTTGTAGTTAAAATCCAAATGCTCCTTCAGATACTTCAAAACCTGGATGCCGTTGAGGCGACTGCCCACCAAAAACACATCCAAGAGGATCACATCCGGCATAAAGCTGCGCAGTTCCTCGAAAAAAGTGTCCGAATTTGTGGCGTGCAAAACCGAATAGTCTGCCGATTTCAAAACCTTTTGGATCTGCTCGGAAAGAACCAGGTCGTCTTCCAAAAGGATCACTTTGCCTTTCATGCTCAGTCCTCCAGGCGTTCTTCGATGTCTGCCATCGCGTTCAGATAGTAGATGTATGCTTGGTCTGGAGAGTCGTAAGGCGAGAAATATTTATGCACGTCGCCGTCGGTGAAATATTTGGTGCACATATAATAGAAGTGGTCGGAGGTGCTGAGTTTACGGGCGATTTCCAGAAGTTCGGGGTCACCCTTTTGCCGGATGCGCCCCAGGATGCGATAGAAGGTCTCGATGGCGTTGTGCTGCATATCGTTTGAAAGCCATGCCGAGAGGTCGCGTTCGGCGTCCGCCCAGGAAACCGGCTCAGGGAAGGAAAGCGCTTCCTGCTGATAGTTTGCCAGCTCGAAAGTCTCGCGGGGAAGGGCAAAACCCAGGTGGGAACGCTTGAGCACCTCAGCGGGGAAATGCTGCATAAAATCAAATATCCCGGTTTCCGCCCACTGGTGTTCGCCAAAGGTTTCATAGTCCATAAACAGGTTCAAAAACTGATTTCTACCCTGGGTTTCCTCCAGGGTCAGGTGGTCAATCCAGTTCACAAACTTTTCCACGGTGAGCGGATATTCCGGCCAGTCGCGGTTTGAAAAGCGGAAGGCGATGTCGTCTGAAAGCTGGTAATATTTGAGGAGCAGGTTCACATCCTTGCTATAGTTTTTATAGGCGTAAAGCGGCGTGCGCCAGCCCAAAATCCTGTCCACCCCCTCGGTGAGTATGCTTTTGAAGCCTTCGATCTCAAAAACCAGGTCTGAAAGACTGTCCTGATAGATGAGCTCGGTGTTGCGGAAGGTGACCGGGCTTTGCCCAAATTCGGTCTTCATCAGTTCACGATGCAGCGCCACCTGGTCCAAAAATTCGTTGGTATCATAGAGGAAAGCCAGCGAATGGTAGTATGTTTCGCCCAAAAATTCCACACAGCCGGTATCTGCCAGGGCTTTGAAGGAATCCAGGGTTTGAGGGCTCCAGGCTCTGAATTGCTCGATCGCGGTCCCGGTTACGGAAAATGCGACCTTGAAACGTCCCTCGTGTTTTTTGATCAGATCCAAAAGCAGGGCGTTCGTGGGCAGATAAGATTTTTCCGCCACTTTTTTCATCACCTGTTCGTTCAGTGCGTCGTCAAAATAGTTCGTTCCCTTGCCGATGTCCAGCACGTTCAGATGTCTCAGGCGAAAGGGCTGGTGAACTTGAAAGTAAAATACCACGTTTAACATATCTACACCTTTTTAAGATTCGCTTTTGATGTATTCGGACAGCGCACTGGAATAGACCAAGCGGATCTTTTCCGCCGCCTCTTTCCAATGGATTTGGTTCACCTCGTGCATCCCAGCCAGTCCCATTTTCAGGCACTCATCGGGGTTTTCGATCAAGTGGTTCACGGTTTCTGCCATCAGGTCCACATCCCAGTAGTCGATCTTGAAGGCGTTGTTCACCACTTCGGACACGCCGCTTTGCTTGGAAATGATGGAAGTGAGCCCAAAAGCCATCGCCTCCAGGGGCGAAATGCCGAAGGGTTCGGAAACAGAGGGCATCATATAGATGTCTGAAGCGCGCAGAATCTCCTCAACCTGGACCCGGTTCAAAAAGCCGGTGAAGAGGAACTTGTTTTGCAGCTTTCTGCTGGCGGAATTGCGCAGGAGCTTGCGAGCCATGTCTCCCGTGCCGGCGACGATGAACCTGGCTTCAGGATGCTTTTTGAGCACCCTCACCGCCGTTTCCAAAAAGTAGTCCGGCCCCTTTTGCAGGGTGATGCGTCCCAAAAACAGGATGGTGGGTCCCCGGAAAATCCGCTTTTTGGAGGTGACGGATTCATCCGACAGCGAAAATGCGTTATGGACGATGCGGATTTTGGCTGTGTCGATGAGGTAGCGGGACATGATCATCTGCGCGGTATATTGGGAAACGGCTATCACTCTGTCCGCATACATCATGCCCGCGTGTTCGATCTTGTGAACCCTTTCGTTGCCGGGACCGCCGGCGCGGTCAAATTCCGTGGCGTGGATATGGACCACCAGGGGTTTTTGCGAAATCTTTTTTGCCAAAATTCCGGCTGGATAGCAAAGCCAGTCGTGGGCGTGGATCAGGTTGTAATCCAAAATGCGGGCAAAGCGTTCGGCGCGCTGGGTGTATTCCTGGATCTTGCGAATCACATCCTCATCGCCGATCAGGTTTTTTGCCACTTCGGCGAAAACCTCGCGCTCTGCCATCGTTGTGAAGCTCGTTTGCCATCTGTCCTCGCGAACCGCCTGGGCAAATTCGACGATCTCATCCATCTGGATATAGGATTCCGGTCTGCCGCTGATGCCGATATACTCCAAACGCTCGCGCATGCTCTCAAAGCTGTGGCTTTCATATTCCTTGTGCAAAACGGGGTCCACAAACACGGCGGGAAGGGTGTCCACATCGCCCACCTCGCGCAGCGGGAAATAGACCATCTCCTTGGTGGGTAAAACCAAGTCCACCTTGATGCCCAAAGCCAAAAGGGATTGAACCATCCCGTAACACGCCATTCCCAAGCCGCCGGCGATGAGAGGCGGAAATTCCCAGGTGAACATCAATACTTTCATGGCTTGGTCCTCTTCACGGCTTTTCTGCGAACGGGTTTTCCGGGTTTTTCGATTTTACCGCTGCGCAGGGACTGGATATAGGTTTCGATGTTATACAGCGCCGCCACGCTGATTGCCATGGCGGGAGCCCCTTTGGGGAAGTGTGGATTGTCGCCATCCCAAACCTGAGCCAGGGAGGCGATGTGCCCCTTCGTGAAACTCTGGCGAAAGCCCTGGACATGGCTGCTGAGTTCATCCGCCAGCTGCGCCGGGCTCAGTTCATCCCGGTTCAATTTTAGGAACAAACCGCAATAGGGACCCAAAAGCCAAGCCCAAACGCTGCCATTGTGGTAGGCGAGGTCGCGTTCATGCTGGGTGCCATAATACTTTTTGCGGAAGCGGTGGTCCAACGGGCTCAAAGTGCGCAAACCATAGGGCGTATAAAGCTCCAGCCGCGCTTTTTCCCAAACCTGTCTCATCTTGTCGCGGTCGATGATTTCCCAGGGCAGGGAAAGCGCGATCACGGCGTTTGGACGCACTTCGTTCACCGGCTCGTCGCCTATCAGGCGGTCTGCCAGATAGCCGTTGTTCCAAAACTTTTGGAAAGCATGGCGGATGGGCTCTCTGAGGCCGCTGATCTGCTCGATGGGTGTATAGCGGATCTTTGCCAGTTTGCGATATTCGTTGCACATGGCTTCATAACAGCAGATGGCGTTGTACCACAGTGCGTTGATTTCCACCGGTGCTCCGTTTCTGGGGGTCACCGCATTTCCATCCATTCTCACGTCCATCCAGGTGGCGTGGGCAAACTCCTCTTTCAGTTCAATCAAGCCGTCTGCGCGCACATAAAAAGGATATTTCTCGTTGGTGAGAATGCCTTTCAAAACCTCTTCGATCAGTTGGATGCTTTCCTTCCAAAAAGCCTTGTCCTGCTTATATTTACCCAGTTTCCAAAGCAGGATCACATACCAGAGGGTGGCGTCGATGGAGTCAAAGTTTGCCTCACGTCCGGATTCAGCCTGCATGTTTGGGATCAAGCCGTCCCGAAGCTGATGGCGATATTTCTCCAAGATCCGTTCCACCAAAGCCAGGTTTTTGCGGTTGTGAATCAGCGCATTCAGCACGATCATCGTGTCCCGTCCCCAAGGCCCATAATATGGATATCCCGCCACGATATCGTCGTTTGAAACAAAATCCCGCAGCGCAAATTCCAGCAGCTTCAGATATTCCTCATGACTGTAGAGCAGGTTGTCATATAAATCCAGGCTTTCAATCAAATCGTCGTTCACATCGGGGTTTTGGGGAAAATCCTTCGGCTTGGGCAGCTTGGCATAGCGTTTTTCAATCCTTTCAATCAGCTTTTCGGGATTGACGATGGGACTGTCGGAAAACACCAGGATCTTGCTTTCGCCAACGCAGAGCTCAAAATTCAGCTCAAAGAGGCTGATTTGGTCGCCAATGCCTTCGTATCCGCTCATCACTTCCCAGGGGTAAAACACATTGTGATAGCAAAAGCGGTTTTCCTTCAGACTGGCGCCCTGCAGATAGCCAAAAACCTTCAGGCCGCGGGAGGGGCGGACACAACTGAATTCGCAGCCTTCCTCCGTGTTTTCATAAAAACTTTCAAAGTGTTCATGGTCCAAACTTCCAGGCGGGTTCAGCTCGTGATGGGGAACCATGGTGAATTTTGGGTGGAGTGTGAAATGCAGCTTGTGGTGTCCCAGATTCGTATATTTCACCATCACGGAATTCCCCGCCTCATCCATCTTGATTTCTTTGCGGATCAGGATGTGATTTTGGTGGGGCAGCGCAGAATACAGAAAGGTGGGGAAGGGGCGCAGCCAGGGTTTCACAAGGTGCAAAAAGCCTTCCGGATGAATGCAATTGCTATAGTTGTTGCTATCCAGGTGCAGAGTTTGACCCCTGTGTTCAACCCTTTCCTCGATTCCAGCCACCAGATGCTGGCGCTGGAATTGCTTGTCGCTGGCTATCAAAAGCCCATGATATTTGCGCTGGTTGATCAGGTTTCCCGTGCCCAGGGCATAGGAACCCAGCTTGTTTGTCAGGATCCATTCATGATGATGGGTCTCCATGAAATAGTTGTTCACTGAACCCCCTTGAAATCGGTTTTCTCTTTTTTGTTGATTTTTTTCCACCCCGTGATTTCGTCAAGTTATTTGTGCCGTTTTTTAACTTTTCTCCGCAAAAAAATAACCCCCTCAAAATCATTTTGGGCAAACCATTGAAACTGGGATAATTGCGACATTGGGAGCCGGCCCTCAAATGAGGAAAAGATGACTGGGAGCCTTGGAGAAAAAGGGGCAGTGAAAAAGACAGTTTCTGCGGACGATTTGAAGATGTGGGTGACGGTTTACGCCTTAACCCAAGCTGATATCTTTCAGCATATAAACCGACCGCAGTTCATGACATTTGATCAGCTCCAGAAAGCGCTCCAACGAAGCAAAGTGATGCTCTCCGCAGTCCCTGTAAAAACCTTTGGGAAAGCCTTGTGGGAGAGATAAATTCCGGGGATCCACAAATTCTGCCGGATGCAGGTAAAACACCAAGGGTTTGCAGGTCTGAGCCAAAAGCTTGAAAAAAACACGCACAAAGAGCTGTGGAAAGATTCTGAGCAGCCTCATATTCAAGGGCAGTATCCATGCACTGGGTGGGATTTCCAGCAGCCTGCCATCCTTTGTCTCGTTGAAATGTGCATGGCAAGGCTTGCAGAAGTATCTCAACGCATTCACGCTTCCCGCTCCAAAATCATATCTCCGGGCTGGGATGGAGGAGTCTGCCTGATAGCCCAATTCTGCCAATACATCGAAAGTGGCTTCTGAAATCTTCAACAGAGGTGCACGAAAGACCCGTGGGGCGCTTCCAGTGATGTCACCAAGGATTTCTGTGGCTTTGACAAGCAGTTCCTTTTGCTTTTTATAAGGGGTTTCAAAGCCAAAATTCTCCTCCAGATCCAAGCCATGATGCAAGCCGTGAGTGCCGATCTCATAGTCCAGATCAGCAGCTTCCAAGACTATTCCGGGGTTTGCCGCGGCGAAGCTGCCCGTGAAAAAAAGAGTGGGATGCAAATCATGGAGTGCAAAGAGCTCAAAAAGCCTCGCCACACTTCGCTCGGAACCGGGGATCCAATCAAAATCCACGCTGACATGGATCTTGTTTCTCAAGGTTTATGTCCTCGTTTCAACACCAGAAAATCCCCCAGTACCAATGCTTCCAGACCCGTTGAATAAAAAGTGCGGATCGCATCGAATGGAGAATTCACAATTGGTTCTCCTCTCGCATTGAAAGAGGTGTTGAGCAGCACCGGCACTCCAGTGAGTTTTCCCGTTTCTGTGATCAATCGATGCCACAAAGGCAGAACACTTTCTGCAACGATCTGAGGGCGCACGGTTTGATCCACATGGACTGTGGCAGGAGCCTGTTTCTCCAACAATGGTTTTGCCTTGTCCGCGCAGATCATGAAGGGACTGTTTTCAGCACGAGCCAGAAATCGACCCGAATCTTCAGCCGTGATGGACGGACAGTAAGGGCGCCAGGATTCCCGGAACTTCACTTTCGCATTGATCTCATCCTTCACCTGTTCTTTGTTTGGGCAGGCGATGATGCTGCGTCCCCCCAAAGCTCTTGCTCCCATTTCAGCGCCACCTTGAAACCAAGCTACAAACTTGCCCTGAGCCAGGAGTCTGGCAGTTTCAAGAGCTGGGTCACTCATTTCCCGATAGTCTATACCGCTTATTTCCAATGCCTTGCGGATGGTGTCCGGGCTATGGCTGGCACCGTGTTGCACATGCAGCAGCGGATCCACAGGGTCATCCCCCAATTGACGTGAAACATGGTAGGCAGCTCCCAGGGCTGAACCATCATCAGAAGCAGCCGGATGAATGAACAGCTCTTTCACTTCCTGCATCTCAGAGATCGAATAATTGGCTTTGCAATTCATAAACACTCCGCCAGCCAGGCAAAGCTTATTGAGTCCGGTTTCATGTGTCATCCGGCGAACAACAGCCTGCAAAGCCTCTTCCAGACGGGTCTGCACGGCATACGCCAGAGCTATATACTTCGGCAGGAGATAGCGGTTGATATTCCTGCCATGATGCTCTGCCCTTTCCTCGAGCCCGATGGGAAGCAGTTCAGGGTCGATTCTGGTGATATACTTCACCAGCTTATCTGTGAAACGGGGATGATGATAGTTTCCACCGAGCTTGAAAAAGTAGGGATTCAATTCAAATCCGTATCTATCGACCCTGAGAATCTTGTTCAGGTGCCCCAGCCAGGGGTTTGCATCCTTGCTTGCTTCGCCATAGGCAGCCAGACCCATCAGCTTGCCCTCATCCCGATTGGCATGAAACCCCAAATAAGCGGTGAACCCTCCATAAAACCATCCCAAGGAATATGGAACCGGATACTCAAGGATCTTGGTGAATTCTCCCTTGTAAACCTTGTATCCAGATACACAAGCCTCCTCTCCATGCCCATCTGCCACCAAAACCAAGGCATCCTGATATCCAGACTGATAATAAGCTTGATAGGCATGGCTCAGGTGATGATTTACATAAACCAGTTCAGGGAGCCTGCCTTTGAATCCACACTCCCGCAAGCCTGCATGGATCATGCTTTGGTAGTTTGCGAGGCGATATCGGTTTATATAGTTTATCACTCCCCCCATTCCATCACCCTGCCCGGGATTCCCAGGCTGGTTTTGAAACAGTTTTCTGGCAGCGGTTCGCGCCATATTGCTCAAAATCCTGTAGGGGTATTTTCCACAGTCCCAATTGATGGCGATCTTGTCCACATCTTCCATTTTGATCTTTTGGGAAGCGAGGCACCATGTCAGCGCTTGAGCCGGAAACAGCGAGTGAGAGCTCTTCAAACGGTTGAACCGCTCTTCGTGAGAAAATGCCCGGAGTTTGCCATCAAACACCAGAGCGGCGGAGGGATTTTGACCAAAGGCATTGATTCCAAGAACTATCAAGCTTATATCTCCACATCAAAGTAGGAGAGATCCATCTTTGACATCAATTCCTGCGCGCCCAATTGCTGGAGTGCCGGAGCCACAGCGGCGGCATAATACTGCTTGCTTTCCTTCAGTTTGATCCTGGCTTCTTCCCGGCTGATGAACCCGTGACGGATTTGATTACTGAGATGGGCGTCGGTGTAAGACACCCCGAACATCTTTTGAAACATATACTCTTTGAACACATTAAAAACACAATCTGTATGCCAGTCTTCTGTGATTTCCGAGGGGATTTGCCAATCCAATTCGCTGGTAATGGTGTCCAAAATGTGATCGGGGTTCCATTTTTCATAACTATAAAACATAATTGGCCTCACATCGGGATAGGAGAGCCGCAGAAAAGAGGAACTTGGAAACACAGCCAGACATCCCAGGATACTGGTGCGCGGCTGTGCCAAGACTCCCCAGGCAAACCTGGGCGAAGAGACCATCGCCCTTGCCATTTTAACCCCGCTTTGCAAAAGACCTTCCCTTTGAAACTGATGCCTGGCGTCCCCGGTGTGGCGGATTGCCAAAAAGGGTGAGTATTCCAAAGGCGTGGAAGACCACACCACATAGGGAATCTTGCGCTGGGTTGCCAGTTTCGAACCCAGGATATGCAGATGCTTGCACGCCACACAGGTCATCCCTGCGGCTGTGGCATCCGGATGCTCCAGCCAGGCTTTGAAATAGTTGAGAAAAGCCTGGGAATGAGCATTCTCTTTCAAAGACGTGTAATGCAGCTTCACTCCCAGCTTCGCGCAAGTTTTTTCAGCATTATGGATGGCATAATCACGGCTGCCCCCATGCGTATAGATAAAGGCTTCCGCTTTCAAGTGATAGTGCTTCACCAGCCTGTATAGCGCATAGGTGCTATCCTTTCCTCCGCTGAGACCCACAAGGCAATCCGCCGTGCCTTGATGAGCTCCCAAACCCTTGAATTTGTTCTTCAGAGCCTGTTCACCCAGGATGGTGTATGGTGGATAACCCTCCCGGCACCAAACGCAAACCCCTTCGTTGTCAAAATTACTCCCCGGCACTGAATCCGGCATCAGGCATAGTTTACATCTTTGCATTGCTTTTCATCCTTAGTGCATAAACACATGCTTTTGTGAAGTGATTGAAACGGATCTCGGCAGGCTTTAAAGCTGATCTGGAGATGGCTGCCTGGATTACCTCGGCTTTGATGTGATAATGATTTACCCCCAAAAGCACCAAACCATCAGCTTTCAGGTGCTTCGGACAATTTGCGAGAAAGCTTCTGATCGTGGCTGCTCCATCCGTGCCCCCGCAAAAGCGTTCACGGAATTCTTCATCCTGGATCATGCCCAATTCTTCTGCTTTCTGCTCCACCAGATATGGAGCATTGAAAACGATCAGATCAAAAAGCCCCAATCCGCAATCAAACAAATCACTGTGATGGTAGCTGATCAACGGCGTGGAATCGGATTCTGATGCAAAATCTATAACATCCTTACAGCTATCCACAGCCGTGATTGATTTGCATGCAAACCTTGCTCTGGCGAACCTGGCTAAAACCGCATACGCTCCACAGCCCATATCCAGAACTTCCATTCCATCTTGGCAAAACCTGATCATGCTTCCCCGCAGGGCGAGGGTGGTCCAATCCCAATATTGACCCCGGCTGGCTTCAGGAGGCTCAAAGCCAAAAATCCCCCGAAACAAGCCACGATTACTCCGAAGCAGCTTTGCCATCCTACTGTAGCAGTGGTATATTTTCATCTGTCTGATATCCTGGACCTCTAATAATAAATGGTTCTTGCTCAAAACATTTCATTCGCATGCATTACCAAACAAATATCGGCGGAAAGTTCAATCTTTGCTTAAATCACTCTATATTCATGCACATTAGTTGTCAAGCAGAATAATCAATAAATATGATCTGACATGGTTCGCAAACTTGTTTGATCTTGGACATTTGATTTTCGGTGATCAAACACGGCTGATCCTGGCCTGTCCAATAAGAAAAAATCTGAGATTTTGAAAAAGCGATAAAAAACCTTGACAGGAAATAAAAAGGTAATTATTTGAATAATTCATCACCCAAACTTTGGGAGCTTTCACCAAAGAACCAAAATAAGGTGAGAAAACCCGAATGCCACAGGCTTGAAAGCTTCAAGATGGCAGGTGTTCAAATAAGTGAAACATGACAAATGACCTTTTGATTAGGAGCGTAACATGAACAGAAAAAGTGTATTTTGGCTTGCCTTGATTCTTCTCTCAGCCCTTCCCTTGTTTGCCCAGTTTGCCGGCGGCACCGGAACAGAGCAGAACCCCTGGCAGGTGGCAACGGCTGATCATCTTAACAACGTTCGGAGCTACCTGGACGGCCATTTCATTCAAACTGCCGACATCGATCTGGGCGTGGCGCCTTGGAATGAGGGAGCCGGCTGGGCGGCGCTGGGGCAATATTCCCACCTCCCTTTTGAGGGCAATTACAACGGAAACGGACACACCATATCCGGACTTTATGTAAACAGCATGGCAACCACCACCACATACAAAGGGCTGTTCGGCTCCTCGGTGGGAACCATTCAAAACCTGCATCTCACAGACGTGGACCTGAAAACCAACCAAGACTATCTCGGTGCTTTGCTCAGCATAAATAACGGCACTATAATAAACTGCTCCAGCAGTGGAACTGTTAAATGTGACTGGAATAAACAATTCATTGGCGGCTTGGTGGGAGTGAATTATGGTGACATCATAGATTGTCACAGCTCTGGAAACGTTACGCCGGACACAAACAACTTCACCTCCAAGAGCATTGGCGGCTTGGTGGGCTTAAATGGTGATGGCGGCAGCATCACCGGTTGTCACAGCACTGCAACTGTTCGTGGCGGTTCCGAAATTGGCGGCTTGGTGGGCGGCAACAAGGGAGATATCACAGACTGCCACAGCTCCGGCATTATTACTGGAAACAGTAGTCTGGGCGGTCTGGTGGGTATAAGCACCAGTGGCAGCATCACCAGCTGCCACAGCACATCAGAAGTAACAGGTGTGAGTTCTCTTCACGGTGCTGTTGGCGGTTTGGTGGGAACCCTTAGTCCCTCGGATGGTGAATCCATCATCACCAACTGCTACAGCGCGGGGCAAGTTACTGGAGTTCATCAAAACACCGGTGGTCTGGTGGGCTATAGCTATGGCGGTGAAATCAATGGCTGCTATAGTTCCGGAAGCGTCACGGGTGGAACTAATAGCACCGGTGGTTTAGTGGGTCTTAGTTATTCATCAACTTCTCCCTATGTAACATACATTAACAATTGCTATAGTTCTGCAACTGTCTCCGGTGATAGTACTATAGGCGGTTTGGTGGGCTATAATCATCAAAGTACTATCACCAACTCCTACAGCAACGGTCATGTTTCAGGTAATTCCGCTGTTGGTGGCATGGTAGGATCGAGCATGATTGGAATCTACAACAACTGCTATTGGGATATCCAGGTCTCCGGTCAAGCCACAAGTTCCGGCGGAGCGGGACGCCTCACCGCTGAAATGGTATTTCCCCACAGCGATGACACCTATATCGGCTGGGATTGGGAGATCTGGGCTACGGACACAGACCACGTCATAAACGACGGCTATCCCTATTTGAGAGCCTTCCACGACGATGTTTCCAGCGCTGAGCTCATCGCCCCGCCAAGCGCATCCTTGATCCGCGTTTTCCCGCAGCCCGCCTTCCAAAAACCGAGCATTTCCATCAAAAGCCCTTCATCTGGTGAGCTGAGCTATTCCATCTACAATATCCGCGGTCAAAGGCTCTATTGCGCCACTGTTTCCGCCTCGAACAAGGAACAGTTGGTTGAACTGCCCAACGAAGCCTGGAATCTGCTTTCCAACGGCGTCTATCTGGTGAACCTGGAACAGGGAAAGCGCAAGATCGCCTCTTCCAGAATGGTGGTGATCAAGTAAGTCCGTTTGTTTTTAATAGACTGGGAATACACAGGATTGAATCGATAAAAAGGGGATTTTGGTTCACGCAGTTTGCGCCGATAGCGCAGATTATTTGATAGGTAACAAAGAAACATAGTGACAAAGTGACGCCTGACACGGGATGCGCTGAATCGCTAAAACGTCAAATCGCTAAAACCTGCTCATCCGTATATAATGAATCCGCGCACTCTGCGTTTTTTTCTACGCTAATCCGCGGGAACCCCTCCGAACCATTCTGCACGCCCTGCCTATTTAATCAATTCCATGGGTTTCAATCAATTTTCAGCCCTTTTTGGGGCACAAAACAGCTCTAAAAATGTTATAATCCATTGACACACAGCAACTTGGCTTTTTGTCTGCTTTTATGACTTTAATCATTTTATCAATTACAGGCTCTTTCTCTCTCCCCCGCCCCAAAAGAAGGGGTCAATAAAAATACAAGTGTCATAAGATACTACTATATATACATATATAGATATATATTATTACATAGTAATATATTTTTATATACTATATATCATATATATGACTTAGTCAAGATACAGGGGTGCAGAGTCTTCTGCTTCTTTTTGTCAATGGCTCCCTTCTGAGTGCTGTCCTGCGGGGCTGCCGTATAAGCGGAATTGTTTAATTATTAACATTGATGGACGTTGTTCGAAGGATAACTTCAATCTCTGCAACGACTTATGTTACTAAAGACCCCAAAATACCCTTTGTGAATTGATTGGAATTGATGGAATTGATGAAATAGGCAGGGCGTGCAGAATGGTTCGGAGGGGTTCACGCAGATTACGCGGAGGGGTTCACGCAGATTGCGCCGATTCCGCAGATTATGTAATACGGATTTAACTGATGAGAACGGATGGAACGGATGAGCAGGTTTAAGGGTTTTAACGTTTTAGGGTTTTAGCGTGGAGTGTTTTCCTGGGGTTTATACTAAAGACATGGGGCTTGCGGATGGTGAAGAACTCATTTTGACGACACGACCTGGATTCCTCCCTGCGGTCGGAATGACAGTGTGGTGCAGGCTTTGGCGTGTTTGTAACAGGTTTTCGTGTTATACAAAGGTTTTAGGGTTCCCGCGGATTAGCGCAGAAAAAAACGCAGAGTGCGCGGATTCATTATATACGGATGAGCAGGTTTTAGGGTTTTAGCGTTTTAACGTGGAGTGTTTTCCTGGGGTTTATACTAAAGACATGGGGCTTGCGGATGGTGAAGAACTCATTTTGACGACACGAACTGGATTCCTCCCTGCGGTCGGAATGACAGTGTGGTGCGGCTTTGCGATACTTGTAACAGGTTTTCGTGTTGTACAAAGGTTTTAGGGTTCCCGCGGATTAGCGCAGAAAAAAACGCAGAGTGCGCGGATTCATTATATACGGAAGAGTAGGTTTTAGAGATTTAACGTTTTAGGGTTTTAACGTGGAGTGTTTTCCTGGGGGTTATACTAAAGACATAGGGCTTGCGGATGGTGAAGAACTCTTTTTGACGACACGACCTGGATTCCTCCCTGCGGTCGGAATGACAGTGTGGTGCGGCTTTGGCAGTACTTGCAACAGGTTTTCGTGCCTTAAATCAACAACCAACTGACGACTCTATACTGACAACTTTCCATCTCGCTACCTCGCCATCTTGCCTTCAATCAAAAATCTCCTTTTCATCCTCATCATCCTGTGCATCCCTAATCTATTAAAAAATCCGCGGGAACCAAAAATAAATCGTGAAAAACCTTGACAAAGCCCCTTTTTCTTCCCCTTTATATTATAGAGGGGCATCTTGATACCCTCTCAGATCGCATTGCACTCGTCTTCATCACCCTCCCAAAAAAATATGGGGTGTCTGATAAGAGGTTGACGGGTAAGAGTTTGGAAGGTATCAAGGGAGAAGGCAAGCGCGCAGCCGGAGCTAAAAATAAACAAAGAGGAGGATTTATTATGAAAAACCGAAAAGAAAACCCACACAGTGAAAAAAAATGGAGCGGGCGACGGGACTCGGACCCGCGACCCTCAGCTTGGGAAGCTAATGCTCTACCAACTGAGCTACGCCCGCTATTTGTGAATCAGATTTTGCTGGTGTTAAATTTTGTCAAGAACATCGTGGCGGCTCTATTCCCATTCGATGGTGGCAGGCGGTTTGGAACTGATGTCGTAAACCACGCGGTTCACGCCGGGAACCTCGGAAAGAATCCGTTTCGACACCTGAGCCAGAAAATCCAGGGGGAGCCGGGTCCAATCCGCGCTCATGCCGTCCGCGGAATTCACCGCACGCAGGGCGCAGACGTTCTCATAGCTTCGGGAGCCGCTTTTCACGCCCACGCTGCGGATGGGCAGAAGCACGGCAAAGGCTTGCCAGGTGGTGTGATAGAGATTTTGGGAACGCAGCTCGGAGATGAAGATCTCGTCGATGGCTCTCAGGCAGTCCAGCCTTTCGGGAGTGACGGCGCCGATCACGCGCACAGCGAGGCCAGGTCCGGGAAAGGGATGGCGCGAAATGAGGCTTTCAGGCATGCCAAGCTCGCGTCCGATGGCGCGCACGTCGTCCTTGTAAAGCTCGCGGAAGGGCTCCAGAAGCTTCAAGCCCATCTTTTCGGGCAGGCCGCCAACGTTGTGATGGCTTTTCACCGCCACCCCGCTGGCGACGTTAAGGCTTTCCGCAACGTCCGGATAGAGGGTTCCCTGAGCCAAAAACTCCACTCCGGGATGTTTGGCGGCTTCGGCTTCAAAGACCTCGATGAAACTGTGGCCGATCACGCGGCGTTTTTGCTCCGGGTCTTCAACCCCTTCCAAACGCTCCAAAAACAGCCCGGAGGCGTCCACAAAGCGGATATTGAGGTCGGGCACGGCGGAAAAGGCTTCGCGCACTCTGGCGGCTTCCTGGTGGCGCAAACAGCCGGTGTCCACAAAGATGGGGATGAGCCTGTCGCCGATGGCTTTGTGGATCAAAAATGCGGCAACGGAGGAATCCACGCCGCCGGAGAGACCCAGCACAACTTTGGCGGAGCCGATTTGCTCGCGGATGGAGGCGATGGCGGAAGGGATGAAATCTTTTGGAATCATGGCAGTGGTCTCACAAAGGGGTTGTTTTGTTTTTCCATTCCGATGGTGGTTCTGGGACCGTGACCGGGATAGACCACGGTGTCGTCTGGCAGGATATACAGGCGTTCACGGATGGATTTTTGGATTTGCTGGCGGCTTCCTCCGGGAAAGTCTGTCCTTCCCACGCTGAGTTCAAAAAGAGTGTCGCCGCTGAACAGAAATTTGTCGGAATGAAGGCAGATACAGCCGGGGGTGTGCCCGGGAGTGTGGATGATCTTGAAGCTGTGGCTTCCCAGGGAGATGCTTTCGCCATCCTCCGCCAAAAGGTCGGCGGGGGAAAGCTGGAGCGGCGAGCCCAGATATTCGCTGAAATTCAGCTTGTTGTCCGTGAGCAGATGGGCGTCCGCGGGATGGATGAGCACTTTCGCTCCGAGGGCATTTTTGAAAAAGTCGTTTCCGCCGATGTGGTCGCCGTGGCCGTGGGTGTTCACGATGAGCGGCACTTTCAGCCCAAGCTCGTGAATGCGCTCCAGCAGAGCGTCCGAAGGCGCGGCGGGGTCGATCAGGATGGCATTCAGGCTGGCTTCATCCCAAACGAGCCAGGTGTTTGTGCCAAACTGAGGCAAAAGAAGGTGGTCTTCGATTTTTATCATCACAAATCCTTTTCAACGGTGATCATGAGCGACCTGAGGGTGTTTTCAGGGCATTTTTCCACCTCAATATCATGCCAGCGTTTGTTGTCAACCCAGTATTTCACCCAGCCGGGGGAAGGGGCTTTGTTTGCATAGGAAAGCAGGATGGAAGCGGCTTGGGCGATGTGTTCGCCGGAAGCCTGGGGCTCGGTGAGCAAGCCCAAAGGGCCTTCAAAATCCCGCACGCGCAGCCAGATGCCGGGAAAGTTTTGCTCAAAAAGTCTTTCGTTGTCGGTTTTGTGGCGTCCCACAATCAATTTGAGCGTGGGGGAGAGGCGGAAATGGCGTCCCCAGCGCAAAAGCCCGATCTGCGCGGGGCTTTCCTGAGCGTGGGAGATGAGTTCGCGCAGGCGGTGGGAAAAGCCGGGGTCGGTGAGCAAACAGCCTCCGCCGGGTCCGGGATACTGCAGATCATATTGTTTGGCGAGTTCCATCTGACGCTGGCGTCCACGGCCGCTGATATCCAGCAGCAGTTCTTTGTCCACCCAGCCTTCGCGGATGGGAAGGGTGTCCGTCAAAAGTTTTTGGCTCAGGGGACGCACGATGAGGTCGGCGTGGCCGCTGAGTTTTCCCACGGATTGAAGCGCGTCGCGGCGTTGGGACATGGGACGCTGACCCACCACCTCGCCGGAAACCAGAAAATCCGCCCCATAACGGGGGAGCAGCGCAGCGGCTTGGGCAAACATCAGCCCGTGGCAGTCGATGCAGGGGTTGAAATTCTTGCCAAAGCCATAGCGGGGCGCTTTCATCATCTGCAGGTGTTCGGCGGAAATCTCATGCACATCGAGGTGGATTCCGTTTTTGGCGGCGAATTCCAAGGCGCGCTCGGGATAGATGTAGGGCGTGGAAAAAAAGACGGGATGGACTGCTATTCCCTGTTCCTGAAGCAGCATAACTGCCAGGATGCTGTCCAAGCCTCCTGAAAACAGCGCAATGGCGGAGTGATTTTTCATGTATGGTTTTTAAATCCGGTTGGTAAAAAAAGGTTCAAAAAAAGGGCCTGCAATTAAAAGCAGGCCCCAATTCATGCCTGGTTTGAGGCAAAATTATTTGGTAATGTCTTCGATAACTTGGTCGAAGAAACGGAAGGGCTGGGCTTTGGGGGTTTTGGAACCTTTTTCAGGGTTGCTGTCCCACCAAGTCCAGGCACTGCTCACTCCAGCGATCAAAACTTTCTTTTTGTTCAGCCTTTCATAGCCGATGGAGTTGATGCCGAATTCAAAATAGTTGAGAGGGGCATACTGTGCCCAGGTGGATTGGAGCAGAGTATAGTTCTTCTGTGTTCCAAGAATCTGACGGGCATATTCCTCCACTTTGTTGTTGCCGGCAAAATAGGCGGCAATAACGTTGAGTTGGGGATCTTTCGCGATCGACCAGTTCACCGAATAGTTGTTGCTGGGGTTGAAATCCGGCCAGGTGGAAACTTCCACTTTTTTGGGCAGGATGGAAACGGAGCCGGTGTAGATTTTGCCACCGTTATTAATCTCGTAGGTGACAGGCTGATCTGTGTTCAGGCTGTATTCTCCGCCGCCATAGACCTTTCCATCCGTGTAGGAGTTGACGTAATCGAAGCTGATGGTTTGGGTTCCGATTTTGAGGGTGGTGTTGGGGTTTTCACCTTTGGCGCTCATCCAAATGTAAACGTGGGCGATTCCCTTGGCGGATTCCTCATAATCCAGATCGAACCACACAACGTTGTCATAATCCCAAAGGGTTGAAGAGATCATGGGCTCTTCAAAGTTTGGCTCCGTTGTTTTTGAGCATGATGTCACCATAAACACCGAGATGCCGATGACCAGAAGCAACATGACACGAATTAGGTTTTTCATAACCGTTCTCCTTTTATTTTAAGCTTTGTTGTTTTTTAACGGCAATCGAGCCGTCGTTTACTTTTTGGATAATTTAATTGCCATTGCCTATCTTGTCAAGCAAAAAAGCCCGGCTGGGTGAAATGTGTTTCCAAGCCGGGCCCAGAGTTCTGGAGCTAAATGGGGGACTCGAACCCCCGACCTACTGATTACGAATCAGTTGCTCTACCAACTGAGCTAATTTAGCTCAATCCCGTATCAGCCGAAAGCCGCTTGGCTTCAAGGGACTGTCTGTGTATGTGAATGTATGGGTGCGGGAATACTGCCTGTCCACCGAGGTGGCAACGCTGTTTCCCAGGTGCAGCTTCATATAGGGCGTGGTGACGAGGGTGAGCTTGACATTGGCATCGCGGTAAAGATTGTGCGGAAACCAATACTCACGGGCGTCCAGGCCTGTGCTGAGCTTGTTCGCTCCATCGAGCTCGAAGGTGGGAAGGTCGATGCTATACCAGATTTTGAACTTCGTGAGGCTTGAATACTCCGCGAAGTGGTCCAGATGGATTCCAAAAAACCTGACAGGGCTGTTCCAAACCAGCAATTCGGGCTGGGGAAGCGTGGGTTCAAAATGTTCTGCCACCAGATCGGTGACCCAATAGAGATTTTCGGGTTTGCCTGAGACCGATATCGCCTGTATCTGCGCGTCCTTGTGAAGGAAAATGCCATGGTAGAATTCGGGGTTGAGCTGGGATTTGGGAATTTCAAAATCGACTTGCATATACAGACGTCGAAGCTCTGTGGAATAGAACATATCCAGTTCATATTCATTGGCTTCCAAGAGTTTAAATCTCAATGCAGCAGGGCTTTCCTGCGCCGCAAGCAGGCTCGCGAGCAGAAGGATGGCAAAAAGCAAAAATGATCTGCGCATGGGAAACTCCTTTAATACATAGTCTGTTTGGTCAAATCTTAATCCATCCGATATTTCGTCAAGACTTTTCTCGGTCTCAGCTTTCCTTGGTTTGGGCACCAAAGCCTGATGCTTGCAGTTCTTGTGGCGTTTGTTCACAAATTTCCACAGGGTTTTTTCATCATGGTTCGGGTTTGGTAAAAAATGGCATGGCTTTCCCTCAACTCAATATCAATCATCAAGATAGCTCTCAGCATCGTCTAAAGAAAAGCTGCCGGTTTCTCATCTCCCATTTTATTGGTTCGGCGAAGCAAAGCAGATTGAGCTTGGGGCTTGGGTCAGCCTTTTTTGAGAGGTCCCATTGATATTTGAGGCAAAAGTTTTCCCTTGACGTGAATACCGCCTCCAAAATTCTGCCTCTAATAGAGAAATTTACATATAATAAGGAGAAAAACATGAAACGTAAAGTAATCATCATGGGAGCCGCAGGCAGAGATTTCCACAATTTCAACGTCTACTTCCGCGACAATGAGGATTATGATGTCGTGGCCTTCACCGCCACGCAGATCCCCGGGATCGACGACAAGAAATATCCCGCCGAACTGGCTGGAAAGCTCTATCCCAACGGGATTGAGATTCTTCCCGAAGCCGAGCTGAAAGCTCTGATCGAAAAGCATAACGTTGATTTGGTTGTGCTTTCCTACAGTGACCTCCTCTATGACGACGTGATGCACAAAGCTTCCCTGGTCAACGCCGCTGGTGCTGACTTTATGCTGATGGGCACAAAATCCACGATGATCAAGACGGACAAGCCGCTCATCACGGTTTGCGCGGTGCGCACCGGTTGTGGAAAATCCCAGACCACCCGCACCATCATCGAAGCTCTCAAAGCCAAGGGACGCAAAGTTGTTTCCATTCGCCACCCCATGCCCTATGGCGACCTTGTGAAACAGAAAGTTCAACGCTTTGCCGAAATTGAAGACCTGAAAAAACACAACTGCACCATTGAAGAAATGGAAGAATATGAGCCGCATATCATGATGAACAGCGTGATCTACGCCGGTGTGGACTATGAAGCCATCCTGCGTGAAGCGGAAAAAGAAGCCGACGTGATCATCTGGGACGGCGGAAACAACGACATTCCTTTCTATTGCTCGGACAAGCAGCTCAACGTGGTGGTGGCAGACCCCCATCGCCCCGGTGACGAGATTTCCTACTACCCCGGCGAAACCAATATCCTCCTTGCCGACGTGGTTGTGATCAACAAAATCGACAGTGCCGACCTCGATGGCATCACCGAAGTTCGTGAAAACGTTCGCGCCATCAACCCCAAGGCCAAGATCGTGGACGCAGCTTCTCCGCTTACAGTGGATAAAACCGAAATCATCGCCGGCAAAAGAGTCTTGGTCGTGGAAGACGGTCCCACCCTCACCCACGGAAACATGCCTTACGGCGCTGGAATGGTTGCCGCGGAAAAATATGGCGCAGCCGAGTTTGTGGACCCCCGTCCTTACGCGGTTGGAGAGATTGCCGAAACCTTTGAAAAATATCCTGAAATCGGCGATTTGCTTCCCGCCATGGGCTACAGCGAACAGCAAGTCAAGGACTTGGAAACCACCATCAACGCCACCGAATGTGACGGCGTGGTGATTGCCACTCCCATCGACCTGCGTCGCATCGTAAACATCAAGCACCCCGCCTGCCAGGTGAGCTACGATCTCCAGGAAATTGGACATCCCACCCTGGCCGAACTGCTTGAAGATTTCTAAACCAAAATCACAAGATGAAATAAAATATGGGGCAGACCGCAAGTTCTGCCCCTATTTTTAAAAGAGGAAACTTGGCTAAAACAGCGGTACTTGCCCTGGGCGGAAACGCCATCATCAAAGCCGGCCAAAAGGGAACGGCTTCCCAGCAATTCAAAAACACCCGCGACTCCCTGGACGGAGTTGTGGAACTGATTCGCCAAGGCTACCGGCTTGCCATCACCCACGGCAACGGTCCGCAGGTGGGCAATTTTCTGCTCCAGCAGGAAGCCGGAGAAAAAGAAGGCATCGCAGCCCTGCCACTGGGGGTTTTGAACGCCGCCACGGAAGGCTCGATGGGCTACATGATCGAACAAAGCCTGCAAAACTGTCTTTTGGAGCATGGCTTGGAAAAACGGGTGGTGAGCATACTTTCGCAGGTTGAGGTGGATAAAAACGACCCCAGCATGACCAACCCCAGCAAGTTTGTGGGCAGCACCTATTACAGCGCCCAGGAAGCCGAAGAACTTAGGCAGAGCCTGGGTTGGACACTTCGCGAGGATTCCGGCAAAGGCTGGCGCCGGGTGGTTCCCTCACCTCTGCCCAAAAGGATCATCCCCGCACAAAGCATCCGCGAATTGGTTCAGAGCGGCGATATCGTGATTGCGGTTGGCGGCGGCGGAATCCCGGTTTACACCAAGGAAGATGGCAGCCTGCAGGGAATTGACGCCGTGATCGACAAAGACTTTGCCAGCGCACTTTTGGCTTTGAACATCGAGGCTGACCTCTTCGTGATTCTCACCGGGGTGGACAAAGTGGCGCTGGACTATGGCAAACCAAGCCAGCGGGATCTGGACACGCTCACCGTCAGGGAAGCGCAGACTTTTTTTGATGAAGGGCAGTTTCCCCCGGGGAGCATGGGTCCCAAGATCAAGGCTGCCATAAACTTCCTTGAACGCGGCGGGAGTGAAGTTCTCATCACCTCCATCGAGCGCATTGTGGACGCCTTCGCCGGCAAAACCGGCACGCGCATCACGCTTTGACCTTGGTTGGGGAAAAAAAGCTGGACAGAACCCTGCATCATAAAAAACTGACACAAAATTCCATAGGAGAATACAATGGCACTTGACCCTGCGGCCAAAACGGCTATCATGGCAGAGTTTAAACTCCATGAATCAGACACCGGCTCGCCGGAAGTCCAGATTGCTTTGCTCACACGTCGGATCAAAGACATCACCGAACACCTGAAAGAGCACAAGAAGGACTTCAGCACAAGGCGCGGCCTGTTGAAACTGATCGGGCAAAGAAGGCGCCTGCTTGATTATCTGAAACGGAAAGACATCAATCGCTACCGTGAAGTGATCAAGGCGCTTGAAATCCGGAGATAAACCCCGCCAAGATAACTTGAACAAGGTGGATCTGCCCGGTTTGCGGCGTGGATCCGCCTTTTACTTTATAAGGCGCCCGAGGCTGTAAATTCGGGCAATACACACATCAATCTCCAGGGGAGCATGAGCAATAAGCTGAAGGCTTTGGTCCAGGCAGTTTTCAGCCTATTGCTTCTTCTCCCCCGGAACAAAAAAAAGGAGAAGTTAATGCATAACTTCAACATCGTTAAGCGCGAGCTTGACTTTTGCGGTCGCCCCCTCTATGTGGAAACCGGTCGCATGGCAAAACAAGCCAACGGCAGCGTGTATATCCGCTATGGTGACACCTCCGTGCTTGTTACCGCCACCATGAGCAAAGAGCCTGTGGAAAATCAGGATTTCTTCCCCCTCACCGTGGACTATATCGAAAAAATGTATGCCAGCGGCAAGATCCCCGGCGGTTTTTTCAAACGCGAAGCACGTCCCACCACAGACGCCACGCTTTCCGCCCGTGTGATCGATCGCAGCATACGCCCCCTCTTTCCAGATGGATTTCGCAATCAGGTGCACGTTGTGCTCAATGTGCTTTCCTACGACGGCGAAAACGACCCCAGTGCGCTTGGCGTCTTCGGAGCCTCGCTGGCGCTCACCATTTCAGACATCCCTTTCCACGGTCCCATTGCGGGAGTGAAAGTGGGCTATGTGGATGACGAACTGGTGGTGAACCCCCTCCAAAGCCAGATGAACGGCTCTTCCAAGATGAACCTGGACGTTGCCGCTTCCGAGACCTCGGTGGTGATGATTGAATCCTCCGCCTTGGAATTGAACGAAGAAACCATGCTGGACGCAGTTTACACCGGCCACGAAGAAATCAAAAAGCTTTGCGCCCTCCAGCTTGATATGCAGACGGAAGTCGGCAAAGAGAAGGTGGAAGTGAAATTGCTCGGCATTCCGGAAGAGATCATGGCTCGCGTTGAAGCTGGATATGGTGCCCGGATTGGCGAATCCGCCGTGATTTATGGCAAACAGGAACGTCAGGACGCCTTTGACGCCGCTGAAGCCGAGATGATTGCCGAATATCTGGATGAAAAGGACGAGGAATTTGCCGAAAAGGAAAAGTGGCACAAAGCCGCTTTTGAAGAGCTGATTCGCCGTCAGGTGCGCGATTCCATCCTCCACAAGCATCATCGCGTGGATGGACGCGGCTTGGACGACATTCGCCCCATCACCTGCGAAATCGACGTTCTGCCCGTGGTTCACGGTTCCGCCCTTTTCACCCGCGGTGAAACCCAATCTTTGGGAACCGTCACCCTGGGCGGCGGAAGCGACGAGCAGGTGATCGACGGTTTGGAAGAGGAGTATAAGAAAACCTTCTATCTGCACTATAATTTCCCGCCCTTCAGCGTTGGCGAAGCCGGCAGAATGGGTCCCGTGGGACGTCGCGAGCTGGGTCATGGAAACCTTGCCGAACGCGCGCTCACAGCCGTTTTGCCCGACCGTGAGGTTTTCCCATACACCATGCGCATTGTGGCAGACACCCTGGAATCCAACGGTTCCTCATCCATGGCGTCCATCTGCAGCGGCTGTTTGGCAATGATGGCTGGCGGCGTGCCCATCAAGGCTCCCGTGGCTGGAATTGCAAACGGGCTCATCATGGAAGACGACAAATACGTGGTGCTCACAGACATCATGGGCTTGGAAGACCACCTGGGCGACATGGATTTCAAGTGTGCCGGAACCCGTCAGGGCATCACCGCCATGCAGATGGATATCAAGATTGAAGGCATCACCAAAGACATCATGCGCATCGCTCTGGACAAGGCGAAGGCGGCAAGGCTGTCCATTTTGGACAAAATGCATGCCGTGATCTCCGAACCCAGGGAAGATCTGGCGCCCAGCGCACCGCGCATCGAAGCTTTCAAGATTCCCGTGGATAAAATCGGCGAAGTGATAGGACCGAGCGGAAAGATGATCAAATCCATCATCGAGGAATGCCAGGTGCAGATCGACATCGAAGACGACGGCACCGTGCGCATCCTGTCTCCAGACAAGGCTTCCATCACCAAGGCCATGGAAAAGATCAAAGGCATCGCCATCGATCCCGAAGTGGGCGAGCTTTTTGAAGGCCCGGTCACCCGCATCGAGCCCTATGGCGTTTTTGTGAAGATCCTCAACGGCGCCAAGGAAGGAATGGTGCACGTTTCCCAGATGCACACTTCGCGCATCGGCCATCCTGAAGATATGGTCAAGCTGGGCGACGTGGTCCATGTGAAATCCCTGGGCATGGACAAAGGAAAACTGGCGCTCACCATGAAGGGCGTGGAGGGAAATCCTGAACCGGACCCCAACGCTCCCAAACATGAAAGACCCCAGCGCCGTGATGACCGCAACGATCGTGGCCGCAACGACCGTCGCTCCGGCGGACGCAGCAATGATAGCGGCGGATTCCGCAGAAGATAATAGATTCAACCCTTGCCGGGCTCCGCTATCCAAGCTGAGCCCGGTCTTTTCTCCCAAAGGAGGACCTGATGGACTACAAGATTGCCGATATTAATCTTGCCGGTTTCGGACGGCGGGAAATTGAGCTTGCGGAAGCGGAAATGCCCGGTTTGATGGCTTTGCGCGAAAAATATGCAAACAGCAAACCCCTAGAGGGCGCCCGCATCACCGGAAGCCTCCACATGACGGTGCAAACAGCCGTCCTCATCGAAACCCTCATCCAGCTTGGCGCACAGGTGCGCTGGGCAAGCTGCAACATCTTTTCCACGCAGGACCACGCCGCAGCGGCAATTGCGGCTGGAGGCATCCCGGTTTTTGCCTGGAAGGGCGAAACCCAGCAGGAATACTGGGAATGCACTCTCCATGCGCTTTCCTGGCGGGATGACGGACCGGATATGATCGTTGACGATGGGGGAGACGCCACTCTCATGATTTTGGAAGGAGCACGCCTGGAAAAAGAATTCGCCGAGACGGGGAAACTTCCCCAAGCCACGGCTGAAAACCGGGAAATGCTTCTGGTTCAGGAACTTCTGATTCGTGAACTTGCCAAGGACCCCCAGAAGTGGCAGCGCATCGCCAAAAAGCTCCGCGGCGTGAGCGAAGAAACCACCACCGGAGTGCACCGGCTCTACCAAATACTTTCCGACGGCGGCCTGCCCTTTCCAGCCATTAATGTGAACGATTCCGTCACCAAATCCAAGTTTGACAACCTCTATGGCTGCCGCGAATCCCTGGCAGACGGCATCAAGCGTGGAACGGATGTGATGGTTGCCGGAAAAGTGGTGATGGTTTGCGGTTTTGGAGACGTTGGCAAAGGCTGCGCCCAGTCCATGCGCGGGTTCGGTGCCCGGGTCGTGGTCAGTGAGATCGACCCCATCTGCGCTTTGCAAGCTGCCATGGAAGGCTATGAGGTGAACTCGGTTGAAGCCATGCTCGAGGAGGCGGACATCTTTGTGACCGCCACTGGAAACTGCGATGTGATCCGTGTGGAACACATGCTCCAGATGAAAAACAACGCCATCGTCTGCAACATCGGCCACTTCGACAACGAAATCCAGGTGGATGCCCTGCTTGCCACAGACGGCGTCACCCGTGAAAACATCAAACCCCAGGTGGACAAGATCAACCTGCCCTCAGGGCGCGCCATCATTTTGCTTTCCGAAGGCCGCTTGGTGAATCTGGGCAACGCCACCGGACACCCTTCATTCGTGATGAGCTGTTCCTTCACAAATCAGGTTTTGGCGCAGATTTCGCTTTGGCAGAATGATCATGAGATCGGGGTTTACACCCTGCCCAAACACTTGGACGAGGAAGTGGCAAGGCTGCATCTGGACAAGCTTGGAGTGAAACTCACAGCCCTCACTCCGGCTCAGGCAAAGTATATCAACGTTCCTCTGGAAGGTCCTTACAAGCCTGAGCACTACCGCTATTGAAGCCCAATGGCAAGCCACACTCCCGTCCTGATTGACGAACTTTTTGGTGAACTGGCCCCGGCGCCGGAAGGCTCACGCTGGGAAGTGATCCACACCAAGCCCCGCTGCGAAAAGAAATTGGCGGAATACGCCCGGCGCAATGAGATTTCATATTACCTGCCCCAGATGGACAGCAAAAGGGTCTATCAACGTCGGGTGGTTAATTTTACCAAACCGATGTTCCCCAGCTATATCTTCTGCATCTTGGATGCTCAAAAACGCAAAACCCTCACCTATTCGGGCCATGTGGTAACTTTCATCAGGGTGAACCAGCAGGAACAGCTACTGGAAGAACTCAGCAATATCCGTCTCAGTCGAAGCCCGGAAGTGGAGCTTGAAAGCACACAGTGGCTCTCACAGGGCTTGAAAGTGGAAATCACCAAGGGTCCCCTCAAAGGCGTGACCGGCGTGGTTCAAAGCCACGACAAGCTTGACGAGGTGAACCTTCAGGTCGATATTTTGCGCCAGGCTGTGCGCCTGAAGATCGACCCGCGCAATGTTAAAATCCTGAAAGACTATCAAAACAGCGAGGACTAAGAAGTGACTATTCTGATCACCGGTGGCGCCGGCTTTATCGGCTCTCATGTTGCAGACGCTTATCTTAAAGCGGGGCATAGGGTTGTGGTGGTGGACAATCTTTCTTCCGGAAGGCGGGGGAACCTTGATTCCCGGGTGATCTTTTACGAAAAAGACATCCGTGATGAATCCCTGGATGCCATCTTTGAACGTGAAAAACCCGATCTTGTGAACCACCACGCCGCTCAGATCAGCGTGCCTCGCTCCATCAGCGACCCCAGGCAGGATGCAGATGTTAACATCCTGGGACTTATCAATGTTCTGCAAGCCTGTGTGAAGCATCAGGTTAAGAAAATCATCTTTATCTCTTCCGGTGGAGCCATTTACGGCGAAGCAAAGGAGTATCCCACCACCGAAAATTATCCTCCCCAGCCGCTTTCTGTTTATGCCATAAACAAATATGCCGGAGAGCATTACCTCCATTTTTACCAACACCAATATGGTTTGAACTACACTGTGCTCCGCTATGCCAATGTTTTCGGACCGCGCCAGATGGCTGAAGGCGAAGCCGGCGTGGTTTCCATTTTTGTGGAAAAGCTCTTGCGCGATGAAACTCCAGACCTTTACACCTACCCAGATGAACCCGACGGCATGATTCGCGACTACGTTTATGTGAAGGACGTGGTGCGAGCCAACCTGGCTGTTTTGGAGGAAGGCGACAACGATGCCTTCAACATCGGCACCTGCATTGAAACCACCACCCTGCATCTTTATCGCACCATTTTGTGGCAGCTTGGCAAAAAGATCAAGCCCAACTGTGGTCCAGCACGCCAAGGTGACCTCCGCCGCTCCATGTTGAACATTTCCAAAGCTTTTCGCGAACTGGGCTGGAGTCCGCTCTATTCGCTGGAAGACGGGGTGAAGGAAACCATCGAATTTTTTAAACACAAAGGAAGCGACAAATGAATATCGCGATGATTGGATCCGGTTATGTGGGCCTCGTAAGCGGAGCCTGTTTTGCCGATATGGGCAACCGCGTGATCTGCGTTGACAACGACAGCGCCAAAATCGAAATGCTGAACCAAAACCGCATTCCCATCTTTGAACCCGGTCTTCAGGAATTGGTGCAGCGCAACCGCACTGAAAACCGCTTGAGTTTCACCATGGACATCGCCGCGGCAGTCCAAGCTTCGGAAGCTGTGTTCATCGCTGTGGGCACCCCGCCCGATGAAGATGGCTCCGCCGATCTCCAATACGTTTTGGCTGTGGCGAAAGACATCGCGTGCCACATGAAAAAATACACCGTGGTGGTGAACAAATCCACCGTTCCTGTGGGCACTGCAGACCTGGTGGCGCAAACCATTCGCGCCGAACAGGAAAAACTGGGCGTCAAGGTGGACTTCGATGTGGTATCAAACCCTGAATTTTTGAAGGAAGGCGCTGCGATTGATGACTTTATGAGCCCGGACAGGGTCGTGATCGGAGCCGACAATCCCAAGGCGGCTGGAATCATCCACGAGCTATACAAACCCTTCCACCGCAGCCGCGAACGCATACTCCTGATGGGAACCCGCTCCGCTGAGATGACAAAATATGCCGCCAACGCCATGCTTGCCACCAAGATCTCTTTCATGAACGAGCTTTCCCATCTCTGCGAAGCCCTGGGTGCAGACATTGCCGAAGTTCGCAACGGCATCGGCAGCGACAGCCGCATCGGCTACCAATTCATCTATCCCGGCGTGGGTTATGGCGGGTCCTGCTTTCCCAAGGACGTTCGCGCCCTCATCCAGATGTATCACCAAAGCGGTCTGCAAGCCCGCATCCCGGAAGCAGTTGAAGCTATTAATGAGCGCCAGAAATGGGTTTTGATGGACAAGGTGAACCAGCACTTTGAAAATAAGATCGAAGGCCTCGTATTTGCCGTGTGGGGTCTTGCGTTCAAGCCTCGCACCGACGATATGCGAGAAGCGCCTTCCCGCGTGCTGATCAACGCTCTTTTGGAAGCCGGCGCCGAGGTTCAAGCCTACGACCCCGTCGCCATGGATGAGGCCAAACGCGCCTTTGGCACAAGGGCAGGGCTCTCATACGGAAAGGATCAATACGAAGTTTTAGCCGGCGCCGATGCTCTGCTTTTGATCACGGAATGGCCCCAATTCCGCCATCCGGATTTTGAAAAGATTAAAAACTCCCTCAGGCAAGCCCTCATCTTCGACGGCCGCAACCAATATGACCCGGTTGAAATGAAGGAGCTGGGCTTCACCTACCATTCCATCGGCCGCAGCTCCTAAAAATCCAAAAAAGATCCTAGTTCAATTATTGCGGGTAGAAAATTATCTGAGTGGTAAGCAAAAATGCCGCTTTGCCAGCTAAGCAGTAGGGTGAGAACAAAGATTAAACGATGTGATTTCATGTTGGACTCCTTCATTTAATTATGAATTTTGTTGCTGCCACTTTTTGTTCTCCGGAAACAAAGGAAGCTATATAAAGACCAGGTGCAAGGGTTAACTTGCCAAATGTTCCTTGTTTGCTTTCCGGATTGGCAATAGGAAATGACGTTATTAGTTGCCCTCGGATATTGTAGATGTCAATTCTGCTGTTCTTTACACCTGAGGGCAAATCCCCCTCCAAATAGTAATTCCATTGATGCAGATTTTTATCCGCGGGATTGGGAAATATGTTTAATCGGGGTAGCGTAGCCTGTATTACATTTTCATCATTTGCCACCGTTGTATCTGTAAGCTGGGCATTGCCGGCATATATATACACCCAGCCTCTATAATTAGTGGTGCCATGTGAACTCTGGGGAGCACAAAAAGCCACATCATCATATCCATCACCGTTAAAATCTCCCACGGTCGGCCGCCCCCAGCCAAACTGATAATTTGAATATGGGTTGGGAGGAGTAATGCGAAGATCCAACACACCGTTGGGATTTGGTCCGCCCAGCCAGAGGCCCGCCGCTCCTTTCCAAAAGCCTGATTCATGATCGGAAGTTATCATATCACTGTAGCCATCGCCATTGAAATCTCCAAAGCTTACTTCTTGATACCATACACCAATTAGTTCTGTCCAAGGAGTCATATCAATGTTTAGTTCCGGAGACTCTGGAAGGGTTGAGGAACCTAGCTTGATTTTAAAGCCATAATCAATGGCCGGTGTGTCAACCCAAAAACTTAAATAATCATCATAGCCATCTCCATTAAAATCACCTATGCCAAAGGCAAAGGGATAATTGTTATAAGGTTCTGTGGAGTCATCATAGAGGACAACCTTGTCTGAAGGGTCAAAGTATCCATCGTTACCATAATAAAGTGTTAATGAGAAATCGTTGGGATTAAATAGAGGTTTGTAACCAATCACAAAATCATCAATTCCATCTCCATTTACATCACCAACAGCTGAAACATTAATAACGGAGCCCTCGATAAAATTTTCCAACACCGTCTCGGTATGGTAGGTGCCACCAAAGAGAACCACAACACTCCAAACTCGAGGAGAATCCGGAGTGATATGCAAAGCTATGATATCGTCACATCCATCGTTGTTAATGTCGCCGATGTTTTCCTCTATGATAAGTTCACATAAAGAAGGAGACAAAGGATCCCCCAGTGATGCCAGCGGGATAATGAGATCAGGCTCCAAATCTGCACCAGGACCACCAAAATAGAACCTGAGACCCATTTGCAGGGGGTCTTCAGCAATGAACACACGCTCAACAAGGTCTCCATATCCATCACCATTAAAGTCACCGGACAATAGCGATAATCCCGGACCTTGATCCCAGAATTCACCCTGGCACTCCAAATCTGGTATTCCATCAAACTCGGGACCGCCAAAGTAGCAGAGTAACTTACCTGGTTCATGAGTATCAAAATTCCTGTTTTGATACATAATCAGATCGTCATAACCATCTCCGTTGAAATCGATAGCTGCTTTGTAATATCCAATCCCTGCATTTTCATGCGCACCCTGGATTGATAGTATTAGCTCCATGCTGTTTTGGGCGCGGATAAGACCTGTAATGCTAAGTAAAGACAGCACAAGGGTCAATAATAATACACTGTGTTTCATTTGATCCTCCCTTGTTAGGGTTTAGTTGTTTGTGCCAATACGCAAGGCACTGTTATGAAGCAGCTAAACAAGTTTTTTCATGGTTCCTCCTATTTTAGTATACAGATTTTCTTGGTCGTGGCAGTATTATTGTTATGCACAACCCTTAGAATATATAAACCATTTGCTATATTGGGGACAGGTATAGTGAGGGTTGTCCCGTTTAGCACTTCCCCGATATGTCCGACACTGCTGACCTTTTCTCCTCGTAGATTATACAATTCCAAGCTACTCGGCAGGTATTTCTTATTGCCTGGGCCAGTTAAAGTTACATTAATATTATCTGTAGCTCGCAGAGGATTAGGATAAACATTCAGTTCCCAGCCAGGTTTAACCTCAACTGGATCATCGATCATAACCATCGTGTCTGACAGTGCCGCATTGCCAGAATAGATAAACACTCGTCCTGTGGTATTGTAATTCGGTCCTTGTCCCCAATAGGGAGCTGAAATCGCAAGGTCGCACAGTCCATCTCCGTTAAAGTCTCCCGCAGCCTTGGCATATCCAAAATTCCTGGTTCCATAATCACTTGGCGGGTATAGGTACAAGTCAATTAACCCATCCATGTTGGGTCCTCCCACCCAGATGCCAACCTCTCCCTGGTAATAGTTGATTTGATGAGTCGATCCGATCACGTCGTCATAACCGTCTCCGTTCAGATCACCATATATGAATGGGTTGCCAACATTACGGGCCGGGTTGAACCATTCATGGTAGGGATCGTTGTAGGATAATTCAAAGTCGTTATTGGGCGTTAAATCTGTCCCGCCAAACCACACTTTACCCACATAAGACTCAAAATCCGCAAATCCATCGTTGTTCAAGTCGCCTAATGGACTTGCATTTCTTGTGGTTATACGATTAGTGTTTTCCGATATCACCAGGCTATCTACTTGTGGAAAATTCGTGCTTCCATAATACAAGACTATCCTGCTGTTCATGTTTGTTCCTCCTGGAATACCATACTGGAGGAGGTAATCATCCAAGCCGTCGCCAGTTACATCTCCAACCCCAATTGCAGTATTGGCAACTAAGCCATTCACTGCATCCACAAGGGTTACAAATGGGGCATCGTTACCGGTCCAGATTATTAATCTTTGGATGTAGGGGTAACCCCAAAGCGGGCAGTGTATCACCAAATCATCCCGGCCGTCTCCATTGATGTCGCCAAGCGGCCTAGATCTTATATAATCATCTACCTCATAAGGTATAGTGATGGTCAAGTCAGGCACCCCGGTGGGATTGGCTGTTCCGTAGTATACAGCAATTACACAAGCCGGATCTACAGGCAGGGTGATTACCAGATCATCGATCCCATCGCCATTGATGTCACCTCCATTATAGGGTCCAGCCGGAGATAGTTCCCAATTCTGCGTTCCCTCCATCACGAAATCCGGGACATTGTCCATATTCGGGCCGCCCCAATAGAAGTAGATTTTCCCCCAACATTGCGTGCTATTGTACACACCATTGGGATTCCAATAGGGGGCGGAAACAATCACATCATCGTAACCATCGCCATTGTAATCCATTGAGACCACCCGTTCTCCAAACCAGGAGCCATTGAACTCTCCGTACAGGGTGTTCATTAGCTCCAAGTGATCAATGGCACTTAACTGTAATGTAATGCACATTATCACCGCTACCATGACAATAACTAATCTCATTGTTTCCTCAAGAGAGCAATTCATGTTGATTCCCAAATGTTGGTGTAAAATCCAACTCATTGTTTCTCTGGTTGTTTGAGGGCATCTGCTATCCCTCTTTACTCACAATCTATGTATGGCCAAACGACCAATTGCATTGTTTTCATCTTGTTAATCCATGTCAAGTTCTTTTCCATCAGATCACGCATCCCCCCGAAATTTTCTTGATTGAGTCAGTGAAGGCTCGACCATAGGATAATTTAGAGTCAAAATAGCTTGAATATTTATCAGACGCGCCCTCCAATCATAAAACTCATAAAAAAATGCGAGGCAGGCTGGTTTTTCCTTCCTGAACCTCGCATCCTCAATACAGATTGGCTCAAGCCTTCTTTGAAAGGCTGATCTTTTTCCTGCCTCCTTCAAACCAGGAATAGATCACCGGAATCAGGAGCAGCGACACCAGGGTGGAAACCAAAAGTCCTCCCACCACTGCTCTACCAAGGGGAGCCTGGGTTTCGCCGCCTTCCGCCAAGCCCAATGCCAGCGGAAGCAAGCCCAAAACGGTGGAAATGGCAGTCATCAAGATCGGTCTCAGCCTCTGCTGACCAGCGGTCTTGATCGCCTCGCCCAGTTCCATCCCATCCACGCGGCGCAGTTTGTTTGTGGTGTCCACCAAAAGGATGGAGTTGTTCACCACGATACCCGCCAGCATGATGATGCCCAGATAGCTTTGGATGTTGAAAGTGGTGCCGCTCAAAAACAGGATCAAAGCCACGCCGATGAAGGCAAAGGGCACCGTGAACATCACCACCAGCGGGTGTTTAAAGGATTCAAACTGACTTGCCATCACCATGTAGATCAAAACTATCGCCAGAATCAAGCCCATGAGAAGCTCTTGAAACGATTCCTGCTGCTGTTTGTAGTCTCCGCCAATTTCCAGGCTATAGCCCAAAGGCAGCGGAATCTTATCCAGTTCCGCCTGTATGTCCTTCACCACGGCGCTCAGGTTCCGTCCGCTGTGGTTGGCATTGATTTCGATCACCCTTTCCTGGTTCAGCCTTTCAATCACGGTGGAGCTTTGGCTGCTTTCCACCCTCACCACGTTTCTCAGCATGACCGGTGCCCCGGCGGGGTTCACCACGCTCAAATCCAGCAAACGATTGATGGGAAGCTGGTCTGCGTCCTTCACCCTCAAAGTCATGGGATACTCGCGCCCGGCTTCCACAAATTCTCCCGCGCTGGAACCCGAAAGAGCCGTTTCCAAAACCTGTGCGATCTGCTGAACGGTGAGTCCCAGGTCGGCAGCCTTGTTGCGATCAATAATGATCAAATCTTCCGGAGCTCCCGCTGTGCGGCTCAGGTTCGTGTCTGTGATGCCCCGGATTCCTTCGATCGATTTTTGCACGCTGTTTGCAATGCGGTAGGATTCATCCAGGTCATGACCCCGGATTTGGATGGAAAGCCTGCTTCCTCCGCCCATAAAGCGCGTCATTTGGCTGCTGGAGGCAGTGCGAACCCGGATTCTGGCTCCGGGAATGCCTGAAAAGCGTCTGCGAAGATCATTGGCAATGTCTTCATCACTGCGCCGGCGCTCGGAACGTCCCAAAAGCCTCAAGCGCATGGAACCGGTGTTCGAGCCTGAAGCCCAGCCTCCGCTGCCAGCTTGGGTGATCACGTTCACAATCTCGTCTATGCCCTGCATCCGCTGTTCCAGTTCCTTCATCTTTTCGTCCACCACTTCCAGCCTGGTGCCGGCTTCCATATCCAGGTTCACCCGGATTTCGCCTTCGTCGGCTTCCGGCATCAGTTCCGAACCGATGAACATCGCCAAAACAATCGCACCAAGCATGGCTCCAGCCGCGATCAACACAGTAACACGGCGTTTTTTCATCACCCAGGCAAGCACTTTGGCATAAACTTTTTCCATCCCGGTCAAAAATCTGCCCGTGGCATGGTAGATCCTGCAGCGCAGGCTGTCTTTGCGTCCCTTGGGTTCGCTGCTCACCTCAAGCAGTTTGCTGGAAAGCATGGGAACGATGGTGAGCGCTGTAACCAAAGAACACAATAGCGCAAAAACCACCACGAAGCCCAGTTGGCGATACATCAAGCCCGTCATTCCCTTCATGAAGATCAGCGGCAAAAACACCACCACCGATGTCAGAGTGCTTGCAATCACAGGCGAAGTGACCTCTCCGGCGCCCACGATGGCAGCTTCCTTGGGTCCTTTTCCCAGCTCACGATGGCGGAAAATGTTTTCCAAGACCACGATGGAGTTGTCCACAAGCTGACCCACCCCCAGTGCCAAAGCGCCGATCGTCATCAGATTCAGCGTAAATCCGGAAAAATAGAGCAGGCCAAAGGTTGCCATGATCGAGATGGGAATGGCGGTGGAAATCACCATCGTGCTTTTGATGTTTCTCAAAAAGAAAAGCAGGATCAGAACCGCCAAAACACCACCGATGATCACGCTGCTGGTGACGTTGCTGATGGCGCGGCTGATATAGACGGATTGATCCACCAGGGGCACCACCTTCACGCGGGAGATGCTGCGGTTGATGTTTTCCACTTCGCGCAACACGCCTTTGGCAACTCGCACGGTGTTTGTCCCAGACTGTTTGTTCACCGAAATCTGAATGCCGGGCTCGCCGTTGATGCGGACTACGCTGTTCACCTTTGTGGTTCCGTCTTCGATGGTGGCAATATCGCCCAGGGCGATCACGCTCGAACCGCGCTGAGCCACCACTGTGCGTTCCAATTCCTCCAAGTTTTCAAACACACCGGGAACCCTCACCGTGATTTGGTAGTTTCCGCGGTAGTTTGTGCCGGTGGGTTTATTGATGTTTGCGGCCTTGATGCGGGTGATGATTTGATCCATGGAAAGCCCCAGCGCGCTGATTTTTTGGGGATCCACGTTGATGGAAATCTCTCTGGTTTGTCCGCCCCAAACGTTCACACTCGCCACTCCGTTCACGCGCTCAAGCCGATAGGCTATCTCGTTGTCTATCAAGCCTCTCAGGCTAACGGGGTCCAGTTCGCTCACCACGCCCATCATCACCACGGGCATGGCTGCCAGGTCAAATTTTCTCAGGGAAGGCCGGGTTGCCCCTTCCGGCAGGCGTCCAATGATGCGGTCCAGGCGGTCCCGGATGTCGTTGGAAGCGGCATCGAGATCGGTTCCCCAGGCAAAATAAACCTGCACGCTGCTGGAACCTTCGGATGAGCGGGAGGAAATCTCCTGCACACCCGCCACGGCGCTCACAGCCTCTTCGATGGGTCTGGTGATCAGTTCTTCCATCACCAGCGGGCTGGCTTTGGAATAGCTGGTGGAAATGCTCAAAGTGGGCGAAGTGACGTCTGGCATGGCGTCGATGGGCAGCCTGCTGAGCGCGATTCCTCCCAAAATGATCACAATCAGCGCCACCATGATGGTGGTCACCGGTGCGTTTACGGAAGATTGGGCGATCTTCATTTTTTGCCGCCGGGTTTTCCACTTGGTTTGGAGCCCGGTTTTTTGCCGGGACCTTTTTCGTTTTGATCCAAGCTGATTTGGCTGCCGTCCTGAAGCTGATCCTGCCCCAAACTCACCACCTCACCCTGCAGATCCGGGGAAAGAATCTCCACATGGCTGGCAGTCACCAAACCTTTTTCAACCGGCACAAACGCCACCGTCGAGGCGGCTCTGTCCACCAGAAAGACCCCTTCTTCACCACGGTGTTTGCTCAGCGCCGCGCTGGGTATGGCTCGCACGCCGCTCTTGGTTTGAAAAACAATCTTGGCACGTGCATACATTCCCGGTTTCAGCTTTTGACCGGGATTTTCCACGCTGAGTTCGATCCTTGCCTGGCGCGAGCTTTCCTGAAGCATGGGGGCAATCCGGCTCACGCGGGCGCTGAATTCCTCCCCCGGCCAGGAGTCCGAATTTAACGTGGCTGTTTGTCCCACCTTCAGGCGGGTATAATCGCTTTCGATCACATCGATTTCCACTTTCAGGGAACTGATATCCAAAACCGAAACCAAGGGAGCGCCTGCGCTCAAAAGCTGACCCGGCTCGGCAAAGCGTTCTCCGATCACCCTTGTGGACGGACCGCCGCTCCAGTCTGCCTTGATGCGGGTGTGGGAAAGCTGGATCTCCGCGGCGTTTTTCGCTGCCAGGGCGGCACGGTGTTTGGCTTGTTCAGTTACATATTTTGCATTGATGCGGTCAAATTCATCCTGCGAGATGAAGTGTTTCGCCAGAAGCTGGCGGCTGTGATCCAGTTCCTTTTGCGTTTCGGCAAGCGAACTGGCGGCTTGTTCCAGGTTTGCCTTGGCTTTGTCGAATTCCAGGCGGAAAAGGCTGTCTTCCAGTTGGCCGACCACCTGTCCGCGGCTAACTGTATCACCAATATCCACATACAGTTGAGCCAGTTGTCCTGCCACTTTGGGCGAGAGGATGAAACTGCCCGCGGCTTTCAGGTTTCCGCTGAACATGGCGCTGTCGTCCAGATCCATGATTTCGACCTTTGCGGTCTCCACAGCAACGGCTTGCGGACCGCCCCGACCCATTTCCTTCTTTTTCGAGGTTCCACCAAAAATGCGCCAGGCGAAAAGAATCACCAAAAGCGCAATCGGAATCGCTATCCATAGTTTCTTCTTCATTTTTCATTACCATCAAATCGTTTGATCCACAGTCACTTACAAGATGTCCACACAAAACGGCAGGGCATGAAAGCGGTCAAGGGAAAAAAACGGACAGCCCTGTGTCATCCGGGAAAATGATTCAAAAACCCTGCTTCGCCCTTGGCTCCAACCTAAACACAACCGCAATACAACCCATACTCAACCCAATAAAAACTTGGGAGGCACATGGGTATCTTTCAGGTGGCTTATTGGCTCGGCTGCAGGGCGGAGGCGGCAGGTTTGATGCGGATATATTCGTTGAAGCTGAGCTGGTATCCCGTTTTGGAAAGCAGCGGCTCGCTGGTGACAAGCTTCCATTCCGCCGGTTCAAACGGGGGAAAGTGGACATCGCCTTCAAACTCAGCCTCGATGCGGGTGAGGAGGATTTTGGAAACCAGAGGCATGAAAAGCGTGAAAACCTTCGCGCCGCCTGTGATGAAGCATTCCTCATCCTTGTTGCAGTGGCTGAGGCATTCCTCCACGCTGTGGCAGACCGTGGCTCCGGGAGCTTGGAAATCCATGTCCCGCGTGAGCACCAGGTTCAGACGACCCGGCAGTGCAGCCTTGAGGCTCAGCCAGGTGTTTTTGCCCATCACGATGGGGTGCCCCAGGGTCTTTTCCTTGAAAAAACGAAGGTCTTCGGGAATATGCCAGGGCAGGGAGCCTTCCTTCCCGATGAGCATATTTCTATCCACGGCGACGATGATGGTTAGCGGGATCTTTTCCATTTTATTAGCTCAGGGATTGAAAGCAATTTCCCCAGTAAGCAGCTTGCTTTTCACAAAAACCGGGGTTTGGGCGATCAGGCTGACATCACCTTCGCAGATCACATCTTCGCCAAAGCTGATGTCGCCGGTGATTTTGAGGCTCTTGCAGTCTATGAGCGAGGGCACGCCTTCCTTGAAGCGCATTAGAAGCTGATCGATGTTACCGTAATAGCGTTGATCCAGTTCGATGGGCGGAATGGAGGTCACACCTCGACGCATGACAACCTGATATTGGTCGTTGAGGTCGAAAAGGTCGCTCCAGATCGCCAGAAGGTCGTTGTTTTTCTTCACCGGGGCAAAACGCGAACGCGGAACCAGGAGGGCTTTGGCACCGTTGAAAACGCCAATCGCTGCTCCCATTGCAGTTTCAAGCTGAAATACTGGGGTTCCGTCCACGGTTTTGGGGTTTACAATCAAGGGCAGCGGCATGATGCCTTCGCCGGTGATCAGGTTCCATTCCAGTGCCTTGAGGTCTATCCACAGATTGTTGGTATTAAAGTAGTTATAGCGCTCAATATCCTGAAATTCATCCAGTTCATCAGGAGGACACTGTGCAATTTCGCGCAGCATGAGCTGCCCGTGTTTGTCCTGACAGAGATGGCCGCCTTTTTTGTCCGCATCAGTGCGGGCGCAAACTTCCATCAAAAAGTGGATTTCATGAGCTTCCATATAGGCTGGAATGCTGGTGTCCACTGTGGCGCCAAGGTTGTCGGAGTTTGAAACAAAGGCATAGCGATAGCCCTCGGCGATCATCTGTTCCAAAATCCCGGAAGCGCTGAGCGCGGCATAGATGTCGCCGTGCCCGGGCGGGTTCCACATCTTGTCTGCATCCTCGTTTTCATAGGGTTTGAGGTCGTCCTGACGGATGCGGGGAAACTTGTGCTGCAAAAAGGATATGGGCAGCTTTTGGCGCTTGAGATCGGGATATTTTTCCAGATATTCCAAGGTTTCCGCCTCGGTGCTGTAGCTGTTCATCAAGAGCAGCAAAGCCTCATATCCGGTGCTGGCGCGCAGGGAAAGCACCTGACGTGTGATAATGTCCAAAAAATTCATGTTTCCCTTCACGGGAAGCAGGCTTTTGGGTCCGCTGAGCCCCATGCTGGTTCCCAGGCCGCCGTTCAGCTTGATCACGGCGATGTTTTTCAAAATGGATTGACGCCTGTAGTCTGCCAAGGCGGAATAATCAATCACATTTGCCGCGGAAGGAGGCTCGATCTGCGTTTTGGGGATCAGCCCCAGTTTTCCGGCTTTCAACTGTTCATAATAGCTGCCAAAAGTGCGGATCACCGTCTCCGGCAAGCCCGCCGCCTTCATTTGCTTGGTGAAAAGACTGAGCATGGTCTCATCCTTATTTATGTTTGGAAACTGTGTTTTGCAAAAGCTGGGGGTCAACCTCGTTGGGAATGGTGATGTGCCCTTTGCCGCTGTGCTTTTCGTTCCAGGTTTTCACAGTTTCGATGGCGTTGGGATTGCATGCCCAGTTTCGCCTGCCCACTCCGCCCATCACGTCCCAGGAAAGTGCGGATGCCACAACTTTGTCCATATCTTCGCTGCCGTCCAAAACGATGCCGTTTCCGCCGTTGATGCTGCGGCCGATTCCGACCCCGCCACCATTGGAAAGCACCACCAGGCTCATGCCGCGGGCAACGTTTCCTGCGAAGCAGTGGGTGGCCATGTCTGCCATCACATTGCTGCCGTCGCGGATATTGGCTGTTTCGCGGAAGGGAGAGTCTGTTCCGGAGGTGTCGTGGTGGTCGCGTCCCAGCATCACGGGGCCGATCACACCTTCGCGCACAAGCTGGTTGAACCTCAAGGCGATGCGCACCCTGCCTTCTTCGTCGGCATAGAGGATGCGGGCCTTGGTGCCCACCACCAGTTTGTTTTCATGGGCTTCGCTGATCCAGTGGTGATTGTCTCTATCCATCGAATTGCGGCTGGGGTCGATCAATTCCCTGGCAGCTTGGTCCGTGATTTTCAAATCGCTTTCTTTGCCGCTGAGGCAAACCCAGCGGAAAGGACCGTAACCCAGATCAAAACAGAGCGGACCCATGATGTCTTCCACGTAGGAGGGGAAGATGAAGCCTTCGGTGGTGTTGATTCCGTTGCGGGCAATTTCTTTGGCTCCGGCGTCAAAAACCGAAGCCATGAAGCTGTTTCCATAGTCCCAAAAGCGCGAACCCTTTGCGGAAAGCCGCTGGATCACTTTGAAATGGCGAATCAGGCTGGCATCCACGGCTTCGCGGAACCTGGCGGGGTCGTTTGCGAGCAGCGCTCTGCCTTCTTCAAAACTGTAACCCGCAGGGGTGTAGCCGCCTTCATACACGGCGTGGCAGGAGGTTTGGTCGGAAAGCAGTTCCACCTTGATGTCGTTTTTATCAACATATTCCAAAAGGTCCACAATGTTGCCATGGTAGGCGATGGAAAGCGCTTCGCCCTTGGCTCGGTATTCTTCCACCCAGTCAAAAATCTCTTTCGGTTCCTTGGAAACCCTGCCCACCCAGCCTTGCTGGTGTCTGGTTTCGATGCGGCTGTAGTCCACTTCGGCAATCACGCCGATGCCGCCGGAAATTTCCACGGCTTTGGACTGCGCACCGCTCATGCCGCCCAAACCGGACGAGATGAAACGCACACCGGAAAGGTCTTTGTCGGCAGGAATACCGAGATATTTACGTCCGGCGTTCAAAAGCGTGATATATGTGCCGTGAACAATGCCCTGGGGACCAATATACATCCAGCCTCCGGCGGTCATCTGACCGTAGTTTGCCACGCCCAAGGCTGTCAGGCGCACAAATTCTTCAGGGTTGTCCCATTTTCCGATTACAAGCCCGTTTGTGGAAATAACTCTTGGCGCTTCCTTGCGCGAGGGAAAGAGCCCCAGAGGGTGACCGGATTGAACCACCAGGGTCTGTTCATCGGTCATGATTTCCAGATATTTCTTGATCAACTGATATTGCATCCAGTTTTGGCAAACTTGACCGGTTTCACCGTAGGTGACCAATTCATAAGGATATAGCGCGATGTCAAAATCGAGGTTGTTGTCGATCATCACCTGCATGGCGCGACCGGAAACGCTTCCTTGATATTCATCGATGGGGCGGCCATGGATCCTGCCGGCGGGACGGTAGCGGTATCCATAAATGCGCCCGTGCTGCATGAGTTCATCCAAAAATTCCGGCGCCATCTTGGCGTGATGTTCCTTGGGAATGTAGCGCAGGGCATTTTTCAGCGCCAGGGCAATTTCTGTTTCGCTGAGTGTCATGCCCCGATGTGGAGCACGACGATATTTTGGATCAAAAACCGGATCTGGCGGCAGCGCCGCATCAAGCTTCACTTCAAAAGGCTTTTCCATATCATACCTCGTATCAAACAATATTAGACTTTGGGTTTTGGCAGGCTTAATCCTTTGCTGGAAAGAAATTTAAGTAGCCGAAGGCAATCCAATTTATTCAACAAGCCTTGCCAAAACTGCAGGATAAGGAAAATTGACAAAGAGGCGGTTTTTGTCAAGGCAAATGTGGCGGAGAGGGATTTTTTAAAGAAAGGATCTGAAACGTGACAAGTTGAGTACAAAGTGACAACGAAAACTGTAAACTGTTGCATCGTATGACATCCTTGCTCATCCTTTATATGACCTTTTGAGCAGTTTGTGACAGGATTACCACAGATAAAAATCACCGAAAACTGCAAGTTATGACAGCATTTCTGCAAATTGAATCTGGTTGATAGATTCAATTATACTTGAAGTCCTCAATACTCCTTTTTTTCATAATTATCTCGTTGTCTTTATTCAGCAATAGCCACCGCACAGGTTACTGCATACAAATCCAGCCCAAACACTAATAAAAGACCTGGACCGATCCATATATATCTGAACATAAATATTCCCAACGCAGGAAGTGTCGGGTATATCCGGCAAACTGTAACTATTTCAGCAGCAGCATTTTCCGCACCAGGTTTGCGTTGGGAGTTCTTAAATTATAGAAGTAAACGCCAGAAGGACAGGCATTGCCAGAATTGTCAAAGCCATTCCAGATTGCTGTATGGCTGCCAACTGTAGCAGTTCCATGATACAGAGTTTTTACCAACTGTCCTTTAACATTATAGATATCCAAAGATACTTCTCCCGGCTTCTCAATGGTATACTTGATTGTTGTGATTGGGTTGAAGGGATTGGGATAGTTTTGCTCTAAAACTGGAGTCCCAATGGCGGGAGTTGTGGGATCGTCATTGCTGACCCAAGGCTTTGAACCAAACTCATAACAACCCATGTCTATACGGCCATCCCAGACCCGCCAATTACCTGCCAGATCATAAGGTGGCAAGCCCAGCCCTGATATATCGGGGGTTCCAGAATTGATACAGGGAGACGCGGCAGAAAGGCTGTAATAGAGTGGATTGTGGATATCATCTCCACCCAGAAAGAAGGGGTCTCCACTCAAGCTGCTGGGCAAAAAGTCGATGGTATTGCCTGGTATTGGGAAGGGTTGGATGCCTGGCAAACCATCCTTAATCAATGAATAATCTACAGTTAGATTAGTGTGCTCATTGGGGTCGCCATACATGGGGTTTACTCTAATCTGAAAAGGGCTGTCGTTGTCAAAGATGCAGTTGCTGATATTGACGTTGCCGTTGACCGAGAGGGTGAAGGTATCGCTTTGGTTGCCTGCGAGTGTGCAGTTGCTGAGTTCTATGTTGGGATTGTTGGAAGAGCCAATTACCGCAATGCCGCCTTGGGATTCATTGCCGCTGAACAGACAATTCCTAAAAGAAAATCTGTTTTGCTGTTGTGGAAATTGGGCGCCAGTAAATGATACTGCATGAGAATCATCATCCAACATGGTGAGATTGATGAATTGACAGTTTTCAACTTCAAGAGATTTATCAGCGACAATTTTAATCAGAGTGTGTGCCCAAACAGATGATGATACATAGGTTGAAGTGGCATTACGAAACACGGAATTTTTGATTGATCCAGTTATGGGGAGATCAATGCTGATCAAACCAGCATTGGGGGTTGTGATGTTTTCAATTGTTACATTCTCCCAGGTTGTTTCCCTTTCGTTGTTTGATATAAGGTATATTATGGCAGCATAATCCGGGCGAAAAGCGTCTATGCGGATGTTCTTCAAGTTTACAATACTCTTATTGTTTGCGCTTATCACACCGCAGTTATCCGTATCCCTCGATAAAAAAGTCATATCAGCAATCGTTGCACTCTCTAATTTCGTGGCACTGAATACCTTATCCCAGGAACCATAGTTAAGGGTAATATCGGGATGTGGCTCACAAATCACGGTTGTAATATCTATGCCGCTTCCCTGCACTATAACCCAGCCTTTCAGGGCTATGGGAAATATCTGGTCGTTATCGGTTCGTGAATATGAGCCCGGCTGCAAAATCACAGTATTCTGGTTCAAGCTATCAGGGGCTATGCGATAGATTGCTTCGTGAATGGTCTTAAGTGGCGTGGCAGGGCTCGAGCCGTCATTGGCATCGTCACCCTGAGGTGATACATAAAGGTTGCCATCAATCTCCTGATGATGGGCGTTTAGGATATCAAAGATAATCTGGTAGTTTGTTGTGAAAGGATTCGTGGCTAGATAAACCGCATGATAGACCCCTGGGTCAGCGATGGAAAAAGTATCCAGAGGAAGATATAAATCTTGCTCAGCATATTGAATATAGATATCCTGACCCGTTCCAGCACGATTGTTGTATATCGAACAGCGATTTACAGGGTCAAAGGTGAGGTTGCAAGGGTATCCAGTAACTCCAGTAGCAAATATCCCACCTCCAAATATTAGAGCATAGTTTTGATACACGTCCACTCCACTAAAATGTGCTTCCGAGCCAATTACGTTGATTCCACCACCTGTTCTTGCTTTGTTATTGAATATCTTACAGTTAGTAACTGATGTTGTTTTACTTATGCTGACCCCTCCTCCTGCTCCACTTACCATGCCATTAGTCAGAGAGAATCCTCTTATTAAAATATTCTCATTCATGGACCTAATACATCTATCAAGGTTATTTCCATCAATTATCGTTGAATCAATGAAAGATGCATCTCCGGTACTTCCTTCCAAACTCATTAAGGTGATGTTATTGGTCTGAATTGTCAGGTTCTCAAAATATCTGCCGGGATACACCAACACTGTGTCTCCGGGATTGGCTGCACTCAGAGCTGATTGGATAAGAGAGAAGTCTCCCGTTCCGTCTTGCTTCACAGAAAGTGTGGCAGCAAATACAATGCAAGGTAGTAACACTACCCAAATCAACAAGCTGAATCGTAATTTCATGATTTCCTCAATACTTATATTCCGGGGAAGGTAATGCACCTTCCCCGGCTCTTTACTTACACAACCATACTGTCATTAGATAAACACGACATTTTGGCGCCTGATAATATAGGCTTCATCTTGAAGTTCGCATTTTCAGAACGGAAAGACACTGTTTGGGCTTTGCCACTTACTTCATCAGAAGCATTTTATTGGTTATGGTGTTCTTAAAGCTGCTGATGCGGTAGAAATATACTCCGCTGGACACAGCCATATTGTTCATATCTCTCCCGTTCCATACAACACTGTGTAATCCCATTGGCATTTCTGAGTCTAGCAGATTCTTGACAAGCTGTCCTTTTATGTTGAATATATCAAGCCGTACCAGTGATTCTTCGGGTAAGCTGAAAGCGATGGTTGTACTCGGATTGAAGGGATTGGGGTAGTTCTGCATGAGCGCGAACTCAGGAGGAATAACGCTTTGTAGATCATCCTGAGTGAGCTTAACTTCGAAATATGGATAACCAGCTCTATTTTGTCTTGCTTGTAGCTGATTAGGCTGCAGGAGCATGGTTTGTAACTGATTGCCAGCATGTTTGCTGTCCTCATAACAAAAAGCCAATTGTACATCACCATGGATAAGTTCCTCTGCACTATCCACATAGGTCGAAATCTGCTCGAAGCTGTCGTCAACGACCACCGCCCCTTTGCAGGCTCCGTTTACATATATGCCCACTTCAGTAACTGTCCCCACCAAACTATCTGGAAGACTAATATAAACTGGGATGTAATCCGGTTTCTCATCAAAGACAAACCTATCCGAAATCTTTTTGATAGATATGATGTCCGGTGACGCATTGCCCCATTGGAAGTTATGATCATTGTATGTGGTTACTATCACCATGTCGCCAAAGCTGATTGGTCCGCTTTTTCCAACCAATTCTCCGCTGTTAGCATCGCGCAGGATACACCAGCTTTTGGTGCGAATCATCGTGATATCATCCCAAATGGCTCTGAAGGCATCTCTCGGATTAGCGGCATTTTCTTTGAAATACCCCAGCCAGTTTTCCATCCCTCCATAAATCGGGAACTGCATGCTATCCGGGGTTTTTAGACCGCTTTCCACCAGAGTAATCGGCCAGCTAAAGTTAGGATTAATTCTGGATTGTAGCTTGACTTTGTAGCCCTGGGGGCTGGTGACGATATGAGAGGAAGCGGTTCCACACCAGGATGAGTCATTCCAAAAAATTGAGTATTCCCCTTCATGATTATACCACCTAATCTCGTCCAGATAGGAGGGGGTGGGATTATCGTCAGAGTCTAAATGAATAGTCAGCAACTCCTTAAAGAACTCACTTGCAAGCAGGGCATTGTCTGTAATCGAATTAAGCACCGGGTAGCTCACCCAATACCATTTGTCCACATCATTTTGGTTTTCGAAAGTGTAGTCCCAATATTTATGATTTTGTACCTTTTTTGCCCCTATATCAGGAGGAGTTCCATCTGGGTCTAAATCTCCAATTCCGGAATCAATACAAGGAGAAATTGCACTGCTATTCCAGATGGGGATGTAATTCTCGCCTAAGAGAGGGTCTTCAAATAAGCTGTTGCTGGGAACAGTTGCCTGACCATTTTCTTGAAAAGCAACTGCATTATTCCAGAATAGATTTCTACCAAAGGAAACACTACTTTCATTATCGAGAATATTGTCGAAAACAGCTGTATTATAACTGGAAAACACATTATTTTTAATGAATGTGTTGTAAGTTTCATATTGTTCAAGGCCTTGCCTTTGTTCTGATCCTGTCAACTCGTTCAGCTCTATCGCTCGCAAGTGAACAGTTGGGTTACTGTGGTTATTGATAAATGTGTTGTTGCTTAATTTTGCATCATGAATTCTTGTAAGGTTCACGACAGCACCATTTGTTGTTCCATAAGATCGTGTGAAGATATTGTTTTTAATAACACAAGTAATACTTTGATCCAGAATTGGATAACAACAATGGGCATAAATGTCAAACCCTGGAGAGTTAACTGGAGTATGAGATGTGTTATTTTCAAAATAATTCCCTGATATTTCAACATCGTAAGAATCATATTGATTCAGCGTGTAAATGTATATTGCACCATACCTGGATTTGTTGTTACGGATATCACAGTTTGTGATGGTACTGTTACCAGATATGGAAATTACTCCCCTAGACCCAGAATCAAGGCTGCTTTCTAGACCGGGAGATCCAGAATTGTTAAGAATGCTGCACCCATTAAGAGTTGTATTGGATAGTGACAACACAGCAACTCCATCGCGTATACCGCCAGCTGTAACTCTGGGATCAACAAAGTTTTTAATCTCACAATTCTGTAACAACACATTGTTTGCGCAGTTTTGACCAATCAAAAATCCTCTTGGCGCATCAATAGAGTCACCATAGAATCCGTTAAGCACCAGATTTTTGAATATGAGGTTTTTGAAGCCATGATTATCTGTGGTGTTTCTTACAATGATATAGTTGGTATCTTGATATGGTGGTCTGTTAAGTATAGTGCTTCCATTTGCATATCTTCCGCGAATTTCAAAGTTTCTGGAGTTAATATCAGCGGTATCTGGAACATTGAACTCGATTTTTTCGCTATATGTCCCAGGCCATATAGTTACAATATCAATCTCGTTTTGAAGTGCATAGTTTACTGCCTCCATAATAGACGAGAAACTGCTATTGCTACCATCTCTGTTTACGTGTAATCCGGTTGTAGAATTCAATGGTTCAAGAATGAAGGATCCTATGTTTCTTTCATAGTTTCCAGAGTAGTTTTCTGGATAACTAATACTAATACTACTGACGTTGATGGGATGATACCCCTCAACATCTATGAACAAACTAGCCATGGTTTGATACGATTGCGCAAAAACAGGGATATCAAAAGCGAATTCTCCTTCAGCATTAACATCAGATATTCCAATTACTGAAGTATACGAATTCAATTGAACTGAGGCGTTTTCCAAACCGGAAGTGTAGTTTTCAATTGAGCCTTTAACCGTAATAATGTCTCTTGCGTACCGTTTTTCCCACCAGTCAATTAATGTGGCAGTACCCCTTATTGCGAGAGGGATACAATAATCTCTTATGGTTGGCATTGTTCCATAATCGTTATTGCGTACTCCCAAGTGGTTTGCCAAAGAAGGATTTACTGCAATTTCGGCCGAAATCAGATCGCACATATTTTGGATGTATGGATAACGTGATAACGAATAACGACCATCTACTGGACCACTACCATCAACATCTTCACTGGCAAACATCTGTGTAATCTGATTCACCGTAAAGAATAAGTCATATATGAAATCTTCGCTGTAACCATTCATTGTGTTTGTTGGAAGGGGGATAAAAGTACTTCCAAAAGAGTTGATTATAGTATTCACATTCCATACATTCTCCAAACTACTGGGATCAGATAAAAAGCCTCCCTGAGGGTATTGCACACCATCATAATCAGCTAACTCTGGAAAGCCCAGATTAACAAAATCAACGGTTATAGGTCCCCACCCTTCATAAAAATCGCTATCTTCCGGTATTAGTTGTGGTTGGAAATCTAAAATAAACTGTATTAAGTTGTTTCTTATAACGTTATCGTTAGGATGTATGACATAGTCCCAAAGTAATTGAAATAGTAGACTGGTTAAATCTCCGTATGTCGGCAAGGTTTGAAACACTATTGAAGGCCCATGCACATCATTATGAGCATGTGTGGGAACAGCCATATCCATCAGCAAGTGGCATAAACGACCTAAGTACTCGTATCCTGGGAATTGTTCGGAGACATACAACTCCATAAACTGCTCATCAGATAAGTGCACCAGTACATTAGACTGTTGTAGTAATACAATATTTTGATGGATTAAAAAATCATCAAGGCTTCTTATCTTATAGTGGAATATGTATTTGTTGCCATCTATGGCATTGTGCGTGAATGTATCTACATTGCCTGGAACACCAGTTACTGAGTCAATTGTTTGAGCCATCAATGTAGGTGTGCTAACATAATAATCGTGTGTTACATACAATGTTTGAATATCGTCTGGTTGCCTCATTCCCAAAATTGTTCTTTCTGCTTTTGTCAAAGTTGTTGGGCCAGGGCCGATAACAGATGGGTTGAACCAAACGATACTATCATTTTCTCTCAATCCTCCTAACAATTTCATGTGATTCGTGACTTGAGATGGATCTTGGTTGCTCGAGTCCCAAGAGTGCGAAAAAGTTGATTTGGGATTATTTCCAGTATCCCCAATCAAATTGCATACCCATTCCTCAAGATTGTTTTGAAAGTCCTGCACATTGATATTGAAGCCATCTGATTCTCCACAGCCATATGTCCAATCATTCATGTCTTCGTTACGCAATCCATTTTTTACTTTATTATATTGTGGTGTCGAATTTGAGAACTTACGTAAAAAATCAGGATCGCCAGTATTATTCATATACAATTTCATGGCTTCTGCACCTAAGTATTGGTGTACTTGCCATACATAACAAAATGCTCCATGAATTAGTACGGCCATAAGCACGATAAGAAATAATTTTTTCATTTTTTACTCCATCTTAAAATGTTGATATCTCATGCTGAGTGTTGATTTTGGAACACTAGCGATTTGTTTACACCGTTTGTTGTTTCCGAATCAACTCACTTGTTAGTGTGTCAATTGTGATATCAAACTAGTTATCCTCCTTTCATTTTATAATAGAGTGTCAATATTCATAATACAAGATGGTGGAATCACTGCCTGTTCCAATTTCTTTACAGTTTTCCACTTTTTATCGCACTTTCCAATACAGTGAAATTGCAAAGTCACGATTGGGTACTGAATTATCGCCTTGTTTTGGGCTTTTATCCTTATTCTTGTTGTTCCCTTTCCACAAATCATTTTATCCAATATTTTCATTAGTCTCTGAAACTTCAAAACAAGAGTCGTGATATAGCACTTTTTATTGCATTTTTTCTATTTCCTCGCACAAATAAATAGTTGTCTAATTGATGCTGTAAACACTAACTCCTTATTTCCCAAATCGTTTGAGAGAATTATGAAACCATCATTACACACATTCTATATATGACCAAATGTCCAATAGCATTATTTCTACCGTTGCTTTTTATGTCAAGTTTTATCTTGGCTAACGTGGCGAGTTTTTATTATCAGCTCAAGTATTTAAGTTGAGTCCCAAATGTTGGTGTGAATTCCAACTCATTCTTTATTAGGTTATTTGAGGGTATCAGCTATCCCTCGTTACTCACAATCTATGTAAGGCCAAACGACCAATTGCATTGTATTCATCTTGTTAATCCATGTCAAGTTCTTTTCCATCAGAAGCTACATTATTGCGACGGGCTTCAGCTCATCCCAAGATAAGAAAAACCCGGGAACGAATTCCCGGGTGTATAGTTTTATTGAATCGGTTTTGAATTTATTGCTGAATCCAGGCATCCACGAGGGTGGGGAGCAGTTCTCCTGCCTTGCCTTGGTGGAATTCGTCCACAAAATGAGGCATTTCGCCGGCTTCAAGATTCACCGCCAGGGTCTTGGCGCCCAGATATGCCGCGGTCATCACAAAGCCAGCGGCGGGAAAGACCACTCCGCTGGTTCCCACAACCATGAACACATCGCAGGACTGCAGCAGGCGGTCGATTTCCTGCATCCGATAGGGCATTTCGCCAAACCAAACTATGTCTGGACGAAGACCTGAGCCGCAATTGGGACAGGGAGGAATCTCGGGTTCCAGATCGATGGAATCCATGGGCGAACGCTTGCCACAGCTATTGCAAAGCCCATTTTCCAAGCTGCCGTGCATCTCGATCACATTCTTGTTTCCGGCACGGGAGTGGAGTCCGTCCACATTTTGGGTGATGAGTTTGAAATTGTCTCCCAGCCAGTCTTCCAAGCGCGCCAAAGCCTTGTGGGCGGGGTTTGGCTGAGCTTGGCGGGCCTGCTTCCAGCGTTCCTTGTAAAAGCGCCAAACCATGGCAGGATCGCGTTGATACGCCTGGGGTGTGGCAACTTCGGTGACGGGGTGGTTTTCCCAAAGTCCGTCGCTGTCACGGAAGGTTTTCAAGCCGGATTCGGCACTTACACCGGCTCCGGTGAGAACCACCATTTTTGTATCTTTATCGATTGTAATCATTTCATTAGCATCATTTTCTTGGTTGTGGTGTTCTTTGAATCGCTCAGGCGATAGAGGTAAACTCCGCTGGAGACGGGGCGTCCCTGATCGTCAAGACCGTTCCACACGGCACGGTGGGTTCCGGCAGGAAGTTCCGAGTCCACAAGGCTGCAGATCTTTTGACCGCGGAGGTTGAAGATATCGAGGTTCACGGTGCTGCGGAGAGGAAGGTCGAAGCGGATGGTGGTGCTTGGATTGAAGGGGTTCGGATAGTTGCCAAACAGCTCAAATTGCACGGTTTGCACGGGGTCGTCCGCTGCCACCACAAATTCACTTTCGATGTAAACGTCGTCGATGTACCAGCCTTCGCCACTCACATATCCGTCTGAACCGAAAACAAAGCGCACACGCGCGTTTCCACTGTATTGGGAAAGGTCAAATTCAGCCGGCGTCCAGCCGAAACTGCCGGAATAAACTTGGGTGTTCGCTGCAAATGGCGAAGCGGGGTTGCTGTAGATCATGCGCGGATATCCGCCCACAGGCTCGATCTGAACCCAGGGGCCGTCATCAATGCTGAGTTCCACCAAGCCTCCATCCCAGGCATGGGTGGAGTTGTTATGAACTTCCGCATCCATCCAGTGATGGAAATAGAGCCTGCCATTTTGTCCCAGCGGAATCACAGAACTTTCCAAGGCTCCATGCGCCGAACTGGCATAGCCCGAGGAACCGGGTCCGCCGAATTTCATGGACCAGGAGCCGCCCTGGGTGTTGTTGCGATTGTTGTTGCGGTGCCATTGGTCTGAAAAGTTCGCCAAAAGCGGATAGCTGATCCATTCCTGCTGATCGTGCTCAAAGGTGTATTTTTGGTTGCCGACATAGAGCGAGAACACTCCTTCCAAAACGTTTCCATTTTCCGCTGTGATCAGATATCCGATGTTGGCGGAACTTCCGATGGGCATATCCTCTGAAACGGTGATGGTTACAACGTTTTCGCAGAGAATCAAGTCGTTGGGCAGGATGGGGTCGAGCCCGATGTCAAACTGGGAAAGGTTCACCAGAGGGTTGTCTGAAAAAAGGATCAGCATGGGGAAGAAGGCTTGGCCGCTGCCGGTGTTGCTGAGGATGAGATTCAGGCCGGCGTTGTCTCCCGGCATCACCATGAGATTGGAACTAACGAATTCGTAGGTGTCCAGATTCAGCTTGGGTGCGTTCAGCATCAGAGTGACCGGGGTGGTGGCCTGATGGGAATCAAAGCTTGCCACAAAGTTCATGGTGGCGATGTGTTTGTCCGGATATTCGCCGAGGATGCGGATTTGGAAGAAGCCTTCGATGCTTTGGGCGTCTGAAGCTTGAAGGGGGTCAAAGCCGCAACTGCTGTTCAAAATGCTGATATTGGGCGAAGTGCTTACCAGGCTCAGGGTTCCGGGGCCAAGCTGGTCCATCAGCCCAACGTTTTCGATGGTGACGTTCACGCCGATGAGTTCGCCGGTGTGGTAAAGCCCGTCATCGTCGATATAATCAACGCTGGAGGCAACCACATAGGGCTGATCGCTGGCGATCACGGTCACGGTTTCGGAAAACACGAAAAAGTCGTTTGCCACAATGCTGATCTGATATTCTCCCGGGGTCAGCGGTTGAATCAGCGCGATGCTGATCATGCCAGTGTTGTCGGCTTCGGATTCCCAAAGCAGTTCATCGCCGTTTTTCAGCCTGAGCTTGGCGCCGGGTGCGTTGGTGAGAATTTGGTAGTTGTTCAAGCCCACAGCCCAATAGGAAGGAAGCTGAACATTCATTTCCTGGGGTGTGTCGCCCCAAACCATCAGAGCCGGATCGCCGAAAAGATTGGTTTCATACACAACCCAATACATCACAGGCATGTTCGACATAAAGGGGATATTGTCCACCTTGCTGTCTGCCAAAACGAAGCCCAGCTCGCGCAGGTTTTCTCCAAAAATGGCATCAATATATTGACGGTGGATCTTTTGAGAGGCGCCGTCTGTGGAACCTTGCATGCCCCATCCGTAGCGGGAATGGGATATCATGGCTACCGCGGAAGTGGAAATGCTGGTGAATTTTTCCGTGATGGAATCCGACGTATATTGACCGGCATTTGATTCACGGTTGTCGAAAGAGCCGGCATAGCAGCCTTGGGAGAAATAGATGGAATAGTTTTGGTCTGTGCCGTTGTTTGTGATGCTGTTTGCGGTGACCGCCTGATTGTTCAAACGCATGCAGTAGTTCGTGAAAGAGTGTCCCAAGTGGTTCACCAGGTTCGGACCCTGGCTCAGAAGAGGACGCACCTGGCTTCCGGTCCAGGAGTCAGCCTGGCCGTAGGTTCTGTCGTAGAGCGTACTGATATTCCAGTTTGTGGGCACTCCCACGGTGGTGTAGCCGTTCATGGAACTGCCGCCAATCATTTCATCCATGTAGTCTCCGCCCCAGGTGGGACCGTCCCAAAGCCATTCCCCCACAAAAAGCGAGGTTTTCATATCCGAAATCACAGGCTGGGTGAGATAGCTGGTGGTTTTATGGATAAAGCTCTGAATCTCAGTGTCGTTGTTATAGCAAAAACGTCCGATGGACAGTTCCGGAACCAAATCCGCTTCCGTGGGTTCGCCCCAAAGGTTGTTTCCATTTGTGTTCCAGTTTCCGTCCAGGCAGCTGTAATACATATCTGCAGGAATGTCGTAGTCCACATAATCGGCTCCGCTGCCCATGTTCACATAAAAACCGCGGTGTGGGATCACATCGGTGTCGCCAGCCAGAAGCACATGGCGCAGGGGATTGTTTTGATAGACGCTGATGATGAAATTGCGGATTTTTTCCTGAAGGTCTTGTCCGGCAAAGCCGCTTTGGATTTCCTGCACTGATTTCATCATCACGTTCAAGCCACGCTGGCTGTGAAAAGCTTTGATGGGCTGCCATTGGTCGAATTTATCAGCATCGTGGATGATGAGATAATCATAGCCGCTTTGCCGGGTGGAATATTTGGGAATGTCGATGCGGTTGTCCACCGAGCTTGCCAGTTGTTCCAGCACCGAGGCATCCTGCTTCAAAAGGCGCAAAGCTTCGTTAGACCGGGAGCCGCCTGAGGTGCGAACAGTAATGTCGATCCTGCGATAAAATGTGAGCTGCGCAGTCTGCGGCTCATATTCAAAGGGACAGACGGCGGAAAAGTTGATCGGATGTCCGCTCAGGAACTGGGTGTTCACGCCGTTGTGAGCAAGCTGCGGCCAGAATCCAGGGTTTTCATAGATGGCGGGATTCGGCTGCGTCCGCGGATGCTGGACCGGACTGGAAAGCGGATGCTGCTGTTGAAGCGGTGCCACGGGGCGCTCCAGCGTGAAAACCTGCGGCTGGCTGAGGCTGACCTGGATTTCCAGTGCCTCTTCTCCGGGCTGCAGCAAGATTTTGGTGCCAAACCAAGGCAGTTCTGGCTCACCAGGGGTTCCCCAGCTTTGAGCGCCATCCAACCTTACAAATGTGTATTCATCCGAAACCTTCAGCGAAGGTTCAGCCATGGTGTAGGAAAAACTTACGTCGGCAGCCAAGACGGCAAAACCGATGAGGAGGGAGATAACGGCTATGAAATGTTTCATCAGGCAAAGACCTTATTTATGTTTTTCCATATTATTATGCAAGCCACATTCCAAAGACGGGATTTCTTTAACAGAAGGGATTTTTGGAAAGATTTGCAGGGTTTTGTGTGTTTGGGAGTATATTTGGTAGAAGGAAAACGAGTTTTTCTTGACATGATTTGCCAAGCATTATTTTGGTGCAATATTATGAAAATATCCTAGACGGGATTTTTGGGAAGCCCGGTCCGTTTTTTTATTTATCAACACACTTTAAAAAAAATGGAGACCACCATGAAAAAACAGATTTACATCGTGACCGGCGCGGCCGGGCATCTGGGCAGCTATGTGGTGAAAGAGCTTTTGAGCCAGGGCCATGAAGTTCGCGCTTTCACCCTGCAATGGGAAAAGATTCCCTCCTATGTGGATGAAAACAGAGATCATCTCACCCGCTATGCCGGCGACGTCCGCTATGCGCAATCCCTGGACCAGCTTTTTGAAAACCCGGACGACGCCGAATTCACCGTGATTCATTGCGCTGGGCTGATTGGCATCAGTCTTGGCAAAGACCAGCGGCTTTACGACGTGAACGTTGGCGGAACCCAAAACATGATTGCCGCCTGCAAAAAACATCATGCAAAAAGATTGGTCTATGTGAGTTCAGTGCACGCCATTCCCATTCTTCCAGACGGCCAAACCATGAAGGAGATCTCCTTTTTCAGCCCGGAAAAAGTGATTGGCTACTACGCAAAAACCAAGGCCATGGCCACCCAAAAGGTCTTGGACGCTGCGAGGGAAGGCATGGATGCCCTGGTGGTTCACCCCTCCGGGATCATTGGACCCCACGCACCCCGCAGCGGAAACATGGCTCAGATGATGAACTCCTTCCTGCAGGGTCGCTTCAACGCCATCATCAAGGGAGCCTACGACTTTGTGGACGTTCGCGATGTGGCATCCGGTGTGGTGGCTGCAGCCCAAAAAGGCAGGAAAGGTGAATGCTATATCCTGTCCAACCGTGTGGTGGAAATCAGTGAAATGCTGAATGAACTGGCAAAAAGCAGCGGACGCCGCAAACCCAGAATCCGCCTCCCCCTCTGGCTGGCAAAAGCCGCGGCGCCCTTTGCCGAACTTTACTACAAAATGGCTCGCAAGACCCCGTTTTTCACCCTCTATTCGCTGTTCACAATTTCGAACAACAGCCTTTTTTCCAATGCCAAAGCGGTTTCAGAGCTTTCCTATAAAACCCGCTCACTGCAGGAAACCGTGGCGGATATCGTCTCTTCCATGAACGGAAGCCTGAAAAAGAAGCTGAGATAGACATCCGTCTGGATTCCAGTCTGCTTCTCCCTTGAGCCGAGCTCATCAGTTGCCACACTGCTGCTCATGAGCCACCCCAGTTTTTCGCGGGTGGTTGACGAGTATCTGCCAGGGAAGATGGCTTTGGGGCTCAAGGAGGAAGGCGGCTTGGGGTTCATTATTTAAAAATTCATGTGTGCAATGCCAGGCTCCAGCCTTTCTTTACGTCAAGGGTAATCTACTGAACCATAGTGTATTACATGCTTTGGCAATGATCTTTGGTCTTCGATAGAACACGAAAAATATGGCAAAGCGCTCTTGATCGTTAAAAATAGCAAAATCATCTGTGAAAAATGCCCCAAGTAAGGTCTTTCAATAAAAATCTTGACGATTTGGCAGGGTTGAAATGTTTGGAGAAATGCTTTGTAAAAACAAGGCAAACCCGGCTGTTTCGCATGCAAGGCAAGCGCCAATCTGGATTCAGCCAAAAAATACATAGGAAATTTTATTACATTGGGAGCATAGATCAATGAAAAAACTCTCCTGGTTAGCACCTGTATCCATACTGATCTTCGTATTGGTTACACTGATCTTTCTTTCGCCACTGGTTTTTTCCGAGGATTCCAACTGGTTCATCAAGAAAAAACTGAACTTGGGTTTGGACCTCAAGGGCGGAACTCAGACCGTTTTGACCGTGAACACCTCCGGCATGAGCGAAAAAGATGCCAAGGACGCTGTTGACGGAAACATGAACATCATCAGAAGCCGTATTGACCAATTTGGCGTTGCCGAGCCTGTGATCCAACGCAGCGGCGAAAACGACATTATTGTCCAGCTTCCGGGCGTGAAAAACCCCCGCGCCGCCGCCGACTTGCTCACCAAATCCGCAGAATTGGTTTTCAAGCTGGTGGTGACCGGTGAAGATGCCAATCGTTTTGTGGATCAAGTTGACGGAATCCTGCAATCCAACCTTTCCAGTTTTCCGGAACTTGCCAAGCTGGAAGCAGAATATCGCGAAATTGATAAAAAAGATCCGAAGCCCGCGGAAAAGAAGCCCGCTGAAGAAGCTCAGGATCTTCAGGAAGCTGAAGATGCAGACGATGAAGATGCTCCTGTGCGCGAATCCGACGGCAAATCCGGAGTCTTCAAATCCCTGCTCACAGATGTGCAGGGCGAATATGCGGTTCGTTTCGACGACTATGAGATGATGGTGAACCTCTTGAACAGCAAAGAGTTCCAAAACCTGAAGCCCAAGGGTTATGATCTGGTTTTGAACAACGCGGACGATGAAATGCGCAAAGCCAAGGCTCCGGTTGTTCTCTATGTGCTGAAATCCACTGCGGAAATCATGGGAACGGATCTGGACAGCGCCAGCATGGAAATTGGCGCCTCCGGACATTCCGACCCCAGAATGGCTGGCAAGCCCTATATTTCCCTTAGCTTTACCACCAAGGGCGCACGCAAGTTTGCCAACGTGACCGGCGACAACATCAAGGAAAGATTGGCCATCGTGGTGGACAACACCGTTTATTCCGCTCCCGTGATTCAAGACAGAATCCCTGAGGGAAAAGCCACCATCACAGGCCAGTTCACCATGGACGAAGCCCGTTCCCTTGCCATCCTTTTGAACAACAAGAGCCTGAGCGCTCCAGTTGAGGTGAAAAGCTCGAACCAAGTTTCCGCCACCCTGGGCGCAGACAGCGTGAAAAGCGGCTTGATGGCCGGTCTGATCGGCATCATCGCCGTGGTGATTTTCATGCTGATCTACTACAAAATGAGCGGCTTTTTGGCAAACATCGCGTTGGTTTTCAACGTTGGTTTCATCCTTGCCATGCTCACAGCCTTTGGCGGAACCCTCACCATGCCCGGTATCGCTGGTATCATTTTGACCATCGGTATGGCAGTGGACGCCAACGTGCTCATCTTTGAACGCATCCGCGAAGAACTTGAAACCGGCAAAAATGCGCGTTCCGCTGCAGACGCCGGCTTCAAACGCGCCACCATCACCATTTGGGACGCGAACCTCACCACTCTGATCGCGGCATTTGTGCTCTATCAATTTGGCACCGGTCCCGTTCGTGGATTCGCGCTCACCCTCACCATCGGTATCATTGGCTCCATCTTCACCGCCATCGTTTTCGTGCGCTGGCTGATGGACAAGACCCTGTTGAGCCGAAACAGTGAAAAACTGAGCATCTAAGGAGAGAAAAATGAGACTATTCAAAAACAGCAATTTCCCCTTCGTTCAGCACAGAAAAGTTTTTTACGTCATTTCAGTAATCCTCCTGCTTGTCTCTGTAGCCGGTGTGATCGTGAAAGGATTGAATTGGAGCACAGACTTCAAGGGTGGTGTGAGCACCATCGTGAACCTGAAGGCCAAAGATCCGGCGGTGGAACCCCTGCACATCGATCAGCTTCGTAAAGTGATCAATGAGGCTGGTTTTAAGGATACCGAGATCCAATTCATCGGCGCCCGCGAGGATTGCACTTTCCAGATCAAGATGGGCGGAGAAGATGATAAAGCCATTAAAGAACAGCTCCTCAAGGTGTTGGTTAAAGATTTGGCTGATTATACCAAAAACCGCGACTTGGACAACGAAGTGATCCAAGAATTCAACACAGTTGGCGCCAGAGCAGGAATGGAAATGCGCAACAAAGCCCTCATGGCGGTTGGCATTGCGTTGGTCTTGATGGTGATTTACGTTGGAATCCGTTTCGAATTCACTTTCGGTTTGATGGCGATTTTGGCACTTTTCCATGACGTGATGATCATTGTGGGCGTGTTTGCCTGGACAGGCAAGGAAATCACCATGACCATCATCGCGGCGCTGCTCACCATTGTGGGTTATTCCATCAACGACACCATCGTGATCTTCGACCGCATCCGCGAAGACCTGAAAATCTATCGCAAGGATGATATCCCCGTGATTTTCAACCGCTCGATCAATCCCACGCTCAGCCGCACCGTGATCACAGCCGGAACCACATTGCTCACCTCGCTGGCACTGTATTTCTTTGGCGGTCCCGTGATTCACGACTTTGCCTTGGCAATGAGCCTGGGTATCCTTTTTGGAACCTATTCATCCATCTTCATCGCCAGCAACCTGGTTTTGGATGCCATCAAAGGCACCAAACGCGAACAGCGCGCCGTGAAGCAAATGACCAAAAAATAATCATAAGATTCAAAACAATAAAGCGAAGCCGTCTCAAAAATGGGGCGGCTTCTTTTTTTAGCTTAAAATCGGGATTAAAATTTGCATTGACAGAGCTGCAGGGCGTTTAATTATGGTTTGTAATTGCCAGATGTGGTGAAGAATTATGAAAAATAAGATAATTACGATACTTGGCCTGTTTTTGCTGATGACAGCAGTTGCTGCCGACGAACTGAGCGACAAACAAAAGCAGCTCGATAAAATCCAAAAAGACGTGCAGCAGGCTGAAAACAAGATCTCGCAAAACGAGGCAAAGAAAAAGAAAAACGAGACGGTGATCAAAAACGTGAAGCAGGCAAAGCAGAAGACGGACGTTGAACTGCGCCGCAGCCAAAGCGTTGCGAATGAAAAATTGCAAAAGCTGAATTCCGTCAATTTCGAACTTCATAACGTGGAGCACAATATCAACGAACTGCGATCGATGCAGGCAGATCAGTTGGACAAAATGGTCCGGCTTTCCCGCAAGGAACGTTCTTTGGGCATAGTCCAAAAAAGCCAGCGCAGCCTCTCTGTGATGGCGGTGCAGACCACGGAAAAATTGAATCATCTGGGAGACACCCAGTATTCGCTGTCACATGAACAGCGGAGCAGGGGTTATGAGTACAACCTTGCCAGCATGGACCTGAAGGAAAAATCCAGCGCCAGCAGCAAGCTGGATCAGCAGGCCAGAAACCTGCAGGCAGAGCAAAACAAGCTGACTCGCGAACAGCAGCAGCTTCAAGACCGCATTGCCAAGCTGCAGAAAGACAAGGCCCAACTGGAATCCCTGATTGCCAGCCTCACCAGCAAGCCCAAGCCCAAACCCGAGGGAACCGAGCCCAAGGCCAGCGCATTCAGCGCCCGCACCATCGCCTGGCCCTTGAAAGGACGCATCATCCGCGGTTATGGTCAGGAAACCAAAGCCTACAACACCTCCGTGGTTTCAAACGGGATCGACATTGCCGTGGCTGAATGGACCGGAGTCTCCGCCGCTGCCGATGGAACGGTTATTTTCTCCGGCTCCTACGGCGGACAGGGCAAACTGCTGATCATCGATCACAACAACGGATTTTTCACCGTTTATGGATATAACAATGATTTGCTGGTTTCCACCGGTGCCACGGTCAAAAAGGGTCAAACCATTGCCAAATCCGGCATGACGGGCTCCGCCAGCGAGCCATCACTGCACTTTGAGGTGCGCAAAGACGGCAAAGCGGTGAACCCGCTTTCATATCTGGAATAGAAAAAGGACGGTTTCATGCGGCTTTTGGTGCAGCCTTCCGTACGCAAGCTTGAAAAAACGATTCTGAAAAACGATTTTAAGGATAAGACATTTCTGCACTATACGGGCGGCATGTATGGCATCGGCTGCACTGTTTCATCCCAAAAAGCGATTGAGCGAATTCAGCGCTTGAAAGGGCGCGACACCCACCAGGGGCTGATCGTGCTGATTCCGCATCTGGACTGGTTTGAAGATCAGGGAATTCATGTTCCACCCCGGCTTTTGCCCCTCATGGAGCAATATTGGCCGGGAAACCTGAGCATTGCCTTCAAATGTGATGACCCGCGTTTTGAGCATCTTGCCGTGGATGGCAAGGTTGCGTTCCGGGTTCCTCAGGATGATATGTTGCGCTTCATCATCGAACTTTTGGATGAGCCCATCATCAGCACCAGTGTGAATATTGCCAAGCTTCCCCCAGAAAATGATTTTAAAAAGCTGACAAGCATCTATGAAAGCTGGTTTGACTATGGCTTTGTGCCGGGCAAAATTCAGGTGGATTCAGACGCACAGCCTTCCACGCTGGTGGAATATCTTGGCGGTTCCCAAGGGTTGAAATGCCTTCGTGAAGGCTCCATCGCATTTTACGGAGTGAAAAGCTCCTTTGAAAAACCCATCATTACTTTCGTTTGCATGGCAAACATCTGCCGCAGCCCCATGGCGGACAAGCTCTTCAATCATTATGCCGCCAAGGAGGGTTTGGATTTTCAGGGCGATTCATGCGGGCTTTTGCCCGGCGGAGAAGGCATTTCGGCGGGTTCATTGCAATTGCTGCTGGAAAATGGCATCCTGGAAGCCAAGGATCACATCTCCAAAACCTGCAATCCCGAGATTCTGCAGTCCAGCCGTCTGGTTTTGACCATGGAAGTGCGTCATCGCGACTTTCTGAGGAAAAACGCACCTGATTTGGCGGATAAAATCCTGACCCTGAACGAATACCTGGGCTTTGATGGAGACATTGAAGACCCCTACGGTTCCAGCATCGACAACTATCGTGAAACTTTTAAAATCATCCAGGACAGGATCTTGCGCCTGGTGGAAAAATTGAAAAATCCCGAGGCTTGAAGCGGGGAAAAAATTGGAGAAAAGATGGAAATTAAAGTAACACCTGAACTTATCGAAGCTCATGGCATCAGCCCTGAAGAGTATGAAATGATCCTGGAAATTCTGGGACGTGAACCCAACTATGTGGAACTGGGTATTTTCAGCGTGATGTACAGCGAACACGCCAGCTACAAAAATTCCATTCTCCAACTGAAAACCCTGCCTCGCGACGGCAAAGCCCTGCTGGCAAAGGCTGGAGATGAAAATGCCGGAGTGGTGGATATCGGCGGGGGACTTGCCGTCTGTTTCAAGATTGAAAGTCACAATCATCCCTCCGCTGTGGAACCCTATCATGGTGCTGCCACAGGCCTTGGAGGCATTTTGCGCGATATTTTCACCATGGGGGCAAAGCCAATTGCCGCCGTGGCGTCCCTGTTTTTTGGCAACACTTCCAAAGACCGCAACCGCTTTCTGATGGATGAAGCCCTGCGCGGAATTTCCGACTATGGCAACACATTTGAAGTGCCGACCGTTGGAGCAGAACTGTTTTTTGATGATGCTTACGACGGAAACCCTTTGGTGAACGCCATGGCTGTGGGTTTGGTGGAGCATGATAAATTGGCACGCTCTGCAGCCAGCGGAGTAGGAAATGTGGTGGTGTATGCCGGAGCCAAAACCGGCAGGGAAGGCATACACGGAGCCACCTTTGCTTCGGTGGACCTGGAGGAAGATGCGGAAATGCCTTCCAATGTACAGGTTGGCGACCCTGAAATGGGTAAACGCCTGGCAGAAGCCACGCTGGAAGCCATCAACACCGGTTTGGTGGTGGCAATTCAGGATATGGGTGCAGCCGGCTTGACCTGCTCCAGTTCCGAGATGGCGGGCAAAGCCGGCTTGGGCATCCAGCTTGATCTGGAAAAGATTCCACTCAAGGATGCCGATTTGGAACCTTGGGAAATCATGCTTTCGGAAACCCAGGAGCGTATGCTCTTGGTGGTGGAGCCCAAAAATCTGGACACCGTTTTGGAACTTTTCCGTTCCAAAGGTTTGGAAGCTGTTGCCGCGGGCAGTGTGACGGATGATGGATTTTTGGCAGTGCGCAAAAATGGCGAACTTTTGGCTCAAATCCCTGCTGAAGCCTTGATTTTGGGCGGCGGCGCCCCCGTCTATAGTCCTGCTCAAAAAGAGCCGGAAAAGCTTGCTGAATTTTCCACTTCCGAGATTTTTATCCCCGGGCATGGTGAAATGCTCCTGCGCCTTCTGGCGGAGCCAAACATTGCTTCCAAGACAGCTCTGCTGGCAGGTTTTAACCCGCCTCCTCAGGATGGAGCTCCGGCGGCGCTTGTTCCCATCCCTGCCATCAACAAATCCATCGCGCTTTCCACAGCCTGCAATCCGCGCCATTGCGAGCTTGATCCTTTTGAAGGTGCAAAAGCAGCGGTTGCAGAAGCTGCCCGCAAAATTGCCTGCACCGGCGCCAAACCCATTGCCATTTCAAACTGCTTGAACTTTGGTAGTCCCAAGCGTCCGGAAGTGTTTTGGAGCTTTGCCCAGGCGATTCGCGGTATGGGGGATGCCTGCAGGGCTTTTGAAACCCCGGTCACCGGTGGCAATGTTTCCTTCTATAATGAGAATCCCCATGGTGCCATTCTGCCCTCGCCGGTGATTGCCATGCTGGGCATTTTGGAAAACCCTTCCCAAGCCTGTCCGCCTTGGTTCCAAAATGGGGGAGACCAGATTGCCCTTTTGGGCGAAGCCTGTTCCACTCTGGGCGGATCACAATATCTGCACAGCCTGAGCGGTGAACTGGCAGCCCCGGCACCCCAGCTTGATTTGGAAAAGGAAAAGAACCTGCTCTTGCTGCTGAACGCACTCGTGGAAAAAGATCTGCTTGCCTCTGCACGTCCAGTTTCACAGGGCGGACTTCTGCCTTGCCTGGCTCAAGCCTGCTTCAATCCTGAAAAAACCTTGGGTGCCAAGCTGGATTTTGAACTGCAGCACGAAGCCGAAGCCGAATATTTCGGAGAATCCCACAGCCGTGCCGCCATCAGCTTCAAAACCGAAAAGCTTGAGGAAATCCGCAGACTTTGCGCCGAATATCAAACGCCCATCACTTTGTTGGGAAAAGTGAATGACGACACCATCTTTGAGGTCAACCAGCACATAAATGAAAAAACCGAGCATTTGCTTCAGGTTTTTAGTGCTGGAATATAAGAACAAATAGGAGAAGGAGATGAAAATGAACTTTTTCTTCACGAACGTATTTTGGGGGATCCTGCTCGTGCTTTGGGGCGTTTCCCTCATCCTGAGAGGGCTCAATATTGTAGATTGGCCCTTGGTTAAAATCTTTGTGGCAGTTGTGATCATCATGCTCGGTGTGAGGCTTCTGTTTGGCGGACGTTGCACCCACAATGTCAAGCATAGCCACAGAGCTGTGCATAGCTCCGGATCACATGAGCACACAACTGTGTTCGGCTCCCAAGTCGTTGATCTGACCAACATTGACCCCAATTCCGATCCCATCGAGGTCAATTCAGTTTTCGGTGCCACATTTGTTCATCTCCCCAGCGATATTGACTTTAAGATCGAATCCTCCGCCGTGTTTGGCCCTGTGATCATTCCCGCAAAACCGATTACAAACAAACCCTCTTTGGGAACGGTGGATATTGATGCAAACGCTGTGTTTGGCAAGGTGGTGTTTATTTACAAAAACCCCGTGAGAAAAGGAAGCAATGCTGCTCCGGCAGACAGCTCCCAGGGAGAGCCATCTGAATAAATCAAGCTATTCCAAACTGGCAGTTCTGACACTTTTTTGCCTGTTTTTGCTGCCGCTCTCAGGCAAGGGTCTGGCTTATGTTTTCAGCGGTGGCGGAGCCCGCGGCTTTGCCCAGCTCGGCATACTCAAGGTTCTTGAGGAAGAAGGAATCTATCCGGATTATGTGATCGGTTCCAGCGTGGGTTCCCTTATGGGCGCAACCTACAGCATGGGTTACAGCGCTGCGGAAGTGGAATCCCTGATGGTCGAGCTCAACCTGCTGGGCGCTGTCTTTGAACGTCAGCTTCGTGGCGATCTCTTTGAAAAAGACAAACGCTGGCTGGATTATGGTACTCTTCGTTTGCCGATGAACGAAAAAGGAATTCCCAGGCTTCCGGAAGGCTTCATTTCCGGGGTTAAGCTCGACCAAGGTTTTTCAAGACATTTCATGCCTGCATCCGCTTACCGTGATTTTAACGATCTCCCCATCGTTTTTGCCGGTCACACCATTGATATGCATACTGGTGAATTGATCCTGCACAGGGAAGGTTCCCTGGCTCAGGCGGTTCGTGGAGCAGCCTCGGTTCCTGTGATCATTGGACCATTTCCGTATGATGGCATCACGCATATTGATGGCGGTTTGCTTCAAAATCTGCCAGTGGAAGAGGCTCTGGAAGTTGGTGCTGACAAGGTTTTAGCCCTGAAGATAAACAACCCCGTAAAGGGTCAAAAACCCAGGGACGTCTATAGCATTCTGAACCACATTATAAACATCGGAATGCACACCAGCATCGATAGGAACCTCGATCTTTGCGACTTGGTTTTGGAGCCAGACCTCACCGGGCATCACAATATGGAGTATTACAACGCCTCCACAATCTTCAAGATCGGAGAAGATTATGCCCGCAAGAATATCGATGTGATCAGAGCTTTCAGAGACGACCTGCTTGACCAAGGCCATGTTTTTAAAAAGCCTCAGAAGATTGCCGAGCCGGACACATATTTCATCGAAAACATCATCTGCCGCGAAAACCAAAATGTAAGCTCAGAGGAAATCATCAGGCTCAGCGGTCTGAAGGAAAGAAATCATTATACTCCCGACGAGATTCTAAACGGCTGCGACCGGGCTTGGAATTCCAAAAAATTCCTCTCAGTTTATCCCATTTTGGAGCCTTCTGAGCACGGCTATACCATGGTGATCTACGTGCAGGAACGCGAACCCCGCTATCTGCATTTGGACATGAGATACACCTATCAGGATAAATTCAGCTTGGGTTTGGTTACTGAGTTAAACGATGTTTTGCTGCCCGATTCAAAGTTGATGGCTGGACTCTCACTGGGTGGAAAAGCCGGTTTGAACCTCGATTTTGTGAAGGATTTAGGACAGCTCAGCGCACCCTATATCCGGCTTTACCCTTGGATTCAAAAAACCAAGGTGCAGCGTTTTGACGCTCAAGGCAACAGCTTTGCCGCCTTGGATTCCTTGGAGATTGGCTTCCTTTCCGGAGTGGGTGTATTCTTTGATAAACTGTTCAACGCCGAGCTTTTTGGCTATGTAAGCACTGCAAAGGTGAAAAACCGCGTGGCACCTGCACCGACCCAACATCCTTGGCAAAAAGATGGGGGATGGGGCTTGAAACTCTATCACGAAAGCGTGGATTCGGATCTGTTCCCACGCCGGGGAGCACGGGCTTTTTTGAAGTATAACCATGCACCCTGGGCGGCTTTGAGCGACGTCCAATATCAACGCGCCACCGCAGATCTCGACTTTTATGCGCCACTGGCAAAACCTTTGTCCCTGCGCTTTGGTTTTTCCATGGGCAGCCATTTTGGCAAAGCCGATCAGAATCAGGAAGATCTCTTCCACTATGGCGGTTCCCTGGGATACATGGGCTATCAGCGCGACCAGTTTCCAGCTCCTGAATATAAGTACGCCACAGCGAGTGTGGTATATAACCCGGCGAAAATCCTGTTTTTTGAGGCTGGAGCCCAAGCTCTGAACACAGGCGGTATCAAGGATTGGAGCTTGGATAAGGACCTGGTATGGACAGGGTTTGGCTCTGCCGGAATTGAAACTCCAGCCGGTCCCATCAGCCTCAAGCTGGCCTTCAGAGAAGACGGCAAGACCAATTTCTTCTTCAACATCGGTTACGAAAAAGACTTTTTCCGCTTCTCCAGAAAATAGACTTAAACTATTTAAACACGATTGACACGATGCGATGAGAAAGATTATCCACGTGGACATGGATGCCTATTTTGCCGCGATCGAAATTCGTGAAGACCCATCCTTAAAGGGAAAATGCGTGATCGTTGGCGGCAGTCCCAACGGCAGAGGCGTGGTTTCCACCTGCTCCTATGAGGCCAGGAAATATGGTGTCCACAGTGGCATGAGCTCACGCCAAGCCTGGCAGCTTTGCCCTCAAGGCATCTTTGTGAGCAGCAATTTCGGTCTCTACCGTCAGGTTTCAAACCAGATCCGGGAAATCTTTCGCTCCTACACCGATCAAGTGGAAACCCTTTCCCTGGATGAGGCTTATCTGGATGTAACGGAAAACAAAATGGACATTTCCGACGCCATCCAGATCGCAGGCCGCATCAAACACGATATCTTGCAAACCACCAGGCTCACTTGTTCGGCGGGTGTGTCGTTCAACAAATTTCTTGCCAAGCTGGCTTCCGAGATGGAAAAGCCTGACGGGCTATGCCAAATCACAGTCCAGAACGCTCAAGAAATTCTTTTTGCACTACCAATTGAAAAATTCCACGGCATCGGCAAGGTAACCGCCACGCGCATGAAAAAGCTGGGCATTCACAACGGCGAAGACCTTTACAACAAGGAACTTACCGAACTGGTGCGCCACTTTGGCAAAACCGGACACTATTTTCATCAGGTGGTGCGCGGCATCGACAACCGCGAAGTGATTTCCGAAACCGATCCCAAGTCCCTCAGTTGTGAAAGAACCTTCCGCACGGATCTTTTTTCCATCGATGAGATCGTTGAATATCTGCATGCCTTGGTGGAACGCCTGTCCACCCGCATGGAAGCTCGCAATATACAGGCTCAAAACATTGGCATCAAGATCAAATATGACAATTTCCAGTGCATCACCCGCAGCTGTGCCTTGGCAGAACCAAGCTCAAACGCGGACCTGCTTTTTGAAACGGCACAGAGGCTCCTGGTGGAAAACTGGGATGAAAACCGGAAAATCAGGCTTCTGGGAGTGGGGGTGGACCGGTTGGATTTTGGCTCCAGCCTAAACGAAGAACAGTTGGAAATTCCTTTCTAATTCAGCGTTTTTGCCACAGATTGCTGCCCACAATCATAATCAAGCCCAAAAAGGTGGCGGGGTGGATGCTTTCCTTCAAAATCAGGGCAATGAAAAGCAGTGACACAAACGGAGTCAAAAAGATCAGGTTTGAGATCGAAGCTGTGTTGTCGCTGGTGTCCAAAGCCTTTTGCCAAATGATGAAAGTGAAGCCCATCTCAAATATTCCCACATAGAGTCCGCCCAAAAGTCCAGCCCAAACTTTTCCATTTTCCGCAAAAAGCCCATGCAGGTTCAGCTTTCCTGCAAAGGCGGCATAGATCAGCGCTGCCGCCGTGCCGATGGCAAAATTCAGGGGCAGCTTGTCTTTGGCGGGACGCGGGTCCTTCATATTCAAAAGCCAATATGAAGCCCAAACGATGGATGTGGAAACCGCCAAAAGTGACCCCAAAGGATCATCGAACTGAAGCTGCATCACCCTGCCGCGGGTGGAGATCACGATCACTCCCAAGAAGCTCAACAAAAGAGCCAGGATGTCCTTTGTGCGCAGCTTTTGGCGCAGAATGAGCGCCGAACCCAATGCCAGAACGATCGCCCAGGTGTAGTTTAAAACCTGCGCTTCCTGAGCTCGCAGCCGATCATACGCGGCAAAAAGCATCAGGTAATACACAAACGGGTTCAAAAGTCCCGCCACAATTGAGCTCTTCCAGTTTTGCGTGGAAGAGCTTTTGGGGCTCACAAGCCAATAGCCAAACAAAAACAAACTTGCTGAAACCGAGGCAAAGACGAGCAATCCCAATGGCGTGAGATGCTCCAGGCTCAGCTTGAAGGCGGTTGAGACCGTGGACCATGCCAGCACCGCCGCCAAAGCATAGAGGTAGGCTTGTTTTTGTCTATTCATTTGCATCAAAAAAGCCTGCCCAAACGGACAGGCTTGATTCCAATTCAAGATGATTTATTTCATTCTTTTCAAGATGTTGCTGAATTCGGTTTCCAAGGTTTTATCCTTGATTTTTTGAGCTCCCAGGATCACGAACTGAACTGCAAACTGGCTGGTTTCATCATATTCATACCATTTGCGCGCATAGGTGATCAGCTCTTCAAAACGTTCCTGCTGGTTCAGCAATGCGCAGAGATCCTGATAGTCGGTATCGTTATCGCGGACGTCCAGAAGTTTTTTCAGATGGTTTGAAGCGGCTTGGTTGTCGTTCAATTTCAGCGCGATATATCTGGCGTCGGAAAGAGCGTCTTCGTTTTTGGGCTCCAAAGCCAACACAAGTTCGTTGTTGATCTTTGCAGCATCATACTGTTCCAATTCAAACTGGCAATAGGAAAGGTTCATCAGGTTGTTCACATTCATGGGCTCGCTTGCTTTCACTCTTTCGAAGAAAGTGATGGCGGTTTCATATTCCTTTTTGTTCAGATAGAAAATACCCATTTGCTGCTGAACGCTGGAGTCGCTGGGGTTCACATTATAGATCCTGAGCAGGATTTCCTCGGCTTTGGCTTCGTCTTTCAGTTCCTGCTGATAGATGTTTGCAAGCTTGTAAAGCGGCTCGGTGCGAGAGTCATCCATGGTAATGACTTTTTCATAGATTTTGATGGCTGCCTCGGTGTTGCCATCACGTTCCTCAGCTTCGGCAGCGCTGAAAACTCTTGCCCAGGCGCTGGTGCGACGTTTTTTCATGTCGCGGATGGCAGCGCGTTCTTTATCGGTGGGTTTTTCATATTTTTCCATGATTTTAATGGCTTTGCCATATCCGGCGAAAGCGGCAACGTTTCCATCCACAGCTCTGGCAGGGTCGTTTTCTGCAAAGTAGTAGTTGATGTCCGACTGCCTTCTGAGCGCATGGGCGTGGCCGGGATTGTCTTGCAGCACATTGTTGTAGAGCCTGAGGGCTTCCTCCACATCCTGCTGGTTGTAGGCAACGTCGGCAGATTTAAGGTCCACCATTGCTCTGGGGTTCAGCTTTTCACGGTTTGGAGCGCAGGCGGTCAAAAGCAGCAGAGCAACGGCCAAAAGTATTAAAGAGCGTTTCATTATCTATCTCCTATATATTTTTCATTTTCGCACCAAAAAAAGAAAAGGCGTATATCGGTCAAGGTTTTTAAGTGTTTTTGAGCAAGCCACAAAAAAAATCTTGACCGGAACCGAGACTTTGACAATTTGACCCAAATACCTTTAATCCGCGCCAGAGAGCCGGAAAGGAGCGAAAATGGAAGCAACACCCCAGTTTTTGGGTCGAAACATGTATGGGCTGGAAGACTATTCGGCAGACGAAATCATGTATATTTTGGAAGCCTCAAAAGCGATGAAGGAAATCAACCTGCGTCAGTACAAAAAAATCCCCACTCTACGCGGCAAAACCGTCTGCACGCTGTTTATCGAGGACAGCACCCGCACCCGCATGAGCTTTGAACTGGCAGCCAAGCGCTTGAGCGCTGATGTGGTGAGCTTTGCCGCCTCGATTTCCTCGTTGCAAAAAGGCGAAAGCCTTCAGGACACCATCTACACCCTTGGCGCCATGGGCATTGATCTGTATTGCATTCGCCACAGCAGCCCCGGCAGCCCGCAGCTTGTTCACAAATATTCCCAAAAACCCGTGATCAACGGCGGTGACGGACGCCACGCCCATCCCACCCAGGCTTTGCTGGATATTTTTTCCATCTGGGAGCACGTTGGCAATCTAAAGGGCTTGAAAGTGACGATCGTGGGCGACATTTTGAACAGCCGCGTGGTGCGCTCAAACCTCATCGGCATGAAAAAGCTGGGCATGGATGTCACCATCTGCGGTCCGCGAACCCTGATGCCTCCGAATATGGACAAACTTTTTGGCTGCCGCGTGCAATATGAACTTCGTGAAGCCCTGCGCGATGCGGATATCGTGATGGGTCTGCGCATGCAGTTTGAACGCATGACCGAAGGGCTTTTCCCCAGTTTGGAGGAATATAGCAAACACTACGCACTCACCCAGGAAACCATCAAATTTGCCAAAAGCGATGCCCTCATCATGCATCCAGGGCCCATGAACCGCGGAATTGAAATCCTGCCGGAAATTGCAGACAGCAAGCAAAGCATCATTGTGGAACAGGTTGCCAACGGCGTGGCTGTGCGCATGGCTTTGATGTTCCTCATTTTGGGTGGAAAACTTTAAAAAAGGAGACAGCCATGACAACGCTCATCAAAAACGGCAATGTGTATCTAAACGGGAAATTCCAAACCCGCGATATCCTGATCAAAAAGGAAAAGATTCAGAAGATAGCCAGGCATCTGCCCGAAAAAGCAGACAGGGTCATCGACGCCAGCGGCAAACACATCTTTCCCGGTTTCGTGGATCTGCATGTGCATCTGCGCGACCCCGGTCAAACCTATAAGGAAGACATCGTTTCCGGCACCCGGGCTGCCGCACATGGTGGTTTCACCAGCCTTTGCGCCATGCCAAACACCGACCCCGTTGTGGACAACATTGCCACCGTGGACTACATCCAGCGTCGTGCCAAAGACCTTGGCTCGGCAAAGGTTTACGTGATCGGCGCCATGACCAAAAAGAGCGAAGGCTTGGAAATCAGCGAAATGGCAACCATGAAATCAGGTGGAATCGTGGCGGTCTCGGATGACGGCGGCTGTGTCCAAAACGCCAAACTGATGCTGAATTGCATCCGCTATGCCACAAATTTTGGGCTTCCCCTGGTGGTGCACGCCGAGGATTACAACCTGGCGGGAAAAGGTCAGATTCACGGCGGAAAAGTCTCATCACGCCTGGGTTTGACCGGACTGCCCAGCCTGGCGGAAGAGGTGATCGTTTCCCGCGACATCATGCTGGCTGAAAACAATGACGCCAGACTGCACATCGCCCATATCAGCACCGCGCGGTCCATCGAAATGGTGCGCCAAGCCCGCGAACGTGGCGCAAAGATCAGCTCCGAAGTGACTCCACACCACCTCATTTTGACTGAGGAAGCCTGTCTTTCCTTCGATACCAACACCAAGATGAAGCCGCCCCTGCGCACCGAGGAAGACCGCCTTGCCTGTCTGGAAGCGCTGCGCGACGGCACCATCGATTGCATCGCCACAGACCATGCGTCCCACGCCGATTTTGAAAAAGTGCGGGAATTTGACCACGCCCCCTTCGGCATCATCGGGCTGGAAACCGCTTTCAGCGCTCTATATCACCATCTGGTGAAACCCGGGCTTTTGAGTCTGGAGCGCTTGGCTGAAGCACTCACCGATGCTCCGGCAAGGGTTTTGGATCTACCGCCCGCCATGCTCAAAGCAGGGTTACCAGCGGATCTCACCATCATCGATCTCGAGCAGCAAACCCACTTCAGTCCGGAAAACATCCTTTCCAAAAGCAAAAACACACCCTGGCTGGATCAAAAACTGTGGGGCAAAGTGCTTTACACTTTCCTGGATGGACGCATCACCTGGGAGGACCCGGATGCCCAGATTTCTTGAATTGAAAGTTGCCGACTGCAAACGGCTTAACGCCGATTATTTCGAGCTTTGGCTTGAAGCTCCGAGCTTGGCGCCACTTTGCAAGCCAGGCATGTTTTTTGAGCTGAAGGCACAAACAGCAGCACAGGAACGCAAACTGTTCAAGCCCATCAGCGTAGCCGGAGTTTTGAATGATCGGATCAGCTTCATCATCAAAGCTATAGGTCCCGGAACCCGTGCCTTGGCGGAAGTTCAGCCCGGAGAAACGCTGTTTGCGCTGGGACCCCTGGGCAATGATTTTCCTTTGGTGGAGGGAAAGAACGTGCTTCTCGTCAGCGGAGGAGTTGGCTGGCCGCCCCTGGGATTTTTGAGTGATTTACTGAAAGAAAGAAACAAAATCACCCACATCCACGGTGGGGCTGGCGCTTCTGATATTTTTCCCTGCGATCGGGCTTACACAGTTGACGGCAGCGCTGGAGAAAAAGGACTGGTGACTCAAGACCTCCCTCAAATCTTAACCGATCAAAACATCGACATCATCTATAGTTGCGGACCCCTGCCTATGATTGGCGCCGTTCAAAAAATTGCCCCCAAAATCCCGCATTTTGCATCCCTTGAAGCCTATATGGCATGCGGTTTGGGGGCCTGCCACGGCTGCGTGGTCCCGGTGGGGGAGAGCTATTTGCGCGTTTGCGCCGACGGTCCTGTTTTCAACGCCGCCGATATCCGCTGGGAGGAGATATGAACCGCCTTGCCACATCCTTGGGAAAACTGAGCCTTCAGAGCCCGATCACAGTCGCCTCGGGAACTTTCGACACCGGCTATTTCGACCTGTTCGAGCAAAACATTCTGGGTGCTTACACCACCAAAACCATCACCATGCAGCCCAAAGCCGGCAATCCACCGCCCCGCATCTTTGAAACCGAGGCTGGGCTGCTGAACACCATTGGTTTGCAAAACCCAGGTTTGAAAGGCTTTTTATCTGAAGAGCTTCCGCGATTGCGAGACTTGCTGGACATCCCTCTGATTGTCAGCTTTTCCGGCTCGTCTGTTGCTGAATTTGAAGCTATTTTGGAAACCTTGGAAAAGGAAGAGGGCATTGCCGGCTATGAGATAAATGTATCTTGTCCCAATGTGGAAAAAGAGGGTATTGCCTTCGGCGCCGAGCCGGATGTGGTTTTTGCTCTGGCTTGTGCACTGGCTTCAAAAAGCTCACGGGAGTTGATTTTCAAGCTGAGCCCAAACGTGACCGACATTGCCCAAATCGCCATTGCCGCCACTGAGGGAGGAGCCAGTTCCCTGGCTTTGATCAACACCCTTTATGGCGCCGCCATCGACTGGAAAACCGGACGGTTCCGCACCTCAAACCCCGTCTGCGGATACAGTGGCACCGCCCTGAAACCTGTGGCTCTGGCTCTTTGTCACAAAGTTGCCCAGGCGGTAAAAACGCCCATCCTTGCCTTGGGAGGAATCCACACCTGGCAGGATGCACTGGAATTTTTCTATGCCGGCGCATCCGCAATCGCCTTGGGAACAGCTTTCTACAGCGACCCACTCGCCGCGGTCAAGCTGCACCAGGGCCTGAAAGACCATTTGGAGGAAAAAGAGCTCGCACTCTCTGAGCTGATCGGCAAGGCAAGTCTGCCTCTCCCTTGAGCCGAGCCCGTGAACCACATGGTTCGCGCTGGATAGCCTCCCCATAAAAAGACGGGTGGCTCATGAGCGCGAATGCTGCACGAGCCCTGAGCGAACCCAGGGAGAAGCCAGCCTTTGCAGTCTTCAAATTCCCTAAAAAGCTATACAAAACAACTGTCAAACCAATATCTGGTCGGGTTTGCAAAAATGAGGAAACAAAAATTCGGGCTTGACAGCGGAAGCCTTTTAAATATCTTGTCTTCAGATCTTTAACAGCGTATATGGGGGTGACATGGTTTCGACAGGGAACCTGAGTGTGAGAGATGCATGCCGGAGACGCTGTCTGCTCCGTCATAAAGCAGCAAACAAATCTAATTGCAGATTACAATTACTCCTTGGCAGCGTAAGCTTGCCAACGTTCAATCCGTCCGCGCCGCCGGGATGGAATTGGGCGTCGTAACAGTGCGGCTGCTCCGAACCCGACACCCATAAGGTTCGGCTAAGACCTTGGGACCGGCTCCTGCGGGTTTGACCATCTTTCACCGCCTGAGCTTAAATTAAAGATGGCTAAGCATGTAGATTCACTCATAATCTGTTCTTTGGACGCGGGTTCGATACCCGCCACCTCCACCAAATTTTTTGACAAACGGCCTTGGAAAACCAGGCCGTTTTTTTTGTTTGCTGGTTTTGAACATGGAGGGGGAAGTTGGATTCCACTTGCTGGAGCAAGCGTATTTTCAGGGGTTCAAAGAAAGAATGCCTTGACACAAAGGCTGTCCATAAGGATTTTGCCTTTCGATAGAAAAATATACGAAAATAGAGGAAAAATCATGCCCGAAAATCTCAAATATGGGACCATTAGTTCAAAAGAAGCGATGGAATTGGAAGACAAATATGGAGCGCACAACTATGCTCCGCTGCCAGTGGTTTTGGCCAAAGGCGAAGGTGTTTTTGTGTGGGATCCCGAAGGAAATCGCTATTATGACTTCCTTTCTGCCTATTCGGCTGTAAACCAGGGACATTGCCATCCCAAAATCGTCAATGCCCTGATGGAACAGGCAAAAGAACTGACCCTCACCTCGCGGGCTTTTTTCAACAACAAACTGGGTGACTTTGAAAAATATATCACCGAGTTTTTTGGCTACGACATGGTGTTGATGATGAACACTGGCGCCGAAGGTGTTGAAACCGCCATGAAGCTTGCCCGCAAGTGGGCATACAAAGTGAAGGGCGTGGAAGCGAACAGCGCCATCATCATTTTTGCCGAAGGCAACTTCCACGGTCGCACCATCGGCATCGTTTCCGCATCCACGGATCCTGATTGCCGCGACGGTTTTGGCCCATTTTTGCCCGGCATCGAAAAAGTTCCCTACAACGATCCTGCCGCCTTGAAAGCCTTCCTGGAGAAAAACGGGAAAAACGTGGCTGCCTTCATCGTTGAGCCCATTCAGGGCGAAGCCGGGGTCAATGTTCCGGACGATGGCTATCTGAAAGCCTGCTACGATATTTGCAAAGAACACAATGTCCTTTTTGTGGCGGACGAGATTCAAACCGGACTGGCCCGCACCGGCAAAATGCTTGCCTGCGACTATGAAAATGTGCGTCCCGACATGCTGATCCTGGGCAAGGCCCTTTCCGGCGGCGTGCTGCCCGTTTCCGCAGTTTTGGCGGATCGCGAAATCATGCTCACCATCGAGCCCGGACAGCATGGTTCCACCTATGGCGGTTTTCCTCTGGCCTGTGCAGTTGCCAAAGCCGCTCTGGAAGTGCTCAAGGAAGAAAATCTTGCCCAGCGTTCCTTTGAACTTGGCATCAAATTCCGCGAAGACCTCAAAGCCATCGAGCATCCCATGCTGAAGCTGGTGCGCGGAAAAGGCCTGCTGACCGGCATCGTGGTTGAACCCAAGGACGGAATTGAAGCTTACGATGTGTGCCTGATGCTGAAAGAGCGCGGCCTCCTTTGCAAGCAGACCCACCGTCACATCATTCGTTTGGCGCCTCCTTTGACCATCACACAAGAGCAGCTCGCTGAAGTTGCCAATATCATCAAAGAAGTATTCCAAACCTTATAAAACTTAAGAGACGTGGAGGGTGGACCCAGTTTCCGCCCTCCGCTTTGCTTATATGATCAGACCAGATTTTCGCAGCGGCTTTGTGGCCATCATCGGCAAACCGAACACGGGTAAATCCACCCTGATGAACCGCATTTTGGGTGAAAAGCTTTCCATCACTTCGCCCAAGCCACAAACCACGCGCTATGCCATCAAAGGCATCCTGAACCGCGAGGATTGCCAGATCGTTTTCATCGATACGCCCGGCTATTTGCGTCCCCGCTATGAACTCCAAGAAAGGATGCAAAGGATTTGGACCGATGCCTTCAAGGATGTGGATCTGGTGCTTTTCATGAGCGAAGTGCAGCGTTTTCCCACCGAATATGACCTGGAAGTGCTGCAGCAGCTCAAGGATGTACGCACTCCGCAGATCGCGGTTTTTAACAAGCTGGATCTGGCACCAGGGCTTTCGCGGGCGGATTTTGAAGCGCAGCTTCCTGCCAGCGTCAATGAAACTGTATTCATTTCCGCACACACCGGAGAGGGTTTGGAGCAGATGATGGATGCGCTTTTGCGCTATATTCCCTTCCATGAACCCTATTATGAGGAAGATCAGCTTTCCGACCTGCCTCTGCGTTTCTTTGCCCAGGAAGTGATCCGGGAAGCGATTTTCCACAATTTTTCCCAGGAAATACCCTATGCAACTGCAGTTTTGATCGAAAGTTTCAAGGAAGAAAGGGAACAAACCGTGATCGATGCCGTAATCTGGCTGGAACGCCAAAGCCAAAAGCCAATCATCATCGGCAGAAACGGAGAAAACCTTGCCAAGATCCGGCGCTATGCGGAAGCGCAGTTGAGCGTCTTTTTGGAAACCAGGGTCTTGGTTCACCTGTGGGTTAAAGTGAAACCCGGCTGGCGAAAAAAGAACACTGCCTTGAAGGAATTGGGTTTCGATTGAGTCTGGAGACCGGAAATTTATTGACATAAAACTACACTCGACATTTTTAGTCACACAAGCGAAACAGGCTATTTTTTTGTTTTTTCAAATTACCCAAACGCGTGGAGAATATGCACAATAATATGGTATCTGATGCATGCTTGGTGGTGGACATCGGCAACACCAACATCAGCTGCGGAATCTATCAGAACGAAGAACTGGCTTGGTTCGCCCGGCTTTCAAGTTCTCTGGACCGCACTGCGGACGAATATTACAGTTTTCTGAAGCCGCTTTTGGATGGCTTCCACGAGGAAAAGATCGGCTTTATTGCCTTGGCGAGCGTGGTTCCCGGGCTCACCAGGGTTTGGCAACACCTTTTCCGTAAGTATTTTAACTTGACTGCCTGGGAACTTTCAGCCTTGAATGTGCCGGAGCTTAAATATCGGGTGGCAGACCCTTCCTTCATCGGCGCAGACCTCATTGCCAATGCCTATGGTGCATGGAAAAAATATGGCAGCAGTTGCCTGATTCTGGATCTGGGCACCGCCACCAAGGTTCAGCTTGTGACCGCGGAAGGCAGCTTTGAAGGAGCCGCCATTGCGCCGGGATTGAAAACCGGGGCTGGGCAGCTTTTCCAAAGCGCGGCACTCTTGGCGCCTATCGAACTGAGCAAACCCGAAGTGCTGCTGGGAACCTCCACCAAGGACGCCCTGCTTTCCGGGATTGTGCGCGGGCACAGCTATATGCTTCAAAGCTATGTGCGCCAGGTGAAGCTGCACTATTTTGAGCTCAAAGACCTGCAGGTGATCCTCACTGGCGGCATTGCCGAACTGGTTAAACCCTTGGTGCCCGCAGCAGAGATTTTGGACAAGTTTTTAACCCTGGACGGTATCTTTTTGGCCTGGAAACACAGCCACGCATGAAGAAACTCCTTGCCTTTGCCCTCCTGATTTTCAGCCTGAGCGGGCTTTTTGCCCAAACGGAGTTTTATCCCCGGCTCTGGCTTCAGGGCTATTATCCGCTGGTGTACAACACCGTGGATGTGTATAAACTGCACAAAGGCAACAACCATCTGAAGCAAAAACCATATCTGATCACCGGATTTGAACCCAAACAGGAACACAAAATCGATTTCGAACGTCAGAAGCTGATTTTGACCACCAGCGTTGGGGATTATGAACTCATTCCGGGGAAAACGATCTCCTTCAACACCTATTTCCGCAACATGCAGCGCAAGGCTTTCAGGAAATCCCTCTTTGAACGCTATCGCACGCAAAGCACGCAAACTCAGATGACCAGCACCGGCTTGATCAAGGAATATGTGTTGGAATTGCCCACAATTGCCATGCCCAAATCCGTGCAAAAGGTGCTGGGCGGTTCTGCTGGAAAGCTGAATCTGGATGGAACGGAAAAGGTGACCCTGGAGGTGGGCAGCACCAAACGCAAAAACGTGGCAATCTACGATCAGGACAGCGCAGGACAGTTCGACATCAAGATGGAGCAGGAAACGAATCTGCGTCTCACAGGCACCATCGGCGAAAAGATCGCGGTGAACCTGAAGTATAACAGCAAGCAGGACGAACAGTTTTTTGATCCGAACAACGTGAGCATCAAATACACCGGCGACGAAGACGAATTGGTGCAATCCATCGAAGGCGGAAACATCACCCTGGGGCTCTCAGGTTCGCGCTATATCAGCTATTCAACCGCTTCCCGCGGGCTTTTTGGCATCACCTCCAAGATGAAATATAAGAATTTGGATCTCACCCTGATTGCCAGTACCGAGGAAGGTCAAAAGAACACACAAAACTATGTGGGAACCAGCCAGGCAGACTCCACTGTGTTCCGCAGCAGGGACTATGCCCCCCGCACAATGTTCTATCTGGATGATCCTTACGAAGTTTATGACCTCTACACTCAGGCCGATGTTTCCAGCCATGTGCCCAGCGCCTGGGTGAACAACGCCATCAAAACCGACCCCACCGGGGCTTGGAGGATCAAGAATCCCAATTTGCTGCCTGCCAACGGCAGTGTGCGGGTTTTCCTGGATGACGCTGTGGCCACAAACAACGTTGCCTCCGCCATTGGCGATACCATATATTTCAGCCCCACAGACTTTTATGTGCCCTACTATGATGAACTGATCGAGGGCACAGACTTCGTGACAGACTACAACACAGGCATCATCAGGTTGAACAAGACCGTTGACCGTCGCCACACGATCGCCGTGAAATATGTGCGCCGGGATGGCATTCCCGTTCCTTTTGTGATGGATGACGACGATGGAATCCTGCACACCAAAGTGATCCGACGCCGAAACCAGGAATATAATCCCAACGATCCAAACAACGTTTGGCACTACCAGATGCGCAACGTTTACAACATGAACAAGACCAACATCAAGAGCGACGGCTTTGGTTTGAATATCTATACCATCAATGTGGACCTCACTCGCAACTATCTGGTCCCGGATTCCCTTGCCACGTCAAACATCGTGACCTACACAGACTTTTTGCGCATGGACAGCACCGGCGATGGCCTCATCAACGGTGAAGACAACACGGTAAATCTCACCACAGGACTGATCCTGATCCCATTTATCGAGCCTTTCAGGTCCTTGGGCGACGGCGAAGTATATCGCCAGGAAGGCGAAAGCGTCAGCTATCTGGACATCGATCTTTTCATGAGCGTGAAGGGCAAAATCGGCAGAGAGTCTGTGGATTTGGGACAGGGCGGCATTCTCAAAGGCAGTGTGATCGTGAAGGTGAACGGCTTTGAGCAAAAAGAGAACGTGGACTATATTGTGGACTACGATTTTGGGCGAATCACGTTCCTGACTGCTGCTGGCAAGGATGCCGACGCCAAGATTGAGATCGATTATGAATTCCGCAGTGCCTTCGAAGTGGCAAGCAAATCCTTGGCTGGAATTCGAGCCGATTGGAACTTTGCGGAATGGGCAAAGCTGGGCGGGACCTTTATTTATCGCTCTGAAAACGTTGCAGACCGCCGTCCCCGTGTGGGCAATGAAAACATCCAAATGCTGATGGCGGACGTGGATGGCTCCATCACGGTGAAGCCCTATTTCATCACACGCTTTTTGAACTGGCTGCCTCTGATCAACACCACCGCCGAGACCCGCATAACCCTTTCCGGAGAAATAGCTTACACCATTCCCAGCATCTATGGCGACCCCACCGAAAAGCGCAAGGAAGCCTATTTGGACGACATGGAAGCCATCATGGATTTCTACCCCCTGGGAGTGACAATCGGATCCTGGTCCCCAGCCAGCAAACCTTGGAACACAACCTTGGCCAAGGGACGCACCATCTGGTTCAATCCCAAAAACATACGCCGCGACCAGGTGGAAGACCCTGCCACTCTCACGGATGCCGAAAAACGCGAAACAGTCACGGTCTTGGCATTGAAAGTTTTCCCCTCCAATCTGGGCATCCCAAACTCTGATGTTTGGAGCTGGGGCGGAGTGATGAAATATCTGGGCAACCAGCTTGATTTTTCCCAAAAGAAATACATTGAACTGATGGTGAAAGTGATTCCCAATGAATCGGGACCCATGCCAAGTCCCATCCTGCGCGTGGATTTGGGCGACATCAGCGAAGACTTTTACACCGATTTTGGCGGCTTGGGAGTTTTGAACACCGAAGACGTGAATGGCGACGGCGTGCTTTCCCCGGATGAGGACACTGGCTTGGACGGACTGTTCCACGAAGAGCCCGGAGCCGACCCGAACGACTTGGCAGACAATACGATGGACCAATATGGCGACTATCCAAACATCAACGGCACCGAAGGAAACCGCGTTTTGGATACCGAAGACCTCGATGGAAACGGAGTTTTGAACACTCTGGATCGCTATTTCAGCTATTCTTTTGCACTATCGGACTCCACTTATCTGCAAAACGTGAACGCCGATGGCTGGCGGCTCTATCGCATTCCCATCACCGATCCGGACACCTATGAAATTGTGAACAATTCCACCGCCGGAGTGAACCCTGCATTGAATAAAATCTCCTACGGGCGTCTGGTGATGGAAACCAATATCCCTGCGAAGGTTCTGGTTTACGACTTCAACGTGGTTGGAAACAGATGGGAAGATTTCCACGTGCGCAGCCTGGATAACCAGATCATTCCTGAAGCCACCTTGAACACTTTCAACACTTCATACCTTTCGGGAATTGTGAACAACCAAAAGAACAGTGCGCACTACATTTCTCCAGAGGGGACATACTACGTTGAATTGCGCAGGGAATCCAGTGAAAGTGCGCTCACCTTGGAGGTTGAAAACCTGCAGCCGGGTCATCAAGCCTTGCTGAGGCAGAGAATGCTGGATCCATACAACCTTCTGTCCTACAACAAAATCCGGTTTTGGGTTTATCCCGAGGTGAGGGAGGGGGCGCACTCTCATCCTGATTCCATGGACGTGATTTTCCGCGTTGGGGCAGACAGCTTGAACTACTACCAAATCCGCCAGCGCGTACCAGTGTTCCCCTATTATCAAAAGATGGAAAAAGCCAACTGGATCGAGCTTGAATACAATCTGCAAGATATGACCTCCCTGAAAGAACAATTTCCCGACCAAACTTCCGGGCAGATCATCCAGGGCAACACGGTTTACAGCTTCCGCGGCTCGCCCACGGTCACAAACACGCGCGACATCTATTTTGGAGTCTATTCCCCGCAGGACATTCCGGCTCCCATGCCGTACAGCGGAATCACGTATTTCAACGACCTGAGGGTTGCCGAACCCTATGAAGACATCGGTGTGGCAAAGCGACTGTCGCTGAACTCGAGTTTTGCAGACCTGAGCACGCTGATCATCGACTATGAAGACAAAAATGAGAACTTCAACACCACCATCCAGCGCGGCAGGAGCAATACCTTCACCAGCGCCAAAACGCTGAACATCACGAACCGCTATTTCGTGAACAAGCTTTTCCCCAGTTCCTGGGGCTTGGACATGCCTGTGAGCCTCACGCGCAACTATTCCTTGGGAATTCCGCGCTTCCAAGCCAACTCCGACCTCCTGCGCGAAAGCATCGACGACCCTGAAGACAAAGCCCGCCAGCGCAACGAAACCCTGACCTATGCTGCAGACTTTGGTTTCAGCCAGCGCACGGCCCCGAAATCGAAAATCCTGCAATACACCATCTATCGAACCTCGCTCAGCGGGCGCATCGAAAAGACCGAACGCTTCACTCCCACAGCCGCAGACACCACTTTCAACTGGCGCGGAACCATGAACTACAACCTCAGTTTCCCCAGCGACAAGGTCAGCTTCCGCCTTTTCAAAAACTATCGTCTGGGCTGGTTCCCCAGTACTTTTAACAACAGTTTTACCATCAACAACACCGAGCCCCAAAGCTGGAACTGGGAACGCCGCGAGGGCGTTTACGGCTGGCATCCCCGCTCCCAAACCGTTCCCACCAGGGTTTTCACCGCAGACAACAACGTCAACTGGGGGCTCACCTCGGATCTCACCTTCTCCGCCAGACTGAACACGGAACGCGACCTGAAACAGGAAATCCTGTGGCAAAACTTCAACATCGGAAAAATGACCAAACAGGTGCAGGATCTGGGTTTGAACTTCAACCCGAACTATCTGCCCCGAATCTTCAATTTCACTCTCAGCGGAAACTCGCGCTTCAGCGAACAGCAAAGGAAATACTATCAAAATACCTCTGAAGGACAAGTGGCCTATTTCCAAAGCGATGGAAACTCGAACCGCACCTTCCGGGCAAACTTCACCCTGCAAAACTCCACCCTGCTTGCCTCCCTGGCAAATAAGATCATGGCCTCACATCAAAGACATTTGGCAAACAAACCTCAACCCAAAGACCCGGAAAAAGGCGAAAAACCCGAATTCCCAGCAGGAAAACCGGATCATGACGAAAAGCTCAAAATGGATGAGGATCAGAAAAAGAAAGAAGAGGAAGAGCGTCGCCTGAAGGAAGAGGATCCCTTAAAATGGGAGGAAGAGCAAAAACGCCGTGAAGAAGAAAGGCTCAAACACGAGGACATGATGAAATGGGAGGAAGATGAACGCCGCAAGAAAGAGGAAGAGCTCAAGGGCTTTGAAGACCCCAAGGCAGCAGGATTCCCGAATGGAGACAAGCCCAAGCCTCCGGATGGAAAGCCCGCATCCAAAGGCGGCGGATTCTATTTGCCCCACGCCGCGATCAATCTGCTTTCCAAGGTGAAAAACCTCGGCGCCACCTACCAAAATTCCTACGTGCAATCCTATTCCCGCAGTCAGACCACGCCGCCCTTCCTTTTCAAGCTGGGGCTGCCCAACATTTTGGCTGCCGATTCCCTGGATTCCGTGCAGGACAACAACACTCTGGCGCTGACCAGCGGAGTCACCTTCTCCCGCAGGCTGGACAGCGTTATACGCTATAGCCTCACTTTCGACCAAACCGAGTCCAGCGCTTCCAACCAGCTTGTGGCTGTCACTTTCCCGGATGTGACCATTTCGCTGATGGATTTCCAAAACTGGATCGGCTTGGGCAAGGTTCTCACCGGGGCACGCCTGAACAGCGGATTTCAAATGACCACCCGCGCCACTGGTGAACTTGATTGGGAGGAGCCCCGTCAGGAAATGGTGACCCTGGCAATGAACCCTGCCATCGGCTTCACCGGCACCTTCTTCAAAAACTTTGGCACCAACCTCAGCTATTCCTTCGCCACGGGTGAAAACATCACAAACATGGATTCCTACCAGATTCTGAAAACCTCGCTCACCCACTCTTTGAACGGAAACCTGTCCTACTCTTTCCGCATGGGCAAAGGATTCACGGTGCCTTTCACCAAAAAGAAAATCCACATCAAAAACGAGCTTACCTCCAGCCTGAGCATGAGCCTTGAAAAGAAATATGACGAAACCTTTGGACGTGAGGGCGCCCAGCAGGTTGATCAGGATAACTATCGCATCTCCATCAGACCCAGCGCCACATATCAGTTTGATTCAAACATCCGTGGCGGCCTGACCGGAACCTGGGAAAAAAATGCCGACGCCAAGCGTGATACCGGAATGCGCACTTTCCGTATTGGTGTTTGGGTGGAAGTGAACCTATAAGACTCCGGTTCCAGATTATTGGGTCAACCTTGTTCAGGACGAGATACAAGCTATTTCAGGACGGGTCACCCTTTGCCGAAAGCCTTAATCAAGTGATTATCAAGTCTTAATCAAGCGTTAATTATTAAGACTTGATTAAGGCTTGATTAAGAAGTGATCAACGCTTTGAGGCAGGATGGGATCAAGCGGGTTTACTCATAAAATTCAGGCAGCCATCTCCGATGCACCCAAAACCACTGTTGGGGCCACTTGCGCACATAAGCTTCGATCACGGAGCTCACTTCTGCCGTCACTTTGCGGATGCTTTCCTCGTCATCAGAAAGGCATTGGGTTGGGATCATGGATTCAAAACACATGGTAATGCCTCCATCCTGGGTTCTTAAAACAAAGCCCGGCACAATAGGTACATCGTGACGCAGTGCGATTTTTGCCACTCCCTTCCAATGCGAGGCGGGGGAGCCCAGAAAGTCCATGATCAATCCTGCCTCTGAGGCATTTTGATCCGTGAGAATTGCCACCACCCCGTTTTTTCCCAGCCAGCGCATGATGTCTTTCAAGCCGCTTTCATGGTCGATCAGTTTCAGTCCGTGTTTTTGGCGCAAAGTGGAATTATAGTTTTCAAACAGTGGATTATGCTGTTTCTTGCTTACCACCGCCAGAGGAATCCCAAAATGTGGCAAAACCCTCGCTGCTTCCCAGTTTCCAAAATGCGCTGTTGCCAAAATCACGCCCCTGCCCATCTCCAAAGCTTTGTCCAGATGCTCTTTGCCTTGGAATTCAATCGATTTCAGCAGCTTTTCTTCCGGCTGTAGATATAGTTCAGACGCAGTTAACCCCAGATTGTGATAAACCTTTTTGAGCAATTCCCGGCGTTTGGGGGCATCCATGTCGCTGAATGCCATTTCCAAGTTTTTATCCGCCACACGGCGCCGAATGCCAAATCCGAAGCCAACCCCCACAAAAAGCCGCGTCAACAGCCATTTTCCCCATGCGTAGGGGAGCAGTCTCAGCTTAAAAAGTGCAGCACGGAAAAGCAGATATTCAAGCCAGTTGACAGCGGCGTTGCGTTTCAATTCTTATCCGCGCAAGAGTTCCAATTTCTTTTCGATCACGGCCTTGGGCACCACCCCGATGGAACTTTCCTTCAGTTCGCCGTCTTTAAAAAACAGCAGTGTGGGGATGCTCATCACGCCAAAGCGGCCTGCCAATTCTGGAAATTCGTCCACATTCAATTTTGCAAAGCGCACATCCGGGATATCGCGAGCCAGCTCTTCCATGGTGGGTGCGATCATGCGGCAGGGCATGCACCAATCCGCCCAGAAATCCACCACGACCAGTCCCTCTTTGATCGTTTCTTCAAAATTATTATTGTTCAATACGGTCAACATTCTTTACTCCAATCAATTTGATTTTCATATAGTATAAGCAGTTCTGCCTCTGCAGGCAAATGGGCTTCATTTTACCAAACACCAATATCTTGGGGAAAACTTAGCAGCCCGTTCTCCAGACTGCTTATTCTGCTTGACATTTTGCCAAAAGCCTTTATTTTATCGGGTAAAAAGAAGCTTATCAAGAGGAGAACCCCAATGTCAGAAACCAAAAAGAAGCAGCCGACGGAAGGCAAAACCGCGCCTCGCAAGCAAACCGAAAAGGGAAGCTTGAGCATCCACACGGAAAACATCTTTCCCATCATCAAAAAATGGCTCTATTCCCAGCACGACATTTTCCTGCGCGAGTTGGTTTCAAACTCCGTTGACGCCATCAACAAACGCAAATATGCCGATCCCGATTTCAATGCGGAGGACATGAAAATCACGATCGAGGTGGACGATGCAAAGAATACCATCAAAGTTCACGACACGGGCATCGGCATGACTGCGGAAGAAATCCGCAAATATATAAACCAGATCGCTTTTTCCGGGGCGGAGGAGTTTGTGACGAAGTTCAAAGATGTGCAGGACAACATCATCGGCCACTTTGGGCTTGGCTTCTATTCCAGCTTTATGGTGGCGGACAAGGTCACCATAGACTCTCTTTCCTGGGTGCAGGGCAGCGAAGCCGCCTTCTGGGAATGCGACGGCAGCACCGATTATAAAATGAAAGCCGGCAAACGCAAGGAGCCAGGCACCACCGTCACCATACACCTGAACGAGGATTCCAAAAACTATGCCGGGGAACACAAGATCCGTGAAATTCTGGAGAAATACAGCAATTTCATGCCTTGGCCCATCATACTCAACAGTCAGCAGGTGAACCAACTGGAAGCCCTGTGGAATCGCCGTCCCAAGGATGTGACCCAGGAAGAATACATCAAGTTTTACCGCGAGGTGTTTCACGACTATGAGGACCCCGTCTTCTGGATCCATCTGAATGCGGATTTCCCGGTGAACCTGCGCGGCATCCTCTATTTTCCCAAGCTGCGCAAGGATCCCGAATTCTTCAAGGGCGAGGTTAAACTCTATTGCAACAATGTGTTCGTTGCCGACAACCTTGAAGATCTCATCCCAAGATTTCTGCTGCTGCTCAAGGGCGGAATCGATATTCCAGACATCCCGCTGAACGTTTCACGCAGTTTTCTGCAAAACGATGCCCAGGTGCGTCAGATCAGCAAATACATTGTGAAAAAAGTGGCGGACCGCTTTGGTGAAACCTTCTCTGAAGATCGCAAAAAATATGAGGAATACTGGGAAGACATCGATACCTTCATCAAGATTGGCCTTCTGCAGGACGATGACTTTTTTGAGGCGATGAAAGACCGGCTCATCTTCAAATCTGCCTCCGGCGACTTTGTGACCCTTGAGGAATACAAAGCCCGCAACAAGCAGGATGAAGGCAAAACCAGAGTTTGGTATGCCGCAGGGGAAGACACTCAGGTGAGCTATCTGCGCATGATGAAGGATCAGGGCGTCGAAGTGATCTATCAAACCACGCCGCTGGACACCCACATCTATCAAAGGCTGGAAAGTATTCACAAGGATTTGGAATTCATCCGCGTGGACAGTGAATTGAACGACCAACTGCTTTCCACCGAAGCCGGGGAAGAAACCGATAACGGCGAAACCCAGCGCCTGCAGAAAATCTTTTACAAGGCTCTGGGTCAGGAACTTGAAGCCTCCTTCAGCAAGGAAAGCTATGCCGAGTATCTGGAAAAATATCCCAGCGCCGTCACTACCCTTGCTTCATGGATCAAACAGGATGGAGATCGCACTTTGATCCAACCGTACGAACTTCCAGATGAAACCCGCGAGGAACTGGGCGAAGAGGCTTTCAAGGAGCTTTTTGATCATGCCTACACACCCTTGAAAGTGCAGGTGAAGAGCCTGAAATCCCCCGATATTCCATCCATGATCGTGTTCAACGAAATGCTGCGCCGCTGGCACGACATGGAGGCACTGAACCGCCAGATGGATTTTGCGCTGTTGAAAGACCACACCCTCGTCCTGAACAGGGAAAACCCGGTCATCAAAAAGATCCTGGAACTGGATTCCGAAGGCAGGGAAGAGGAGGCTCGCAACATCAGCGTCTATATCCACGACCTTTCGCTCTTGGAACAGCGTGCCTTCAGCGGAGATGAGCTCAAGGATTTCATCAGCCGTGCAAACAAAATCCTCACCTACATCTGATCCCGCGAAAAGGATTTTCCTTACACTGTGTCCACTATAATCCACGAAAGCCGCTTCAGGTTCAATAAAAAAGATTGACAAACAAACGTGCTTTCCACCATGGTATAAAAAACAGCTTATAAAGTGGCTGGAGCTTAAGACAACAATGGGCTAACAACATGATTCACAATGTCTTGGCAGATCCGGCAAACAAAAAAAACGCAAACAAAAAAACTTGCAGAAACCCAAGCAAGGAAGTATTAAAAGGAGAAAAAATGCGTATCCGTACAATTATTCTTGCTGCCCTCGTGGTGGCGCTGATGGCCTTGACCGCTTGCGGAACCAAGGACAAAACTGAGGAAGCCTCCAAGGTTATCCTCGAAGGCAATGGTGCCGAGTTTTTCAAGGTAAGTGAAGATAACTTCGTGATCGAAGATGTGATCGGACTGCTTGTAACTGTGAAAGTGGAAAAAGTCCAGGCAATCGAAGGTGAAACCGAATGGCTTCTCACCCTCAAAGACGCCGAAGGAAACGTGGTCGAAGGCGCTGAAAACATCGCCATCAACGACTTTGGCAAACAGAATGTTGTGAACATGCTTCAGGGCGAACTCAATGTTCCCGCCGAACTCAAATTCAACATCGAAGTGGATGATGAAGCAGCCAACGTGATCAAAGAAAAGGCTGTTCAGGCTGTCGTGACTGTCAATGTTGCCCAAGCAGAAGTAGTGGAAGAAGATGAAGTGCTTCCGGAAGAAGATGCTAAGAAAACTGAAGCCAAGCCTGTGGCGAAACCCACTCCTCCCGCCCAGAAACCTGTCGAGCCGGACCGCCCTCAGAAGCCCGCTCCCACCGTTCCCAGCAGCGACATCGATGGCAAGCTCACCCAATATGAAAACGCCGTTGACAAATACATGAGAGCAAAAGACTCTGCCAAGCCCGGCGATCCCAAAGCAGTGGCAAGAATCGAAAAAGAAAAAAGCGCTGCCGTTTCCATTGGCAACGAACTTGCTGCCAAAATGTCCGAAATGAGCTCAGCCCAAAAGACCAAATATAACAATCTCAAAGCAAAATTGAACTAAATCTTAACCCATCTGGGTAAAGAAAAAGATCCGGTTTTCATGCCGGATCTTTTTTTTGTGGGGGAAAATAACGTGCAGCTTCGCTATTTGGGAAGATGACTCTGCGTTTCAAAGACGTTGAAAAAATGGTTGATGGCGGTGTTCAGGTCTTCAAACTCGATGGAATGCTTGGTGCATCCAGCTCTGGAACAGATGGACACCTTGCCTCCTTCAAAGAGGTGGAGGTCCACCAGCGGAGCCTGGCAAAGGTTGCAGTTGGCATTTGAAATTAGCTCTGCCTTGCAATGCGGGCAGGAAAAGCTGCTGATCTCACCTTCTGGCACATTGAGGGTAGACTGCTTTTCATAGCTGCCATACAGCGCTGAAAGCCAGATCAGGCCTTCCTCACCGTGGGAATGGATGATGAATTTGACGGCGGGGATCCCGTCGATGATTTTCTCTGTGTCTCCCAGTTCCTTACAGCATTTGGGACATTTGAGACTAAGCTTGTAATAGTTTTTCATGTTTCCTCCCTGCGTCTTAATAATATAGTGCAGTATTGTGCAGCTTGCAAGGTATATAAGCCAGAAGCTTCGACAATAAGTTGCCTGCCAGGACTCATCTTGACTGGATTCGAAAACGAGCAAGAGTGTGTTTCCCTTTGAAGTCAATTTATGAAAAAGACAGAGAGGAAGAATGCAGTCAAGAAATGCTTGACAAATAAAGGCAGGCTGATTATTAGTAATAAACAAACAGAATTAAAGGAGCAAAAAATGCGTAAATTCTTTATACTGATGATACTGAGCATACTTGCGATGGGGCTTTTGCTCACCGCGTGCGAAGAAAACATCACCCAGCCTGAAGACGCGAAATGGTCTGTGATGGCCATCGAAGCAAGCGACTTGGGATTGGCTATGCTGGAAGGCGACACCCACTACATCGCCGTAACCTGGATTGGTCCCGACAGCGGCTTTGATCCCCATGCCGCGGTTGAACTCACCATTGGCGGATCCAAAATTGAGCTGCTGTATCAATATGAAACTTGGTATGGAAAAGCCACCCTCATCCCTGGAAACTCCTACTACTTCCAGCTTAAGGTTAATGGAGAGGTGCTTGTGAATACCAAACAAACCGTTGTTTACAATGCAGATGCCACCTTCCCGCTTACTTACAACCCCACCCGTACTGCATTCGTTTACTGGAATCTTGAAGCCGACAGCAAACAGCAGATCGCCAGCATCTATGCCTATGATCCCGAAGATTGGGACTACGACGAAGTGGTGGACAAAGAAATCGAACCTTCAGCCCGTGAATACACCTACCCTGCAAACATCGTTCAGGACCACGGTGCCGACTCGGAATATGAACTGGAAATCACCCAGATGAACCACAAATATGTGGACAACGTTCTGGTTGCCACCACTCAGTTCAAGGCCATGGAATATGGCGACAGCAAGATTAACCGCCAGACCCCTCAGCGTTTGGCAAAATATGCCCGCCGCATGGCAAGGCTTGCCCTGAAATAAGAAACGGTTTAAACGTTTTAAAAAGCCGGAGTCCTTGAGATTCCGGCTTTTTGTGTATCTCAAATTGTAATGGGTCTCAGGCCTTCTAATCTTCAGGCTTCTGCCCAGAAGGATTTAATTGCCTCCTGTGCTTTGGCAAAATCATCCCGACTTTTCACCCAGATTTCCTCTCCGTATCTGGCTTTCAAGGTGGTGAAAGGCTTGGGAATGCGCAGCATGTCCCATGTATTCAGTTCCCACTGCCTCACAGCATAGGCTGAAACCGGAATGATGGGGATTTTTCCCAGATATGCAAGCTGCAAAACCCCCGGGCTCACACTTCCGGCAGGACCTTTGGGACCGTCCGGAGTGATGGCAAGGCTATATTTTTTGGTAAGTTTGATCAATTTGCGCAGGGCTTCGGCTCCGCCACGGGAAGAAGAACCCCGCACCGGCAAAAAACCAAGACGCTTCAGAGGGCGCGAGATCAACTCTCCATCCTTGGATTTAGAGCTCATCACGGCGATGCCGCAGTCCGTTCTTTGCATCGCCAAAAGAATCAGATCACGATGCTGCAAGGCATAAACGCAGGGATGGTGGTTTGGAGGCTGTCCGCTGGCTTCAATTCTCAAGCTGCGGCGCAGGGCTCGTAGCAAACAGGCTCCCAAAAAGCCTTCCAGACGGTACAAGAGCTCAGGCATAGCGTTCCAAAAGCTGTTTCACCAGCCTCAGCATCTCCCGGCTGGTTTTTGGTTCGGACAGGCTTGTCCTCAGTGTAATGAGCTTTTCCCGCATCGTTTCAGCCCTTTCGGGCTCATCCAGCAAAGCCAACAGCTCGCGTTTGATGTTTATGGCGTTGCAATCGTTTTGAACGAGTTCAGGAAGCAGGTCCTGCTCCAAAATGATATTTGGCAGCCCGATGCGCTCAATTCGCACCAAACGGCGTCCGATCAAATATGAAAGCCTGGAAGTTTTATAACAGATCAGGTGCGGAGTGCCGATGAAAGCCGCCTCCAGAGTTGCGGTTCCCGAGGTGCAGACCAAAAGCTCGCAAAACTTCATCATTTCGTGACGGTAACCGTCAATCACCGCCAAGCCTTCAAAGCCGTGTTTTTCAAGCAAGTCTAGGAAAAGCTGGTGTGAAACAGTGCTGGCCTTGGAAACCAGGATTTTGAAGCCCAAGGAAACCAGTTCTCTTGCCGCTTCCAGATATACGGGCAGCATTCTTTGAATTTCCGCATCCCGACTGCCGGGGAAAAAACCAAGCCAACGCGAGTCCGTGTCCAAGCCGAAAAACTGCGCGAATCCATCACGATCAAGTTCCGGGGAAATCTCTTCCGCGATTGGGTGCCCCACATAGCTGCTGCCAACGTTGTGGATGTCCAGCAATTCCTTTTCAAAAGGCAAAATGCAAGCCACATGGCGCACATTTTCACGCAATTTGCGCACCCGTCCATGTTTCCATGCCCAAAACTGCGGACAGATGAAATAGAGCACCGGAACGCGCAAATCATCGGCAATCCGGGCGATGCGGAGATTGAATCCGGGATAGTCCACCAAAATGGCAAGATCCGGTTTTTCCGCTTTCAAAAAGGCTTTGATCCTTCTTTGAACGTTCAGGAAAAAGCCCAGATGACCAGCCACTTCGGAAAAACCCATCACATTGAAACGCTGAAAAGGAAAAAGTGGCTTCAAACCATGCGCCTGCATTCTGGCGCCGCCAATCCCGCTGTGACGCAGGTTTGGCAGATCCTTGTTCAAAGCTTCCATCACCAGGCTTGCGTGCAGATCACCGGAGTTTTCCCCAGCCAGCCAAAAGATGTGGAAGCTTGGTTTATTCATGATTAGATGCCCAGCACAGAGATTCCCAAAACTGAGATGAGCGTGACCGCAACTGCTGCCAAGAGCACGCCGATGAACACGCAGAACAGGGATTTCCAAAAGGAAAGCCCAAAAACCGTGGCAGCCAGCGAGCCGGTCCAGCCTCCGGTTCCTGGCAGGGGAATACCCACAAAAACGATGAGACCCAGCTCTTTATAGCGTTCCACCAGCTTTCCCTTGCTGCGCCCACGCGTCCAAAGCCAATCCGTTAACTTTTTGCCCCACTTAAAACGTGAAATCAGCTTCAAAAACCACTCCAAGAGCAGAAGGATAAAGGGTATGGGCAGCATATTGCCGATTATGGAAAGCAGCGCCGCCTGCTGCCAGCTCATGCCAAACAAAAAAATTGCCACGGGGATGGCTCCACGCAATTCCACAATGGGCAGCATTGAGATCAAAATCACAATCATCCAAGGGCTTACGCCTTTTTCTTCCAAGGCTTTGGCGGTGCGTTCACCAAAAGATTCCGCCGCCAGCGGGCTCAGGCAGAAAAGCATGATGGCAAGCAGAATTAGAATCGAGATCTTCAGTTTCAAGGTCTCTCCAGTTTCAATTTTATTTTGAAAACCCACTTTGAAAACTCTCCAGATTTTGACAAGTGAAATCATCCGCCGGGGTGGGAACAGAAAAAATCTGCCTTGCGCCACTTCCGGGTTATAGTATCATAAAAAGAAAACCTCGATAAAGGATGAAATTATGAAGGAAGACATGCTTCAAGCGATCAGAAAAGCCATGCAGGGCGAAAAGGACAGTGTTACTCTCTATGAAAAAGCCGCCGCCCATGCCGATGAACCCGAAGTGAAGGAATTTTTCACTTCCCGCGCCCAAGAGGAACAGCGCCATTTCAACTACCTTTTGAAATACCACAATGAAATCTCTGGCGATCAGCCTCTTTCAGCTGTGGATTCCGAATTGAGCGCCGTGAGGGAAGACGATTCCTTTTTTTCCGAAGGCTTCGTGCGCCGCATTGGTGAGGACCAATTCCTGTTCTCCGCAATTTCCACGGCTCTGCTTTTGGAAAAAGACGCTTTCGGAAGCTACAAGGAAAATGCCGAAAAAGCTCAGCAGCCACAATTGAAAGAATTCTTTGAGCTCTTGGCAAAGTGGGAAATGCTTCACTATGAAGAGCTTCTGCATGTGCAGCAGGAGGCGGAACGCTTCTATTGGAATCTGAACGCCTTTGAACCGTTTTAAGGCTGGACTAGAGAGGAAATCCTAACGAATCTCAGCTGTAAAACTGCTCCAAAACTCCCAGGGATTTGAGGTTCAAGGCCTTGTGGAAGTGAGCCTGATAGTGCTGTGAAAACAGTTCATTAAGCTGGGCGACGCTTTCCCCATCCGGATTCAGTTCATTTAGATACAGTCCAATTCTGGGCAGAAGTGTTAAAATCCGCACAGCCATGGGGCTGAGCCTCGCATAGCGGGAAGTATCGTACGCCGAGCCCAAACACTCCCCACAGAGGCTTGAAGCCCCAGCTCTCTCCCAGAAAGCCGGGCTGGTGAGTGCCTTGCCGCAAAGTCTGCAAATTCCGGGCTCCAGCGGTGTGCCCAACATTTTGAACACTCTCAGTAAAAAACGCCACCAGATCAGGATTGCCCTGCCTTCGGTTTTTTCCAGATAATCCAGATATTCCACCAAAAGCACGAACCACGCTGGGCTTTCTTCCATAGTCAAAAAAAGCTGTGAATAGAGTTCCGTGGCACACTGAGCTGCGCTCCAAGCCTCGATCTTGTGGGAAAGTTTGTTTTCCTTGAGCAGGGAAAGCTCGGTCAAGAGGCATAGTTCAGACTCCCCCGGACCATAAAAGCTGAATTCATAACTGTTTAGCGGACTGAGCAAACTGCCTTCCGCCTTTTTCCTGATGCCTTTTGCAAGTAGTGAAACAAGACCCTGCTGGCGTGCAAAAGCCTTTAAAATGAGGCTGCTGTCGCTGTATTGAATGATCCTGAAAAGGATGGCGTCGTCTTTCAGACGTTTTTTCACAAGCCCAGACTGCTCCTCGCAGAACGCAGATCCATGGGATCGGTAAAGACGGTTTTGTGGTCGGTGTAAATCACATATCCGGGTGCACTCTTGCGAGGTTTGCGCACAAAGCGGATCTGAGTGTAGTCCACAGGCACATTTTGAGAAAAGCGTGCCTTGGAATACCAAGCTGCCAATGCACAGCAAACCCTGATCAATTCTTCGTTAGGACTGCTTTTTCGGAAACAGCGCAGCAGGATGTGGGAGCCGCGGTAAATCCGGGTGTGGAACCACCAATCATGCGGTCTGCCCAGTTGGGTGGTGATAAAATCGTTCTCTCTGGCTTTGCGCCCAACCACAATCTCAAAATCGTCGCTCACACGCAGCCGCAGAAGCTTGTCCAGCATATCCGGAACCCGCTCCGGACGCGACTTTGTGCCACGGGAGGGGAGAGCTATCTCCTCGCCGCCGTCGATGCGCTCAAGGATGCCTTCCAGCTTTTCAATCTGCTTTTTGGTCTCAGCAATGTTTTTGGCGATCAAGTCTCTGCCGCGCTTGGCCTTGCCATATTTTTTCAGATACCATTCCAGGTTTTGCCGGGCGGACAGCTCGGTTTGCAGAGGGATTTCAATTTCCGCCAAGTCGGGGTCAAAATAGTTTATCGTCTTCAGGCTTTCCTGTCCCCGTGAAATCTGTCCCAGATTGCTTTTCAAGGTTTCCGCGCAAACCCTCCAGTGTTCCACGCGCTCGGCATCCGCGGCTTCCTGCTCCTGACGTTTCAGCTTCGCCAGTGCTTTTTTGAGCTCACGTTCCCAGCCTGAGCGCATGTTTTTACGCAGTTGGGCGTCTTCCCGTGCCAGGAAAACATGCTCATGATACGCCTGCAGATAATCGTTCACATTGGCAAACGAAAGTGTTTCCCCAGTTTGCAAGGACTTGAGTTCCAAGGGTAAGGATAGCTCTTCAATCACTGGTTTGAACGAGGTTTTGGGCGCTTGATAGGGAAGCTTGGGCAAAATCTGGCGGTGAGGGTTGTCCGCAAGGCTGTATTTGTGCAAGGCATCGATCACCACCGTTTCTTCGCCTTCGCGTGCCAAAATCAAATTCGGCTTGGGCGGTGTGAATTCCGCAATCAGCATCAGGGAGTTTTTTTCCTGAAAGATATCAGTTTGCTCAAAATGGAAGCGAATGATGCGATCATTGGGGTCGATCTGGGTTTTAGTCAGCAGTGCTTTGCTTAAAAGATCCCAAATCTTGTGTTCGTTTTCTGCAGGACTTAACTCCTTGCCATAAAAGGCGAAAGCCTTACTTCCCACCAGAAGCGTGAGCTGGCTTTTGTCCGAAAATACAAGCCTGATCTGCCTGGAGCTCTGCCAGGCGCTCTCAACCTTGAGGTTCGGAGCGCGAAATTCATTGGTCCAAGTGGATAAAATAGAATAATTCATCGTTTTTTAAGCTTTATGCTTGACAGCAAAACGGCCTTTTAAAATAATGAGCCAACATAATAAACAGCCATGAGGAGTCAAGCATGAAAGCGACATCTTGGATAATAGCGGCTATTTTGGCCATTTTGGCCATCATCTTTGGAGTGATGTGGAATGGTGCAGCTAAAAAAACCAAAGATCTGGAAATGTCAAAAGCGGAACTGGAGAAACTCTATAACGACTCCGCCTCCGCATACGACGAAATCCGAAGCAGTTTGGATAAATTTGATCAAGAATTAACCGACGAGATCGGTGCCCTCGGCGAGGTCCCGGGCAAAACGCCTGCTGAAAAACTCTCAAATGCCCGCGCCAGAATCGAAGAATACAAAAACAAAATCAGAGATCTGGAATCAAAACTGGCATCCAGCAAAGGTCAGCTTTCCGGAATTCAGGCCATGGTGGACAGGCTTAAAAAATCTGTTGCAGACAAGGAAAAAATCGTGGCGGAACTTGAAGGACGCGTTGGAAAGCTGTCCAGCACTTTGGATGAAGAGCGCCTTGCCGCTCAAGCCGAGATTAATCAGCGCGATGCCCGCCTCAAGGATAAAGACTCCCAGATTGCCGAGCAAAACCTTGAAAGCAACCGCATGTATTTTGCCGTTGGAACCCGCAAACAGCTGATGGACAGCGGGATCATCAACCGCAAGGGCGGAATCTTGGGAATCGGAAAAGTTTCCACTGTGAAAGACGCTGATCTTTCCCGCTTCACCCAGTTCAACCTTTTGGACACTCAGGAACTCAGCTTCCCCGTCACCAAAAAAGGCTATTCCGTGCTCTCCAGCCACGTTGCCGCTTCCTATGAAGTCAGCAGAGCCGGCGACCAATATGTCCTGCGCGTGAATGACCCCAACGCCTTCAAAAAACAGAAACTTGTGGTGATCGAACTGAAGTAATACTTGAACTCATCCAAGAAATTTTGGCCTTCCCCTTCGGGAGGGCCAATTTTTTTTGGGTAAAAAGAGCTGCCCAATCATACAGCCTTGGCTCTCCCTTGGCTCCATCCTGAACACAACCTTAACACTTCCCAAAGACCTCCCCATATTTTTACGGGAGGGATGCAGGAAAGATAGGAATAGATATGCTGTTGGGCTCAAGGAGGAGGCAGGGCTGGGTCAGATATCCAGATATTTTGCCGCCTCAAAAAGGGCACGGCCGCCCACAAAGCCCACCAAACCTTGAACAATGTTTACACCGAGGTCTGCAACTGCCACGGCTTTACCCAGTTGCGGCAAAGCCCATTCCCCCAAAAAGTAGCCACCAACCATGAGCGCACAGCCAGACAGGGGAAAAAGGAAGCGTCCCAAGCCGGAACTCTTGTGCCCCAAGCCGCTGAGCCAGCCTTCCAAGCCTTTCACGAGCAGCGTGATGGGCGCAAAAAGTGGGAAAAGTAATAAATCTGCAATCGCGCTGCCGATACCGCCTGCCAGGGCACCAGCCCTGCGTCCGGCGTGAAGACCAATGAAAACGATCATTACGTCGCCGAAATTGAAGAAGCCACCGCCGGGGATGGGAATGGGGATGATCATGGTGGCAACTGTGACCAAGACCACATAGCCCAGGTTCAAATACCATTGTCCGGTTCCGCCGCTTTTGCCGCCATGACAGGCTGCGATGCGATTGTCGATCTGGGCGCCCTTGATGCGCGATTCTCTCGAAAGAGTGAAAAGCAGCGCCAAAACGGCAGCGAGCCGGGCTTTGAAGCGCTGTGAAAAACGCTGTTTGGATTGCTGTTGACTGGGTATCAGGGATTGGTGGAAACCGATGTCCTGATAGGAATTAAAGGCATTTGAAAAGAGGATCTTGCCCAAAATCACATATTTCATCAAGCCAATCTTGAGCGGTAAACTCAGAAGTTCATCAAAGCTGATCAGGCTGAAAAAGAGTTGGAAAGTCAGAACCGAATTTGCGAAAAGCAAGATGCGCCCCAAGCCGAATTGCAGCCAATATGAAATGCTGCCGGGATCAGCTTCCTGGGTCTTGATTTTGAGAACTCCAAACATCAGATAGACAAGGCTCAGGGAAATCAGGAAGGGAAGCATGAGCCGGAAACCCTGAAGCCATCGCTTGAAGCCTTTTAAGAAGAGAAGGGCAAGGGTCAGCGCGCCAAAAAAGGCAAGCTGAATGGGCAGGGAATCCAGAAAGAGCACCAGGGTGACCGCCAGGATGCTCAAAAGCAGAAGCAGAGAGAGGATCAGCTTAATTTGCGGGGGCATCCACCAAGCTCCGTGATGACGAAAGAGGTTTGAAAACGATGCTGCGTGCCGAGGGGAAAAGCTCGCCATGAGATGAAAAAACCAGGCTGTAGTCGGGGATGTTTTCATCCAAAAATGCCTTGATACGCTCGGCGTGCAGAGATTCATCCATCAGGACCAAGCTGGGACGTGGCTCGGCTTCATAGCTGCGGAGAAGATCCTGCAAAAGGAAGTCCACAGCGTCGGCTTCACCTTCCACCTGCACCCGGGGTTTCATCAAAGCGGCGTAAGCCTTTACTGCAGTGATTTGCAGTTGCATCTGCTGTTCAAAATAGAGGCAGTAGTATGCAGGGTTTTTTACAAGGCGGGGGAGAAGCAGTTGGGTCAAAAAAGAGCTTTTGCCGACTCCATTGGGTCCCTGCAGGTGGGTCAAACCACTGGTGAAATGAAGTTCCGAGGCGATTTGCAGATCAAATCCCGGCCAGATTTGATGGATTCCCGCTTCAATTATCATCTTCACTCGCGCTGTGTGTAATCCGGCGTTCCGCTCCCAGCCTGGCTATCAGGTCTTTCACGAGGTCCCGGTTTTGAGTATCCAGCGAATGCCAGAGGTTCACAAAATGGATGGACTTTGCCGGTGAAAGTAGCGCCAAAAGGGTCATCATCAGAACCTTTTGTCCGCCGGAGAGGGTGTGCAAATCGCTTTGAGGGTTGAGTTCTTTGCCGGTGATGGAGGCAAATTCATTGATCAGAGCAGCTTGCAGGGCGGAATCCAGATGGTAAAGGATGAATTCTTCGCGTAAGGTGCCGCCGCCGCTGATGGGCAGGGAAGCGTTGCAAAAAAGGATGGGGCTATCCATGATAAAAAAATGGCGGAGAGTCAGGGATTCGAACCCTGGGTACCCGTAAGGATACAACGGTTTTCGAGACCGTCCCGTTCAACCGCTCCGGCAACTCTCCGCTTCATTTATCTTCGGTTTTGAAAAAAGCTTTTCAACAGGCCGCCGCATTCGGCTTCCAAAACGCCCCTCAAAACAGTGGGACGATGGTTCAAGCTTTTGTCGGCCAGCACATTATAGAGGGAACCCACCGCTCCGGACTTGGGGTCGGAGGCTCCAAAAACAAGGCAGCCCAGCCTGCTGAGAATGATGCTTCCGGCGCACATGAGGCAGGGCTCCAAGGTCACATATAATCTATAATCCTGCAGATACTTGATTTTTGAGCGCAGGATTTTGTCAATGATCAATTTTTCCGCATGAGCCAGGGGGTCCGAGAGTTGGCGCGTGCGATTGTGTTCTGCGATCACGATCTCATCATCCTTCACCAAAACAGCGCCCACGGGAATTTCGTCTTCCTCAAAAGCTTTTTGGGCTTCCGCCAAGGCGAGTTTCATCCAATAAACATGGCTTTCAAGGTTCATCAGAAATGCGCTCCCAAGCTCACTGAACAGCGCCAATCCAAGTCGTCCAGCTTGTTACCGACAGGGTTCAGCGAAAATTCCAGGAGCGAGTTTTCATTATAGTTCCAAGCCAGCCCCAAAAGCAGGCCATATTCGGTCCAGGTTCCCCAACTATAGCGGGGTTGGATGATGTAGTAGAGGTTATTTATGTCGTGTTTGAAGCTGATTCCGGCAGTGTAGCGGTCATTTTTAAAATTGATCACATAGGCGCGCCCATCATAGTCCGCATATTCGTTGTGTTCATAACCGAAGCTGAGGTTTGCCACAAAGGCGGAGCCGTCGCTGTTTCGGTAGGGCAAAAGCAGCCAGCGTCTGTCTTGAGAACGCGCCGCATAGGGGAAGCTGTCGAACACCAGCTTGTATTCCAGTTCAAGCTGGCGGTAAAAGGTTTGCGGAGCGGTTTCAAACCGGTATTGGGTGTAGTCTGCCCGAATCTGGTAGCGTTGATTGAACAAAAGCCGGTCGCCGATGAGCAGGGCAATTTCCGGATTCAGAACGTAAGTGGAAGTCTGTTTGCTGTTTGCGGAAAGCAGGCTGTCCAGATAAACGTCGTCCGTAAGGTTCCAAAAGGCGCGGGTGTTCAGCTTCAAACGCTGTTTCCAATATTGGACATTGCCCAGGCTTAAACGCATGTGGCGCAGGTCGTTGTCCCAACGGTTGCCGTCGTCGGGGAAAATGCTGCGTTGAAGGTCTATGTGGTATCCTGCCCACAGGCTGTCTCCACCGGCATATTCCCAGTTCAGTTTTGTGTTCAGAATGCGGTTTTCCGTGTGGCGGGTGTTTTGCACGCTGCTGAAGCGTTTCAGCCCGTAGAAATGGCTGAAAGAGTTCTCCCAGGCGAGGCTGCTCAAGGGTTCGAGTGTCACTTTGATCGTGCTTTGATTGCTCAGATCACTGCTGTTGCGGGCGGAGCTTTCGGTCAGTTCGATCTGGCGTTTGGCAAAACTCTCCTGCAGCTCAAGGTTCAGGAAATCCCAGGGAAGATATTCCAAGACGCCGTTGTAGGAAAGGCTTCCGCGTTTTTGGGTGTCTTTGAATTCATAGAAGCCTCTGCCGCCGTTCCCGGGCAAAAGTTCGTAGATATCGTCTTCCTGCCTGCCCAGGCTGAGGTTGTTGTTGAAAATCAGGTTTTGGCTTTGATGGTTCAAAAAGGCGTTGAGAATGCCATTTTGCTGGCTTTCCCAATCCAGTTTTTTGCGTTCATAATTCAGGTTCAAGCCAGTCAAGCTGTTCCAGATCTCCATGGAAGTGTGCGCACGTGCGTGTCCCTGCCAGCCTTTGCTGTTGAGCTGTGAATCCAGGATGTAACGGTCTTCCTCGGAACGCAGCAAGCCTTTGGCGCCCAGTTCAAAGTTCAGACTGTCCAACGGCGAAAACTCCAGCGAATAGCCCAGATATCCGGTTTTGTTGCGATAGGGGTGTAGGTCTGCCTCAAGCTGGCTGGAGTCCTGCAAAAAGTCGAAGCCGGAACTGAAACCGTGGCTCAGCCAGCCGCGCTGGATCACGAGATCAAGCCCCAAAAGTGAATGGCGGTTCCTTTGGGCAAAGTTCAGCCTTTCCTCATTGTGATTTTGCGCTTTGATTTGTAGTTGTGATGCGGAAAAGGGCTGCATCTGATACAAAAAATTGCTATCCGATTCCTGCGAGCTTCTTCCGCTGGAAAAGCCAAATTCCAGAAGGTTGTTTTGCGCCGGGAGCAAGCCCGGCAAAAGGCTAAAGCAGAGCAGCCAGGGCAATAAACTCTTTTTCATCAAGAGTCTCCGCACGTCGGGTAAAATCGAGCCCGCTTCTGGTTTCCAGGTTTTGCACCTTTTCCCTGCCATAAACGGGGAACAAGTTGTTGCGCAGGGTTTTGCGGCGATGAGAAAAGGCGGATGTGATGAGCTTGAGATATTTTGGCACATCTTCGATCTGCGGCTTTGAGGCTCTGGGACGCAGGCTGATGACGGCTGAATCTACGTTGGGTGCGGGGTCAAAGTTTTCGCGTCCCAGTTCAAAAAGCAGTTCGGCGTCAAAAAGCCGTTTCAAGCGCAGGGTGAGCACCCCGTAGGATTTTGTTCTGGGCTGGGAACAGATGCGCTGTGCCAGTTCCTTTTGCAGCATGAGAGTGATGGAATGGAAAGCCTGATGGTGTTCTTCAAGCTTTTTCAAGAGGGGGGAACTGATGTGGTAGGGAATGTTTGCCACCAGTTTGATGGGGCTGTCGGCCTTGGCGATTTGCTCCTGCCAATCCAGCTTCAGCACATCGGCAAAAATGAATTGAACCCTGTCTTCAAATTCATCAAGCAGAGGGTTTTTCAGCCTTTCGTCCAGTTCGATGGCATGGACATTTGCCCCAGCCCTCACAAGTTCGCGCGTGATGATACCCCTGCCCGGTCCGATTTCCCAAACCGGGTCACCTGCCTGCACGCCAGCCAATTCCACGATTTTTTCCGCGATGGAAGGCTCGTTCAGGAAATTCTGGCCAAGGGCTTTCAGAGGACGCATATTTCAGGGTTAAAAAAAACAGATCACCCGAAAAAACCTTCCCAGGCGATCTGAATTTGCTTTGAAAGGGCTGGAAGCCTTAGGCGCCCAGACGTTCGGCGGCAATGTGACGGCAGTTTTTGCAAACCTTCACGGTTTTTTCGCCAACTTTAACCTCGTTGAGCAGCTTGATGCTGGTGCGATGGCAAACCGGGCATTCACCGCGACCGTGATTGGGAAGGTTTTTGATGCCTTTGCCACGACGGTTGTCTTTGGACATATCTATTCTCCTTGCTTCATTTTCAGCTTAAAATGCAGTATTTTATACCATAAAAATGCAGGGGGCTCATGCGTCAACTGTTATTTGAGCAAATGAGCGGGTCCAGCTTGAAAACCAGACCCGCTTTTGTAAAAAACTCAGCAGTTGTCGGCGGATTCGTCTGCGAAAGGATTGGCGGATTTCTTTGGTGCAGCGTCTTCGTGGGGTATGATGCAGAGGAATTTCAAGGGTTCGTCGCCGGTGTTTTTGAAAGCGTGGCGCATTCCCGGGTCAACGTAGATGGCGTCGCCTTCGGCGAAGGGTTTGTCGCCCTCTTCAGTTTGCAGAGCGCCTTTTCCGCTCACAACAAAAACTTCGTGCTCCCAATCGTGCATGTGGAAGGGGGTGTGTCCATCGGGTTCAACTTCAAAGATGCGCAGGGCAAAATTTGGCGCTCCATCCTTCTGGGCGATAAGCCAGCGCATTTTGGTATTTTGGGCGCCTTCCGCATTCACGGGCACCAGTTCTTCCTGGGTGTAGTGGACTATCTTCATTGATGTCTCCTTATCTTGTTTTTTATAATCATCATTTTTAAGAAAAGAATAATCGAAAAGCTACGTCATCCAAAGCAAAACGCTATTTTTTTTGATCCGAGCAGGCTCAAGAAAAATCGGGGTAGGCGATCAGTTCAAAATCGTCTCCGCTTCTTTTCCAGATTGGGTTTTGCAGCGAAATGGCTTGGGAAATGTTTGGCAAATCCAGTTCGGAGAGGATGCTCCTGCTGCCTCCAATCAGTTTTGGAGCCAAAAACACGTGGATTTTATCGACCAATTTGCGCTCGAAAAATGCTGATGCCAGCTTGCTGCCCGACTCCAATAAAACCTGATTGTGACCGAGCTTGAAGAGGATATCCAAAACTTCGTGGAGGTCCAGGCCATCGTCAGTGGCGGCAGTGGGATGAATTTGAATGCCAAGGTTTTTCAAAACAGAAGCCTGGGAGCTGCTTTCCAAGCCATCCAAACAGAAAACGGCTGTGGGATATTGACTTGCGCTTTGGGCAAGCCGGGAATCCGGGGGCAGCTTCAATTCGGGGTCTAAAACGGCTCGGAGCGGTTGGTGGCGCGGCTTGGACAGGCGAACATTGAGCATGGGATCATCCGCCAAAACGGTGCCAATCCCGGTTAAAACCACATCCGAAGCCTCTCTCAACCTGTGAACCTTTTTGCGGGAAAGCTCGCCGCTGATCCAGCGTGAAGAGCCATCTTGGGCGGCATATTTGCCATCCACGGAAAGCGCCGATTTCCAAACTACGAAGGGTCTTTGTTTCAGAACCCGGCAGAGGTAGGATTCAAGCTGAACTTCGATCTTAGGTGCCAAAAGCCCGGTCATCACTTCGATTCCCGCATCGCGCAGCTGTTTTATGCCGCGTCCGTTCACCAGCGGATTGGGATCCAAAATGCCCACATAAACGCGCTTGATTCCGGCTTTGATGATTGCACGGGTGCAGGGAGGGGTCTTTCCCTGATGGGAACAGGGCTCCAGGCTTACATACATGTCGGCGCCCTGGGCTTTCGGACCGGCTTTTTTCAGGGCTTGCACCTCGGCGTGATCGCTTCCGTAAACCTGAGTCCAGCCTTCGCCAAGCAGCTCGCCGTTTTTCACGATCACCGCCCCCACAAAGGGATTCGGCGAACACAGCCCACGGGCTCGTTCAGCCAGACGCAGGGCTCTTTTCATGTAAACCTGGGCTTCAGCCGGGATAGCGTTCAAGGTTTTTTTGAGCGGCTTCATAGTTGGGTACCGTTTTCAGGATTTCCTGCCACATTTTGCGGGCTTGATCCACGTTTCCCAATCCCGCTTCGCAGGCAGCCAGGTTGTTTTTCACGTTCAGATCGTCGGGACGCTCCTCGTGAAGCTTGATTAAAAGTTCCCTGGCGAGCTCAAGCTTGCCTTCGGTGAGATAGAGTGCGGAAAGTGAAAGTCCGGCGGCGAAAAAGTGGTTGTCCAGCGCCAGGGCGTCCAGAAAATCTTCGCGGGCTTTTTTGAAATTCTTTTCAAGCTGCCAGGAAAGGGCGCGATAGTAATAGAGGTCGGCACAGTCGGGATAGGAAGGCAGGCTTTCACTGATTTTTTCCCGTGCCTGAGCGGTCTGGCCGTTTGCCAAAAGCTCCGCCAAATCATGGAAAAGCTTGTTTTGCTGGTAGAAAAGATGGGGTCCGCCATTGTAGTTTTGCCGGATTTTCCATTCCCCGCTGGCGGCGCTGAGCAGAATTGCCCAAACCTTTTTGCGGTTGAGCTCCAAAACCACCATTGCGCTGATACCGTCGTCGGCCGCTCCGGCGTGCAAAACCTGATAGCTGCGAAGCTTTTTCAAGTCTCCAAGCGAACTGAGGATGTTCTGATAACGCTGTGCCAAATCGGGGTCTTGGGTGTCGTTGGTGGTGAAAGAACGCAGCTTTTCCCAGTCAAAGGCGATAGCGGCGTCCAGGAAGTCAAAACTTACCGTCTCCGGGCTGGCGGGTTCTTCTATTTCTTCATGTGGCAAATCCAATTTTTCCAAGAGATAGGTCATCGGAAAGTTTGCCGGAAAGCGGTATTTACCCAGCCATGCCAGCGCCTTGCTTTTATCCTGTGCGGCAAATTCGGCGGGGGTTCGCCCCTCAAGTTCATCCTGTTTTTGATATATCCAAAGGTCGATGTGCCTTCTCACCGTTTGCATGAATTCTGTGTTCGAATCTGCCCGGAAGGTGGGGAAGGGGCTGTTTTCATCGGCTTTGGCGGCGTAGGGACATTCCGGTGGACACAAAAGGTCCACCCTGAGTTCCAAACAGCATTTCCAGCCGATAACCTTGTTTTTGAACCGTGGACAGTTGCGCACTCCGCGCTCTGCCCTGCATTTGAAGCAGCGTTGATGTCCCAAAAGCATTATGTCATCTCCAAAGAAGGCGGTAGAACCCGCTTGAACGCGGTGGCTTTCACCATTTTATCCACCTTTTCATATAGCGAACGGGGAAACTTCAAATCCTCATCAGTGGCGGAAGTCAGTGAGTTGTGTTCCAAAAAGTCCAGAATTTCATCCAAAACGGGGTAGGAAAAACCCAAATCCTCTTCGTCGGATTGACCTTCCCAGAGGTCGGCACTGGGGGCTTTTGCAATGATTTGGGAGGGAACGCCCAAAAGTTCCGCCAGCTTTGCCACCTCGGTTTTATACAGATGGGCGATGGGCTCGAAGGCGCAGGCTGCGTCGCCAAAGAGGGTGAAATAGCCGGTCATGATCTCACTGCGGTTTCCGGTGCCCATCACCAGAGCCCGGTGCTTGGCACTGAGGTCAAAAAGAACATTCATCCTCAAGCGTGCCAGCCAGTTGCCCTTACGTGAGCGGTCTGCCTGGGGCTCGTAAAGCTGAAAATAGGGCTCCGTCATGGGGGTGAGATCGATGGTATGGCTCTGTATCCCAATGGTTTTCACCATCAGTTCCGCGTGTTCCAAAGAACTGGCGGCGGTGATTTTATAGGGTAAAATTGCCGCGATAACGTTTTCGGGACCCAGGACTTCAACAGCCAAAGCTCCAGCCACAGCGGAATCCAAGCCGCCGGAAAGCCCGAACACAACTTTTGTGAATCCGGACCCCTTCAGGTAATTGCGGATAAAGTCCACAATCCGCTTTCTTTCCACGTTCAAATCGAGATTACGCATGGTTTTTCTCCTCATAAGGCTTCGGGGTTGATGGAACTCATTAAAGTCCAAAACCCCTTATTTCAAAGGCAGCCAACGGAAGCCAAGACGTAGGCTGCGACCCGGTTCGGGAAGCGTTCCCGGTGCAGGATGAACTGTGTTGAAAAGATTATCCAGGCTCAGGCTTAAACGAAGGTCATGGAATACGGGCAGGCTCAAGCCCAAGCTTAGATCGAAAACGTTGGGAAGTAAATTCCCGTTTTCATCCTCGCTGAACCATTGCTGGTCCAAAGAAGCCCAAAGGTCAAGCTCTTTCAGCGTATAGGAAGCCTGGGTCTTGGCTTGCCAACGCGGAATGTAGGCTCTGGAAACCCATTCTCCATTCTTCAACCATTGAAAATCCAGAGCCAGGTCCTGCCGAATCTGACAACCCTTGTAGTTCAAGAGCGCTTCGCCGCTCACTTCCCAGTCAAAAACGCTCGCCTGCCTCAAAAGAGCCTGCGAATCAGGTGCATAAACATCCGGCTGGTTATAGAAAAAGCGCAGATTTTGTCCCAAGCCGGCGTGGTGAAGTAAAGTACCGTCCCACAGTTTCCGACCGCGTAAATACAAATCCAGAGGCTTCATTTCCAGCATTGGTCTTGCGGGCAGATACACCCAGGGATGGGTTTCGGCAATTTCATAGCGGGAAAAAGCCTTGATTTCGCTTTTGTTTCCCAGTTCCAGATATCTGCCCTTGGAGAAAATCATTCGTTTGTTGATGTCCAAAGCGGGCAGGATGTGGTGAAAATCCGTCATCAAACCCAAATCGAAACGTGAAAGCTCTTTGCCGAACCAGGGAGCGCGATATTGAAGCGCCACTCCCACTTGCCTTTCCTGAACCACAAAGCGGTTCGCCATTCTTTGTTTCTCGAAGCGCAGGATGTGGGAGTGGTCAAAGCCAAAAGCAAAGTGGGAGGAACTCTCCTCATCGAGGTTTTGATAGGCTTTTTCCAAGCTGAAGCGAGTACGAAGGTCCTGAAAATCCACCGCCCCCAAATCGATGGAATCGAAGTGCTCCTGGGTTGAAAAGGAATAGGTTTCTCCGGTGAAGGACGCGGTCTGGCTTCTTTGGTAGGCGAATTGATAAAAAGATGGCAGCAGTTCGCCGGTGCGGGTGTTGATTCCCAGCGCCAGGGAGGAACGGTAGAAATCCGTGGTGGGTACGGCAAAATCCCCATCCAGCCTCCACAGACTCACAAAACGGTTTTGGGGACGGTGGCTGAAGGAAAACGAGCTGCGCACCGAAGTGTCCATGTCAAAGTCAAGCCGCAGGGGATGAACGGTTCCCGGCGTGGGTTTGGGCAGCTTGTGACGCAGCGAAAAGACAGGCGGAACCTGCGACACCAGACTGTCTGGAGCTATTTCCTCTGGAAAAGTAACTGGCTTTTTCGGAAATGGAGCCAAAAGCGTCCCCTCAGAGCGGATCTCCAGAGAGGGCAAAACATGGGGTTGAGCCACCAGCGCAAAGCAAAACAGCACAAAGAGCGGAATCAGTATCTTACGCATGGCAAAGCCTTCAGGGTTCCTGGAGCAGGGTTTGCAGATGTTCAAGCTGGTCGGTCTGAAGATATTGGCTGTATTCCGCCAAGGCCAGCCGGGCTTCCTGCATCTCATCCAAAGCAATGAGGCTCAAAACGGTGTAATAACACGCCTGGCCGTGAACATCGGGGAATTCCTGCCACAGCAGACGTATCCTCTGAAAGGTTCTGCGTGCGGAAGCGGCGTCGCCTTTTTCCAAGATCGCTTTGCCCAGCCAAACCTCAGCATTGGCGCGGATCCAGGGGTTGCTTTGGCTGTCCAACAGCGAATCCGCCAAGGCGGTGGCTTCGTCCAGACTGCCGGATTCAAACAGATAAGCCAATCGGTGCAGATATGCCTGGGGATGCAGTTCCTGCCAGGATGAACCAAGCTCCCAAAGTTCGGGAAAATCCAGCCACTGATTTTGGGAGGAAAGATCCAGCAGGCTGAGCCAGATCCCATCCTCCGGACCCAGCTCAAAGGCCTTGAAATAGCGCTCTTGAGCCAGTTCGGTGTCTCCGCCCATTTCTGCCAGTTCCGCCCATTGGAGCATCAATTCCTGGCTGGGGGCGCGTTCGTGGAGTTCCACAGCCAGGCTGTCAGCTTCCTCCAATCGGTTCAAGCGGATGAGGGATTGCAAAAGCAGGCTGTCGAATTCATTTTGCCGATGGGTGGGCAGATCCAAACTTTGGCGAAACTGCCCGGCTTCACGCAAAAGCTCCGCCCACAATTCGGCGTTGGCATAGAGCTTCACCAGGATATATTCCAGCTCAAACTTGATGTAGTCGCTTTTAAAGCTGTCGATGAGCTGTGAGATTTCGTCGATGTGTTCGTAACCCTTCAGCTTGCGCGAACTGGTTTCAATTCCGGTGAAAACCTCAGCCAATAGGGGACGGTCCTCTTCCGGCACAAAGGTGTTCGAAGTGAAGCGCCGAAGGATGTTTAGCCAGCCGGAAAGGGATTCGGAATAGTTGCCAAGGTTGAAGTTTGTCACCGCGATATCCGCCAGAACGTTCAAAAACAGGTCGGAATCCGGAAACTCATCCAGCCAGCGGTCATAGATTTCCAAGGCACGGTGCCATTTTTTACCCTGCGCTGCGGATTTTGCCGCCTGATAGAGGTAGATATCGCCGTTATCGCCGCTTTCAGCCAGTTCCAAAAACATTTGGGAAGCCTCTTCGTGACGTCCCATGGTGTAAAGAGTGTAAGCCAGATATGACTTTGCTTCGCTATGCTGCTGTTGGTTTGAAGCCAGGCTGTCAGCGTGGGAAAACAGGTTCAAGGACGCTTCAAAATCCTTTTTGGAAAAGGCAATTCCCGCTTTCAGAAGGGCGGCCTCAAAATCCGTTTCTGCTTCCAAAGCCCCATCCAAAACGGCTTTTGCTCCATCGAGATCTTTGGCAAAATAGTAGGCTTGAGCCAGACGCAACCAAAGCACAGCCTGGTTTTGCCCGGTGGGAACCACGGTTTTATAAAGCTCGATTGCCTGCGGATATTCCGAGGCGTAAAAATGTATTTCCCCCAGGCCGAAGCGTGCTGAATTTGCGAATTGGGAATCGGGATAATCCTTCAGAAGCCTCTGATAGTTCAGCTTGGCAAGGTCGGAGTCATCACTGGAATTCTTTGCCAGATAGTAAAAAGCCTGATCGCGGTAAAGACCCTGCGGATGGCTGTTCAGATAGCGGTTGCAGGTCTCAGCACAAAGCTTTTCCTGACCGATGGCGTCGTAAGAACGGGCGATGAGGATTTGGTTCTTTTCCTGCGAAGCGGCGGGGAGAATGTGGTTTGAAGCCTCGATTAAGGCGCGGAGCGCTTTCAGGTGATCTCCAGTTCCAAAGAGAAACTCGCCCAAAAGCTGCAGTGCCTCTCCCTGTTTATTCTGTCTTTTATCCAGATAATCCTGAAGCTGCTGGATGGCGGAATCGGGGTTTTTATCGTAGATGATCTTCAGGCGCTCAAAGTAGGAAAGCACCGCCAAATCGGGGTCGGACGACACCTGGATCAAGCGGAAGATGGAATCCGCAGCGCCCAGGTTTCCCTCTTGTCTCAAAAGCAGAGCATGGTAGAAAAGCCCGGTTTCACCGTTGTCCTCCAGGTTGTTCATGATTTCCCGTGCGTCCTGATAATCCTGCAGCAAAATGGCTTTGCGCGCTTTGAGCAAAACGAAAACGGGTGTTTGAACCAGTTCAGTGTCAAGCGCAGCCAGGTGCGCATCAAAATCCTGATACAGCCCGTCGGTGAGCAGGCGGTCCAGCCAGGCGCCCTGATAGTTTTCCCAGTCTGGATCGGAGCTGGAAAGCGAATCCAAAATGGCAGCCGCCGTTTCATCCCGTCCCAACGCCAAAAGCACCTTGTAGTATTCAAATTTTGTTTCATTGGGCTCAAATTCAAGCGCCTTGCGAAATTCCTCGGCTGCGCTGAACCACAACTCCTGCAGAGCCTTAACCCGTCCGCGCCACATCCTGGCCTGATAGTCATACCAGGGATGCACAGCCAGATTTTCCAGCTCATCCAAAAGCACAAGCGAGGCGGGAAATAGGTTTTGCTGATATTTCACGATGGCAAGATTGAGCAGGATATCCGGCAAAATATCGGGGTAAACATCGTGGGAAAGCAGCTCTTCAAAAAGCTGTCCGCTAAGTTCGATCTCTCCCAAACGCAGAGCCACATGCGCCTTCAGATATCTGACATATTCATCATACTCCGAATTCCCCCAGCGTGTGGAAAAGGCGTCCAGTTCTTCCCACAGCTCGTTCAAATCCGCCGTCGGACTGTAGAAAAGCTCGGTGATATAGTTGAATTCATCTGTTTCGCGGATGGATTGACCCCAAAGTCCGCCAAAAACGAACAACGCCAAAAAGAGCGTTACGAGAATGGGGAAGATGCGTCTCCGCCCCAAATGGAGTCCGGCTCTGAAAAGTGTTCTAAAACCCAAGCCTCATCCTCCTTTTTTGTTTGGCAAGATCATGAACACGGATGTGCCCTCATTTTCCTTGCTTTTGATTTCGATGCGCCCGCCATGGAGTTCGGCGATGCGTTTGGAGACCGCCAAGCCCAGTCCCAAACCGCTGCTGCGGTAGGAAACCAAGCCGCTTTTGTGGGCATAGATGTCGCCCAATTCATAGTATTTTTGAAAAACCTCACGGATGCGGCGCTGCGAGATGCCGATGCCGTTGTCCGTCACAAAGATCACGAGAGTTTCCCCGCCTTCGATCTTTTCCTGCGGGACCGCGGAACGCCTGGCTCCGATGGTGATGATGCCGTTGTCGTTTGTGAAGCGGACGGCGTTCAGCACGATGTTATAGATCATCAGATGCAGGTCTGCCCAGCTTGACCACAGCGGCGGAAGGTCTTTTTCCAGTTCCACGCGGATGTGCAGCCTGCGTTCGCGGGTCAAAATCTCAATTTGCTGGTGAACCTGCCTCAAGATCTCCTCCAGGTCAATCTGCTTTTTCTGGAGGCTTTGGGTCAGGTTGTAGCGGTTCATGGTCTGCACGTCCGCCACTGTGATGGACAGCTTTTTCACTGCCTCTTCAATCTTGTTCCACTGCTTGCTTTTGAGATCGGGTTCCTTTTGTTTGAGCTGGTTCACAGCACTCTGAAGCATAAAGAGCGGGGTGTTGAATTCATGGCTCACGATGTGGGTGAAATAGTCCTTCGCCTGCTCCAGATTGCTCAATTCCGCGCTCTTTTGAATCAATTCCGAGTATTGCAGCGAGTTTTGGATGGCGTTTTGAAAGAGCCTGAGGAACAAGCGGGTGAATTCCTCGTTCAAATACATCTCGCGGCTGCTGTCGCCAGCGTTGTCCAAATAGATGTAGCCGCTGTAGTCCTGCTGAAGTATGGGCGCGCAAAAGATGCTCTGGATGCCGTAATCCTGAACGCTGAAGGAATCCTCAAAGCGCTTGTCCCGTGGTGCATTTGTGGATCTCAATTCCTCGTCCGAGCTTTGGCAAAGGCCGAGTGCTGTGTTGCTCACGCCGAACGCCGTGCTTAAAATCTGACCGTTCATATCCAGTTGAATCTGAAAGAAATTGTTTCCCTCGGAGTCCTTTTTGATCAGGAACCCCCTGGTGGCGCCGGTGAGCTCGATCGCTGCGGAAACCATGCCTTGTTCAAGCTCGCCCAGATTTCTGGTGTTCATCAGTTCATTGGAAAGCTCGATGAGGCGGTTCATCTTTTCCATGCGCAGATAGAGTTCGGAATAGTCCCAGGCTCTCACCAGCATTGCCGTGAGCGGAGCCCGGATGTTTTCCAGCAGTTCCAGTTCGCTGGGGGTGTAGTCCAGTTCACCCTCGTCGCTCAAAACCAGAAAGCCCACCCGGCGGCTGCTTGAACCCAAGGGCAAGATGGCGATGTTTTTCCCCAGATGTTCAAACCTTTGCAGGCTGTGGTTTTGGAAGGCGTTTTCGATGTGTTCGCCGAATTCTCCGGGAAGCGGGAGCTGGGCGTTGTAGCTGTGAAAATCCTGATAGGCGCCCAGTTTTTCCGACCACGCCATCAAGACGAAGCTGGAAGGTGAGATGAGCTGGTTTATTCCCTTGCCGATCAGGAACTTGACCCTCTGCAGGCTGTTCACGTTCGAGGTGTCGAACAAAATCTCGTTCAGCCTCAAGCGAGCGCGGCTTTGCCTGGACGCCATCGGCATGGTTTTGAAGAGAGTGGGGTCGGAACAGTTGTATTGACTCACTTCCAGGAAGTTGAGCCGGTCCTGGGGATCGATGTCGCGGGTGATGCTTTCCAGGTATTGACGGTACTTGCGAAGCTCCTCGCCCGCCACTTCCGGTGCTCCGATGGCGGTGAGCAGTTGGATCTTCATCTGGCGAAGCTGAACCTCAAGCTGATAGTATTTCTGGCTTTGACAGCGGGAAAGGGCATCGTTGAGCTGACGCAAAAGTTCTCTCAAACCCAGTGAGGGGTCCACCAGCTTCAGCTTCAGTTCCAAGAGCTCCAGGCTCAATTCCCAATATAAATAGTGGCGTTCCTGGATTCCCGGCTTTGCCTTGCGCAGGATTTCCGCAGCGCGGTCCATCTGTCCAAGACCGTAGTGACAGGTGGCCTTCAAAACGCTCAAAACCGCCATGGCATAGTGGTTGTTGATCTGTCCCGCAAAACGCAGCGCCAGCTTGAGCTGTTTCAATGCGGAGTCGTAATCCCCCTCCACCATCGCCAAAAGGCTCAGGGCGTTGTGATAGAACTCCTGTTCATGGATGCGCGCATAGTCGATCTGTGTGTTGCCCAAGATCAGGCGGCTGAGTTTTTTGGGGTTTTTGATTTCTGTCAGATAGTAAAAATAGGTCTTCACCAAGGGGTTGATTTGGGAGATATTTCCCTGAACCAGCTTGGGTTCGCGCTGGGCGATGAAGTTGTAATAGTGTCCAAAACCGATGATCTTGCTCTTGGCGAGTGCCAGGTTGCGTTCGATGGAAACCAGATACTTTTCCGCCTTGAGGTTCTTGATGATTTCCTGCGCTTCCAAGAGCAGCGTCTCCGCTTCCTCAAAGGCGCCCATCTTGATTTTCACCTCACCCTGATTCAAGCGCGCCCTGCCCATTGCCAGCGGGTTTCCGCGGTCCTTGGCGTGGGCAAAGGCTTTTTCCGCATGAGCCAAACCCGTGTCCGTGAGCCCCTGCTTCAAATCCAGATCTGCCAGATTGTTGTGGATCCACGCCAGATGTCGCCGGATATTATAGCTGTTCCAGATGTTCAGCGCGACGCCAAAGTGGTCTCCCGCCTCCGCAAGGTCCTTTTGAATGCTGTAAAGTTCGCCCAAAGTGTTGTGCAGCGATGCCAGTTCAATCATGGCGTCGGGTTCCTGGCTGGGGGTGAGCTGAGCCAGAAACTCCTCCAGCTTTTTCACGGCGACTTCGTTGCCGCTTTCCTGAACGTCATGAGCCGCCATCAGCGTTGCCGCCTTGATCTGACAAGCGATGGAAGCCTTTTCCAGTTCCAAGCCCGCCAGGCTGCGTTTCAGTTTCAAGGGGTTCAAACGTGCATGAATCTGCCCCTGCCACAACCTTGCCCGCGTTCTTTCAGCGGGAGTGGAAGCCAGCTTTTCCGCCCGCTCATAATGTCTCAAAGCCGTCTTGGTGTCGCCTCCAAAGAGAACCAGGCTGCCCAACACCCCGAATTTCTCAAAGCTGTTGGGAAGCTGGTCCTGATGCTTGAGCAAAAACTCCGTCTCGGTTTGGCTGGCGGTAAACTCCAACATCCGGTGGAACTTGCTCAAATCCTGTGCAAATTCCTCATCCGTCAGCTCCAATCCGCCTTCCAAGCGCAGCCTCAGGACCCTGGCGATGGCGTCGTAGGATTCCTGCTGCAGATGTTCCTGACAATAAAGCTCGTAAAGCCTCAAAAGCCAGCGCCTTTCGCTTGCCATATCCTCCGCAATCCGGGCTCCTTCGATCAAGCCCCGGCAGGTGGGGAAATCCTCCACCTTTTTGCCTTCAAAAAACTGTAAGACATTCTGTGAGACTTGCTTGCGAGTTCTGGGCAAACACTGCTCAAAGAACTTTTCCTTCGCCTCGGCAAAGGTGAAATAGTGCTGCTTTCCGTCTTTGTGCAAAATCTCGTTGAATTTCGCCTCGTTCAAAAGCTCGTAAAGCTGAGCGTCGCCAAGCTGGCAGATGTGGCGGATCAGTTCGCTGGAGATGGGCGTTTGCACGATGGACAGCTTTTGCAGGTTCAGATATGCTCCAGAGGTGAGCCTGCTCATGCGCGTGTAGATGGATTCCAAGGGCTCCTGGGGAAGCTCAAAGCCTGCCAAAACCTCCGCCCTGGGCTCTTCCCCCGGATGAAACTCGCCTTTTTCTGCCAGTGAAGCCAAAATTTCACGGATCAACCACGGATTTCCGCCCGAACGCCTGTGCAGCCATTGGGAAAACTCTTCGCTCAGCGCTGTTCCCGTCAGGCTTTTGGCGTAGGAAGCGCTTTGGGCGGGCGTGAACATATCCAGCTGGATCAAAACCGGATGGCGAATCAGTTTCACCTGCCTCAAATCGTCGCTGCTCATCAGAATCAGGATGGGCTGCTCCGCCACCCACACAGACAGGAAGTTGATGAAATCGATGCTGTGCGGATGCAGGTGTTCCACGTTGCGAATGATGAAAACCACCGGCTTTCTCCGCGCCAGTTCGCCAATCATCTTTTTCGCAAATTCAAAGTCTGCCATCAGGGGCGGATGGCCGTCAAGGGTATTTTTGGCAGGTCGGACTTCAGCTTCACCATCTCCTTCGCCAAACAGGTAGGAACGCATCCGTGGCGAAATCTCCGCTGTTTCCCTGTATTCTGCCAACTCCTCCGCGGGCAGGGATGCCAGATATTCCTTGATCAGTGCAAAAAACGCATCTCGCTGGTCGGGACTGCAACTGAAGTCGAAAAGATATTGCTCTGTGCCCAAGATCTCATAGCGGAAAAGGCTTAAAAGCTCTCCGGCTCCAATCCCTTCCCCGCCCATGATGCAAACGGTTTTTCCGCCCACTGTCCTGGTGGGAAGCAGGTCCAAAAGCCTGCCCATTTCCTTGGCGCGGGAAACGCTGCCCCCAAAGCGGATGGAATTTGCCAAACCTCCGCCGGGAGTGGGGGAGAAGTGTGTTCCACTGGCTCGTTCGATCTGCAAAAGAACCTCTTGCGCACTTTGGAAGCGGTTCTCGGTTTCAGGCGCCAGAAGCCGCAAACAGAGGTTTTGCAAAGCCATGGGAATGCCGGGGTCCAGTTCGCGGGGATAAAGCGGGGAAAACCAACGCCGACCCTGACCCTTCATCGCCTCAATCTGGCGAGCGCTGAAGGGTTCCCTGCCTGTGAGCAGACGATAGATCACCGCTCCCAGGGCAAACAGGTCATCCTGCGGGGAAAAGCTCTCCACGCTGGACTGCAGCTTTTCGTTTTCCTCTCCCGAGCGCGCCGAAGCGTTCCAGGGAGCCAGGTTCACCGCTCCGAAACCGTGGTCGGCAAGCTTCACTTCGATTCCCTCCGCGGTTTTCTTGAAAAGGATGTTTTCCGCCTTCAAAGCCCCGTGAGCCATGCCCTGACGGTGAAGCGCCTGCAAGCCCAGACAAATCTGCGCCAAAAGTTCCCAGATCAGCGATTCATGCTCGGTGGCAAGTCCGCCCTCGCTCAAGGTGGAAGCGTTTTGGAAAAATTCACCCGCCATGTAAAGACCGTCGTCCTGCCGCCCAAAATCATAGACCCCAAGCAGGTTGGGATGGCGCAAACGGCGGCGACGCCACATTCCCACTGCTCCAAATCCACCGTGGGAATCTTCCCCCCACAGGTCTTGGAACAGCTTGATGCGCAGGAAGTTCCCGCTCCGAAGGTCTTGAGCGCGCCAAACGCTGCCCAGGGGCCCGGAGCCCATATTTTCCAAAAGGCGATAACGGCGGTCTATTATCATTTTGTTCTCCCTTGAATTTGGGCGCATAATAAAAAATCAAAGATGCTTGTCAAGCGTGAATGAAAGGAAAAGCTGAAAACCATGGAAAAACCTTGTAGCGTTTTAGCGTTTTAACGTTGTAGCGATACTTCATACGGATAAAATGAATGGCGGAGTATTAAGGTTTTAGCGTTTTAACGTTTTAGCGTTTCGCTGCGCTTCAGTCGAAGAAAGCGCTAATTCTCCAAGTCCCCCTGTCTCCAAGTCTCACAGACTCAAAGTCACCACCTCGCCATCTCGCTACCTCGCCAACTTCCTGTGCATCCCTATTCTATTCGATAAAGCCCTATTTCACCACCACCATCCTGGAAGTGGCGATTCTGTGCTTATCCCTCTCCAAGCTCAAGAGATAAACCCCATTGGAAAGCTGCTTCCAAGCCTCAAGGGGAAGCTCGAAGCTTTGCTCTTTTTCATGGCTGTAAATCTCTGCCGAATACAATTTCTGTCCACGAACGTTATAGATTGTGTAGCTGAGCTTTCCAGGGCTTTCGCTTTTGATGGAAACCCTCGGCGCTGTGAAAGCCGGCTGGGGAAAAACACTGATTCTGTTTTCCGGGATGGGGGAGACCAAATCCTGGTTTTCAACCTGACCCTCCCAAATCTCTTTCAAGTATGGGTAGCCGTTGTTTTGGCTGTAATCCGCATCCTGACCCCAATAATCCCAATCCCAGCCGACATATGTGTCATCGCTGTGGGGAAAGACCATTTGATGTGTGAACCGGCCTTCGCCGCCGGAGCTGCTGTTTTGCCCGGAGCTGTCAAGGTTCCAATAGCTGTTGATCACAGAGCCGTTTGTTGTTTTGCCCACCAGGCCGCCGAAATCCGCTACTCCCGTCACGCTTCCAAGGCTGTAGGAATCTTTCACAATGGAATTTTCATTATTCCCCACCAAACCGCCTACGCTTTCATGTCCGTTAACGTTTCCGCTGCTATAACAGTTTTGCACCAGGTCAAGATTTTCACCCACCAAACCGCCCACTTTCTCGACGCCCACGACCTCTCCGCTGCTGTAACAGTTGAACATGATTTTTTCATTCCTTCCAACCAATCCCCCCACGCAGATATTTCCGGATACGTCTCCCGTGCTGTGGGAATATCTTATGTTTGGATTGGATGTGGAACAATTACAAAAGTTGATTCCCACCAAGCCACCCACAAACTGACTGCCTGATACGTTTCCGGTGCTATAGCAATACCGGATGTATTCGTGATTTATGCCCACCAAGCCGCCCATATAATCACCCCCTGAAACGTCTCCCGTGCTGTGGGAATAATCAACATATTCGAAGGCCACGCCCGCCAATCCGCCCACGGCATCATTTCCTTCCACCGTTGTCGAGCTGCTGCAGTGCCTAATTTTCCCTCCATAGCCCAACAAGCCGCCGACGCAGCTATAGCCTTGAACGTATCCTGAGCTTTGGCAATGTTCGATTATTTCGCCGGAGCCCACCAATCCGCCCACGGAACTATATCCATTCACGGTTGCCGAGCTTCTGCAATGGTAGATTTGTGTACCTTGTCCCACCAATCCGCCCACGTTCGAATATCCCGTTACATCTCCCGTGCTATGGCAGTTTTCAATCCCATCAGCATATCCCGCAAAACCGCCAATTATAAATTTACCGGACACAGTTGCCGAACTGTGACAATTGCTCACTCTTACGTATCTAATGGTCCCTACCAGTCCTCCCACACAACTACCCCCCGAAACGGTTCCAGAGCTGGAGCAATCAGTGAGCTCCCCATCGGCATCGGTGAAAAAACTTCCTGTTCCCATCATTAAACCGATTAAACTCTCCATACCTATCACTTCTCCGGAAACGTGACAATTACGTATAACGCTATTTCTAATTGTAGCTGCAAGACCGCCTACCCATTTATTACCGGTCACGTTAATGTCTTGAAGTTCCAGATTTTGAATATCTGCTCCATCCAAACACACAAAAAGACCCTGATAGTTGTCGTTGGGTCTGTTTATATAAAGCCCCGATATCACGTGTCCATTACCGTTGTACATAGCTCTGAACAAGTTTGATGTCCAATTGTCATCCGGGATATTAGACCCAATCGGCTCCCAGCCTTCGCCCTGGTTCCAAGGGGGAACACCCAAGTCGATATCCGCCGTCTGGATGAAATGCTTGTCGTGATGGTCCCATCCAATGTAATTACGCAGATTGTTCAAATGTTCAGCCGTGGCGACCTGCCAAGGGTCGTCCTGGGTGCCGCTTCCGCCGGCAAACTGGGCGAACACCGGCGTCAAAAGCATTGATAAAGTTATCAATGCCAGCCAAAATGGAACTCTCCTTTTCATCTCATACTCCTTTGAAAACCCTACTTCACCACCACCATCCTGGACGTGGCGATTCTTTGATTTTCCCTCTCCAAACTCAAGAGATAAACCCCATTGGAAAGCTGCTTCCAAGCCTCAAATGGAAGCTCGAAGCCCTGCTCTTTATCATAACTGTAAATCTCTGCCGAATACAATTTCTGTCCACGAACGTTATAGATTGTGTAGCTGAGCTTTCCAGGGCTTTCGCTTTTGATGGAAACCCTCGGCGCTTTGAAAGCTGGCTGTGGAAATGCGCTGATGGACGACTTTGGTATCGGGGCAACGAGATCTTCGTTGCCAACTTCATCATAGTACACTCTCAAGTATGGATAACCGTTGTTTTTGGTGAAATCCATATCCGGACCCCAATACACCCAATCCCAGCCCAAAAATGTGTTTTCGCCATAGGGATAAAGCATTTGAGCGGTGAGCCGCCCCTCGCCGCCGGAGCTTGCTTGCTGACCGGATGTCTCAAGGTTCCAATAGCTGTGGACTATAAAACCAGAATCAAACCTGCCCACCAAGCCGCCGGTCTCCGAATCGCCTGTAACGCTTCCTATGCTGAAACAGTCTTGCACAGTGTTTTCAAGATTAACCCCCACCAAGCCGCCAACAACCGAATTCCCCGAAACGCTGCCGCTGCTATAGCAATTTTTGATGGGACCGCTATTTGCCCCAATCAGGCCACCCAATTGGCTGATGCCCGTAACCTCCCCGGTGCTGTAGCAGTTCATAAACACATTTTCACTACTGCCCACCAGACCGCCAACCCGTTCTTCACCCTCAACGTTTCCTGTGCTGTAGGAATGCCAGATGGTTCCTTCATTTGAACCCACCAATCCTCCAACATCGATGTTGCCCGAAACGTTCCCGGCGCTGTAGCAAAATGTGATTGAATACTTGTTGACACCAATCAAGCCGCCAACTCGTTGAGCTCCGGAAACATTGGCGGTACTATGGCTATCATAAATAATCCCACCGGATCCCACCAATCCACCGATAGCCACATTACCGTTTACTTCTCCTGAGCTGTGGCAATTGCTTATGGTGCAAGAATAGGCTAGACCCAGCAATCCACCGATAGTCACATTACCGTTTACTTCTCCTGAGCTGTGGCAATTGCTTATGGTGCCCCAGTAGTCGTCACCGACCAATCCGCCTGCCAATGTTTGACCTGAGACATTTGCTGCGCTATGACAGTTGCTGATTGAGCCGCCGGACCCTGCCAAACCACCGGTAGATGATGTACCGGTTACGTTTCCCGTAACAGAGCAATTATAGAGGGTGCCCCAATTGGCTGAACCTGCCAATCCACCGACGAAGTGATGACTGGTCACATCAACGTCTGCAAGCCCCAGGTTTTGAATGGTTCCTTCCAGTCTACCAAAGAGACCTTGAAAGCTGCCAATGGGTCTATTTATATAGAGTCCCGAAATCACGTGTCCATTTCCATTGTAGTTGCCATGAAAATTCTTTAGATAGTTAACTCCTCCAATTGGCTCCCAGCCTTCGCCCTCGTTCCATGGGGGGACGCCCAAATCAATATTTGCCGTTTGGATAAAGTATTTGTCTTCATGCGCAACTCCCAAATAATACCGCACGTTGTTCAAATGTTCGGCAGTGGTGACCTGCCAGGGGTCGTCCTGGGTGCCGGAACCTCCGGCGAACTGGGCAAAAACCGATGTCGAAAGCATCGATAAAAACATCAATGCCAGCCAAAAAAAGCTTTTCCTTTTCATGTCTTTCTCCTTATAAAATCCTATTTCACCACCACCATCCTTGTCGTGGCGATTCTTTGATTTTCCCTCTCCAAACTCAAGAGATAAACCCCATTGGAAAGCTGCTTCCAAGCCTCAAGGGGAAGCTCGAAGCTTTGCTCTTTATCATGGCTGTAAATCTCTGCCGAATACAATTTCTGTCCACGAACGTTATAGATTGTGTAGCTGAGCTTTCCAGGGCTTTCGCTTTTGATGGAAACCCTCGGCGCTTTGAAAGCTGGCTGTGGAAAAACGCTGATTATGTTTTCCGAGATGGGCGGCACGGATTCGTCAACCCAAACCACTTCCAGATGGGCTCGCAGGTAGGGGTAGCCGCCGTTTATGCTGTGTTCGGCATCCGGCGCCCAGATCTCCCAATCCCAGCCCACGTAGCTGTCATCGCTGTGGGGAAAGACCATCTGCGCCGTCAAGCGCCCTTGTCCGCCATCGCTGCTGGATTGCCCCGAAGCTTCCATATCCCAATAGCAGCTTAGAATCTGCGTGTTGTTGGGCTGATTTTTCCCCACCAATCCGCCGGTGTTGTCAAAACCGTGAACGCTGGCAGCGCTATAGCAGTTGGTGATGGTGGACCAATTACCTCCCGCAAAGCCGCCGGTGTTGTCAAAACCGTGAACGCTGGCAGTGCTATAGCAGTTGGTGATGGTGGACCAATTACCTCCCGCAAATCCGCCGGTATTTTCTTCACCCCACACATCTCCTTGACTATAGCATTTAGAAGTTTGCGCACTATTCACTCCCGTGAACCCGCCCGTAAATTCTATGCCATAAACGGTCCCTGTGCTGAAGCAGTTGTAGTGGCTTACGAGGTTCGAACCCGTAAATCCGCCGGTTGTTCTTTGCCCGTATACGGTTCCTGTACTGTAGCAAGAGCTTATCGGACCTGCGACACTACCTCCAAATCCGCCGGTATAGGATTCCCCCGTAACCGTTGCAGAGCTGTAGCAGTGGGAAATAATGGTATCCTCCCAACAGAATCCAATAAATCCGCCGGTCTCAAGTTCTCCGGTCACTACTCCGCTGCTGTGGCAGTTGTGGATTTCGCCAGCAGTAGCCGCACCCAGTAAGCCGCCGGTAAAGTTTACCCCCGTAACTGTTGCAGAACTGTGGCAGTTGTCGATTTGGGAAAGACCAATCGCACCCACCAAGCCTCCGACAGTACTTTGGCCTTGAACGTATCCTGAACAGCTGCAGCCGCTGATGACAGCAGTCCAGCCCGCATTAGCCACCAAGGCGCCGACTAAGTTATCACCTGTCACGTTAACGTCTACAAGTTCCAAATTTTGGACTCTTCCGAAAAATTCGCCAAAAAGAGCCTGATGATATTTATAGGGCCTGTTGATGTAAAGTCCTATGATTTTATGCCCGGCTCCATCGTACTTGTTTCTAAACTCATTGGATTCTTGCACTCCTCCAATGGGCACCCAACCTTCACCTTCATTCCAAGGGGGAACTCCCAAATCGATGTCGGCAATCTGGCGGAACCATTTGCCCGCATGCTGAAATCCCAGATAATTACGCACGTTGTTCAGATGCTCTGCCGTTTCCACCAGCCAAGGGTTGGCTTGAGTGCCGGAACCTCCGGCGAACTGAGCAAACATTAGTGTCGAAAGCATCGATAAAGCTATCAATGCCAGCCAAAATAAGCTTCTCCTATTCATGTCTTTCTCCTGATTTTCCAAAACTTTGTAGTGCTCATGATTTTCTTAAAACGTTATGGACTTTCCCGTACAGGTGCTTCAGGCGGGGACACTCAATATGAATATTTATAAGCAATTTTCATTCCTAACAAGACGATTTTACAAATAGTTCACCATTTGTTTCCCGTCAAGGAGATTTTGCACGTGGATTCCCTGGGCTTGGCGTGGCTTCTGCACAGCATACGTTTGAGCCGGGGATTGTAGTAGTAAATCAGGCCATCACACTTGCCCTGATACGCCTGAATCATATTTTTGAAAGTTACCTTCATTTTGTGTCCTCCTTAAAACGTTAAAAAAATGAGCTTAACATCATGTAAAACCATGCTTTAGACAATCCCAAAACCTCCAAAAAACATCAACCTGAAGCTTTGGGAAGTGTTTGGGAAGAGTTTAGCTTGTCTTTAGGATGGTAGCAAGATACCCCTCCATATATAGTGGGTAACATTTTGGGGGGTTCCCGCAGATTGGCGCTGAAAAAAACGCAGATTGGCACGGATTTTTTTAATAGATTAGGGATACACAGGATTGGAATGATGAAAAGGGGATTTGTTTGGCGAGATGGTGAGGTGGCGAGATGGCGAGATAGCGAGATGGTGAGGTGGCGAGATGGTGAGGTGGCGAGATGGCGAGATGGCGAGGTGGAGTCGAAGCCTGTTGGAACACCGGTTTCAACCGGTCGGAGCCTCCGGATTTATCCGGAGGAAAGGTGTAGCTGGGATTCCAATTATGCCAGATGAATCTGGCATCTACGGCCGAATGAATTCGGCGCTCCGACGCTTACACCCCTCCCATCCGTTCCATCCGTTCTCATCCGTTAAATCCGTATATAATTATCAGCGTAATCGGCAAAATCTGCGTGAACTTAAAACCTGTGCGTGACACGCAAACCTGTTGCAAACACACCCAAACCCAGAGCCACCTGTCATCCCGAACGAACGTGAGGGATCCAGTGCGTTGGGCTTAAAAAAGCCTCGTTACCATCTGCCAGCCACGATGAAAAACACACCCAAACCCAGAGCCCACGCGTCATCCCGACCGCAGGGAGGGATCCAGTCCCTTGGAGACAAAAAAAAGCCCTGTCACCATCCGCCAGCCACGAGAAAAAACACAACCAAACCCAGCACCCCCGCGTCATTCCGACCGCAGGGAGGAATCCAGTGCGTTGGGTTAAAAAAGCCTCGATACCATCCGCCAGCCACGAGGAAAAACACACCCAAAGCCGAACCAGCCTGTCATCCCGAACGAACGTGAGGGATCCAGTGCGTTGGGCTTAAAAAAGCCTCGTTACCATCCGCCAGCCACGAGAAAAAACACACCCAAACCCAGCACCCACGCGTCATTCCGACTGCAGGGAGGAATCCAGTGCGTTGGGTTAAAAAAGCCTCGATACCATTCGCCAGCCACGAGAAAAAACACAACCAAACCCAGCACCCACGCGTCATCCCGAACGAACGTGAGGGATCCAGTCCCTTGGAAACAAAAAAAAACCTTGTCAAAATAATAAACCCATATTTCCCTGCATTCATGAAACAATACTATACATACATCTTGGCAAACAAACGTAACGGAACCATTTACGTGGGCTTCACCGGAGACTTGAGACGTCGCACTGCGGAACACAAGGAAGGAAAAATCCCCGGCTTCACAAAAAAGTATGGAATAAAAATGCTGGTGTGGTATCAGGTATTTCCCACTGCAGACGACGCCATCTACGCAGAGAAAAAAATAAAGAAATGGAGGCGGGATAAAAAAGTCGCCCTCATTGAAGCAATGAACATGAATTGGGTCGATTTGGCGGACCCGAATTTTTCCCGGGAGGATTTGTTTCCGTTTTAAGACCGCTTTGATTTTGGTTTTGTGTTTCTTCATTATTGTTTAATGATGGATAGGGGCTTGTGTTAAATATACCGGGCTGGGGGGAGGTGACGGGCTTGGATTGACGCCAATGGCCTGGATTCCTCCCTGCGGTCGGAATGACGCGTGGGTTGCGGGCAGGGGTACTAAAGGTACGGGGTTTGCGGTTGGTGACAGGGCTTTTTTGGGCACAAGGGACTGGATTCCTCCCTGCGGTCGGAATGACGCGTGGGTTGCGGGCAGGGGGACTAAGGGGCAGGGCTGGGGGGAGGTGATGGGCTTTGTTTGGCACAAGGGACTGGATTCCTCCCTGCGGTCGGAATGACGCGTGGGTTGCGGGCAGGGGTACTAAAGGCACGGGGTTTGCGGTTGGTGACAGGGCTTTTTATTCCCAAGGACTGGATTCTATCGCTTCGCTCTGTGAGACTTGGAGACAGATGGCTTGGAGAATTGGCGCTTTCTTCGCCTGATGCGCAGCGAAACGCTACAACGATAAAACCTTAAAACCTGTGCGTGACACGCAAACCTGTTACAAACACACCCAAAGCCTGCACCCACGCGTCATCCCGACCACAGGGAGGGATCCAGTGCGTTGGGTTAAAAAAGCCTCGTTACCATCCGCCAGTTATGCTCTTTAGTATCCAAACCAAGAGAGGCGCGTCATTCCGACCGCAGGGAGGAATCCAGTGCGTTGGGTTAAAAAAGCCTCGATACCATCCGCCAGCCACGAAAAAAAACACAACCAAACCCAGCACCCACGCGTCATCCCGACCGCAGGGAGGGATCCAGTCCTTTGGGGTATCATGAAGCCCTGTCAATAGCTCCCGGCTTTGGGCTTTAGTGGATGAGCCTTGACGCATTTCCCATTGAAATCGGGTTTCCATACTAAAGGAAATGGATTACGAATTGTGACAAACGAGAATACAAGCACAACCTGGATCCCTCACGTTCGTTCGGGATGACAGTCTGGCTCGGGTTTGGGTACTAAAGGTACGGGGTTTGCGGTTGGTGTCGGGCTTTTTTGGGCACAAGGGACTGGATTCCTCCCTGCGGTCGGAATGACGCGTGGGTACTGGGTTTGGGTGTGTTTTTCCTCGTGGCTGGAAGATGGTAACAAGGCTTGGATTGACGCCAAGGAACTGGATTCCTCCCTGCGGTCGGAATGACGCGTGGGTTGCGGGCAGGGGGACTAAAGGCACGGGGCTGGCGGATCGTGACGTGGTTCTTTTTTTGCCACCTGGCCATCTCGCCATCTCCAAGTGCATCCCTGGTCTATTCAAACCCACATGTACACAAACACAAAAAAACACTGCTTATTTCCAACACACTGTCCCGTACACAGTTATGCGAATAATAAGCAAGGGATAAAATGGCGTGCTTATTATTAACCCTTTACGTATCAGCGAGTTATGCGAATAATAAGCAAAAAAGCACGCTCTATTCCCCGGGGAAAGTGGAGGTTGTGAATGCTATATTATATATAGATAATAAAATATAAAACTATATAATATAATAATAATATAACTACATATAATACAATAACTTACTCACATATCATTGTGGCATGCTACCCACAATCCCCGCTCCGGTATAGAGAGCATGTTTCTGCTTATTATTCGTGTATCTATTTGCAGGATAGATAGTTATCATTAAGCAAGGGGAAAAGTGACTTGCTTATTATTCGATTTTGTGGATTCAGGTCCAACAGCATGCTTCTCCCCGGTATAGAGAGCATGTTTCTGCTTATTATTCGTATATCTGTTTGCAGGATAGATAGTTATCATTAAGCAAGGGAAAAAGTGGCTTGCTTATTATTCGATTTTGTGGATTCAGGTCCAACAGCATGCTTCTCCCCGGTATAGAGAGCCTGTTTCTGCTTATTATTCGTGTATCTGTTTGCAGGATAGATAGTTATCATTAAGCAAGGGAAAAAGTGGCTTGCTTATTATTCGGTTGTGAGGATTCTCACCAAGCAGCATGCCTCCCTCCGGGGGGAATAGAGCGTGCTTTTTTGCTTATTATTCGCGTAATTATATGCAGGGCATAGGGTTATCATTAAGCAAAGAAAAAAGTGACTTGCTTATTATTCAAAAAAAGGGAGAGGATTTACCTCTCCCACAGTGTTTTGCGTTAGTGCATCATTACTGTTGCCAGGAATCTATGATGCTTTCATCCAGAATATAGACTTTTGAGGCTTTCCTACTATTTAGTTTCTCCGTATCCACCCTCACTGCCTCCCTTTCTATCAAGCTCGCCACGCATTCGCCAAACTCTCTTTTTTTCATGTGGGAGAGGTTCATCAGGTCGCTGTGTCTCGCTTTCCCATTGAATTTGTTTGCCAGGAGGTTCACGATCTTGCGTTCGCCGGACAGATTATCAGGATGGGATGACTGATGTGATGGAGTTTATTACAAAGGGCAAAGCTGGGAGATGGTGACAGGGCTTTTGGGGCGCCACGGACTGGATCCTATCGCTTCGCTCCAGGATGACGCGTGGGTGCTGGGTTTGGGTGTGTTTTTTCTCGTGGCTGGCGGATGGTGACAGGGCTTTTTATTCCCAAGGACTGGATCCCTCACGTGCGTTCGGGATGACAGACTGGCTCTGGGTTTGGACGTGTTTGTAACAGGTTTGCGTGTCACACAAACGTTTTAGCGTTTTAACGTTTTAGGGTTCCCGCGGATGGAACGGAAGAGGACGTTTTAGCGTATCCCGTGGCAAGCCCACCTTGCCTCTTTTTCACTTCTTATCTTCTTATCTTTAAAATCTGCGGAATCGGCGTAATCTGCGTGAACCAAAAGCGCCATCACCTTCTCCCAGCCATGCACTTTAGCGGCAAACCACCTCGCTAAAACGAAAATCCCCTTTTCATCCTCCCCATCCTGTGCATCCCCAAATCCATTAAGGGTCTGCGTGAATCAGACGCACTTCATTTGAGAAAAGCCAGGATGGCAGAAGTTCATAGTTCTGGTCGAAGTGTTCCAGGAGATGGGAGTCGCTGCCAATGCTGAAGAGGGTTCCGCCCATGTCGCGGTAGAGGTCGATCTGCCATTGATCGGGCAGGATTCTGCCGTAGGGTTTGCGCAGGGAGGAGAAGTTTATTTCGAGGGCGATATTTCTGCTGATGAGGGCGCTGAAAATGTCCCGTATAACGCCCTCACAGTGCGTTTCCGGAGGTTCTTCCGTGAGATAGCGTTTGTGTACGCCCAGGTGTCCCAAGACGTCAAAATCGCAGTTTTCGGCGAGGGTGAGGTTTTGTTTGTAATAGTCTTCACTGTCCTCTTTTCGCAGGGGACGCTTGAAGGGAATCGCCACATTTGTGCCGTCGGAAAGGAAGTGTACCGAGCCCAGACGCAGTTCGAAGTCCAGTTCTGCCAAAAACTCATCGGCAAAAGATTTCACACGGTGGAAATCGCCCACCTCCACGCCGCGGATGATGCGGAGTCCCTTGGGGGCAAATTTGCTTTGAAGCGGACGCAGATGGTCGATGTAGCGCATGAAGGCAGGCAAGCCCCAGCGGCTCAATTCCCAGGGGAGTAGGTCCAGATGTTCGGTGATGGCAATCAGGCTGTAGCCAAGCTCCAGAGCGCGATGGGCGAGTTCGCCGGCCTTGATGCGGCTGTCGTAGCTGAATTCAGCGTGGAGGTGGTGGTCAACCTTCATTTTGAAACCAGGATGGCGGCACCCAAAGCGCCGGTGATCTGAGGCAGGGAGGGCAGCAGAACTTCGGTTTGAAGCTGATGGGAAAGGCAGAGAGCGAGGTCGGAGTTCAGGGCCACACCGCCGGTGAAAGCCACGGGAGGACGCCAATCCAGAGCGCTCATCTGAACCTGGATGCGCTTGGCAATGGAGTTGTGGACGGCGCGGGCAATGTCTGCAGGAGAGGCGTTGTCGGCAATCATTCCCACAATCTCGCTTTCGGCAAAAACCACGCAGGTGGAGGAAATATCCAGTTCACCCCGGGAATCCGAGGCACAAAGTGAGAGCTCTTCCAGGCTGCACGCCAGGCGAAGCGCGGTCATTTCCAAAAACCTTCCGGTTCCGGCGGCGCATTTGTCGTTCATCACAAAGTCGCTCACTTTTCCGGCGTCGTCCAGCGTGATGATCTTGGAATCCTGTCCGCCGATGTCGATGATGGTTTTGGTTTGGGGAAGGAAGTGGAGCACACCCGCAGCGTGACAGGATATTTCGGAAAAAACCTTGTGTTTGCAGAGTTTGCGCCCATAACCTGTACAAGCCACTTTAGAAAAATCATCATAAGATACTGAGGTACGTGCGGATAGGCTTAGCATTTCCACGGATTTGAGGGGGTTTACGTCGGTGGCGAGCCAGTCGGAAAAGAGGATCTTGTCTTCACCGGGGCTATAGACCACCAGTTTGGTGTTGCGGGAGCCGATATCGATACCGAGACTTGTCATAGCAATATGTGGGACCATTGGTTTGAGCTTGTGAGCCATTTTTCCGCCACATCATTGATCTGGGCGGGGGTGACGGCGCGGATGCGCTCTTCGCGGCGCAGAAAGTATTCCGGGTCGTAGCCTAAAGCACCGAGGCTGGAAAGCATAAGCGCTTGCAGGGAAGGGCTTTCCGCTTCAAAGCGGTTCATGCCGCAAAGGTAGTTTTGAGCGCGCAGGAGTTCGCTTTCTTCAACTCCGTTTGAGCAAACGTCGGAAATCACTTCGCGGGTGAGCTGAAGGCAGGCTTTGGCGTCGTCGGGGTCGCTGTAGGAATAAGCGTACCACCAGCCGAGTTCATGGGTGCTGTTGTATTCAAAGCCGGTTTGGTAGGCGTAGCCATATTTTTCGCGTACGAGGTTGAAGAGGCGGGAGTCCATATCACCGCCAAGGATTTGGCTGAGGATGTGGAAAATGGTGGTTTCCTCTTTGTCTCGCGCGGGAGGGGCAAAGCCGCCCAGATGGATGATGGCCTGGCAGGAACCGAGCCGGTGAATCCGGTTTTTGACGGGGCTGGGCTTGGGCGGGGGGATGGCTCCGTTTTCGGGAGCGGAAAAATTCGGTTTGACGTCAAAGAACGACGCAGCGAGGTTCGCCACATCGTCCGGGGGAAGGGGACCCACCACGGCGAGGCTGAAACGCTCTGGCGAATAGTGGGTTTGATACCAGGAAAGAATATCCTGGCGTTTGAGCGAGAGCAGGGACTTGATTCCACCGGGGAAGCCGGCGTAGGGACTTGCTGGACCCACCAGGCTTCTGAACCAACGGTTGAACGCTTGAGTGACGGGGTTTTGTTTGTCACGTCTCAGGAAGTCCACCGTGGTGTTTTTCAAGAGTCGGATATGGTCGTCCGGGAAGGCGGGTTCCCAAAAGATTTCCGCCAAAACGCCCAGCGCGACGGGCAGGGCGCTGTGGAAACACTTTCCGCGGAAGATGGTGCAATCCGGCTGGGGTTCAACGTTCAGGGTCACCCCGTGTTCGCGGCAGGTTTTCATGAGCTGGGCGTGGCTGTGGGAAAGCGTGGCGTGCATCATTCCGGCGGAGCAGAGGTAGTTTATCCCGCGTTGGGCGGGGCTTTCCCAAAGCTGGCTGAGCGAGGTGGACAAAGCCACTCCGCAGACAGGCCGCTGGGGTTGATGGCGGTAGATGAACTTCAGTCCGTTGGCGAAAGTGGCGGTGTAAAGCAGGTTTGGATGGGCTTTGGTTTTGTAGAGACGCGTGGGGTGGGGGAGAGGAAACCGGGCAGGCGCTTCGGGCTCCTGAGCTTCGGGTTTCGGTTTTCTGCCGGAAAGCGGGAGAGGGCTCAAAGCGGACTTTTTGGGGGATTGGTGAATCACCTGTCGGCGTTCGGGAAGCCAGTATTTACGCGCAACGCGCACCACTTCGTCCACGTCCAGAGGAAGGATCTGGGCTTCATAGTCGTAGAGTTTTTCAAAGCCGTCGATGAACTCTTCGGCACCCAGCATTCCCGCCAGGTTTTCCACACCGTCGAAGCCGAAAAGCCAGGTGTTGATCACATCGCGCTTGATGAGTTCGAGCTCGTCGGGGTCGATGTTTCCGTCCAAAAGCCTTTGAAGTTCGTCGTTGAAAGCGCTGATCAGGCGGTTTTGGAGTCCGGGACGCAGGGGAGAGGCCACGATGGAGGAAACGCCGTCCAAAACGCCGCTGAAAGAGGAAACCTTCACCGAGGACGCCAGCTTTTCGCCCTGGACAATCCTTTTGAACAGCCTGGAGGAGGGTCCGATGGCAAGCCAGCGTTGAGCCAGCATCAGGGCATCGCCGTCGGGATGGGGATCGCCGAGTTCGGGCAAAATCCAAGCCAGATATTCCTGTTGGTTTTTGCGCCAGAGGGTGGCTTGGGAAGGGGTTTCAAGGATGCCGTTCCCTCTTTGGATGATGGTTTGGGCGCTTTGGGGAGCCCAGGAGTCAAAGTGTTTGGCGATGGCGGCGGCTGTGGCCTCAGGTTCGTGGTCACCCACCACGACGAGGAAGGAATTTTGGGGACGGTAGTTTTTGCGGTGGAAGGCTTGGAGTTCCTTCAGTCCGGCTTTGGAGACGGAGGCTTTGGTTCCCAGAACGGGACGGCGGAGCGGGCTGTTTTGGAAGGCGGAATCCTGGATGAAATTCAGAAAATCCATCTCGGGGTCGTTTTTGCTTTGCTCCATCTCTTCGATGATGATGTCTTTTTCCAGCTTGACGTCTTCCAGGGTGAAAGTGGGGTGGATGGCAAGCTCGGAAAGCACCTTCAGCCCTTCATCCAGATATTCGGAAGGGAGCAGCAGGTAGTAGCAGGTGCAGTCGAAGTCCGTGTAGGCGTTCAGGGTTCCGCCGAGGGCGGAGATGTGGCTGCTGATCTCGTTGTAGCCAAAAACTCGGGTGGACTTGAAGGCGAGGTGTTCCAAAAAATGGGAGTAACCGCCTTCAGAAGCGGCTTCCCAGGCGCTGCCCATGCGGATGAAAAGCTGGAGACAGAGCACGGGATTCGAGGCATCCTGATGGAGGATGTATTTGAAGCGGTTTGGCAAAAATCCCGCGGAGGCGCGGCGGAGCTGGGAGGAGGTCATTTCAGGCCAGCCGGGGACGGCAGACCAGCGCGTAGGCGTTGTGGTTGTGGATGGATTCAAAGCTTTCCACTTCCACGCTGAATTCCTGGATCCGGGGGTCGGATTCAAGCCTTTGCGTGGCTTCCCGGGCGATGTCCTCCACAAAACGAGGCCGGGCGTAGGCGGTTTCGGTCACAAACTTTTCGTCATGACGCTTCAGCAGGGGATAGACCGGGCAGCTCGCCACTTCCTCCACCACTTCGATGAGCTCTTCCAGCCAGATGAAATCTTCATAGCGAACCTTGAGAGTGACCAGGGAACGCTGGTTGTGGGCGCCTTCGGTGGAGATCTCCTTTGAGCAGGGGCAGAGCAGGGTCACGGGAATCCGGGCGCCGATCCAAAGCTCGAAATCATCGGCGTAGGAGGCGTTGAAAAAGCACTGGTAGTCCATCAGGGCGGAAATTTTGGAGACAGGAGCCTGTTTTTGAATGAAATAGGGGAAAGCGAGGTCGATGTAGGCGGCATCGGCATCCAGAACGGTTTTGAGCTCGATGAGGAGTTTGTCCAGCTGGGCGATGATGTTGTCCTGATGATAGCGGTTCAAAATCTCGATGAAGCGGGACATGTGGGTTCCGCGCTTGCTGTGGTGGAGGTCAACATAGAGGTTCACTTCGGCGATGGTGGCTTGAACGCCGTTGGCACGGTCGTCAACCAGAATGGGATAGCGGACGCCCTTGACGCCAACCTTGTCGATGGTGATGCGACGACTGTCGTTTTGGGCTTGGATGTCGGGCATGGGGTTCATTCGTCGTGCCAGTCCAATTCTTTCATTCCCATACTTTTAAGGGAGACGATCTTATCCTGTTCCTGATAGAAGATAACCGAATTGCTTTGGGGATAGATCTTTAAAGCTTCAATGGCGTCAGCCGGAGGCAGCAGGAAGAGGGCGGTGGAAAGCCCGTCGGACCAAGCCGCAGAAGGATGGATCACGGTGATGGAAAAAACGCCGTCCACGGGGTAGCCGGTTTTGGGGTTGAGGATGTGGTGATAGCGTTTTCCTTCGTGTTCAAAATAGTTTTGGTAGTCTCCGGAGGTGCTCAGGGAGCCGTTTTTGATCTTGAAGCTGCCGATGGTTTGAGCCTGCACTCCGGCACGGGGATGGCGCACTCCCACCACCTGGGCGCGCTTTTGGCCAAAGAAGGTCATCCCGCTGGTGCAGTCTATCTGTCCGCTTTCCAAGCCGAGTTTTTCCATGAAGAGGCGGGCTTGATCCAGGACGTAGCCTTTGGCGAGGGCACCGAAGGTGATTTGCATTCCCTTGGGCAGGGTGATGCGCTTCTCGTTGTAGCGGATCCTCTTGAAACCAACGTTTTTCAAGGCTTCCTGGAGGGCAAGGGAATCGGGGGGAACGGGGTCGAAGTCCGGGTCGCCCAAACGGCTGAAGCCCCAAAGGTCATAGAGCGGCTTCACGCTGATGTCGAAATAGCCGTCCGTGAGCTGGTAAAGACTGTCCGCCAGGCAAAGCAGTTCATAGGCGTGGGGGTCCATGGGCACGGGCTTTCCCTGGGCGGAATTTACTTTCGAGACCCAACTGGTGGAGTCGTAGTCGTTGAAAATGGCTTCAAAGCTCTTCATGAAGGCAAACACGGAGTCGATCTGGGCGCCGATGTTTTTGCTTTTGGAACTGGCGGAGATGGTGACCACGGTGTCCATCAAGTCCGGTTCGGCGCGGGTGTGGGAATAGGAGCGGTTGAACCAATTCCAAGCCCCGTAAGCAATTACGAGAGCGAGCAGGATGAGGGAGATGATCTCTTTTTTCGACACGCTGCAAACCTATTTTTGAGAACGGATGATCTCGTATTCCAAGAGCAGGTCCGTGTAGTCCCGAATGGCAAACCAGGACAGGGGCAGGGTGAAAATGAGCGGAATGAACGCCAGGGCTACGCCGAGCAGATTCAACAGAATCAGGATGAGCGACAGGCGCCAGAGCTGCCAGCGCGCCACATGGAAGTGTCTGTATGCGGTTTTGAAGGCTTTGAAGGGCTTTTGTCCCAAGCGTTCCATCAAAATCGGCACCGGCAGAAACACCGCCCAAAAGTAGTTCACCAAAACCACCCAAACCAAGCGCAGGATGGGGTCGCCGCCAAAGCTGGGAAGTCCGAAACAGACGAGGTAGATCACCACAAACCAAAGCACGGTGAGCAAGGAAAGCACAAGCTGGCGGGGATAGTGTTTCAGGGTGCCGAGGATGTCCTTGAAGCTCAGGCTGTGGCCTTCAGCGCGGCAAACCGCAGGGAAGGGAATCAGGAGGAAGGGGAAAAAGACCCCCATTCCCACCGCCATGATGAACAGGTTCAACAGCAGGGAAGCGGTGCTTTGCTCCTGGGAAAAGTCCAGGCGTCCGAAAAAGTACATCACAGCCAGCACGGCAGCCATGGGAATCATCCCTGCCACGATGGAAAAAGCCGCCGCCGGGATGTTCAAACCCTTGGCGGGCAGATACTTGTTCAGGGTCCTATTCAAGCTGGTCCAGGAGGAGAGGTCATTGGTGACCACCTGGGTTTGTTTGCCGCAATTTGAGCACCAAAAGTCGTGTGCTGCCAAAGGGGCGTCACAATTTTTACAGCGCATGTTCACTCCGGATTGTTGTTAACATTTTGTCCATCCGCAGGAAGGGCATTTCAGGCAGCCTTCCGTGTGTTCCACCGAACTGCCGCAGTCGGGACAGAGGGAGATGGTAAGCCTTGCGGGTTCAGGGTCTTCGTCGGGAAAATCGGTTTGTATCTGCACGGATTTGAGATCGTGAACCTGGTGGTCCCGCAGAAAGGCTTCCAGGGCTTTGCCCACGGCGTCGCCGCAGGAGCTGATGATTTCGCCCTTGTGCCACATCGGGGACTGGCAGCGGATGCCTTTGAGCTGGCGGATGATGGCTTGCAGCTTTACGTCTGAACGCAAAGCCAGAGAGGAAAGCCGGGCAATGGCTTCAAGCTGGGCGGAGGCGCAGCCGCCAACCTTGCCCATCTGGACAAAGACTTCGCAGGCGCCTCGTTCGTCGGTGTTGATGGTGACATACATGTGTCCGCAGCCGGTTTCAAGGCGGCGGGTTATGCCGTTAGTCACTTCGGGACGGCTTCTGGGCGCAACCCTGCCCTGGGGTTCAGACTTGCTTCCGCTGGTGCTGAGCACCTGGTTTTCACGGCTGCCGTCACGATAGACGGTGATGCCCTTGCAGCCAAGCTGGTAGGCAAGTTCGTAGGCGATGCGGATGTCTTCCACGGTGGCGGAAGAGGGGAAATTGATGGTTTTGCTGACGGCGTTGTCTGTATATTTCTGGAAGGCAGCCTGGGTGCGGATATGCCATTCGGGGCTGATGTCGTGTGCGGTTTGAAACACCTCACGGAGCCGGGCTGGGATTTCTTCAATATCCGCAACGGTTCCGGCTTGAGCCACTTTTTGCAAGAGCTCCTGACTGTAGATACCTTCTTTTTCAAGGGCTTGGCTGAACCATTTATTCACATAGAGCAGCCTTTCGCCGTCCATCACGTTTTTTTCATAAACCAGGGAAAACTGGGGTTCGATACCGCTGGAAGTGTCCAGAATCATACTGATGGTGCCGGTTGGGGCGATGGTGGTGAGAGTGGCGTTGCGCAGACCGTGGGAGGAAATCTCTTTGGCGAGGGCGTCCCAATCCTTTTTCAGGGAAGATCTGCCCAGGTTGCCCTTGGCGTAGATGGAGCCATCAAAGCTGGGGAAGCTGCCCTTTTCTTGGGCAAGTTCCAGAGAACGCTGTTTGGCTTCAAAATCCACAAATTCCATCAGTTCTTCGGCAAGCGCCACAGCTTCGTCGCTGGCGTAGGAAATTCCAAGCTGGAACAGGAGGTCTGCCCAGCCCATCACGCCGAGCCCGATCTTGCGGTTCAGGCGCACCATTTCTTCGATCTGGGGCAGGGGGAATTTGGAACGGTCGATCACCTTGTCCAAAAACTCCACGCTGAGGCGGGTCACGTGGCGGAGCTTTTCCCAATCCACGGCGCCGTCTGTGATGAGGGCGGCCAGGTTGATGGAGCCCAGGTTGCAGGCTTCGTTCGGCAGAAGGGGCTGTTCGCCGCAGGGATTGGTGGATTCAATTTTACCCAGTTGTGGCGTGGGGTTGGCAGCATTGATGCGGTCCAGGAAGATGATGCCGGGTTCGCCATTTTTGTGCGCCATATCCACGATCAGGCAAAAGACGTCCCTGGCATTCTGCTTTCCCACCACTTCACCGGTGTAAGGTGAGATCAGTTCATAATCTTCGTCGTTGGACACAGCCTGCATGAAGCCTTCGGTGATGGCGACGCTGATGTTGAAATTCGTGAGTTCGCTGGTGTCTGCCTTGCATTTGATGAATTCCAAAACCTGGGGATGTTCAACGTTCAGGATCGCCATATTGGCGCCGCGGCGGGTTCCGCCTTGTTTCACGGCGTCGGTGGCAGCGTTGAAAACCTTCATGAACGAGATGGGTCCGCTGGACACGCCGCTGGTGGAGCGCACGCGGGAATTGGCTTCGCGCAGGCGGCTGAAGGAAAAACCGGTTCCACCGCCGCTTTTATGGATGAGGGCGGCGTTTTTCAAAGTTTCAAAGATGCTTTCCATGCTGTCTTCGATGGGCAGCACAAAACAGGCGGAAAGCTGCTGGAGATCGCCTCCGGCATTCATCAGAGTGGGGGAGTTGGGCAGAAAATAGCCGGAATCCAGAAGTTCAAAGAATTCCTGTTCCCTGGCGTCGTCACCGTCGGCAATATCCTTTGCCACACGGTGAATCATGGCTTCCCAATCTTCCAGAAGCTCACCGGCTGCGTCTTGTCGGAAATATCTTTTTTCCAGTACTTTAAGTGCGTTTCCGCTAAGCTTCATCATTTCTCCGGAAGGCCAAGAATCTCACGGGCTTGAGCGGGCGTGGCAAGAGGACGTCCGATTTCCTCGGCAATCCGGGCCATGCGGGCCACCAACTGAGCGTTGGAGTCGGCAACCACGCCTTTGTGATAGAAAATGTTGTCTTCAAAGCCAACGCGGATGTGGCCTCCGTTCACAATTGCGGTGAGAGAGGCGGGGATGTGGAAACGACCGATTCCGGCAACAGCCCAGGTGGCGGTGGGAATCATTTCCTTCAGGTGGTCCATCATGTAGAGCACGTTTTTGGGGGAACCGTTCATGCCGCCGGGAACGCCCAAAACAAACTGAACGTGCAGGGGAGTGTGGGTGATGATTCCGCCCTTCACGAGGCGGGCAACGTAGTCCACCATGCCGGATTCATACACTTCCACTTCCGGCACCACGCCATATTCGTCAAAAGCCTTGGCAAGGCGCACGATGTCGTCTGGATGGTTGATGAAAATGTCGTTGCCAAAGTTCAGGGTTCCGGCGTTCAGGGTCCCCATATCAGGCTTGAGAGCCAGCGGGGCAAGACGTTTTTCAAAAGGTTCGCCCACAGCGCCGCCGGTGCTGATTTGGATGATGACTTCTGGAGCGGCGGCTCTGATCGATTCGATCGCTGCGGTGAAACGGTCCATGCTTTGGGTGGGTTTGCCTTCGTCGTCACGAACGTGCAGATGGATGACGCGGGCTCCGGCTTCATAGCAGGCAATGGCTTCACGCGCCTGCTCTTCCGGGGTGATGGGAAGGTTGGGTTGGTCTGCGCGGGTGGTTTCCGCGCCGGTGATTGCGGCTGTTAAAATTAAAGGGTTCATGGTATTACCTCGTTTATCATTATTTTTAAAATCTTATTCAAACCAGCTTTCAAACAGGCGCAAACGCTGGAGCTGGAGGTTTTTCATGCCCAGGATGCGGCTGGCAAGCTGATGAAACTTTTCTTCGTTGTCGCTCACGTAAAACTTGTCCACACCAAGGCGCTGGGTGTCACAAGGAGGCAAAATGCTTTTCAGATGGAGCGCAATGGCGTCGGCGCTGTCCACAAGGTTCACCCCGGCGCCCAACTCTTCGGCAAAAAGCGCTTTCAGCAAAGGATAGTGGGTGCAGCCCAAAACCAGGGTGTCGATGCCTTTTTCCTTGTATTCGCCAAGGCAGTCTTTCACCACCAGGCGTGTGACCGGGTGATCCAGCCAGCCTTCCTCCGCCAAGGGTACCAGCAGGGGACAGGCTCGGGAAAAAACCTGAGCATTGGGGAGAAGCGACAAAATCGCCTGGGTGTAGGCGCCGGAACGGATGGTCCCCTCGGTGCCGATCACGCCGATTTTCTGGTTTTGGCTGAGCTGAGCCACCATCTCGGCTCCGGGTTCGATCACGCCGATCACGGGGATTTGCGCCAGTTCTTGAAGAGCCGGCAAAGCCACAGCAGAAGCCGTGTTACAGGCAACAACCAGGGCTTTGATGCCTTTTTGCAGGAGGAAGCGAGCGTTTTGAACCGAATATTCAATCACGGTGTGGTGGGATTTGGGACCATAGGGAACCCTGGCGGTGTCGCCAAAATAAATCAGGTCTTCACTGGGGAAAGCGGCACGGATGGCCTTGTAAACAGTGAGTCCTCCCACCCCGGAATCGAATATCCCGATCGGCTTTGTCATCTCTTCCTCTTTAGTTTTTTACTTGTCTGAACACTTTTTTTCTGGGCAGTCTTATAGTCAATCGATTTTCTGGTTTTGGCAGCCGATTTTTTGAGCGGGGGGAGATCTGGATGTTGATGTGCGTTTTTCACATTCTGTAATTCCAAATAGATATCGTCACTGATCTCCATGATTTGAACCAACACTTTATCAAGAAGCTGGAAATAGTTTGAATTGGTGGGGTTTATAAAGCGCATTTCCTTGTCTTTATAGATCCAGCGTCCACGGGGCAGTTGCTCCGCCCTGATGAAGCCATTCACCGGAATTTGGTCCAAACGTACCACCAGACCCGCCGATTTTGCCGAAACAACCGTCCCGCTAAAGCTTTCGCCCACAAATTTCTTCATGTATGCCATGCTGTAAACGCGCTCGATGTCCCGTTCGGCTTGATTTGCAAGCAGTTCTTGTTCCGACGCCGTGCTGGCAAAGTGTTTCATCTGCTCACTGCTGAATTTCACTTGCTCGGAACGGATGAGATAGGTTTTGCAAAGCTGGTGGACCACGAGGTCGCACAAACGCCGGATGGGGCTGGTGAAATGGGTGTAGGTCTCCATGCCCAAGCCAAAGTGGCGAATGTGGCGGATGGAATACTGCGCTTTCTTCATGCTGCGTAAGATGATGTGGTCGAATACCTTATGATACTGGGGTCCGGGAAGGGAATTCAGCAGATATTGCATGGAAGCGTTCAGTGAACCGCGGTCGTAGTAAGTGATGCCGTAATGCGAGAGCAGTTCGATCAATTTCTCGATCTTTTCCATGTCAGGATTTTCATGAATCCTGTAAAGCGTAGTGGGGGAGAGCCTTGTAAGCTGTTTGGCGGCATATTCGTTCGCCACCAACATAAAGTTTTCAATCAATTTATGGGATTCCGTTTCCTGGGCAAGCGTGAACCTGTGGATGAAGCCTTCGTCGTCATATTCATACTCCAGTTCCGGCAGGTCGAAAAAGATGTAACCCTGTTCCAGCCGTTTCTGGCTCAGAAGTGTGGAGAGCTCCCTGGCTTCGTTCAAGGCATGAACAAGCTCCTGGGGAAGGTCGATTTCCTCACCATCAAAAAGAGCATCCACTTGCTCATAGTTGAGCCTGTAGTTGCTTTTCACGATGGATTCCGCCATCCTTTGATTCAGGATCCTGCCCTCGCGATCAAATTCCGTGATCACGCTCAGGGTCAGTTTTTCCTCATCCGGACGCAAGCTGCAAACCCGGTTGGAAAGAAGTTCCGGCAGCATCGGAAGCACTTTTTTGGGAAAGTAGAAGCTGTTTCCACGCTTGATCGCTTCCTTGAAAATGGCGGTGCCGGGCTTGACGTAGTGGCTCACATCGGCAATGTGTACAAACAGGCGCCAGCCTTTGGCGGTGCTTTCAATGGAGACGGCATCGTCAAAATCCTTGGCGGAAATGGGGTCGATCGTGAAGGTATGGAGTTCGCGAAGATCAAGCCTGCCGCTTAATTCCGTCTTGCTGATCTCGGTTTTTATCTGCTGAACTTCCTCCAAAACTTCATCGGGAAATTCCAGTGGCAGTTGATATTGTCGGATTACTGCCAAAAGCTCCACCTGCGGGTCGCCGGAGGGGCCTAAAACCTCAATCACATTGCCGATCGGCAATTTGCTCATCAGGGGATTGCCCCAATTTAAGACCTGTAAAACCACCTTTTCGCCTTCCTTGGCTTGCCCAGCGTCTTGAACCTCAAACCAGTTGTGGATCTTTTGGTTTCCGCTGATGAAAATCTTGCGTTTTCCGCTGAAGCTGATATCTCCAGCCATCACTTCATTGGCACGTTTAACTATCTTGCGAACGTAGCCACGGTCGGCTTTTCCGCCCCGAAAACGTGGATCGATCAGAACCTTGTCTCCATGATAGGCGTTCATCGTATCTTCCGCACCCACAAAGAAATCCCCCTTTTCCGTGCGCACAAAGGCGAAGGAGAGATTTTTTGCCAAGGGCGTGGCGTCGAAAGTGCCTTCAAGATATTTTGGGTGAACGACCTCGCGGATGGGTTCTTCAGGTTCCTGTTTATTGGGATTTGGCCAAAACTTCCGGCTTTTTTTGCTTAATACACCCTCGGACACAAGCTCGTTCAGCGTCTCCGAGAGCGTCGCTTTCTCTTTTTTGGTCAGCTTCAGTTCGCCTACTATTTCATTGTAGGAGAGCGGTTTATATCGATTCCGCTTGAAAAGTTCAGTCAATCGTTCGCTAATATTATGATTTTTCAATATCTTCCTCAGTATTGTTTGCCCACTTTGCGTCCCAGTATCTCTATCAGCTTTTCCTTTTCCTCCTGGCTCTTGGAAAATCGCAGTGACAGACCCCTGAAAGGGTCCAAACGCCGCGGCAGTTTGAAGGTGCTGAGCATGATTCCGCGCTTGTCGCTGTAAAAACAGCCAAAGTCTGTATAACGGCGCGAAATCTTCAGAAAGAGATAGTAAACCACTATCTCGTATTCATATAGATAATATGTGGTGGGAATGAAGTAGGGGAGAAGGTTGCCCAAAACCAAGAGCATTCCCAAAAAATAGAACCAGGGCTGTTCCCAGTTATCCACAGCCTTATTCCACAAAAACCAGGCCAGAAACGCTAGAAAAGCTATTAAGAGAATGGATGTTACAGGACGCTCCACAAAGGGCCAGGAACGCCAGCTAAGCATAGGTTTAGGCGACATTTTGCACAATCTCCCTACATTTTTCCACCTCTTCCTTCAAGACAAGAATGTGGGTGAAGGTCTTGGAAGTGGAGAACTTGGAGCCCAAGGTGTTGGCTTCCCGCTGCATTTCCTGCAAAACAAAATTCAGGCTCTTGCCATTGTCATCTTCTCTTTTTAAAGCATCAAGCAGGGTGGCAATGTGGCTTCTCAGGCGGGAAAGCTCTTCATGGATATCATATCGATCAATATAGATGGCGATTTCCTGAAAGAGGCGCTGTTCCAGATTGTCATGGTTATAGGAGCTCATGAGTTCTGATGTTCTGGTCTTCATTTCGGTGAAAAGCGCTTCCTTATAGGGCTGGATCTCCTTTTCAATCAAGTCCAAAGACTCCAGCATCCTCTCACATGAAGCATGGATAACATCATGTATCCCAGATGCTTCAGCCTTCATGGATGATAATAACCTTGATATGGCTTCTTCCAATACTCTATATAATATTGATGTTAGCTCTTCATCCTCATCAAGATCGTTGGTACTCTCGATGATGCCAGGCTCTTTTAGATAGAACTCCAAAGGCAGCATTTCTTCAAGTTCCAGAAAGCTTCCAGCCTCTTCAGCCAAGGCTTGGAGCTTGCGCAGCTTGGGTAGGTTCAATTTCAAGCGGGGCTCTCGATGGTCCTGGAAGTTGACGCGCACTTCAACAGTGCCACGTCCCAGCACTTCAGAGAGTTTCTTCCGCAGAGGGTGTTCAAAGAAGCTGAGTTCGCGGGGCTGATAAATCCGCAGGTCCAGAAATCTTCCGTTGATGGATCTCAGCTCAATTTCCAAGCTGAGATCATCCGCATGGTGTTTTGCCAACCCGTGGCCGGTCATGCTTTTCATTCCATACTCCTTAAAAATGCATGGGGGAGAACTGTTTGTGTGCCAGCATCTTAATCCCCATATACGTAAGTTTACATAACATATATTATCATCAGGATACTATGTTGGGCGTTAACAAATCAGGGTGCCTGCTGTGGCGCTTTTCACCCTGGCTTTTTTCAGGGTTCCGATGTCGGATTCGTCTCCATCCAAAACCGCAATTTTGTAGTCCCGGGTTTTTCCCGAAACTTGGTGAACGGATTTTTTACTCAGGCTCTCCACATAAACTTCGATTTCGTTTCCAACTTGTGCGGAAAACTTTTCCAAGGTGATCTCACGCTGCAGGTCGATCATCTCCTGAAGCCTGGAAAGCCGTTCGGTTTCAGGAACTTGGTTTTCAAATGAACAAGCCGCAGTGCCTTCACGTTCGCTGTATTTGAAGCAGAATGCATAATCAAAGCGGATTTCACGCATGGCGTCCAAAGTCAGCTCAAAATCTGCATGCGTTTCACCCGGAAAGCCTGCAATCAGGTCTGTGGTCAAAGATATATTAGGGATGGCAGCCCGCAGTTTTTCCACCAGTCCAAAGTAATGCTCTATCGTATATTTACGGTTCATGGCCTTTAAAACCGGATTGCTGCCGCTTTGAAGTGGCAGGTGAATATGTTCGCAAACCTTGTCGCAATCAGCCATGGCCTGAACCAACCCGTCTGAAAGGTCCTTGGGATGTGATGTCACAAAACGCAATCTATATATGGAATCAATCTTATTCAATTCAAGCAAGAGCCGTGGAAAATTATAATCTCCCCAGCGGTAGGAATTGACATTTTGTCCCAGTAAAGTCACATCCTTCATTCCGTTATCGCCGCATTTTGCCACTTCTTCAACGATTTGCTCAAAGTCCACACTGCGTTCTCTGCCACGAACATGCGGCACGATACAATATGAACAGAAGTTGTCACAACCCCGCATGATGGTGACAAATGCGCAGCTTTGATCGCCATGGACCGGCTTCAAGCCTGGATAAATCTGAAAATGATCGAATTCCGTTTCCATGCCACGTTCTTGGCTCAAAAGCTCTGGCAACTGGAGATATTGGTCCACCCCCACCACAAAATCCACCCCGAAATCCTTTTCCAACAGCCTCTTCCCCACTCTTTGTGCCATGCAGCCCAGCACGGCAATTTTCAGTTCCGGGTTTTGCATTTTGCGGTGTTTTTCATTCGCTATGCGTCCCAGAACCCGATCCTCAGCGTGTTGACGCACAGAGCAGGTGTTAAAAAGGATCAGGTCTGCATCGTCGATTGCAAAAGCCTGTTCCCAGCCTGCATTTAGCAGGATTCCGCTTACCAGTTCGCTGTCTGAAACATTCATCTGACAGCCGTATGTCTCAATATAAAACTTCATTTCTTCTTCCGTTTGGGGCGCTGAATCCAAAGATTGTAGCCCCAGGATATACCATGATGACAAACAATAAAATCACGCATCCCGAATCTGTCCATCAGAGAATTATAGAGCAGCGCACTGAGCTTGATGAAAGCCCTGGATCTGCTTTCCGCCGCAAAACGCAGTCGCTTTTCATAATCATCAGAATCGAGGTCATGGCTCAAGGCAAGCAAGTCTTTTTTACCAATCCTGGTTCCATGGATGCGATCCGGACGATATTTTTCCTGCTTCAACGCTATTTTTGCCAAAAAAACTGCGGAAAGACCAACGCAGATGAGCAGGTCAACATCTTCATCCAAAAAGGGAATCTTCTGTAGATTTTCCTGGATGATGGCGTGCACATCCAAGCCTTCTTTTTCAGCCCTGCTCAGGGTTAAAAGCCCCATGGGCAGGCTGATGCCACTCTTTTTGAAAGCATCCCCGCGCAGTGTAATCTCCGTGCTGAAACCACCGATATCTACAATGACAGCGGCGTTTCCTTGCGGGATGAGCTGCTCCGCCGCCAAAGCCGACAGTTCGCTTTCAAACTCTGCTCCAATCACGCGCAACGACGTATTCCAATGTTTTTCAAACCAAGGCAGCAAAACATCAGACACATTGCTATTCCTGCTGATGCCGGTGGCAATGGCACTTTTTTCGGAATCCAAAGCTTTGTCCAGCGTCAGGATCGGCGTCACAGCCTTTTTGAACCCAGCCATCTGTTTTGCGCCCACTTTTACGCTTTCAGAACCCAGATTTCGGTATCCGGTTCCCAGTCCCGTTCTGGTCTGCGCTGTGTGCAGAGGTTCTGAAACACCCTGGGCGCAGAGGCAATAATTCAAATTATTGGAACCGACATCAAAAACGGATCTCAATTTTTTAGAGCCATATTTCAATTCCAGGAAGCGCTTCACGATGAGCGCCGCAACTTTGGCATTCGCATTGGGCACTTTCTTAGTGGGACCATGATAATCAAGGATGGGGTCAAAAACCCGTTTCCATTCACTTTTTGAAAGTCCGAAGCCGGAGAGTTCGGTTTTGTGAGGATAGTTTTTTATCCCCTTGATCAAGATCTCTTCTTCTGGATAGTTCGCGCGAGGACGGTAAATCAGGTGCGTTCCGTTCTGGATGGCTTCCGAAAAACTGCTGTAGCCCGGTTTGGTGAGAAATACATCCGCCTGCGCCACCAATGAGGAAAAATCCATTTCCCGGGGGATTTGGATATGGTTTGAGGCTCTTTCCGCCGTTCCCAGAGAAATCACGGTACCGTCAAAAGCGGCACAAACCCTCTCAAGATCGAACTCCATCTCCCCCGCTCCACCGAAGGAACAAAGCAGCGTCTTCTCGTCCTTGTCTATGCCCAGTTCAGCCTTTATATCTGTTCCGGATCTAGGTTTACGAGCCAAAAGTCCTGTTTTTTCAACTCTTCTGAACGGTGCCATGCTCGCCACAGAACTCAAGGGCAGCCTGAAAGCATTGTCAACCCTTTGATAGAGACCAAAAATGGTGTTCAAAACAGGCTTGAGCCGCGATTCCTGCTCAAAAAGCCTTTCATAGATGAAGAGCCAGTCAAAATTTGAAACTGCGAACACAGGCACACCGGCATAAGTTCCGGCCTCCACAGGCAACCAGGGGATGTCCGAAATGATGAGGTCGATCCCCTCGCGCCGCAAAAACTCAACTTCCCGCTCCAACAGTTCAGACCTCTGCCCCATCAATTCGAGCAAAGCGGCTTTTGTGGCATCCAAATCCGGAGCCAGGTTTTTGCCGTGTTTCACGCCCAGATCGCATGCCACATCATACTTTTGATGATATTTGGAATCCAAGCCCGCAAAGATAAAATCAGGTCTGGCACTGCGAATGTGTACAAAGATCCCAAAACGAATGAATTCCTCCGCCAAAGCCGCCATGCGGGTGGCATGCCCAAAACCGTGGTCGGAAACATAGATGGCAAAATTCAGCATCGGCAGCCTCTATTGGACAATCAGCCTCCGCGGAGCCTGCAAAGGACGAATTTCCACCACCACCCGGTTTGGCAGACACACGATGGGCAAAGCGTCGCCAAAACCTTGTTTCACACAGCGTTTGTCTGGACAATCGGCTTCCTTCATGCCCACTTTTCCATTCTTGATTTCAACCGTGTTGTGCTCATCAATCCTGATCATGCGGTTTTGATCCAGAGGAAACACGCCCACGCTCAAGCCGTCCTTTTGGATGTGAACGTAAAGCCGCTCCTCCTTTTTGCCGAGCGTGGCTGCGCTGACCCCGATGGCAACCAAGATCACGATGATCAGCAGAAAATCTGCCAAACTGAGATGTTCCCGAATTTTACGGTACATCAAAACACCCCATAAATCTCTTGGCCACAGCTTTTGCAGGCTGCTCCATCCAGACCCACAACTCTGCGTCCACGTGAAATCAGTTCACTGCCGCAGTTTGGACACTTTGTGGCGCTGAACTCGTTGGGTCCGATATTGCCGGCATACACAAAGTCCAGGCTTTCCCTCGCCATGCGGCAGGCTTTCAAAACCGTGGCAAGCGGTGTGGCGGGAATATTGGATTTATAAGCCGGATGGTAGGCGGAAAAGTGCAGGGGAATTCGTTTGTCCAGTTCAGCAACGAATTGCACCAAATCCCGGATGTCCTCATCGCTATCGTTCAAACCGGGAATGAGCAGGTTGGTAAGCTCCAGATGAACCCCGGCTTCGTGAGCATTGGTGATGGTCTGCAAAGTCACATCCAGCGAGGCGCCGCAGTGGTCCTGATAAAACTGGTCGCGAAAGGATTTGAGGTCGATATTCATCGCCTTTACAAAGGGCAAAAGCTGTTTGAGCGGTTCTGGATTGATGAAGCCATTGCTGATTAGAACTATATCCACATCCGGCGCAAGCCGGGCAAAGTCATAAATATATTCAAACCAAGTGAGCGGCTCGGTGTAGGTGAACGCGACCTGCGCTGTGAGATTTCTTTCCCGAATCAAATCCAGCAGCTGCTCCGGACTTATATCCAGGGTGGGACTTGGTTCCTGGCTGCTATTGTGGTTCTGGCAAAAGAAACAGCTCAGGTTGCAGGAATTGGGTCCCAGAGAAAGGATGGATGAGCCCGGATGAAAGTGGTAAAGAGGTTTTTTTTCGATGGGATCGACCGCCAAACCGATACTGCGCCCATAGTTTGTGGCAATCAGCCTGCCATCTTGATTTTGACGTCCGCGGCAAAGACCGGTCTCGCTTTCCCGCAAGATGCAAAGGTGGGGACACAAAAGACATTGAACCGCCGTCCCTTCCTGTTTTTGATAGTGCATGCATTCGCGAATGTCAAAATTGTTCATGGCTCCTTCTTGCGAGGTTCCCCGACCCTAGAGGGTCGTGACCCTCAAAAAAAAAGATGCCGTTTCCGGCATCCGAGTATATGGCGGGAGCGACGAGACTCGAACTCGCGGCCTCTTGCGTGACAGGCAAGCGTTCTAACCAAACTGAACTACGCCCCCGGCGCTGTTCATTCAATATTCAAGTTTAGGCACATTTTTGAACATCCCTTTTTCTGTCAAGACAAAAATGTGCTTTGACCAAACATTCTTTTTCTCCAAAGGTGCAAGCTCAGGCTAAGTGATTAAAACGCAATCTTCAAAGCCTGCCTCTCCCTTGAGCCCAAAAGCAGAGTTACCTGCCAGCCTCCCGTGTGTCTCCCCAATTTTTATGGGGTGCCTCATGAACATTTGCGCTCCAAGCCTCTTTCACGAACCAAGGGAGGAGTGGCGAAAACAGCTGGTGAGATGGTCGTTCACCATGCCCGCCGCCTGCATGAAAGCATAGCAGATCACGCTTCCTGCAAATTTGAAGCCGTGGGAACGCAGATCCTTGCTCATGGCGTCGGATTCAGGGCTTTGCACAGGAATCTGTTCCGCTCTGCTCCAGTGGTTCACAATGGTTTTACCATCCGTAAACTGCCAGATATAATCCGAAAAAGAGCCGTACTCTGCCTGCACTTTCAAAAAAGCCGCGGCATTGGTCACCGCAGCATTCATTTTCAAACGATTGCGAATCAGCCCCGGATCCTGCATCAACGCTTCAATCTTGTCGGCTCCATATTTCGCGATGACGGCGGGCTCGAAGCCGTCCATGGCATTGCGGAAATTATCGCGCTTGCGAAGCACACACTGCCAACTTAGCCCAGCCTGAAAGCCGTCCAAAACCAAAAACTCAAAGAGCTTGAGATCGTCGAACAGGGGAACGCCCCATTCGCGGTCGTGATAGCGGATCATCAGCTCATCGTTGCCGGGCCAGGGGCAGCGCATCGGTTCGCTCATTTTGCTCTGGGTTTTTTGGGTTTGGGAGCCGGCAGTTCACGCGCCGTGATCTGCGCCAATTCCTGCAGCCAAGCGCTTTCTTCCCACATTTCTTCAGGGATCAGAAACCAAGGCTTGGAACCGGGATAGGGATGGTCTTCTTCGGGCTTGCCGATGTGTTTGCGCCCTGCCTGAGTCGGTTTGAAGAAAAGCCGGTCGTCCGCAACAAGCGCGATCAGCTTCCCATCCAGCCAGAAGCCATATTCGCCAAACATTTTGCGCAAAACGAGATCGCCTGCAGCGTCAAGCTTTGCCGCAACGTGGTCTGCAATCTCCTTCCGGCTGGACAGGGTTCGCTCCTAAAAAGGCTTTATATCTTTCTTATGCGGCCAGTCTTTTTGCCGCACTCAGGGTGGTGAGTCTCAGTCCGGCAGCTTTGATTTTGGTGATGAAATCCTGCAGGGCGTTCAGCTTTTCACGAGTGTGGCAGTGGGTGATGATGATCACGGGTTGCTTGCGGCCTTTGAATCTGCCCAAATATTCAATCTTGGCGTTGATGGAGGCCTCTGAATTTGGTTTGTGTTTGTCATCCACGTCCAGGAACATGTCCCGTTTGAGGGCAGGATGACCTAAATCCGTAGCTACATCAGGCGTCACGGCATTTGTGGTCATGCTATCCACAAAAAACATCCCCTGGTTTTTGATTTCCTTGAGCACTTTTTCCATCAAGTCACGATCTTTGGTGGCGGTGCTGCCCATGTGGTTGTTGGCGCCAATGGCCATGGGAAGCTGGCTTTTAAAGTCTCGCAGCAAAGCGGCAATTTCTTCACTAGTGGAATCCATTTTAACGTATCTCTTGCCCACGTTGTTTGTGGGTCCGGCATACATGGGAAGGTGGATGATCACTTCGTGGCCATATTGTGCGCCCACTTCGCCCGACCTTTTGGTGGCGCCGAGGTCTGGAAGCACGGCAAAAACCACTTCCGAGGGCAGCTTGCCAAAGTCTTCCAGCAAGGTGGTGCTGTTGCCAAAGTCGTCCACGATAACCACGATGTCCGGCATGGCAGAGCCGCTCCAGCTGTATTCAAACTTTTTCAAGGGCTCTTTGTTTGCGGTATCCTTGGCCTGGTCTTTTTCCTTGTCTTTTTCGTCTTTCTTTTTGGAGTCGTCAGTCTTGTTTTGATCTGAGTCCTCAATGATATCAGTATCTTGATTCTGAACCTGATCGCCTTTTTCGATCAAGGTTCCAGGTTCCTGCTGGTCAGCACCTTTGCCGATCTTATCGCAGGAGGTCAGCAAGGTCAGCAGCAAAACGCTGACGATTACAAGCATTATTCCGATGTGTTTTCTATCCATTCGATCTTATCTCCGATCTTTATTTCATTTTTCTTCACTTGGCCGGCGTTAAGCTCCAGCACATATCTGTATGGTTCAGGGCATTGAATCAAATCCTCACTGAACGGAACAGTATTTTCAACAAAATATTCCACCTGCTTCTTTGTGTCAATGAAAATAATGTCCAAAGGAATATAGGTGTTTTTCATCCAAAAAGCAGTGTCAGAAATACCCTCGGGGTCAAAAAACATCCCCTGGTTTTCCGCCATCTTTTCGCGATACATCAATCCTTGCATGGAAGCCTCACGCGAGGAGGCGATTTCAATTTCGTAGCTGGCTTTGGGCTCGTCTGACATGGACTTGACCATGAGCACGGCATCGAGGCGGAATTGGGTGCCTTCAATGATGCTTTCTTCTTTCTCAATCTGATCTTTGTGACATGCGATCAAGGCAAGGGAAAGTGCCATTAAAAGCACATATAGAAGCCGGTTTCTCATGATTTTCCTCTTCATTTCATAAGCACCATTTTGCGATTTTGAATTTCTCCGCCACTTTCCAATGTATAGAAATAGATGCCGCTGGAAAGGGGTCTGCCTTGTTCGTCACAGCCATCCCAAAAGAGCATGTTTTGACCACGTGTAAAGACGCCATCTGCCAGAGTTTTCAGCTTCTGACCCTTGAGGTTGTAGATCACAAGGCGTGCATTTTGCTCGGCAGGCAGGGAAAAACTGATGCGGGTGTTGGGATTGAAGGGATTGGGATGGTTCTGATACAGCGCAAAAACCGAGACGGGCTCCACCTCTTCCTGCACCGCAGTGTCGTCGGAAATGGGTAAAATTCCGAAACGTCCATTCACGTTGTAATGCAACTCAAGTTCCTGCTCCGGAGTTTGAAACTCAATCTGAAACTTGAGGTCCTTGGCTTCATCCCTGCCAGCCCAGGCAAATTTTTGCAGCACAGGGTTGTAAGCCGAAAAATCCATTCCCAAGCCGAGGGCAGAAATGTCCAGATGGGAGAAGGAGCCTGTGGGAAGCAACTGAAAATCTATACAATAGATGGATTCAGCGGGAATCCCTTTGATCAGGACAGCTTGATACTCTTTTTGAGGCTGATCTTCCACAACAAGGATCACCTCTGGCAGGGACAGCTCTTCCCCACCTTGAGCCGGGAAGCGATAGTTCGGATCATGCAGGTAATGTTGGATCAAATAGGCGTCCTTGGAATCGAGATTCTCGCTCAAATCCACATCCGCTGCGGCGAAACGTTGCAGGCTCCAGGGAAGGGGATCAATCTCCGGGATGGGGTCGAAGCCAACGCAGTGTTCAAGCAGGATTTCCGCATCCCGGGCACGGATGATCCGGTCTCCATCAAGATCGCCGTGTGCAATCTGATCAAAGGGCAAGCCGGAAATCAGAATATCGTTAAGATAGATGCCATCTGCATTCACATACCAATCGGATTCCAGGATGAAGCGGATATAAACGCTCTGACCGGCAAATTGTTCCAGCGAAAAACTGAAAGGCTGCCAATTCAACTGCGTTCCAGTGAAACTGCCCAGTGTGGTCCAGTTTGAAGTGCTGGTGGAGGCTTGAACATGAACGAAGTCGTAGCCATCTTCCAAATCCCAGGCGGCGTTGAAAGAAATAGTCGGCTCTGCTATGTTTTGCAGGGAGATAATGCTTGAGGTTCTAAGTGTTCTATTAACATTATTGCTATAATTACCACTGGGCGAGTCTGTTATGGCAGGCAATCCCTGATATGTGACCGCTCCCCAAGGACCTGAAGCCGTCCAGTTGGAGATGTTCTCACATGGGTCGTGAAACACTTCCACGGGTTCGATGTAAACAAAGACCAGGCGGTTATCACTTTGATTGAGAACGAAATCCTTGGTGAACTTGGTTTGGGTTCCAGTTTTCGCTTCAAGCTGATACAAGCCTTCAAAGATGTCGTGAATTTCAAAACACCCTTGGGCGTCCACCGCTGCATTTGTGGGCGGTTGGGTGTTCAGGCTCACATTCAAACCCTGGATGGGAAAGCCTTCAATATCGCGCACCTGACCATAAAGGTTGGTGATCTGGGCTTGGGAAAGCACAAAATCGTATTGTGCTGAGCCGGAAGCGGGAATTGTGACCGTCACCGTTTGGGGCAGATACCCTTCTGCAGATGCCGTAACTTCATAAGTCCCAGGCAAAAGCAGCCTGTGATAGTCACCCGCATTGGGGTCCGTGTGCACCAGTTTACTGTTGCCGGCAATGATAATTTCAGCAGCCAGCGGCGCTCCCTCGGCAGATTTCACGGTTCCATGCAGTCCCCGATGCACAAATTCCATATATGAGAGCATGGATTCACGATTTTGGTTCCAGAAGTTGGGAAGCTGTGAAGCCTGCGGCCATTTGGTGTTCCCGATTTCCATGGTGATGTCCATGCCATCGGTGTAGGCATAAGTCCAGTCCTGCAGGGAACCTGTGATCACATACCAGGCCGCCCCGTTGGTGATGCCCTGGGAAAATTCGCTGCTGTTATACATGGCGGAGTTGTTGCTGGAATAGGTTAGTGCAGCCTGGATCAAAAGATCATTGTCCGGAGTCAAGCTATGGCTGTAATCCCAGGGATAATTTGCCACCAGCGCTCCCCCGTGGAAGTTTGCCGAAAGAACGAAATTCCGCTCTGTCAAAAAGTTCATCATGGCAATGTTTTCCGGCGCCCAGGGATTGCCGTCCGGATTCGGGTTTATCCCAAAAGGCATGGGATAGTTGCGGTTCAGGTCCACTCCCTGCGCATTGTAACGTTGGCCTGCCACAAACCCATCGGGGTTGAACATCGGGCAAATCCAGATTTCGGTGTTGTCCACCAGGTTCGTGATGCGCGGGTCTGTTCCATAGTCTTCGGTGAGCAGCTTGATCAGGCGGATGCACATGTCATAGCCAACCGGCTCGTCGCCGTGGATGGAGGAGATGAAAAGAAATTCCGGTTCCTCTTCATTAAGCTGGGGATTGTCTGTGATTTTCAAAACATAAAGCGGCCTGCCCTGTACGGTTGAGCCGATTTGCTGAAGCTGGCAGAGGTTTGGATATGAAGCGGCGGTATCCTGCATGAATTGTTCATATTGCGTGATGGTGTAATATTGATCCCGCGAAGGATAGAAGGATCTATCACGATGCAATTCCAGCGCGTTTTGCCAGGCAAGGTCGGGAAGCTTTTCAGCCTTGAATCCGTGTTCCAAAAGTTTGGCAAACTCCGCCTCATCATGAAGATAGACCACGATCGTGCCGGTGGAGCGGCTAACGTTGTCCACGCTGAATTTCAGTTGGTTCAAGGTTTTCAAGTCTTGATCCACTCTCCAGCTTTCGATGCGGGCAGGAAAAGCGCTCAACAGTGAAATTACCAGACACAGCATTGCCAAGACAAAGGATTTTTTCATTCGCTTCCTCAAAAGATTTTGTAAAATTGACTGTTTAAATGCAAGCAAAACTCCAGCCAAGCCATCAGAAAAAAGATGCCAGGCTGACAGCGACACACGGACAACGTTGCTTAATGCTGCTTCATTCCTGATCTGACATGGTTCACAAGCGTCCGTTGCACTGCGCCTGGCAATTGCCAAAGATTCGATGGGGCTCAATTTGTCAACTGTTTTGATGGATTTTCCTTGTCAAAAACTGCCAGCCCAAAAAATGACTCCACAAATGAAAAATCACGAAATTAAAGAAAATCAAGATAAAACCCCGGATGAGCAATCAGCTCCAGAAACCAGCCCCAAAGCTGGGAAGCGCGTCTTTTGGCGTCCATTTTTGGTGGCTGCGGGCGCTGTGTTGCTTCTGATCTTGATCGCTCCGCTCATCCCTGCAAACGAGAATAGTATTTTTTCCATCAAGAAGTTTGATTTGCTGGCAAAGCTGAAAGGCACTGGAGAAACCACCGAACTCGATTCCGTGGTGGTTGCCGCACGTGAGCTGCAAATTGACGACGAACTCCAAGCCTTGGAACCCTTTCTGCACAAGATTCACGACTTTCAAAAAGGCAGCGGCGAAACCCTGCGCATTGCCTTTTATGGTGATTCCATCATCGAAGGCGATTTGCTGACCGAAACCCTGCGAGCCCGCCTGCAGGAAGAATATGGCGGCCACGGCGTCGGCTTGGTTCCCATCACCTCCATCGTGAGCGGGTTCCGCCAAACCATTCGCCATTCCTTTTCCAAAAATTGGGAAACGGTGTCTTTCATGAAACGCGGCGAGAACAGATTTCCGCTGGGCATGATCGGCTACACTTTCATCCCCCGCACTTGGTATTATGAAGAATCCGTGATCGAAACCAAGGAACAGCCTGCGGTTTTCGACTCTCTGGGGAATCTGGTTTCAGCAGCTGTGCAGGGAAGTTCGCGCAAGGAAGGCAAACGTTACGGCGCCAGCGGACCCTCCTGGGTGGAGTATTCCGGATCCAAAGCCAAGGGCGGAGCCAATGATTTTCGTCGGATTCGACTTTTCTATTCCCATGCTTCGGCGAATTCAAAGGTGACCGTGAACCTTGATGGCGGAGAGGACATGGTTCGTTCCCTCACCCCCGGTGAAGGCGTACAGATGCTCGATCTCAGTCCCTCCAGCCCGGTTTCAAAGGTTCGTCTCACTTTCAGCCCCACCGACCCCATCCACGTTTACGGAGTTTCCTTTGACGACCGCAGCGGCTTGTATGTGGACAATCTCTCCGTGCGCGGATATTCCGGGATGTATTTTGATGCCATCCCCGCCTCCATACTTAGCTCTTTCCAAAGATATCTGGACTACGACCTCGTGGTGCTTCAATATGGCGGAAACGTTTCCAGTCCGCAAACCCGGGACTACAGCCGCTACAAAAACGGGATGATCCAAACCGTGCGCCACATCCAAAGCGCCATGCCGGGAGTGCCGATTTTGCTGATCGGGGTTCAAGACCGCAGCACAAACCAGGGCGGCGTCTATCAAACCGCTCCGGACATTCCCATCCTGGTGAAGGCTCAAAGTGAGATGGCTCATGAAACCGGAGCAGCTTTTTGGAACCTTTTCAAAGCCATGGGCGGGCTGAACTCCATGCCCACCTATGTGAACGCCAGACCACAGCTTGCCGCACGGGACTACACCCATTTCACCCGATCCGGAGCCGACAAGCTTGCCGAAATGCTCCACAAGGTTATCACCACGGGAAGAAGTGACTAAAAGCCTCATTAAAACCCTGCTATTCTGCCTCATTCTGTCTTTGGCGGCTGTGGCTTTTGCCCAGGAAACCGCAGACGACGACGATTCCAGCCTTGAAAACCTGCCTGTGGGGGTGGATCTTTTGGAAGAATTCATCCGGGGACACGTTGCCCTCAAAACCGTGGACACAAACTTTTCCCAATGGCCCTTCCTGCGGCGCGAACTGAACGAAATCCCCGGTGCAGACAGCCTTTTGGCACCCTTCCTTTTCAAAATGATGGAACTGCGCGGCGGTCTGCGCGAACAGGTTACCATCTACCAATTCGGCGGTTCCCACATCAAGCCCGGCTGGTTTGCCGGCGCCACCGAAAACCTTTTCGACAACTTCTTTGAAGAACAATCCGAAAACCCCGGCGCCCCCGGTTTTCGCTTTCTCTATAAAGGAATAAACGGCGCCTCTTTCACGAACCAATTCAACAACGATGAGGTTTTTGCCAGCTATCGCGACCTCAAGCCCGATCTCATCGTAATCTCCATGGGCACAAACGACGCCCAGGGAACCTATAGCGCTCAGCGCTTCCACACCGCGCTGACCAAATATATGGAAAAAATGTATAAATACAGCGGCGACACGCCCATCCTTTTCACCCTGCCTCCGGATTCATATAAAAACGGTGTGCCGAACCCGGATGTGGTGAAGGTTGCCAACGAAATCAAAGCTTACGCTGCCGAACATGGCCACGCCTGGTGGGACCTGCAACAGGTGATGGGTGGTCCCGGCTCTTTTTCCACTTGGCAAAACCAAGGCATCGGCGGCAAAGACATGGTACATTTCAACGCCCAGGGCTATCGCCTGCAGGGACAGCTTCTCTATGAAGCCCTGCTTCGGGCATATAAAAGTTATGCGGAGCGCGGAGAATGATCCTGCAAAACCTTCTTTCCAGTTTAAAATACAACCCCGCCAACCCTCTGATTTTCAACAGCGGCTTCTTCCTGGCTTTCTTTATTGTCATAATGTTTTTCTATCCCTTTGTGGTGAAAAAGGTGAAGCTGCGCACCTGGTATCTGATGCTGGCTTCGCTGTATTTTTACTACAAAACCAGCGGCGTTTTCCTCCTGCTTTTGGTGATCACGGCAGGGATCAACTATCTCATCGGCATTTGGATTTACAGAGCCCAAAAACCCTCCAACCGCAAAGCTCTCATGTGGCTCAGCGTGTTTTGGAACCTTGGTTCGCTGGGCTATTTCAAATATACGAACTTCCTCATCGACACCGTGAATCACCTCATCGGCGGAAACCTGCCCATGCTGGATATTTTCCTGCCGGTGGGAATTTCGTTTTTCACCTTCCAAACGATGAGCTACACGCTGGACATCTATTTCAAAAAGCTCGAACCCATCAACGATTTTGCGGATTTTCTCTTCTTCGTTTCCTTTTTCCCCCAGTTGGTGGCGGGTCCCATTCTCCGCGCTTCCTGGTTCATACCTCAAATCAACAAAGAACTGAGCCTGGATCGCAACAGGATGGCAAAAGCGCTCACCATCATCTTTGCCGGGCTCATCAAAAAAGGCGTGATTGCGGATTATATCAGCATAAACTTTGTGGATAGAATCTTCGACAACCCTGCGCTCTACTCCGGAGTGGAAAATCTTTTGGCGCTCTATGGCTATTCCCTGCAGGTATATTGCGACTTCAGCGGCTATTCCGACATCGCCATCGGCCTTGCCACCATGATGGGATTCAACCTCCAGCCAAACTTCAATTCACCCTATAAAGCCACCTCGCTGGGCGATTTCTGGCGTCGCTGGCACATTTCGCTGAGCACCTGGCTGCGCGACTACCTCTATTTCCCCCTGGGCGGAAGCCGCAAAGGAAAGTTCCGCACCTATGTGAACCTCATGATCACCATGCTTTTGGGTGGACTTTGGCACGGCGCTTCCTGGAATTTTGTCATCTGGGGCGGCTTGAACGGATTGGGCCTGAGTGTGGAGCGCTTTTTCCGCAATCTTTTGGGCATCAAAACACCACCCAAAGGCGCTGTTGTGCCCAAGCCTGCTTTCTGGAAACAGGCTCTAAGCATCATCTTCACCTTTAATTTCATCACTTTCACCCGCATCTTTTTCCGCAGCCGCAGCTTTGAGGGAGCCATCACCATGATCCGCACCATCTTCACCGATTTCCGTGGACACCTTGCCCTGCAGTGGCTCCAACAATATCAGGTGGTGGCGGCGCTCATCGTGATTGGTTATCTGCTGCACTGGCTGCCGCAAAGAGCGCGTTCCGGTTTTGAAGGCTTCCTGCGCCGCAGCCCCGTTCCCGTCCAGGCTGCCATGCTGGCAATCCTCATCTGGGTGCTTTTCCAGTTCCGTTCTGCGGATCTCCAGCCCTTCATCTATTTCCAGTTCTAAACAGTTTCACTTTTTCTCAGTACTTTCAGGAGGCTCATATAAGTTCTCACCCCATATTTCAAATGCTTGGGGTGTGACAAAAACCCGAATTTGAAATAATTCTGATACGATTTGAAAAAATAAGTGAGAACGCATAATGTTGCAGCTCATACGCTTGTTTTAGCCTTTCCGTCACTTTTATCTTGACAAAAATCAAGACTTTCGGATGATTAGCTGAAATGTATTTCAGGTAAAAGGAGTAAGTGTAATGCGTGGCAAATACTTGATTCTCGGATTATTTTTGATTTTAAGCTTGGCGGGCTGCAGTCTGTTTACCAAGCCGGACGACCAGGATGATCCGCCCGAAACCTACACCGGCGGAGAAATTTCCAGCCTCACCATGGAGATCGCGGGTCCCACCAAGGTCAAACTCACCTGGACAGATACTTTTGAAGACGAAGACGGCTTCTATATCGACAGAAGAGAATGGGACGGAGCCTGGGTAGAAAAGATGATCACGGTTGGCGTCGAGGTGAATACTGCCATTGATAACGAAGCTGAGCTTGGAAAAGTTTACTATTACCGTGTACGCGCCTTCAAAGGCAGTGCCATTTCCCAGGAAGAAGCCCATCAATTAAATTTCTACCTCCCTGCGCCCCAAAATATCGATTACGACTTCAGTTGGAGCAATCCACGCCGCATCTGTCTGTTTTGGGACAATGTGGCAACCTGGGCAGACAGCATCGTGATTGCCAAAAAACACAGCGGTGAGGACTGGGTGCCCCGTTATGCCGTTTTACCCGGTTCCGCCATACAGTATAACGATATGGATTTCTACACGAACAAAACCACGACATGGAGCTTCACTGCCCACTACGGCGAGCAAAGATCAATCAGCCCCACACTGACCATCCAGGCACCCTGATTTTTACTATTCCAAGTTAGAAATAAAAGAAAGCAACCCTTTTTCAAAAAAGGAGGCAAGCGATGAGCACGACGCAAAAATGTATGAATTGCGCTCGAGACGTGGACCTGGTGTTTCGCAGATGTCCCCATTGCAATCACAAAATGGGCGACAAAACGATCAACGACTTCACCGATGAAGAGCTTCTGCAGCAAACAGAAATGTGGCTTTCCCAAATGGGGAAAGTGCACAAATCATATGTTGACCACAAAAGCACCAGCAAAAAGAATGTTGATTTTAATGAATTGGCCACGGAGACGCTAAAAAGGCACATCAAAGCCCACTTGAGCCTGCTGTCCTTTCGGGGTGCCAGCAATCCCGAATTGAAAGCCGCTTACTTCAAATACCGGAACCAATATCGCAGATTTTACAATCGCAGAACGACTTTCAAGCTTCTGACTTTCGTCTTTTTCGGCTTGATAGTCTTTATCTTGTTCTATTGCAGCATCAGAAAAGAACACAATCTCAAAGTGGAAGAATCTCGCTCTCAGGACATCAAGCAGGAATCTACCAACTGATGGATGCAGAAAAGCCTGATGCAGCCTTGGCGAAAGCGGAAGAACTCTCCTGGAATCAGCATCCCGTTTTCTTCCCCGACAAAGTAATCAAATATCACTTTCAACGCGCGAGCTTGATAAAGTCGATCAAGCAGAAGGAGAATAAACCGTAGAGTGTGCTGTTTATCGAAACTTCCAGTCTCTCATTTTCTCTAAAGGTGGTTGAAACAGAATACTGAATATTATAAAAAACCCGTGTGGCAGATTTGCTAAATTCATCACAATTTGAGACCAAAACGAAGATAAAGTGTCCAATGAATCACATAAAAGGAGCGTGACATGAAAAGAAAAAGTGTATTTTGGCTTACCTTGATTCTTATCCCGGCCCTTCCCTTGTTTGCCCAGTTTGCCGGAGGTTCCGGGACCGCGCAGGACCCCTGGCAGGTGGCAACGGCTGGCCATCTTAACAACGTTCGGGGCTACCTGGATGGCCATTTCATTCAAACTGCCGACATCGATCTGGGCGTGGCGCCCTGGAATGATGGAGCTGGCTGGGCTGCGCTGGGGCAATATTCCCACCTCCCTTTTGGGGGTAATTACGATGGAAACGGACACACGGTTTCCGGACTTTATGTAAACAGCATGGCAACTATTTCCGAATACAAAGGGCTGTTCGGCTCCTCGGTGGGAACCATTCAAAACCTGCATCTCACAGACGTGGACCTGAAAGCCAACAGAGACTATCTCGGGGCTTTGCTCAGCATAAATAACGGCACTGTAATAAACTGCTCCAGCAGTGGAATTGTTAAAAATTACAGTCAGAAACGATTCCTTGGCGGCTTGGTGGGGCTGAATCAAGGCGACATCATCAATTGTCACAGCTCTGGAAACGTTTCGCCGGACTCATACCTCACTCAAAACATTGGCGGTTTGGTGGGCCATAATGATGGGGATGGCAACATCACTGGCTGCTACAGCACTGCAAATGTTACTAACGGTAATCAAAATATCGGCGGCTTGGTGGGTGAGAACAATGGAGATATTACAGACTGCCACAGCTCCGGCATTATTACTGGAAACAGTAGTCTGGGCGGTCTGGTGGGTATAAGCACCAGTGGCAACATCACAAACAGCAACAGCACAGCGGAAGTATCAGGAACCAATTATATTGGCGGCTTGGTGGGATCCCTTATTTCCTCGGATGGTGAATCCATCATCGCCAACTGCTACAGCGCTGGGCAAGTTACCGGAACGGCTCAAAGCACCGGAGGTTTGGTGGGCAGGAGCGATGGCGGTGAAATCAATAGCTGCTACAGCTCTGGAAGCGTCACGGGTGGAACTTATTACACCGGCGGCTTGATGGGTTCAAGCTCTTATTCGTTTACTAACACTGTAACATACATTAACAATTGCTATAGTTCTGCAACTGTCTCCGGTAACAGTACGATAGGCGGTTTAGTGGGCTATAATCAGCAAAGTATTATCACCAACTCCTACAGCAACGGTCATGTTTCAGGTAATTCCGCTGTTGGTGGCATGGTAGGATCGAGCATGATTGGAATCCACAACAACTGCTATTGGGACATTGAAGCGTCTGGACAAACCACAAGTAGGGGCGGCGAAGGAAGAACCACAGCCCAAATGGTTTGCCCCCATGATGAAAATACATATGTGGGCTGGGATTGGGAGATTTGGGCAGCGGATATGAATCACACAATCAACAACGGCTATCCTTATTTAAGCTTTTTTAACGATGGGACTCCTGATCGCCCTGCCGCCGTGGAAGGCCTGACCATTTCCATCTTGGAAAACGATGTTTTGCTGACCTGGCAACCCGTCACTGAAACCGTAAACGGTTCACCCATTGTGCCGGATGGCTACATCGTTCTCGTTGGCGAGGATCCCTGTGGCGATGTCATCTCTTTTTCAGAGCTTGGCTTTGTTTCAGACACCAGTTTTCAGCACATCCAAGCCGCTCAAAATCACCGGCACCTATTCTACCGGATTGTGGCTGTGCATGATCCATCTGGCAAATGAAGCGCCTGATTGATGAATCGGTAAAACTTGCAAACCGACTAAATGAACTGGGTTGAGGTGAAATACCTTTAAAACTTAGAATCCATAAATCGATATTCAATTGAATAAACCGCTTTCTTTCGAGAAGGCGGTTTTTGATTTCCAAATTTGACAGGTTAACCGTTTTGCGAATCGAACGGAATTTACTGTACTCTTCCTGCTTGATTCCAACCAATATACCACTGCAACACATCCCATAGGGCACCCAAGAAAGATTAAGGAGGTCTTTAGGAAGCAGAGCAGCAGCACGTGGGCTGGAGCCAAGGGAGAGGCTGTGTTCAGTTGAAAATGTGAATCTGGCCATCTTTTGGAAGCTGGGATGGAGAAGAGCTGAAACATTAAATGATGGGATTCATAAAAATCCTAAGACCAACTTCCCAGTCCAGTTTTATACAGCACAAAAAAAACGACCCGAAGGCCGTTTTTGAGGATCTATATATTGGGAGAGGATTAATTTCTGCCGTGTCCGGTAACTTTTCTCAGCACATCCATGGGAGTGGTGTCTTTGTCGGAGTCCTTGCTTTTTGTATCGTTCTGTGATGAACTCCTTTGCACTGAGCCGCTGTGGCTGCCGCCGGAAGAAGGCTTGGTATTGCTGTCTGAAGGTGTGTGGGAGCTTCCTCCACCACTGGGAGGGTTATATCCGCTTCCGCCACTTCCACCGCTGCCTCCACCATGTCCACCACCTGGAGGATTGGGAGGATTATAGCCTCCGCCGCCACTTCCGCCGCTACCGCTACCGCCACTCCCACCACTTGGGGGAAGAGGAGGATTGTAGCCGCCTCCACTGCTTCCGCCACCATGCCCACCTCCGCCTGGAGGCTGGGGAGGGTTGTATCCACCACCACTGGATCCACTGCCGCCACCTGGAGGAAGAGGAGGATAGTAGCCGCCTCCACTGCCACCGTGGCTTCCACCGTGTTCACCGCCACCACTGGGGGGATTAACTCCCGATCCGCCGTGGCTTCCCTGTCCATTGCTGCCAAAAGGCGGACGCGGAGGAATGTATCCGGGCGGACGGGGTTTGTAGCCGCCGGGAGGGGGCGGATACCAATAGTGGGACGGCCAATAGTAGTAGTCTATGGGACGCGCTCGATAGTAGTTGTAAGAATAGTAGATAACAGTGTTGTAATAGGTGTTGCTCCTGTCCCGGGTGAGCCGGAAGTTAAAAACAGTGGGATGACGCAGGGCATCACGCTGATTGTCGTACAGGAAGGGCACAAAGAGAGATTTTCGAATGGGGACATAGCCTTCCATGGTGATGATCACGTTGATGGTTCTGCCGGGGATTCCCTCATGCAACTCCATGAATTCATCCATCAAAACAGGATAGACCGGGCTTGGCGTGGAGCAGAGATAAAGGTCGATGTCTTCCAGATTCACGTCCGCACCTTTGGGCGAGGTCCGGATCTGAAAGGCTCCATAATACTCATAAGCGCCAAGCAGGCTGAAAGCCATCAGCAGAGTCAAAGCCAAAAATAGTTTCGTTTTCATTTTAATCCTCCCATCGGAGTCGTTGTTCTTACAATATAATACTCTGTTTTGTGTCAACCCTGCATTTAATTTTGTCTCAAACGTTCAAGCCGTTCTCAGGCATAGTTTCAGATATGAACAAACCTTGCAAGCCTCTGCCCCACTTTTAATTTGAAGATGGTGTCTCCTTGGGTTCAATCAAAGCGGTTTTCGCGCGCTGATGACCACAAAGCCGCCTTCACCATGACCTTTGATGGCTTCCTGCAGGCTTTGAACCTGGTCCAGATCGCTAAAAATGGTCTGCCAAAATTCCTCAACTGCAAAGCCAGCTTCATCCAGCTTTTGATCGAGCTCGGAAGCGCCAACGAATACGGCTTCACGGTAGAAGGGGTTTTCGTGTTTGTGGATTTGATATTGACGGCCCAAAAAACTGTCCTTATCCACAAAAGCAATCACCAGCAAACCGCCTGGACGCAGAACCCGTCTGGCTTCCAGAAGACTTTTGGGAATGCTGTCCACAAAGCAGATGCTGGTGACCATGAGGGCATGGTCCACGCTTTCATCGGCATAGGGCAAGGCTTCCGCAACTGCGTCTTGAACTTCAAGCCCGCGCTGGTGAGCCTTTTCCCTCATCGCGGCGGAAGGATCGACTCCCTCCCTGATTCCCAGGGGACTGGCAAACAGGCCGCTGCCAATGCCGATTTCGATCCCTCTGCCGGATGTGGGAAGCACCTTGCGGATTGCTTCCAGTTCACTTTCGTAAACCCAACTGTTCACGGTGAACCAGTGTTCATATTCTTCCAAATGCTGGTTAAATGGTTCAACCTTCGGCACTCTGGGCGCTTCCTTCAACCTTATCGATGATTTTCTGGACTGCTTCCGTCAAGGCTTCCGCCGAGGGCTGTTTGTTGTTGAAATAGATGTAGGGCTTGCCTTGATCCGCAGAAAGAGCGATGGCGGGGTCGATTTCCAATTCAGCCAAAATGTCGGTTTGATATTGGAAAACCAGTTCGCCGATTCCTTCGCCGGTGTAGATGGCGGTTTGTTCGCCACATTTGGGACAACGGAAAAACTTCATGTTCACAATCACGCCCAGAATGGGGACATCCATCTTCTCGGCGAAATTCATGGATTTTTTCACGTCCAACACGGCAAGGTCCTGCGGAGTGGTCACAATCACGGTTCCATCCACATTTCCAAGGGTTTGGATGATGCTCAGGGGCTCGTCACCAGTTCCGGGAGGGCAATCCACAACCAGATAATCCAGCTCTTCCCAGTCGAAATCGGTGAAAAACTGTTTGATGAGCGCCATTTTGAGCGGTCCGCGCCAGATGAGGGCGTCGTGCTCGTTTCCCAAAATGGAGGCGACAGTCAGCACCCAGAGGTTCGACAAAACCTGGATGGGAGTGGGTCTTCCCGTTTCGGGATGCACAGGAATGGGCACGCCTTCAATGTTTGTGAGCTTGGCAATGGAAGGACCGTGGATGTCAACGTCCAAAAGTCCCACCTTTTTGCCCTGCAAGGCAAGTCCGTAGGCGAGATTGGTGGCCACAAAGCTTTTGCCCACGCCACCTTTCCCGCTCATCACGATGATTCTGTGTTTGATTCTAGCCAAATTGGCTTGGAGTTGGAGTTCTTTTTCGTCCATTTATTCAGTTTCTTCCTTTGAGATTTGTTCGTTTAGCCATTGCAATTGGCGTTCCAGATCTTCCTTTTGGGCAATCAGATCTTCGCGGGTGTAGGGATACATTTCCTCCCCATATTGGTAGCCGGGAGTTCCCAGCCATCTGCGGCCTCTGCCAGAAGCGCGAAAACCAAATCCGCGTCCACGGCCAAAGCCCCTTGTGCACCTGGGTCCAAAGCCACGTTCACCGGCTCCAAACCTTCCGCAAGCGCCCATACCCTTTCCCGGACGTCCGTCTCCAAAGGGTCCTTTTCCATCATAATTAGGCATTTTTATCTCCTTTTATCTATGGATCTGCGATCCATGATCGATTCGATCAGCCGGATGAAAAACTCGGCACCGCTGCTGATCAGATTGCGGCTGCCGCTGTCGTTAAAATCCTTTGTCAAGTCACGCCTTTGGCGTCCTTTTCCACAGGGACCCAAACCCCGTCCAATTCTGCCGTCTCCCAGAGGGCCGGTTCCATCGCGTCCGGGCATCTTTACGCTCCTTGCGCGAGCTGTCCTCTTTGATATGCTTCATAGGCTTCGCGGACTGTCATTTCGCCCGCACCCACAAAGATCTTAAGTTCCATTTGCTTCAGGGCTTCGGCTGCGTTTCCGCCCGGGCCGTTTCCCGTGATGAGGACCTGTGCTCCGCGCTCAAATAGTTTTTGTGCGGTTTTCGGCCCGACACCGTGCGCCTGATCTGCAACTTCTCTATTGTCAAGATGGCTAAGTTCCTGCGTATCTTCGTTGTAGAAGAGGATGTAGTCTGTTCTTCCGAAACGAGGGTCCATTTTGGAATCCCAGTCCGTTCCTTTGCTCGTAAAAGCGATAATCATGATAGCTCCTTTTTGATTTGTTCCCAGATCTTTGCAAAGATTGGTTTCCACTTTTGAGGGTCATATTCCACCAGGCTCTGTCCCTGGGTGATGGCTCGGGAAAAATCTTCGTCATAGGGGATTTCCGCGATGACGCCGATTCCTTCCCGGCCTAAAAATTCACGAATTTGAGAGCTGACTCCAGAGTTGAGGTCGGCTTTGTTTATCACGCAGACGCCATGGATGCCAAAGCGTTTGGTGAGTTCCCACACGCGTTTGAGGTCGCTGAGTCCAGATAGGCTGGGCTCGGTTACAAAGACAACCAAGTTTGCGCCGGAAAGCGAGGAAATCACCGGACAGCCGATTCCGGGGGAACCGTCCACCAGCACATATTCCAAGCCATCTTCCCCGGCGATGCGTTTGGCGTCTTTTTTCACCTTCGCCACCAGTTTGCCGGAATTGTCTGCACCGATGCCGAGACGGGCATGAACCAGGCTTGCACCCAGTTTTGTGTTCGAGATAAAGCTCTGCCCCACGTTCTGTTGGGGAAGACTGATGGCTCCCACCGGGCAAACTTCAAAGCAGTATCCACAGCCTTCGCAGGCCAAAAAGTCAACTTCAAAAACCCCGTGCTTGATTTGGATGGCGTTGAAGCGGCAGACTTCTTTGCAGAGCCCGCAGAAAGAACATTTGGCGGGATCAATTTCCGCTTTCAAGCCGCTGTAAAAATCTTGTGCCTGCTTGTGGTCCGGCTTCAAAATGAGGTGCATGTCGGCGGCGTCCACGTCGCAATCCGCCATCAGCGACTTTTCTGCCACGAAGGCAAGCGCTGCCGCCACGGATGTCTTTCCGGTTCCACCTTTTCCCGAGATGATGACTATTTCCTTCATTTGCCGCCTCCCAAGCTTGAAATCTGGGTATGGATGGCGTCCATACCGGTGCGGATGGAGTCAACTTTGTCGTAAAGCGTTTCCCCGCGGGAATAGAGCTCGGCAACTCGGCGATCATGCGGAAATGAAGCCCAAACGGGGATGCCTTCAGCTTCGCAATATCTGAACACATCGTCGTTGCCAATTCCAACCCGGTTCACCGCCACAGCGATTGGTTTATCCAGATGACGCATGGTTTCAACCGCCAGGCTCAGGTCGTGAAGCCCGAAGGGCGTTGGTTCCGTAACCAAAAGGGCAAAATCAGCGTCTCTTGTGGCGTTGATCACCGAGCATGAGGTTCCGGGAGGGCAGTCCCGAATCTGGAGGTCGGCACCTGCGATTTCCGCTTCAGCATAGGCTAAAGTCTGTTCAATCAAGGGAGTTGCCATCTCCACGCCGATCTCCATCTTGCTTTCCACAAAGTCCAGACCGTCCTGCTCATAATGACGCAAAAACCCCAGGGATTTTTGTGTCATGGGCAGGGCATTTTCCGGGCACAATTCGCTGCAGGCGTAGCAACTGTGGCAAAGCTCCGGCATCACCAAAATGTGCTTTCCCAGCTTCAAAACCGCATTGAAACGGCAAAGTTCGGAACACTTTCCGCAGAGGATGCAGGCTTCCTTCTTCCATTCGGGCACGGCTCTGAACAGCTGCTTTTCGCGCTTGAGCTTGCCTTTGAGGAAGATTCCGCTGTTGGGCTCCTCCACATCGAGGTCCAAAAGCGCAACCCTGCGTGTGGCAGCGGCATAGAGCGCCAGATTCACAGCAAGCGTGGTTTTTCCGGTTCCGCCCTTTCCGCTGGCAATGGCAAGTTTCATTAATGGTCGCAGCGGTTTTCGCCGGACTGCAGGTCACCCCGCAGATATTGTTCCACCAGTTCGCGCAAGGGAAGCTGCGGCGCGCCAATGATAACTTTGATATCTTGTGCGCTCATCAGCTCCTGGGCGCGGTTTCCCATGCCACCGGCAATGACCACGTTGCAGCCGTGTTTGTGCAGAAAAGCGGGATGTGATCCGGGTTCGTGGACCGGCGGGTCCAAAATTTCCTCTTTCACGATTTTAGTGTCCTCGATCGTGAAAATGGCAAAAGCTTCACAGTGTCCAAAGTGGGAGCTGATGCTTCCTTGAGTGATCGGGATGGCGATTTTCATTTTGTTCTCCTGTTTATTTAGTTTTCTTCATTGGTGCTGGGCTCGAATTCCTTCAGCCGTTCTTCAATCCAGCGAACCTCTTTTTCAAGAGCCGCCTTGCGTTCCAAAAGCTCTTCGCGCGTGTATTCATATATATGACCCTGAAAACCCTGAACCATGTTTGAATCGGGAATGTGCCCAAAACCCTGGCCACGGCCTGCACCGCGACCCATTCCCCGTCCTCCGCGTCTGGGTCCGATTCCGTCAAAATCTGGCATTTCTACCTCCATGGCGGCAACGGCCGCACTTTTTGCATTGTTGTTCATGGCAATCCTTCAGTGAGACAAGGTTTGGACCTTCGCAATCCGGACAGTGAAACACATATTTTTCTTCGCTTTGGGAAAAGCTGTCGCAGTCCTCACACCAGAAAGAGTGTTCCTTCAAGCGCACATCTCCACCTTCGATCAGGATCTGCGCACCCTCCACCAAAGCGGAGGCGAATTTCCGCCGGGCACGATCGTAAATTCGGGTCAGGGTGGGACGCGAAACCTGCATCAATTCGGCAGCTTCAGCTTGGGTGAGAAGTTCATGATCCAAAAGGCGGATGGCTTCATATTCATCCAAGGCAAGCACCACTTGACGGCGCTTCCCTTCCAAGCGGCCATAAGGACGGAAACCTTTGACCAGCGGAGTCGTCTGTACCTGTCTCAATATACGTTTTCTTGCCATTTCTAAATTCTCTCTAATGAACTTATGTTCATAATAATCGAACCCGGTCTTTCTGTCAAGTGCGTTTTTTGGGGCATGGGGAAAAACCATGACTTTCAATGGCAAAAGATTGGCTTCAAAAGGGGTTTTCTGTTTGTACAAAAAAACCATCCCCGGGGGTGGGGATGGTCGGCTGGGAGGCTTGAGCAGAGTATGGCTCAACTTAGGGACGTGGTTTTCCAGAATGACTTCCGTGTCCGCCTTGGTTGTTGCCAGGAGGGTTGGGTCCGCCGGGTCCGTGTGAACCGCCGGAGGGAGGTTTGTGTCCGGGGCCGGATGGCGGTTTGGGAGGCTGGGGATGATGATTTCCAGGACCATGGCCATGTCCATGTCCGGGAGGGTTCGTGATTGGATAGTAGTATGCCGGATAGCCGTAGTTCCAAACCGGCGGCGGCGGGGTCAGTTGCAAGGTGAAATGATATACGCTTGGGTTGCGAAGGGCGTCGCGCTCCCACTTTTTGGTGTAAGGAACAAAAATCTGTTGGCGCATGCTGATGTAGCCGGGTTTTGAAATCAAAAGATCCAGCATCTGTCCGGGTCTTCCACCCACATACACCATGCTTTGGTCCATTTGAACCGGGATGAGAATGTTGGGTGATGTGCCCAGATATTGGTTTGTGCCAAACAGGGATACAATTGCGCCCTGGGGCTGGGTGGTGATCTTAAACGCCCCAAAGATGTTTTGAGCGCTAAGCATTCCGACCGCGAGGGCCAGCATTGTGACGAGCAGGGCTGTGCGTTTCATGACTTCCTCCTTCAGGAATTTTATGTTGCTACAATGAATACACAGCCCTTCAAAAATCCTGCACAAAAAAAAAGCCCCTCTTCTGGTGGAACTGCCTGAAGAGAGGCTTGAGGAGGTTTAGGGATTTTTGTATGAACTATAGGTTTTCGATATTTTTGAGGGGTTTGGGCGCCGTGGCCGGGCTCACGCCTTCCATGGTCAAATAGCCCAAAACGGGACTGCCCGCGGGTTTTTGTTCATCATCCACGCGGAAAAGCTGAACCGGGATGCGCAGCGGAGCGCCGTCTTTCTCGGCAATCGGATTTCCTTCTTGATCCAGAGGGAAGGGATTACGCTGGAGCCACGCCATTCCAATTGCCGCACTGCCGTTTTCGGCGTTCACGTTTTTGCGGGATGAACCCAGCGCCAAACGCTGCTCCATGGAAAGGTTGGGGGAATTGATGCTGGAGGAAACGCTGCCAAGCAACTCGCCATCCAAAAAGACCTTGCGGCCGCTGGCGATGCCTTCGCTGAAGAGCATGATCAGAGCTTTTTGCGGGTTTTCAGCCAGTTCTTTTTCCAAGGCGGCTTTGCCCACAAAGAAATCCTTGCTCATATCCACTGCGGCGCCATAGAGCGGAGCGTTGATGGGGGTGTGAGTAGGATCATATTCGCTGCCCATCAGCGGAAGTCCGAAGGGTCCGGCGGAGATGCGGTTTTCGTCGCGTCCGCCCAATCCCACCAGCAAACCGCCCAGATCCAGAGCCAGGCTTACTATCTTTTTAAAATCTTCCTCGGCGTTTTTCACAGGGATGTAAAGCTCCCAGCCCCAGCGGTTTGTGTAGCCAGTGCGGCTGATGTAATAGCGTTCGCCATTACGTTCAAACTCGTTGAAACTGAAAAAGCTCATGTTCTTTTCCGGGTTGTTTCGGTTTTTGAGTACATCCGGACCGAAAACGCTTTTGATCACCTTGTAGGAAAGCAGACCCTGAATGTCCACCTTCACCAGTTTGTCCGAAATATCCTCGGCTTCAACCTCTTCCCCATCCTGCTTTTGAGCCATGATGCGGTCGAGATCGGCAATTTTTTGCACTCCATCCACGGTGTCCGTGATGTCGTGCCCGGCATTGATCACTGCAATGAATTCCGTGTCCGACACTCGCATCACAATCATGTCGTCTTCCACGCCGCCGTTTTCATTCAGCAGAAGGGTATATTTGCAGCTTCCCACCTTCATTTCGCTCATTTTACCAGCCAGGGCGCGGTCCAAAAGTGCAGGAGCGTCCTTGCCTGAAAAGCGAAGCTGTGCCATGTGGTCGATGTTGTAAATGGCAAGTTGATTCACCGCCGCGGATTCTTCCAAAACGGAGGTGAGATAATTCACAGCCATGCTGTACTCGCCAAAGTTGCTGCGTTTGATCTGTCCGGGCTGAAGCCCACGTTTTTCCGCCAAAAGCGGCAGATACCAGTTTTCCTCCAGGTCAAAGAGGAAGGTTTTGCGAGCTTGTTCGGGAAATTTGAAACCGTATTGACTCATTGAGAGCTCCTTTTTTATGTTTTAATCATTTTTTAATAAGATAAGCGTTCACACGCCTTCGCGCCACAGAATCTCACCGCCCACGATGGTCAACAGCGAACGCGCTTGCAGCCAATATTCGTCCGGAAGCCTGGTGAAATCTTCAATCACGATGAGGTCTGCCAGTTTGCCGGGCACGATGGACCCTTTTAATCCTGCTTCGGAGGAAGCCGCCGCCGCACCCAAAGTGTAGCCATGCAAAGCTTCCCAAACCGTGATTCGCTGCTCTGGAAGCCAGGGTTCTTCCTTTGGGTTCAGAGCCTTTTTGCGGGTGATGGCGGTGTAAATTCCCCAAAAGGGATTGATGGACTCGATGGGCGAATCCGAACCAAAACCCAGCGGAATGCCCACATCCAGCAGGGATCGGAAGCTGTATGCCTGTTCTTTTGTGTGCGCCCAGTGCCGTTCAATCAAGTCCACATCGTTGGCCAGATGAACAGGCTGCACAGCGCAAAACGCCCCGCTATTCTTGAGTTTTGGAATATCTTCAGCGCGGATGGACTGCACGTGTTCGATCCTCTGCGGTAAAGGCAAATCCCACTTCTTCGTTTTCTGAAAAGCTTGGATGGCGGTGAAAACAGCGCGGTCACCAAGAGCGTGAACCGATGTGGCAAAGCCATTTTGAGCCGCTTTTTCGATCAGATCGAGCAGTTCTTCCTCGCTGTGACGCAGTATGCCCCGGTTTCCGTTGGAATCGGGATATTCGTCAAACATCGCCGCAGTTTGCGAACCCAGAGCCCCATCGGCAAAGAGTTTCAGTCCGCCCAAACGATACCAATCATCGCCATCACCGGATTTTTTGCCCGAGGCAGCCATCGCTTCAAATTCATCCAGATAAAAATGACGGCAAACCCGCAGGGCATGGCTGATTTGGCAAAATTCTTCCAACACCTGGGCTCCGGCGGAAACCTCCATGCTATGCAGGCTGCCAAGCCCAAAACCATGAAGTTCGGGCACAGTTTCAGTCATGCAATGTTTGGTTTCGCCATTGCTCAGGGGAATGATGTACCTTTCCACGAGCTCCGACGCCGTTTCCAAAAGGATTCCAGTGGGCTCGCCCTGCGCGTCACGGCATATTTTTCCACCCTGGGGGTCTGGGCTGGAAACGTTGATCCCCGCGGCTTTCAAGGCGGCTGAATTGCAACAGCGGCTGTGGTAATCCTTGCTGAAAAGCGCCACCGGTGTCTTGGGGAAAAACTCATCCAAGAGGGTTTTATCGAATTTTTCGGGAAAATCCAAGCAGTTTTTATCCCAACCCCCGCCCAGAATCCAAGCCGGTAAAATGTGATTATTTTGGCGAAACTCCCCAAGCCGGGTGCGGATCTCCGAAATGCTGTTGAGCCCGGAGAGATCCACCTGCTTCCGCTTTTTGGCATATTCGCTGAAATGCGTATGCGTGTCGATAAATGCAGGCAGCAGAGCCTTTTTTTGAAGGTCGATAAGCTCATATTTTCCCCGGCAGGCGGCTTGGCAGGAAGCCAAATCAGCAATCAGGGAAATTTTGTCGCCCTCGATTAAAACTGAAGCCACAAAGCTCTCCCCCACTTTTTCCATGGGGAAGATTTTAGCGTTGTGTAAAATCAGGTTCAAAGACGCCCTCACGCGCAATACTACTGACTTCTATTCCAAAACCGCACGCAGATCCTGTTCCAATTGCAGGGCGTTGTCGGTCTTGGAATCGCGATATTTGATGATCACGGGGCAATAGACCTGGAAGCTGGGATCATTCTTCATTTGGCGACTTCCGGGAACCATCACCGCACCATCGGGAATGGTGAAGGCTCCGCCAGGTTCGGATTTCAGAAACTCACGATTAACGCTGTCGTAGACAGGGGTTGAGGCAGTAATGATGGTTCCGGAGGCGATCACTGCACGTTTTTTCACCAAAATGCCTTCGTAAATCCCGGTGTTTCCGCCGATGAAGGCGTCATCTTCAATCACCACGGGTCTTGAACCGATGGGCTCCAAAACCCCGCCGATCATGGCTCCGGCGGAAAGATGCACGTTTTTGCCGATTTGGGCGCAGGAACCCACCAAGGCATGGGAATCCACCATTGAGCCGGAATCCACCCAGGCGCCTATATTGATGTAGGAAGGCGGCATGATTGTGACCCCGGGAGCGATGTAACAGCCACTGCGGGCGGAACTTCCGCCGGGAACGATGCGGAGTTTGTCATCCAAACTGAAGCTCTTTTCCGGCAGGGTGTCCTTGTCGATGAAAAGCTTGTTTTCACCCCAGGGCATTTCAGCCAAAACGCCCATCCGGAAACCAACCAAAATGCCCATTTTGACCCATTGATTCACCTGCCAGCCGGATTCTGTAGGCTCGCAGGCTCGGATCAGACCTTGATTCAAGGCTTCGCGAAATTCAGCAAACAGATTCCGGTCTGCCTGGCTGTAGCTTTCAGGCTTGCTTTCGAACAGCATTGTGATTCTTGATTTCATGCTTAAAGCTCTCCCAAAGCGGTTTTCAGACGCTGGACAGCCTCTTCCAAAATGGAGCGCGGACAGGCAAAATTCAGCCTCTGGAAGCCAGACCCCTCAGGACCGAAATTGGTGCCGGGAACTGCTGCAATCCGGGCCTTATGCACCATAAATTCTCTGATCTCATTGTCATCCATACCCAAGGCGCTGAAATCCACCCAAGCCAAATAGGTGGCTTCGGGATGGATTAACTTCAAGTCCGGCAGTTCGTTGGCAAAGGCGTCGATCAAGAAGCGGCGGTTGCCATCAAGATATTTCAGCACCGCATCCAGCCAATCCCGCCCTTCGCGGTAGGCGGCGGTGACCGCGGTGATGCCAAAGCTGTTGCCCATAAAAAGATGCAGGTTTCGCAGCGCCACCTGCAGTTTCAAGCGCAGATCAGGGTTTTTCACGATCGCAGCAGCGGTGGCAAGCCCCGCCAGGTTAAACGATTTCGCCGTGGAAAAACAGCAGATGGTGAAATCGGCAAAATCCTCCAAAGAGGCAATGGAGATGGCTTTGGCGCCATCGTAAACCAAATCGGCATGGATCTCATCGCTGATGATCAAAACCCCGTGTTCGCGGCAAAGCGAGCCCATTTTACGCAGTTCTTCCTCGCTCCAAAGCCTTCCCACCGGGTTGTGCGGACTGCACAGCAGAAAAATCCTGCTCTGTTTCAGTTTGGCTTCAAAATCATCAAAATCTATCTCATAGCGACCGTCCACCAGTTTCAACTGATTGGTGAGCAGGGTTCTGTTCTGATCGCGCGCTGCTTTGAAAAAAGGTTCATAAACCGGGGTTTGGATCAGGATTCCGTCTCCGGGTTCGGAAAAAATGGAAACCGCAAGGCTCACCGCGGGCATCACGCCCGGGCTGTCCAAAATCCAGTCCGGTTCAGGCCTGTAGCCATATTGAGCAGCAGCCCAATCCGCCACTGCATCATAGTATTCCGGCAGGCGGAAATTGTAGCCAAAAACAGGGTGGTCCAGGCGTTTTTGCATGGCTTGAATGATTTGCGGCGCCACGGCAAACTCCATATCCGCCACCCAAAGCGGAAGCAGGTCTTCCCTGCCATAGATGCTTTTCATGGCGTCATGTTTGAAACAGCCGCTTCCCTTGCGGCTGATGATGCTGTCAAAATCGTAGGTCATTGTGGGGCTTCTTCCTGTGCTTCTTTTGAACGTTTGATGACGCCCATCATTTTCTCAAGTTCGGGGTCAAGCTGAGCCTGGGGCGCCAAACTGTAGATATTGTACATGATCTCAATCATTTTGGGAAAGGAGGCGGGATTTTTCAGAATCCTGGTTTTCCCGCGCTGGTCCGTGTAAGTTAAAAACATGTAATAGGTTACCACCTTGCGCAGTTCCATCCTGGTGATGCTTTCATATTCCACAGCGCGCGAGGGCATAAGCAAATAGCGGAACCAAATGCATTCCGGGGTGAAAACCACGGAATTCAGCGAACTGAAATGGCGCAGAAGCGCGTCCAGCGAGATAAAAATGGCGAGGATGGGCAGAATTCTCATCAGAAAATGGGAATCCACTGAGACTCTGGTGAAAAGAAACCAGATGAAATATGCAGTGATCAAGAGATGGGCGGCGATGCCCAAAACCCTGCTGATCACAGGAACCCTGTAACGCACAGGCATTCTGCCTTGAACGGATTCGATATTCAGTTTACGCGACACTGATATTCCCTCCAAAGCTGGTTCACGCTTTCCAAAATCACCTCGTTGGCAGGAACGGCGTCGAACACATTGTGGCGGTCTTGGTCGCCATGAAAGTCGCTGCCGGCGGTCATGTAAAGCCCATTGTTCTGGCAGATTTCAATGAATTCCTTCACCTGATATTGATAGTGGTCGGGATGCCAAACCTCCAAGCCATCGATTCCCATTTCCACAAACTCATGGATATAGGAGCCGCTTTCCAGCTTGCCGGGATGGGCAATCAGGGCAAACCCGTTCGCCTGATGGATGGCGTCAATCGCTTCCGGCACAGAGAATTCCGGCTTGGGGGAATAGGCGGGGCCGTCGTTGCCGATAAATTTGTCGAAGGCTTCATTTTTTGAGGAAACATAGCCCTTGGCAAGCAGCACCTGCGCGATGTGGGGACGCACAATCAACTCCCGGCTTCCGGAAACGGCTGCCACCTCGTCCAAGCTCAAATCCATGCCCAGATCAACCAACTTTTCGATCATCCTGGCGGCACGGTCACGCCTGCCAACCAGATACATTTCAATCATTTCCGCCAGTTTTGCGGACTCAAAATTCACGCCGAAGCCCAGGATGTGGACATCCGAGCCCTCGTGGGTGGAACTGAGTTCCAAGCCCGGCAGGATCTTCAGATTGCCAAGCTCTTTGGGCAGAAGCTGATAGGCGTCTCCAGTGTCGTGGTCTGTGATGGAAATCATGTCCAGGTTTCTTTCCCTGGCGCGTTCTACAACTTGGGACGGACTCAAAAATCCGTCGGAAACATTGCTGTGCAGATGCAAATTAATGCGTCTGATGGGATCTATTTTTTTGACTATCATAATCTATTTTCTATTGACGTATTTCTGGCCGCCTTAAAATCGTCAATGATTTTCTTTAACAGGCTCCCCATCGGGAGAAATCGCCGCCAAGGAGACATGATGCGCTACGACCCCATCAAAGACCTCGCCGCCCGCCTGATCAGCTTTCATCCGGCTTTCAGGGAGCTTTTCTTTCGTGGGCTGGATTTGCTGCTTTTGCGTCAACGCTATGTGAAGCGTGAGATCAACGCTCTGTTCCCGATTGGGACGCAGTTTCAGCACTACGACGCCGGCGCCGGTTTCTGCCAATATTCCTGGTACAGCCTGAAGCGCTGGCCTCGCTCGAAAGTGTTTGCCACCGATCTGAAGCGGGACTATCTGGCGGATTTTTCTGAATATGCCAGCCAGAAATTCCCGGGGCGTTTCTTTTGGAAAAGTGCCGACCTTCAGGTGTTCAAACCCCAAAGGCGCTATGACCTGGTGACCGCCATCGACATCCTGGAACACATCCCGGATGATAGAGCGGTTTTGGCAAATTTCCACGCTGCTTTGAAGGAGGGCGGAACACTTTTGATATCAGTGCCTTCCGACACGGATAAGGCGGCAAGATTCACCTCCGAACACGTCCGTCCCGGCTATTCAAAACAGGATCTGGAGCAAAAGCTGATTGAAAGCGGCTTTGAGGTGGAAAAACTGATCCATAGTTACGGCACCTGGGGCAGTCTGTCCTGGCGACTGTTGATGAAATATCCGCTGTCGCTACTCAACAGAAGCAAGGCATTCATCGTGTTTTTGCCTTTGTGGTATCTATTGGTCTTCCCCATCGCGGAACTCTTGATGCGCAGGGATTTGAGCCTTGAAAACAGCTCTGGAACAGGTCTGATCGTAGTTGCCCGCAAACCTTCCGGCAAGCCTCTTCCTTGAGCCCTGCCCGTCAGCCTCCCATATCGCACTCTTTAGCCTCCCGCCCAAGATCGAGTTTTTGACGGGGATCGCAGCACAAAGAGATTGGCTCGGCTCAAGGGTGAATCAATTATCAAGCCGTTTTCCAAAAAAGAATAGGGAAAAAAGCCGAAAAGTTTGAAAATGAAAAACGGCCCGGAGACGTTCCAGGCCGCTTCATTTCGAATTATTCTGATTAGAATTTCAGGTTTTTCATATTGAGGGGGCTGAGCATCAGGGTGCTTTCATTGCCAAAGTCGCGCCACATTTCGTATGCGCGGATATAGTCGTCCAGAATTTCCTCGAGGGCATCGTCGCGCAGACTGGCTCCCAGCGGGTTTGCGTTCATGGTCACCTGCATTCCCTTTTTGGAAGTGGTGGCATCCACAAGCTTGATTTCACCTTTGATGCGGGCAATTCTGCGCATCGCTTCAACCGCGGTATCCAAGCCGCCAAGCTCGTCGATCAAGCCGTTTTCAAGCGCCTGCTGTCCGGTCCAGACTCGTCCCTGCGCAATTTCATGGATTTGATCGTAACTCAGGTTATCACGGCCTTTGTCCACTTTGCCAACAAATTCCTCGTAAGCAGCTTCGATGTAGTTTTCCATGCGCAAAACTTCGGTTTCGCTCCAGGGGCGATGTGTGGCCCCAAAGTCGGAATTGGCGCCCTTTTTCACGGTGCTCCAGTTCACGCCCAGCTTTTCATAAAGGCGCGGGAAAGTGAACATCAGCCCCACCACTCCGATGGAGCCGGTGAGCGTGGCAGGATCCGCCACAATGTGGTCGGCACCGCAGGAAATGTAGTATCCGCCGGAAGCCGCCGCTCCAGCCATGGAGACCACCACGGGCTTGAAATTCTCTTTTTGAGCCAGTTCAAGCTCGCGCAGGATGATGTCGGAAGCCTGGGCAGAACCGCCGCCGCTGTCAACCCTCAGGATTATTCCTTTGTAGAGCGGGTTTTTGCGGGCTTCACGGATCAGTTTCACCGTGTTCTCATGAGCGATTTTTTTGCCGGGGTCGCCTTTTCCCATCACGATGTCGCCCTGGGCATAAATCACTGCCACCATGCTTTCGCGCGGTTTGTGCCAGGTGTAGTCCACATAGTTGGGAATCTTTTTGAGGCTTTTGCCAAAACCGAAATCCGCTTTCAGGGTCTTGTCGAGTTCATCTTCATAGATGATTTTGTCGATCAATCCTGCATCCAGCGCATCGGTGGACAAAAAGTAGGGTCCCGCATCCACGAGCTTGGTAAAAGAGGATTTCAGCTTTTCACCGCGTCCGGCTTCCACTCCGTCCACCATTTGACCGAAAATGCTGTCCAAGAGAGTATCGTAGGATTCGCGCTCGGCTTCGGTCATCTCGGTTTCGGAGAACATGTTGCCGGCATTTTTATATTTGTGGCTGCGGAAATTCAGCACGTCCACACCCACTTTGTCCAAAAGTTCGGCAAAATAGGGGCTGTTGATTGCCATACCGCGCAGATCAACCATTCCCAGGGGGTTGAGATAGATGGCGTCTGCCACGGAGGCGGCAAACATATAGCTGCCGTTGCTGATGTTGTTGTAGTAGAAACTCACCTTTTTGCCGCTGGCTTTGAAGTCCTGAATCGCTTCGGTGAATTCCTGCAAAAGGGCAAAAGAGCTGCTAAAGCTGGGGTTTTTGAACACGATGCCCTGTACGCTGGAGTCGTTTTTCGCCTTTTTCACATCCTGGATCAGGGTTTCGATGCTTTTGGTCTTGGAATCCATGATCCTGATGTTGCCCAGGGAATACTTCGGCGCCACATAGGTTTTCACGTCGCCATCCAGCTTCATTGAATACCATTTCTCTTTTTGCATGCCCAAAAATGGACGGAACATGTTGTCGGACAGATAGATATAGGGAGCCAAGCTACCCTTGCTGCCCTTTTGGAAGTTCGAGAGCGTTCCCAGTTCGGTTTTGTTCAGGCTGAGGCTGAAATTGAGCATGGCGGTTTTTTTGTCAAAATTGTAGCCGCCGCCGATGTTCAAGCCATCCAGCAGTCTGGTTTGCACGCCCAGGGCCAAGTCGTTCACCTTGTAGGAGCCGCCGTCCTTGTCATAATCCAGATCTGCGCTGAGCTCCAGGCGCTGTTCCCATCCGGGATTCACAAACGCCAGCGGACGCAGGGAAAGCCCACCATGGTAGGCGGGGGATTCGTTGTCAACGTTGTCGAGTCTGAAAGCCAGCGAAGTGGATTTGTGGGGCCTCCAGGTGAGCGCACTGCGCCAGTCAGCTTCGCCGATTTGGCTGTTTTTCCATCTCAGCGAGGTTCCGATGTAAAGATTTCGCCAGATGGGGCTTCCCATCGCCAAAGTGTGGTGTGACTGGGAATTATCAAGTTCGTCCACACCGTGTTCAAACACATAACTCAAGTTTTTCATATTGGCAAACAGCCAATAGTGATCCTGAATTTTCATGCTTTCCGCGCCCTGTGCCCAGCCAAAACCGCTGGAATTCTCGGTTCCCAAAAGGGATGGGTTCACAAGTGGCGTAAAAAGGTTTTCTGTGCTCGCACTGGGCCAGTCCAAGGCTCCCAGATCCAAGTCTTGGTGGGTCCGGGGATTGCTCTGTTGGGCAAAAGCCAGCGCCGGAATGATGATCAGGAGCAGCAGGCTCCACATTCCTTTTTTCATTAAAACCTCCAGGTTTTGATATCTATTTTTGGATAATTTAGTCAAAGCAGACTGATATGAGTAATGAAACTTTTCTTTTTTCATGGCTCATTTGTTGTCAATCAAAAAAATCATTATTGCAATTCCCGGCGCTTGTAAAGAACTGCACCCAAGATTCCAAGAACTGCGCTCAGCCCGATTTTCAAGGCACTGGTGGTGGAAAAAATATCCCGCCAATTCGCCCGAACGAGACTTGCAAGGCTGGAACTTGTGTATTTACCCGTGAGGAGAAAACTGCTCACATTCAGGTCCACCATCATCGACAAGCCCTCCATCAAAGAAGGTATCTGCCAGCCAACCATGTAGTTAATGGTTTGCCGCACGATTTCAATCCCCAGCAGGCAGAGGAAACCCAGCAGGATGGATTTGCGCTTGAAGAGTCCGGAAAAAAACCACGCCAGGGAGCTTAGAAACAGGATGCTCAGCGAGGCGGAAATGAAGGATTGAAGCCAGCCGGTCATCCCCAAGGCAAAGGATGGGATTGAATAAAGCCCTGACCAAAGGCTGAGAACCAGAGCGTGCACAAGCGAAACCACACCAAACAGTAGGATGGGACCAAAATTGGAGAACAGATATTTCACACCCACGATCTTCAGAAAAGAAGCGGGTTGGGAGAAATGGAAGATCTGGCAACGTTGCTTGTGGTCGCTGTTGAGCATGGATTCCGCCAAAACGATCCCGGACATCGCATGCAAGAATGCCAAAGCGATGGTCACAGACATCGTTACCCAATAGGGCGCCTGCAATCCGATCCCCTGCAAAACAAGCATGGGATGCGGAGCCGGGTCACTGCGCTTGATGAGGACGATCAAATATGACACAAGCACCGTAACATAGATCAGGATTACAAATAGCAGCGGCGCCATAAGAGATTTCCAATGGGTTTGCCATTCTTTTTTCAGCAGAGCTTTACACTGTTTCATTTGAACCTCCCACTTCGGAAAGAAAGATGTCTGCCAGATCCGGTCTGTCATATTCGGCGCCTTCAATATTCACGCCTGAATCCAAAATGACACTGCTGCTGCCCAGGGCTCGAGAAATCACGCGTGGATTGAATGCCAGAAGTTCCTGCTCGCGTTCGCGCGGCAGGCTTACAATCCGCCGGCTGTTTTTGAGGGTTTCCAAGTCTTCATGCAAAACCACCCTGCCCTGATCCAAAAAGATAACTTCCTGCAAAAGACCTTCCACCTCCTCGGCTTGGTGGGTCGAGATCAGGATGGTCTTTGTTTCGTCGAAAAATTCGCCCAAAATGGTGTTGAAAAATTCCTTTCTGAAGGCGATGTCCAAGCCCAAAGTGGGTTCATCCAAAAGCAGATATTTCACATCCAGGGAAAGCGTGATCAAAAGATAGAGCTTGGTTTTCATGCCCTTTGAGAGCTTCCCCACCTTCTGTTTGTGAGGCAGATTGCTGATGGAAAAAAGCTTCTGAGCGCGGTCTTCGTTCCAGTTGGGATTCATGCCGCGCACATAGTCCAGGCTCTGTTTCACGGTGAGGCGGTCGTCCAAACCGCTGACGTCTGGAATGAACGCCACATCCTTGAACACGCGATGATCCAGATGCTTCACTTCCATCCCACCCAGGTTCACGCTGCCTTCATGCTTCAAAAGCCCAAGCATGCAGCGCAGCAGGGTGGATTTTCCGGCACCGTTTTTGCCCAAAAGGCCGATCATCTTGCCGCGTCCAAGGCTGAGATTCACGTTGTCCAGCGCCTTGAGCTTGCCGTAGTGTTTGCTGAGATTTTCCACGCGATAAACGTATTCACTCATCTTTTTCTCCATATATTTCTTTAATCATTTTCAAAACATCCTCAAAGGGGACTTGGAGCTGTTGTGCCCGCTGCAAAGCAGGCTCCAACTCTTCCTCAATAAAAGCGCCGGATCGATTCTTGATGATGAGATCGCGGGCGCCCGGGCTCACAAAGATCCCCACTCCGCGGCGTTTATACAAAACACCTTCATCCACCAGGCTGCCCAGCGCATTGCCAACCGTCAAAGGGTTGAGCTCATACTGGCGTGCCAATTCACGGATTGAAGGTATCGCGGCTTCCTCGGGGATCCGTTCTTCCAATATCTGCTCTTCGATGTGTTTGCGAAGCTGCAGATAAAGCGGCGATTCGTTGTTGAATAGTTTCATAAGCACCTTTGTGATATTCAGTTATCTTAAGCTGTCTCAGTGTCATGGTCATCTAATACACCAACACGTTTTCTGTCAAGCGATTTTTTGGGATATTTGGGATTTATCAGGGCATAAATTTATGTATCTCACATTGTCACAGTGAGTTATGTATATGTAGAAATATCTGAAAGGGTTTCCAAAGTTTCATTCTGTGAAGCCGAATGATGTATTTAGAAAAGAGCAAGTATTGGAAAACTGGCTGCTCAAAAAAGCCAAGCACGATAAACTGGTCCCCACAAAAACGGAATTTATCTTGACAGATAGAGCCGAATAAATAGAATTATCCAAGATTTGAATCTTGGGTTTCAGCTTGTTGCAAACTCAAGCAATCTTGCTGATGATTAATGCCTCCATCATATTTATTTGCAAGTCATTAAGGAGAGAAAGATGAAGTATTTCAGGAAGATGATTGGCCCAAAGTGCTATCTTTCACCCATCTCGCTGGATGATACCGAGCGCTATACGGAGTGGGTGAACGATATGGAGATTGGTCAATTCATGTTGTTTTCCGCCACAGTTTTCGATCTCGACCGGGAGCGTGAAGCCCTGCAAAAGCTGATGAAAGATACTGTTTCCTTTGCCATTGTTGAAAACGATACGAATAAAGCTGTGGGAAACAGCGGCCTTTTCGGCATCAGCGAAATTCATCGCCATGCAGAATTCGGCTGCTTTATTGGCGACAAAAGCTATTGGAACCGGGGCTTCGGCACCGAAGCCACCGCCCTGACCCTGGATTATGGCTTCAACGTTTTGAACCTGAAAAACATCTTTTTGCATGTGGTGGAATACAATCGCCGAGCCATCCGCTGCTATGAAAAAGTAGGCTTCAAACTGGTTGGAAAACACCGGAAATATATCTTCATGGCGGGTGAATATCACGATATTTTGATCTATGACATCCTTGCCAGCGAATTTGAAAGCCCTTATGTGAACAAACTTTTTGCCCAAAGCACCAGCGAAGACGCGGGAAGAGGAAAGATCAGCATTGAGCCTTAAGCTTGGCTTGAGCCACAGTCTTGAACAGCCTTTTGCCTCAAAAAGCCCTGGGCTTGGATGCTGCGTCTAATGCATCCAAGGGTAAAAATTGCTGTATTTCCAGTGGCCATAGCATTTAACACCCATCCAGACTTGCATTTCATCAAGAATGATTAGATCACCAAAACATGTTTAACAAGATCAAAGGTCAAAACGGAGCCATTTCAAACCTGAAGGCAGCCATCGCCAACCAGCGTGTTGCACAGGCATACCTGTTTCACGGCGGTCCGGGCACGGGAAAATTTACAACCGCACTGGGGTTTGGCATGGCTTTGAACTGCCTGGCTCAAAGTGAATACCGCCCCTGCGGACAGTGTTCTTCCTGCCGCAAATTTCTGGCCTTGGACCATCCCGATTTGCTCTACGTCTTTCCTTCTTCAAACCTGAAATTGAGCCTTGAAGGAGAGATTGGAAACCCTGAAGCAAGAAAGGAATATGACGAATATATGCAGTTGAAGCGCGAAAGCCCCTGGGAGCAATATCGCTTCAGCACAAACACCATGATCCGCATCGAAAGCATAAACTGGCTGATCCGGCGTTTGAGCCTCAGCGTCCATGAAGCCAGACGCAGGCTCTGTTTGATCGAAAACGCAGACCAGATGAACACCGAATCTCAAAACGCTTTTCTAAAGACCCTGGAGGAGCCTCCTGCGGATACGGTGATCATCCTGACCAGCAGCCAGCCCTCAAAGCTGCTTCCCACGGTGGTTTCACGCTGCCAGCCTCTCCGATTTCAGGATTTGGCGCCCGGGGTGATGGAAGACGTGCTGTGCGATGAATTCCACATCCCCCGCGAACAAGCCAGAGCCGCAGCCCACATCAGTGCTGGCAACATCAAGCGCGCCATCCGCTTTGCTCAAAATGAAAGCTCCGAACTGCGCGCCCAAGCTTTCGAGATTTTGCAGATGACTTCCGAAGGCAAAGACCTGGCTTTGTTTCGCTACATCCAGGCTCTGCCCAAAAGCTTCAATGCAGAAAGCGCCATCGGGGTTTTGCGCTATATCGAAATGTTCATTGGCGATCTGGCTTTGATTGCCGACGCACCCCAGCAGATCGTTAATATCGACAAAGAGGATTTTCTGAAATCCCTGAGGGAAAAGCTTGCCGGGATTGACCCCGCCGAACTCGGTGACCGCATTCTGGATTTCACCAAAACCGTTGAAGACTACACCCGCAGGCTGCAGGGAAACATAAACCCCCGGCTGGTGATGATCAACATGTGCACACACCTGAAAAAGCTGCTGAGCCCATAAAAAACCAGATGACAGAACAAAAACTCATCCGCAATATCAGCATGATGTCTGTCGCCATATTTTTCAGCCGCGTTCTGGGGTTGGTGCGCGATCAGCTCATGGCGTTTTATTTTGGAACCACCTTTTTGAACGACGCCTTCGTGGTGGGATTCAAAATTCCCAACCTTCTGCGCAGCCTCTTTGGAGAAGGTGCTCTGTCTGCGTCCTTTGTGCCAATTTACAACGAAATCGGAATCAAGGAAAGCCGTCACCGTCAAATCAATTTCGCGCTGCAGGTTTTGGGCATCTTAACTTTCTTTCTATTGATTCTCACTGCGATTGGAATCGCCGCAGCCCCGTGGATCGTGAAGCTGCTGTACCCCGGATTGGCTCCAGAGACCACCAGCCTTGCCATCGTCCTCACCCGCATCATGTTTCCCTATCTTTTGTGGATCGGGCTTTCCTCCACCCTGATCGCCATTCTGAATTCCCACGACAAGTTTTTCCTCACCGGGCTGTCTTCCGGGCTTTTGAACCTCGGGATGATCTTCAGCATGGTGCTGCCCCGTTATGCTTTTGGCTTGGAGGGTGTGGCGCTGGTGAAATGGGCTGCCTGGGGCGTTTTTGGTGGCGGATTGCTGCAAACCTTGATCAACTTTCCCTATCTGAAACAGCTTGGCTATCCTCTGAAAATTTTCGTGCGTTTTGGCGGTGAAGCGCTTAAAACAATGTGGACGCGCTTCATTCCTTCCCTGATCGGAGTGGGCATCCGGGAAATCAATTTGGTTGCAGACAGCCTGATGGCGTCGTTTTTGGCGGTGGGCAGCATCTCCGCACTGGAATATGGCTATCGGCTGTTTCAGTTTCCTTTGGGAATGTTCGCCATCTCCACCGGGACGGTGCTTTTACCCACATATTCAAGACTGATGACGCATGGCGACTGGGATGGGCTTTCCAAAAACCTGAGACTGGCGGCGGTGAACCTGACCTATATCATGCTGCCGGTCACGACCCTGATCGTCGCGCTGGGCCCAGATGCGGTCAAAATCGTTTTTCAGCGCGGAGCCTTCGATGCCACAGCCAGCCTCTGGACCGAACAGGCCTTGATCTTCTACAGCCTGGGGCTCATCTTTTTCAGCTTCAACCAAGCTCTCACGCCGCTTTTTTATGCAAACAAGGATACCCGCACCCCCATGCGCATCGCCGCCGCAATGGTGACTCTGAATATAGTATTGAATTTGATTTTGATGCAGTTCATGCAGCATCGCGGACTGGCTTTTGCCACCTCCATCACCGGGATGGTAAACTTTGCCGTTCAGTTCCATCTGATCCGCAAGAAAATGCCCGAAATCAGTTTTGCCGGCATTGTCCCCAATATATTGAAGACCCTCGCCATCTGCGTGGTGATGCTTTTCCTTCTCTTGGGCGCGGAGCGGCTCATCCCCGTGCAGGGTTTTTGGCAGCGGTTGGGCAAACTCGCCGGACTGAGCATCGCCAGCATTCTGTATTTTTATGGAGCCGGTCTCCTCTTAAAACTGGACTTTCTGCCTGAAGCCGCCGCCCGCCTATGGAAAAGATTCCCGAAAAAATAGAGAAAAAACTGCATCTTTTGCCAGAACAGCCGGGGATCTATCTCTGGAAAGATGCGGACGGCAGGGTGATCTATGTGGGCAAAGCGCTTTCGCTGAAAAACCGCATTCGCTCATATCTGAGCACACCGGAAAAGGATGTCAAAACCCGCCTGCTGATGAGCCAGGCACAGGATCTGGACTACATCATCACCCTTTCCGAAAAAGACGCCTTCCTTTTGGAAACCACCTTGGTGAAGCGGCACCGTCCCAAATACAACATTCTGCTCAAAGACGACAAACGCTATCCCTTCGTGAAAATCACCTCGGCGGAACCCTTTCCCCGCCTGATCCTGACCAGAGACCGGGTTGAAGATGGTTCCAGATATTTCGGACCATACACCGATGTGAAATCGCTGCGCCTCACTCTGCGCAATTTTGAATGGGTCTTCCCCATCCGAACCTGCAAACGCGAAATCCCGGCAGACAAGGTTCGCTACAAAAAAGCCTGCATCAACTATCAGCTTGGAAAATGCCTGGCGCCCTGCATCGGAGCGGTTTCACAGGAAGAATATCTGCGCGTGGTGAAAAGGTTGGTGGCTTTTTTTGAAGGACGCCACCAGGAAGTTTTGGAAGAGCTGCGCGCTGAAATGAATCAACAATCCGAAAACTTGGAATTTGAACAGGCGGCCAAAAGCAGAGATAGAATTCAAGCCATCGAACGCATCCAAAAGCGCCAGGTGGTGCATTCCATCGAAGCGCGAAACCTCGATGTGATCGGCTTTTACCAGGAGGAAAATGTGGCTGTGGCGGCGGTGCTGCGAATCATGAATGGAATGGTGGTAAACCGCGAGGACTATCCCCTGAGCAATGTGTCAAACATTGAATCTCAGGACGTTTTGGCGGCTTTCATCAAACTGTATTATGCGGATAAGGACATGCTGCCCGAGGAGATTTTGCTTCCCTTGGAACCCTCTGACTTTGATGAACTTCAAACCTGGCTGAAAGGCAGGCTGCACCTTCCTCAACGTGGTGACAAAAGCCACCTGCTGGCCATGGCAAAACGCAATGCTTTCCAACTGGTGGAAGAACGCAAACTGGCCCATATCCGGCGCGCGAACCGCACCATCTTTCCGGTTCAGGAATTGAAGGAAAAGCTGGCTCTGCCAAAGCTGCCGCGCAAAATGGTCTGCCTGGATATTTCCACCATCCAAGGTTCGAACATGGTTTCCTCCGCTGTGTTTTTTGAAAACGGCAAACCCAAAAAGAGTTTCTACCGGCGTTTCATCATTCGTGAAATTGACACTCAAAACGACTATGCCGCATTGCAGGAAACCCTTTCCCGCTTTTTGGAGGAAACCCACAAGAATGAAGCCATGCTGCCCGACCTCATCATCATCGACGGCGGCAAAGGTCAGCTTTCAGCCTGCAAAAAGGTTTTGGACAGTTCCGAACATTCAGACATTCCGATCCTTTCCCTGGCAGAGCGGGCGGAGGAGGTTTTCCTGCCCGGACGCTCGGACTCGATAACCCTGCCGCGTTCATCGGCATCACTGCGCCTATTGATTGCCATCCGCGATGAAGCACACCGTTTTGCCATCACTTTCCACCGTTCCCGGCGCTCCAAACGCACGCTGCTGAGCGAATTGGAAGATATCCCGGGTGTGGGTGAACACACCAAGTTCCTGCTGCTCAAGCAATTTGGCTCGGTGGAGGGAGTGCGCAAAGCCGAAGTGGACCAACTGATGACGGTGAAGGGCATTGGCCGCCAAAGGGCGTTACAAATCTACGAGCATTATCATAGCAGTTAATTATTTCCTCTCATTTGCATCCGGGTCATTGAAATTCTTTTTTGCAACCCTCACTTGTATTGTCAGTTACAGTTCTGAAAATAATTTTCGTTATTTCTTGACAAAAAAAGCCTTTGGTTTTTGTTGAATTCAATTAAACAAAAAGTATTGAATTGAGGTGAGTTATGTTGCAAATGTACCCGAAACCCCGTAAAAAATCTGTGATGCCCACGGATTATCGGAACAAAATCCTGAACGCAGCCAAAAAAGCTTTTTCGCAAAAAGGCTATGCGAAATGCACCATGTCGGACGTGGCAAATCAAGCCAAAGTGGGCATTGGCACCCTCTACAACTATTTCAAAAACAAGGACGAACTCCTTCAGCTCTGCATTCAAAAGACCATCCAGGATGAACTTGAGGTTATTCATAAGAACAGCCAGCATATTGAAGACCCGCTGGATAAATTGCGCTATTTCTTCGCCGAACATTTTAATTTGCTGAAAGAGAATCCCACCTTGGCACGGCTTCTTTTGGTTGAAGTTCGCCAAAGTGAAGGCTTCTACAAAAGAAACCCCACCTACAATCCCATGAAATTCTACCTGGATTTCTACAAAAAAATATACGATGAAGCACTCGAGAAAAAAATGATCCGCAACGTGGATACGGAAGCTTTGGTGCACCTCATTGTGGGCACCCAGGAAGTGCTTTTGCTGCAATGGTTTATCCTCGGTGAAGATTTCGATATTGAAACCATTTTCCAAGGAGTGCGCGACATCGTGAAATTCGGTGTGGATAAATAATCCCCTCTTCTCACTAAAAACCTTGGCCTGTCACCCGACAGGCTTTTTTTATCTCAGTTTTTTGATCAAGAGTTAAGAATATGCCTGGACTTCAACCATGCATTAACGCTCACCTTCTGGGCGGATCAACTTCTCTCCTTGATCTTGATTATCGATCAACCTGGTTCAGGACGGGTCACATTAAGTTTGCAACCATGTTTCGAGGCGTCGATCACTTCTTAATCAAGCCTTAATCAAGTCTTAACTATTAACGCTTGATTAAGACTTGATAATCACTTGATTAAGGCTGTGGCTCAAGAAGCGGACAGCTTCATTTCCGTCAGAAAGATCATTGCCATCCTGTAATAGATTGACTTAACGTATTGTAAAATGGCATGGATAAACCATCCAAAAGGGTTTGCCCACCACGTGACATGATGAGTGTTTTCCACATCAAAAACCCCGATTCCGGCAAAACCCGCAGGCAAGGCTAAGATTTTCCTTGTCAAATGCCCTCAGCTTTAAAAGATGGCAAAAAACACAAAAAAGGATCTGATAATGAAGCTTTCACAACGCGCGCTGGAAATCCAGGCCTCCCCCATCCGCAAGCTGATGCCCCACGCTGTGGCAGCAAAACAACGCGGCACAAAAGTATTTCACCTCAACATCGGCCAGCCCGATATTCCCACCCCTCACCAGATGATTGAAGCCTACCACTCTTTTTCAGAAAAAGTGCTGGCTTATGGACCCTCACAGGGCTTGGACGTCTATCGAGACGGTTTGGTGCAATATTATGCCCGCCACAACATTCCCTTGCAGGAAAACCAAATCATTGTGACCCAAGCCGGCTCGGAAGCCGTCACATTTGCAATGATGGTGGTGGCGGAAGCGGGGGACGAAATCATCGTTCCAGAGCCTTTTTACACGAACTACAACGGCTTTGCCACCATGGCGGGCATCACCATCCGTCCTTTGCTCACCGTTGCTGAAGATGGGTTCCAACTTCCTCCAAACGAAGCAATCGAGGCGCTCATCGGTCCCAAAACCAAAGCAATCATGATTTGCAACCCCGGCAACCCCACCGGCACGGTCTATACCAAGGAAGACATCTTCCGCCTGGGAGAGCTTGCCAAGCGTCACGGCCTCTATGTGATCTCCGACGAAGTGTATCGTGAATTTATATATGAAGGGCTTTCCCACACCAGCATGCTGCAGGTTCCCGGGCTGGAGGAGCACGCCATCGTGGTGGACAGCGTTTCCAAGCGCTACAGTGCCTGCGGTGCCCGCATCGGCTGCATCGTTTCCCGGAACAAGGAACTGATGGCTGCCACGCTCAAGTTTGCCCAAGCCAGGCTTTGCCCTCCAACTGTGGACCAGCTTGCCTCGCTGGCTTGCGTGCCTCTTGCAGACGACTTTTTCAAACCCCTCATCGCGGAATATCAAGCCCGGCGCGATCTGGCCTATGATGCTCTGATGAAGATCCCCGGTATGGTTTGCGTTAAACCCCAGGGTGCTTTCTATATTTTGGTGAAGCTTCCTGTGGACGATTGTGAAAAATTCATCATCTGGATGCTTGACGAATTCAATATCGACAATGAAACCGTGATGGGCGCTCCCGGCGAAGGTTTTTATGCCACACCCGGCCTGGGAAAAAACGAAATGCGCCTGGCGTATGTGCTTAACGAAGATGAACTTGCCCGTGCGATGAGTGTGTTCGCCCGCGGATTTGAGGCTTACAAAAACCTTTAACAAACCATAAATCAAGGCGGCCAAATGAAAACCAAGCGTAAGATCGAGCCCTATCTCTATCTGCTTCCGGCGCTGGTGCTGTTGTTGCTGTTTCGCTTCATACCCATTCTGATGTCCTTTGCCATCAGCTTTTTCGATTTTGGGGTCACCAACATCGGAAAGTTTACCGGTTTTGGACACTACAGCAGGCTTTTTGCAGATAAAGAGTTTTGGCAGTCCATGGGAAACACCCTCTGGCTGGTGCTGATTGCGGTTCCCGCCAGCATCATCCTGCCGCTGATCTTTGCCCAGCTGCTGAACCAGGTGGAGCGCTTCAAAGGCTTTTTCCGCACCATCTATTTCATGCCTTTCGTAACCTCGCTGGTGGCTGTGTCCATCGTTTGGAAAATCATTTTTTCCGAACAAGCCGGCTTGGCAAACACCTTTTTGGAATGGCTGGGAATGAAGCCCCAGCTTTGGCTTGCCGAGCCCAAGGGAATTCTGCCCCTGTTTTTGGAAAACATCGGCATCACGGCACCGCAGTGGATGGACGGCTGGCTGGGCGGACCCTCTCTGGCTCTGTTTTCCATCATCATCATGACGGTTTGGAAAAGCCTGGGCTACAACACCATCATCTACCTGGCTGGCTTGCAAAACATTTCCAAGGTTTACTATGAGGCTGCCGATATCGATGGAGCCGGAAAGCTGCGCCAGTTCTTCAAAATCACCGTGCCGCTGATCTCCCCCACCACCTTCTATGTGCTTTTGATGACCACCATCGTCAGCTTTCAAACCTTTGCCCAAATCTATATGATGACGGACAAGGGCGGCCCCCTGGGCACCACGAAGTTGATTGTGTATTACATCTATGAAAAAGGATTCGACAAAATGGACATGGGCTATGCCAGTGCCGCCGCCATCATTCTTTTCATCGTGATTCTGGCACTCACCCTGCTGCAGCGTCGGCTGGAAAAAAAGGTTAACTACTAAGGGGAGTTGAAGATGAAAAATCCAATCGCCTCCGCACTTACTTACATTTTCCTGATCATCTTCGGCGCCGTGATGGTGGTTCCCTTCATTTGGATGCTTTCCACGTCGCTGATGACCCAGGGTGAATTCAATAAAAACGATTCCATCTTCATTCCCAAGGAAGAATATCACGTTTGGCAGGATGGGGATACGGAACGTCGCGTGATCTTGGTTCAAAGCAAGGACGGCAAGGCCGTGATCCACGTTTTGAACAGCGAAGGCCAGATCTCCACAGATTTTGAAGAATATCTGGAAGTGCCGGACGATCAGGTGAAAATGGTGCGCAAAAAGCCCAGCTTCCACTTCGACAACTTTGTGAAGGCCTTCAAAAAAGTCCCCTTTGCCACCTATTTTGCGAATACGCTCTACGTCTCCTTCATCACGCTCATCGGGGTTTTGATCAGTTCGGTTTTGGCAGCCTACGCCTTTGCGCGCCTTGAGTTCAAGGGCAAGGACCTGATCTTCTACCTCTTTTTGAGCATGATGATGGTGCCGGAGCCCATCTATATCATTTCGTCCTACATCATGTTGGACAAATTCAACTGGCTGGATACCTACAACGCGCTCATCATCCCCTGGTGTGTGAATATCTTCACCATCTTCCTCTTCAGGCAACACTTCAAGAGCCTGCCGCAGGAGCTTTTCGACGCCGCTTCGATTGACGGCTGCAGCACCTTTGGCATGCTCACCCGCGTGGTTTTGCCTCTTTCAAAAGGGGTGATGGCCACCGCAGCGGTCTTTTCCGTGATCGGCTCCTGGAACAGTTTCATGTGGCCGCTGGTGATGACCGACCGCCCGGAATTGCGCGTGTTGCAGGTGGGGCTCAGCTATTTCAATCAGGAAGCCTCCACTCAAACCACACTGTTGATGGCGGCATCCACATTCAGCATCGTGCCCATTCTCATCATCTTTTTCCTGGCTCAAAAACAGATCATTGCCAGCTATGCCAAGGCTGGCTTGAAAGACTAAAAGGGAATTTTTTATGAACAAGCGTAAAACAGATGTGCGTCACATCAAAAAACAAATCCAAAAACAGGAAGTCATCAAGCATAAGGAATATAAGGTTCCGGAAAAGCCCAAGCCGCTGGAAGACTTCCGTTTCCGTCCCCAGCCTTTGGCAAATCCGAAGCTGAACAACATCGTTGCCTGGGCTGTTTTTGCCGTGGTGATACTGATTTACCTGCTCACCCAGGCGCGCAGCACCTCCTTTTGGGATTCGGGTGAATATGCCACCTGCGTGAGCATCCTCGGTGTTCCACACCCTCCGGGAAACCCGTTTTATGTGATTTTGGGACGCGCCTTGGTCACCCTCTTTGGCGGACTCTTTTCCCATGCCCAGATAGCGGCGTTTATGTCCGGACTCTTCAGCGCTTTTGCTGCCATGTTCACCTATCTCATCACAGTTCAGCTGGTCAGCATGCTGCGCGTCCGGGATTGGGAGGCAATGTTTGCCGGGATCGTGGCATCGCTGCTCACGGCTTTTTCCTTCACCTTCTGGATGAATGCTGTGGAAGCCGAAGTCTATTCCGGACTTGTCTTCTTTGTGAACCTGATCATCTGGCTCACGCTGCGCTGGGTGGATAAATCCCGGGATTTTGATAATCAAAACGGTCTCCTGCTCATTGTTTATCTGTTTTTCGTGGCTTTCAGTATGCACCAATCAGCGCTGCAAATCGCCCCGGCGGTATTGTTTATCGTGGTTTGGCCCCTGCTCTATCAAGGCTCAAAAGAAAGCAAATTCTGGGGAAAATTTGTGGGCTACGGTTTGGCGCTGGTGCTCAGCTACTGGATTTTTGGACTCATCGGAAAAGCAGCCAATTTGGACGTTTTGGATAAACTTGGCTTTGCCCTGTGCATCATTGTTTTGATGGTGATTGAACTGCGCGAAGTCTTTGATCGCAAGCTTTGGTTCCTGAGCGTGGCGCTTGTGATCATCGGAGTTTCCGCCCATATCTACATTCCCATCCGTGCTGCGGACACGCCGTTCATCAATCTTGGCAATCCCAGCAATGTGGAAAGTTTTCAGAAATATCTAGCGCGCGATCAATATGGTCAAACTTCGATGTTTGAACGACGCGGCAGCTTTAAACATCAGATGGGACACCACTTCTTCCGCTATTTTGGCTGGCAATGGTTCAGAACCGAAGGTCTGCCAAAAACCACCAAGCTGCCCGGCTCCATGATCTCATTTTTGGGCATACTGTTTGTGGCTGTCATCAGTCTCTTTGGCGCTTGGTTCCACTGGAAGAACAATAAACACAGCTTTGCCTACCTGCTCGCCATCATGTTTTGCGTGACCCTGCTCTGGGTATTTGTGATCAACCTTTCGGATCAGGAAGTGCGCGACCGGGACTATTTCTTTGTGATTGCCTATAATATGTGGACCATCTGGATTGGCATCGGCGCTTTGGCTGTTACCAGATTGGTGAACAACAAAAGCATCAAGATGGCAATCGTGGCGGTGATGCTCGCACTTCCAGTTTTGAATATGGCGCTGCAGTATCGTGAACACGACCGCTCACGTGAATTCATTGCCTTGGACTACGGGCTCAACTTCCTCAATTCCGTGGAGGAAAACGCCATCATTTTCACAAATGGAGACAACGACACCTACCCCCTCTGGTATGCACAGGCGATGGCAGACCCCTATGCCAAGGAATATATCCACAAAGCGCGGGACATCTATCCCACCTCTGAATCTGACGCCGCCATCCAGCGTGCCATGGAATATAAGAATAAACACCTCAAAGGCATCAGGAAAGACGTCACCGTGGCAAACCTGTCTTTATTGAATACAGCGTGGTATATCCGGCAGTTGCGGGACCGCGAAGGTGTGTTGATCGACTGGACTGAAGATGAGATCGATTCCTTGGATAAAGGTCCTGATTCCTACCATCCCTATTTGTGGCAGGACAAGGTCGATTTTGTTGCAGGCGATCCCGCAGGGGAACAGCGCTTTTCCATAAACTATCTGGAAAACGCTCAAAACAGCGAAATGACCGGAGCCTTCTATCCTCTGCGCGGTTCGGATTTTGCCGCTTTGAAGATCGTTCAAGACAACTTTGGCAAGCGCCCCATCTATTTTGCCGTCACCTGCGAAACCAATGTTGGCTTTGATGAGCACCTGCGCAGCGAAGGCATGGTTTACCGCATTGTGAGCAGCAAGGGTGAATTTGACGAACAGCTTGATATCGAACGCCTGCTCACAAACATCGACAAAGTCTATCAATATCGCTCCATCCACGATGACAGGGTTTTCAAGGACGACAACATGCAGCGCCTTGTGATGAACTATGGTTCAGGCTTCAGCCGCGCCGCCATCTGGTTTGCCAAAAACAGACAATTCGACAAGGCAGAACAATATGCCCAAAAGGCGAAAACGTTCATCGACAGCGATCTGCGCCTCACTGAGTTTTGGGTTTACCAATATGCCGGTATGGGACAGCTGAATGAGCTTGACGCCTTCATTGACACTCATATTATGTCTCATCCGGATGCGGTTCGCATCTATAACAGCTACGCATTGAACTCCCTGGCGAAAGACTACCCCCAATATTTCCCGCGCTACATGAAAAAGATGCTATTAGCCTGGCCGGATGAGATGGATTATGCGGATTTGGCAATTTATTATGGCAACAAGTATGAACTCATGCCCCAGGTGGAAGCCATGCTGGACAGCCTTTGGCTGCAAAGAAAGCTTGGCTACAGCCTTCAGGACCTGACCACCCGCATTGGGCAGCTATATCACGATGATGACATGATCGAAGATGGATTCTGATTTATTGGAATCATGACTTCTCCGCAAGCGGGAATGAGCAGGCCTCATTCCCGCTTTTTTTCGTTCAGAGACAGCTTTGCTGCCAACAAATCATTGACAGAAATGATGCAATGTGCAGCTTAGCAAAAAATATAAACCAATCAAATCAACATAAAAAAGGAGCAAACCATGAAGCTGGAAATATGTGTGGATTCAGTGGAATCCGCCGTGATTGCCCAGGAAGCGGGCGCAGACAGAATCGAACTTTGTTCTTGTTTGGATGTGGGCGGGCTAACCCCCTCTCTGGGTGCCATCACCTCTGCCAAAAGTGTGTTGGAGATTCCCATCCACGTGCTCATTCGTCCTCGGATGGGAGATTTTTGCTATTCGGATCTTGAATTTCAACAGATGCTCCGGGATCTGCGGCTCGCCAAAGACACCAAAACCGAGGGTGTGGTTTTTGGAATCTTAACCCCGGATGGCAAGGTTGACATCTATAGAACCGCTCTGCTGCTTGAAGCTGCCAGACCGCTTCAGGTCACCTTCCACCGTGCTTTTGACTTTTGCGTGGATCCTTTTCAGGCCTTGGAAGATCTGATCTCACTGGGTGTGGATAGAATCCTGACGTCCGGACAAAAAAACACGGCGCCCCAAGGCGCTCCTTTGTTGAAGGAATTGATCGAAAAGGCGGACAACAGGGTCATCATCATGCCCGGAAGCGGCATCAATTCGCAAAACCTGCCCAGCTTGATCAAGGATACCGGTGCCAGGGAATTCCATCTCTCCGCATCCCGCTTTTTACCCAGCCCCATGCTGAGCAAAAACCAAACTTTGGACCCCAAAGGTTTTGGAAATGCGGAACTCTCCCTGCGCCAGGCTGATGGAGATGAGATCAGAAAAATCAGGCAACTGCTGTCATGAAACACATCGCCATCGGTGGTTTTTTTCACGAATCCAACAGCTTCAACCCCATCATCACCGGCGCTGAAGACTTCCTGATTTTTGAAGGTGATGAGATCCATACACAGGGTGTCAACTACCTTCAAGCCAAAGGGATTGCGGATTTTTTTGGAGACAAAGAGGATTGCCGGCTCATCCCGCTGGTTTTTGCGCGCGCTGTTCCCAACGGTTTGGTGGAGGAAGCCCTCTATTTGAAACTGAAGGATAGGTTTTTTGAGCTGCTGGAAGATCAGCCTCGGCCGGATATATTTGTGTTGGCATTGCATGGCTCCATGCGTGTGCAGCATATCGGCTCGGCTGAGACGGATCTCTTGGAAGCCATCAAAGCGCGTTATCCGGATCTGCCCATCGTTTGCGGACTGGACATGCATGCCACCGTGACCCAGAAAATGCTCCAACTTGCCACTGCCATGGTTGGCTACAAAACTGCTCCGCATCTGGACGCCTGGGAAACCGGACAACACGCTGCGCGCATGGCTTGGGAAATCCTTTTTGAACAAGCAGATCTGCGCATGGCGGCGGTGAAAATCCCCGCTTTGATCGCAGGCGAAAAATCCGAAACCGACCATCCGCCCATGAAGGATTTGATCGCGGAATTGCACAGTTTGGAAGCAGATGAGAGCATCGCTGCCGCCTCCTATCTTTTGGGTTTTCCCTGGGCTGATGCTCAGGAAAATGGCGTCACCGCCTTGGTGGTGAGCAAAAATGAACACAGCCAGGCTCAGGAAGCTGCACAGATGCTTGCAGACAGGTTTATTGAATTCAAATCCAAGTTTGACTTTTCCATGCCTGCCCATCCTTCGGAAGAAGCTCTGCTCCTGGCTTTACGCGAAAACCTTCGTCCTATTTTTGTGTCCGACTCCGGAGATAATCCCACCGCTGGTTCCACTGGAGACAACACTGGCATCATTTCCCTGCTTTCTGGACCACTGAAAGAAAAAACCCGGGGAAAGAAGATACTGGTGGCTGGCATCTTCGACCCCAGCGCCGCGTCAAAATGCAAAGCCAATTTGACCCGTAAAATATGCTTGAAGGTTGGCGGAAACTACGACACAAAATACAGCCAGCCTGTGGAACTGACCGGCATTCCAATAAAAATGCTGGAAGAATTCGGTCCCTTCCGCAGTGAGCTGATCCTGTTCCAAACCGCTGAATTCTATCTCATCATCACTTCCAAGCACATCGGCTTCACAGCAGTGGATATGTTCCAGGCTTTGCAGATCGACTATCTGCAAACGGATGTGATCGTGGTGAAGCTGGGCTATCTGACCGAAGACTTCAAAGCCATTGCCGCAAAGTCCTATCTGGCGCTCACCCGCGGCTGCACCGATGAGGTTCTCAGCCGCTTGGACTACACCCACAAATACGAATTGATTTGACATAGTTGTAATAATCATCGTGAAAATCGTGAAAATAAACCTTGACACAAAAATGAAGGGCATGGATATTGTAATCAGTCGTTTCGGCATATTATAGATTATGATTAGCGAGGGATGTCAAAAGCCTTCAAGAAACCTGAGAAATAATGAGTTGGGATCACCCCCATATTTGTGACTCAACTTTTCTAAGAGGTGAAGTCATGACACTATCTATCTCAAACCGGGCATTCTTACTCTTGGCAGTGAGTTTTTTTGTTTCCACAGCGCTTTGGGGTCAGAACGACATGCCGCTGATGGCGGAATTTGAAGGAGAGCATCATTGCTCAACGTTTGGTCATACCTTAGTCAGTCTCGACTTCAATCATGACGGTTACGATGATTTGATAGTGTGGTCTTTTGCCTGGGGCTACAATCACAGTCAGGCTATGCCGGCACTTGGAAAGGTAGATATATATTTTGGCTGTCCCGACTTTTGTTCAGCAACTCAGCCATCCCTGAGCCGTGAGGGGTATTATTGGGATGATGGAACACGTACCCGGGCATATACACCATTAAATTTGGGCGATTTGAACGGCGACGGCTATGATGATCTGGGCATCGTGGAATGGACTCCCAGAAGAAGTTATAAGCTGCTGATTTTTTACAGCGGGCCAAATGCCGGTCTCCAGGATCCGGATTACATTATTGAGCTTCCAGATGATGGCCGTATCTCGTATTACTGGAGCAGATTGGGAGATGTCGATGGAGATGGTTTTGACGATATCGGTTTATCTTATCATTGGCCTAATATACTTACTCGTACTTTTAACATAATTTGGGGCGGTTCACTCGAATTACAGACAGTGTTTAGCATTGTTTATCCTGTACCTGTAGGCTTTAAAATCTGCGGACTTGGTGACATTAACAACGATGGTTTCCATGACTTTTCAATCATTGTAGCGGGTTCTGGTCAACGCTATATCGAAAACATCTACTTTGGCAACAGTCAAAGAGAATTTTCAGACTTCCTTGGACTCTTTGAGTGGCAATCTTGGCTTATCCCATCGAGTCGCGCCTTGGGAGACCTGAATGGTGACGGCTATCACGACTTCTTTGGCTTTGGAAATTCTGAGGGGATGAAAATCTGGTTTGGCTCAGACAGCTTCCTGCCCATGCAGCCTCCAGACCTCAATTTGTTACCGGTTTGTATTGGCGATATTGGGTCCAGAAGCTTAAAATTTGGTGATGTGAACGGAGATGGTTATGACGATGTCGTTGGGGCAAACTACGGTCAGCGGATATTTGCAGTGTGGCTCGGTGGCAGCAAGATGAACTCTGAAGTTGACCTGATCAAATATAGAGGTTACAGTCGTTTTGGTTATGGCATGGCGGTGGGAGACTTTAACGGCGATGGCTATGATGATGTGGCTGTCGGCGCACCCGGCAGCGACCCCGAACATGATTCCTTCAACCCGGGTTATCTGTTTGTTTTCGCGGGGAATGGCGACTTCGTTGGCAACAAGGATGAAACCCTGCCTCCCTTTGGTGAACAACTGGAGCTAAGTGTTTATCCCAATCCTGTCGATACAAGCGGCAAGCTCACCATTGAGCTCAAAGACCGCAACAGCTCCCCGCCTGCGGGCATCAAGATCTACAATATCAGAGGTCAGTTGGTATATGAAGCCCAAAGTGACCAAACAAAACATGAAATCAAGGAACTTTCGAAAAAGGGCTTTTCCGCAGGAGTGTATATCGTTAAAGCTCAAGTGGGAAAGCAACAGGCAAGCAAGAGATTTACCATTATGAAATAGGAGGAAAAAATGAAAAAAATGGTATTATCGTTGACTCTGCTGTTAGTTACGGTGTTCATTATGGCGGGTGAAGCATCCGATTTTTTGAAGAAAAATTAGGCTATTTTAAAAATGGGGGAATGCCAAAGGATAGTTTCGCTTGACAGAAACCGCATCCCCGCAGTATGTGAACATATATTCATATAGATGAGGTTCACATGCACGCAACTTATTTATATAAAGGGCTTTCGCAAGACGAAGCCGAAACTTTGCAAGCCGCTTTGCCGGATGAGCGCACAATTGGCATCTTGAGCGATTTCTTCGGCGTTTTTGCCGACAGCACCCGCCTGCGTATACTTTGGTTCCTTTCCCATAAGGAACTTCGCGTGGCGGATCTTGCCGCCTTGGTCGGGATGCAGCAATCCGCGGTTTCACACCAATTAAAAACCCTCAGGCTGCAGCGTTTGGTAAAATTCCGCCGCGAAGGCACCACGATCCACTATTCCCTGGACGACGACCATGTACGCCATATTTTTGATGTGGCTTTGGCACACATCCGCGAGGGACAACTGCCATGACGGTTCGCGAATACGACATTCAAAACCTCGGCTGCGCCGGATGTGCCAGTAAGATCGAGGCGCAAATCAAAGCCCTTCCAGAAGTTCACGACGTAAACCTGGATTTTGTGAACCGCAAGCTGATCGTGCAATATCATTCCACCGTGGATTCACCTCTGCAAAAGCTGAACAGCATTGCCGACGCCATCGAACCGGGCGTGAGCATCACCGCTGGCGGCGAAAGCCAGTCCCACGATAAAAACACTGAGCTCTGGCTCACCCTGGGGCTTGCCGCTGCCTTCACCGTCGCCACCTTTTTCCTGCCCGAGATTCTGGTGCCGTGGTTCGGCGTTGCAGCCTGGCTGCTGGCGGGCTACCGCGTGCTCATCAAAGCGGGAAAATCGCTGTTTTCGCGCCAGATGTTTTCCGAACATCTTTTGATGGCAATTGCCACCATCGGCGCCGTGGTTTTGGGCGAATATGCCGAAGCAGCCGCAGTGATGATCCTGTATGAACTTGGTCAATGGCTGGAACACCGCGCTGTGGAGCATTCCCGCAACCTGATCCGCGGCATGCTTTCTCTGAAGCCGGACAAGGCACATTTGCTCACGGATTCCGGAATCGAGGATGTGGCGCTGGACAGCGTGCCCATCGGTTCCATCATCCAGATCCGCCCCGGCGAAAGGGTTCCCCTGGATGGCGAAGTGGTCAAGGGCGAAAGCTCTGTGGACAGTTCCACCCTCACCGGTGAGGCGGAACCGCTCTTTGTGGGTCCCGGTGCCAAAATCTTTGCCGGCTTTTTGAACCACAGCGGCCTTTTGGAAATGAAGGTGGGTTCCACCGAGGCGGAAAGCACGGTAAACCGCATCCTGGATCTGATCGACAACGCCGGCTCCCGCAAGTCGCAGCAGGAAAAATTCATCACGCGCTTTGCCCGGGTTTACACACCCGCCGTGGTTGCCGTCGCCTTTCTGGTTTTTCTCATCCCCACCCTGCTGGGGCATTCCGCCGCAAACTGGTTCCACCGTTCCCTGGTTTTCCTGATCGTATCCTGCCCCTGCGCGTTGGTGATCTCGATTCCGCTTTCCTACTACATCGGCATCGGCGTGGGAGCCAAAAAAGGCATCATTTTCAAGGGCAGCGAATATCTGGATGTGTTACGTCAAGTGAAAACCGTGGTTTTCGACAAAACCGGCACCCTCACCACCGGCGAATTGAAAGTGGAAAAAGTATTGGTGGAAGACGACGCCGAACCCGTGGAACTGCTCCACACAATCTGGCTTTGCGAACACAATTCCTCCCACCCCTTTGCCCGAGCCATCCAAAATGCCTATGAGGGTGACTACGACCCGCAAAAAGTGAACGCCTATTCCGAATATCCGGGCAAGGGCGTCCTGCTGCAATATGGCACGGACAGGCTGATTGCCGGCTCGGCAGACTTTTTGAGCGAACACGGCTTTGTGGGACTGATCGATTCCGGAGTCCACAGCACCGTGCACGCCGCCAAAAACGACCTCTATCTGGGTTGCCTCACTTTTTCCGACGCCATCAAACCCGGCATCCAGGAAGCCCTCGCCCAGCTTAGAAAACAAGGTGTTCGCCAGATGGTCATGCTTTCCGGCGATCGCAGCGCCAAAGCCCAACAGGTTGGGCTAGAAACCGGCATGGACGAAGTGCAAGCCGAACTGCTGCCCTCCCAAAAGCTGGACAGCCTGGAACAAATCATGGCAAAGCACCCTGGAAAAACCGCCTTCGTGGGCGACGGCATGAACGATGCACCCGCTTTGGCAAGAGCCGACGCCGGAATCGCCATGGGTGGAATCGGCAACCAATCCTCCGTGGAAACCGCCGGCATTGTGCTGTTGAACGACAAACCGGAACAGCTTGCCGCAGCTTTCCAGCTTTCGCGCAAAACCGGCATTTTGGTGCTGCAAAACATTTCCTTTGCGCTGGGGGTGAAGGCCCTGGTGATGGTTTTGGGCGTCAGCGGCATTTCCGGACTGTGGGAAGCCGTGATCGCAGACGTTGGCGTCACGCTTTTGGTGATCTTCAATGCCCTGCGCATGCTCCGCAGCGAACGCCGGACTTGACAAAATCACGCCTTAAAACTGCTTTGGCAATTCAACTTAAATTTAATTTGGAGAAACCATGTCCATAAAGATCACTTTGCCCGACGGCTCGATCAAAGAATATGCCCAACCCGTAAGCGCACAGCAAGTTGCCCAAGACATCAGCCCCAGGCTGGCAGACGCCTCTGTGGCGGCGGAACTGGATGGCAAACTCATCGACCTGAACCAGATTATCGACCACGATGCCAATCTGATTTTGCACACCTTCAAAACCGAAACCGGAAAAGACATCTATTGGCACAGCACCGCCCACCTCATGGCGCAGGCGGTGAAACAGCTTTTCCCGGATGTGAAGGTGACCATCGGGCCCGCCATCGAACAGGGTTTTTATTACGACTTCGACCGCGACAAACCCTTCACAGAAGAAGAGCTTCAGCAGATCGAAGACCGCATGGTGCAGCTGAGCAAGGAAGCCCTGCCCTATTCTCGCAAAGAGCTTTCCAAAGCTGAAGCCATCGAAATTTTCAAAGCGCAAAACGAAGACTATAAGATCGAGATTTTGAACGAGATTCCGGATGAAGACACCATCAGCACCTACACCCAGGGCGATTTCATCGATCTTTGCCGCGGTCCGCACATCCCCCACACTGGAAAAATCAAGGCGGTCAAACTGCTCAAAAGTTCCGGTGCCTACTGGCGTGGCGATGAAAAGAACAAAATGCTCCAGCGTATCTATGGCATCAGTTTTCCCACCGCCAAGGAACTGGATCAATACATGGAATTTCTGCGTCAAGCCGCTCTGCGCGACCATCGCAAGCTGGGCAAGGACCTGGATCTTTTCTCCATCAATGAAGACATCGGACCCGGCTTGGTTTTGTGGCATCCAAACGGCGCCATGATCCGCCATCTGATTGAAAACTATTGGCGTGAAGAGCATCTGCGCCGAGGCTACAAACTGGTTTACACGCCCCATGTGGGACGCGCCCAGCTTTGGGAAACCAGCGGTCACCTTGGTTTTTACAAGGAAAACATGTATGCCGCCATGGATGTGGAAGGTCAGGATTACTACATCAAACCGATGAACTGCCCCTTCCACATCGCAATCTACAATTCAAACCTGCACAGCTATCGCGAATTGCCCATCCGTCTGGCAGAGCTTGGAACCGTTTACCGCTATGAACGTTCCGGAGTTTTGCACGGCCTGATGCGCGTGCGCGGCTTCACCCAGGACGACGCCCACATCATTTGCACTCCCGAACAGTTGAATGATGAAGTGGAAAAACTGATCGTGCTGTCGATGGATATGCTCAAACACTTTGGTTTCCAGGAATTCCTGGTCTATCTGAGCACCCGTCCCGAAGAAGCTGTGGGCGAACCCGAGGATTGGGAAACCGCCACCCAGAGCCTGCGCAGTTCCCTGGAAAAAATCGGCATAGACTATGAAGTTGACGAAGGCGGGGGCGCTTTCTACGGCCCCAAGATCGACATCAAGATCAAGGACGCCCTGGGTCGCGCCTGGCAATGCAGCACTATCCAGTTCGACTTCAACGAACCCACCCGCTTCAACATGAGCTACATCGGTGCCGACAACGCTCAACACCGTCCGTTCATGGTTCACCGTGCCATCCTGGGTTCCGTGGAACGCTTTTTTGCCACGCTCCTGGAATATCACGGCGGAAACCTGCCCCTGTGGCTGGCGCCTATCCAGCTCATGATTTTGCCCATCACTGAACAGCAGTTGGACTACGCACGCAAGCTGGAAGAGGAATTTCGCCTGAAAGGCCTGCGCTGCGAAGTGGACACCCGCAACGAAAAGATTGGCTACAAAATCCGCGATGCCGAGATGAAAAAGATCCCCTTCATGGCGATCGTCGGCAAAAAGGAAGAGGAAGCACAAGCGCTCTCGCTGCGCCAGCACACCGTTGGCGACTTGGGCTCGATGAACCTGGAAGACGCCCTGCATAAGTTGCAGGAATCCTAAGCCCAGCGGCGTTTTTTCAGCAGCCTATTCTTCCTGGGAACTCCCCGCCTGCTTTTCAAACACCAGGCTGGCTTGATTTTCGCGCGTGACCCGGTGAAAAGCCCAAAGCGACAGCGCCAAAATCACCAACGCGGGCGCAATCACCCAATAGCGCAGGTTTTCAGCATCCACAACGATGAATTTCATCCAGCTCTTTTCGGCAAAAAGCCCGATAAAGAGTGCAAGAGAGTTGTTGATGGTGTGGGAAAGCATTGAATTGATGATACTTCCCGAGCGTGAGCTGAGATAACCCAGCAGGATTCCCAAGATCAAAACCGGTATAAAACGGAAAGGGTCAAGGTGGAAAAGCGCGAACAGCAAAGCGCTGATGATCACCGGTTGCCAAAACTTTCCCTTTTCAAAAAAGCGGATCAGGAAACCGCGAAACATCAGTTCCTCGCAGATTCCGGGCATCACTGCAATCACCAGAAACATCTGCCAGATGGGCACATCCAGGTTGAAAAGTTTCCCAAGTCCTTCCAGATAATCCTGCGGAAAAGGAAAGACCTGGTTGATAAGCTGGGCAACAATGGAAACCGTCACCGCCGCCGACACCGCGATCAAGGGCACCAAAAGCAATTCCTTGGGCTTGGGCGCTTTTACTCTCAAAAGCTTCCGGGCTTCCGAACCCTTGACTTTCAAGAACGCCAAGATCACAAACACAGGCAGCACAATGATATACATCTGCGTTTTGATCAAGCCATTGACCAGGTCCGCCATCTGCCATTTCGTGCCCAGATAATACAGCGCCACCAGAGCCAGGGAAAAATAGACCGCACCGTTGAAGGTGTTGAAAAACCCGCTCTTGCTTTTGCGCTGGGATTTCAGGCTGCTGCCGTCGTCTTCGGTTCTGAACAGCACCGCCTCGGTGTGGAAAAGCTTCACCGTGAGCCAGATTGCCAGAATGTCCAGGACCAATGTGCTGCCGATCGTGATCAAAAGATGCGAAAGCTCCCATTCGCCAATCAGGATGGCTTTGAAAAGCAGGGAGATGTTGATCACGGGTATCAGCGACAGCAGATTGCTGATTTGCATGGACGGAATGAAGCTCGCCATGCCCATCAGCATGGAAACCATCATGATGGGCTGTTCGTAGGTGCGCGCTTCCTTCATGTTCCTCGAAAAGGTGGAAATGGAAAGCAGCAACGCCGAAAACAGAGTTGCCATCGGCACCATCGCAAAAAGCAGGATGATGAACGACTTGATGGGCAAGTGCAGTCCCTGATCCGCCATGCCCATCTGGGAAAGCAGATAGCGCACGGAAAAGCTGATGCTGATCAAGTTTATGACCACATTTATCATCGCCATGCAAAACACGGTGAGATATTTTCCCAAAACGATTTCGCTACGTGTTGCAGATGAAACCAACAGCGTTTCCAGGGTGTGGCGCTCTTTTTCACCCGCCACAAGGTCTGCCGCAACCACCGCCGCACCGGTGATCAGCATCAAGATCATCATGTAGGGCAAAAGCATGCCCAAAATGCTGCCCATCTTTTTTTCCGTGGAGGAGCTGTCAAATTGCCTCACCGTGAGCGGATGGATGTATTCTTCTTCCAACCCCTTTTCGCTGAGGCGTTTGGCAAGTATTATGGAATTCACCTGACCCAGGCTTTTCTGCAGTTTTTCAAAAAGCATGCGTCCCTGATCCCCCGAGGCATCGAAACGCACATCTGCCCTGTAGCTGGTGACTCCCGCTGCGGAAAGCGTGTCCGAAATGCTCACCACCGCCAGGATCTCTTTTTCTTCATACAGCATTTCCAGATGCGGCGGATCCTCCAGAGTGGTCACATACGGCGTTTCACTGAGGGTTTGCAGCACAGTTTCATACAGCTCCTTCGCGTCGGGACTTTCGTGGGAAAGGCTGTCCAAAAGTGCGATGGTGGCGCCGCGTTTTTCGATGATGTCTGCCTGGCGGCTCATGATGCTGCTGGTGCCGATGAAAATCAGCGGATATAGGATCACGGGCAAAACGATGGTGGCAAAAAGCGTACGCTTGTCGCGCAGCATCTCCAGGATTTCTTTGCGGAATACGATGATCGCTTTCTTAAAATTCATGATTCTCAAGCTCCGTTCCAGTTTGCTTCACATAGTGCACAAAAATGTCGTCAAGGTCTTCAAATCCTGTTTCGGTGCGCATTCCCTGCAGGGTGCCCTGTGCCAGGACCCTGCCGTTGTGAATCATCACGATGCGGTCCGCCAGGCGCTCGGCTTCACGCATGATGTGGGTGGAAAACAGCACACATTTTCCATTTTCCCTGCAGTTTCGCACAAAGGAAATGATGTTGCGCGCGGTGAGAATATCCAAGCCGGCGGTGGGCTCGTCAAAAATCATCACTGGTGGATCGTGGATGATAGAACGCACAATGGAAGTTTTTTGCTTCATGCCGCTGGAAAGAAATTCCATCTTTTTGTCCAAAAAATCGTGCATGTCCAAAAGCGTTGCCATCTCGTCCATCCTGGTTTTGATGAGCTGATCCTCAACGCTGTAGAGCCTGCCGAAATATGTGATGAATTCGCGCGCTGTGAGGCGCATATAGAGCCCGGTGTCGCCGGAAAGAAAGCCCAGGTTGCGGCGCACCATGTCTCCCTGGCTAACGGTATCGTAGCCCTCGATCCGAGCACTTCCGCCATTGGGCTTGAAAACCGTGGAAAGCACCCTCATCGTGGTGGTTTTCCCGGCTCCGTTCACTCCCAAAAGGCAGACAATCTCACCGTGGGCAGCGGAAAAACTGACCTCGTCCACTGCCCTGAATTTCTCGCCGTTTTTCTTGGGAAATTCTTTGACTAATGATTGAACTTCTATCATTGCTTCTCACCTTGTTTCATACAGTTTTAAAAAGATTTGTGGAACTTTTCCTGCACTTGCCATCATGTCAAGCATAATCGATTGCTTTGGGTAAAGCAACTTAAAGTGTTTTATTAATTTTTACTCTCTATTTGCTTAAATCACACTGCATTACATGTGATCGTATCCGTGTTCTAAAAGACAACAAAGTTTTTCGCCGCCATTTCTTTCCTCCCACTCCCCTTCGCCCTTGAGCCCAGCCATAATACTACTGCAATGATCCCTGTAAGCCTCCCCAATTTTTATTGGGAGGCTTATGGGATGTGTTTAGGTTGAATATTGGATGGAGCCAAGGGGGAAGGCAGGCTTGAGGGCTTTTAACCTCCCTCATTTATCATATTCCATATATGTCTTATCGATCGATACCATGCTTTATATCTTTCCTTATTCGGTCAAGGCTTGAAATAGCGGCTTGTCAAAGATCGGACTCGCTCATTTTCAGGGTTCGCAGATATTATGGTGGGTTGAACGAAAAAAGCTTGACTAAAAACCGCCGCTCACAGGAAATGGACTCGTATATTGAAAAGCTGCTTCAAGCGGCTTTGAATCAAGCGAGGAAACTATCATCCCAATCACCATATCAAGCGAGGATTCCCCTTTATGAAAGAAGCGCTCAGCCTGCTCAATCAAATTGAAGCCGACCATGTTTTGGACGCTGCCACCGGAAGAGGTGATTTCATTCAGACCTTGAAACAGCACCTGAAAAGCTACGTCCAGATCATTGGGGTGGATGCCTCTGAAAAAAGCGTTGACCATGCCCAGAAGCGCTTTCCCGAAAACGATGTGGAAATCTATCGCATGGATCTGGATGCCCTGGCTTTCGACGATGCAAGCTTCGATCTGGTCACGCTGCTCAATTCCATGCACCATCTTGCCAATCTGGACAAAGCTTTGGCGGAAATGATGCGTGTTTTGAAGCCCGGCGGAAAGCTGCTGATCAGCGAAATGTATTGCGACGGCCAGCAGAGTGAACCGCAAAAGACCCATATGATGATGCACCACTGGCTTGCCCGCATCGATCGTGAAAGCGGAAGCTACCATCGTGAAACCTACAGCAGGAGCGAGATCCTTGCCATCTTCAACAGCTTGGGGCTGGCAAATCTGAAGAGCGTGGATTATTATATCCCTGTTGACGATCCCAAGGCCGCACGCAACTGTGAAAGCCTGAAGCGGAACTGCGCCCTGGCGTTCAAAAAAGCCGAAACCCTTGAACACAACGAAGAGATTATTCGTGAAGGAAAAAGGGTTTTGGATAGAATTCAAGATGTGGGATGTGCTGGTGCCAGCAGCCTCATGCTTTTGGGTGAAAAGCCCAAAACCAAAATGTAATTAATCCAAGGAGAATGGAAAAATGTCCATGGAAGAAAATCTGTTTGAACTTCCTCAAACCCAGCTCACCAAGCTGGCAAAAAAATATGAAATCCCCGGCTACACCCAGTTGAAGGGTGTGGATCTGGTTTTCAGACTGTTGGAACATCAGGCCGCCCAGGAAGGGCTGGCTTTTGTGACCGGCTGTTTGGAGATCATGGATGACGGCTTCGGCTTCCTGCGTTTTGCCCAAAACAACTATCTGCCCGGGCGTGATGACGTGTATGTTTCGCTCACGCAGGTGCGGCGTTTTGGCTTGAAAAACGGGCACATGATTTCCGGTCCGGTGCGTTCGCCCAAGGAAGGGGAAAAATATTATGCCCTGTTGAGGGTGGATGCTGTAAATTATATGGCGCCCACCGCCATGCAGGATCTGCGCACCTGGGACGAGCTTACGCCCTACTATCCTACAGAACGCCTGAATCTGGAGTTTTCCGCCGATAACTATTCCACACGTCTGATCAATCTCTTCACCCCCATCGGCAAGGGTCAGCGCGGCTTGATCGTGGCGGCTCCCCGCACGGGAAAGACCACCCTGCTGCAGGACACGGCAAACGCCATTCTGACCAACCATCCGGAAGTGTATCTGATCGTGCTGCTGGTGGATGAACGCCCCGAAGAAGTTACGGAAATGAAAAAGATCCTGCGTCCCGGAAACCGTGAAGTGATCAGCTCCACCTTCGATGAATCTCCAAAGAATCACACCGCGGTCAGCGAAATGGTTTTGGAAAAGGCAAAAAGGATGATCGAGCTGAACCAGGATGTGGTGATTGTGTTGGACAGCATCACGCGCCTGGCTAGGGCATACAACAACATCACCCCCTCCAGCGGAAAAGTGCTCTCCGGCGGTATCGACGCCAACGGCCTCATCAAGCCCAAAAAGTTTTTTGGCGCCGCCAGAAACACCGAGGAAGCTGGCTCGCTCACCATCATTGCCACCGCCCTGATCGATACCGGTTCCAAGATGGACCAAGTGATTTTTGAAGAATTCAAGGGCACTGGAAACATGGAATTGGTGTTGGATCGCAGCATTTCAGATATGCGCCTCTACCCCGCCATCGATCTGGTGAAAAGCGGAACCCGCCGCGAAGAACTGCTGCTCACGCAAAATGAAATCAACCGCATGTATGTGCTGCGCAAATATCTGAAGACCATCAGCCCCATCCAAGGCATCGAAACCCTGCGCAAGCGGATGCAGGCAACCAAAACCAACGATGAACTCTTGAACTCCATGAGCAATTGAACTTGAAACGGAGGACTTGACATGCCTCACAAAACAGCCTCTAATGCCGAATTCCACTTGACGGATAATTGGGATTATACAGCCCAAAAACGATACAACGCCAGAACTGAGCCTGATATAACATCTACAGTCAAACGTCTGAAACCATTCCCCATCCTGCTTTTGATGGTTTTGAGCCTGCTTGCTCTGCCCCTGTGGGGCGTGGAATTCAGCAAGGAAATGAAAGCCCTGGAAAGCATGTTTTGGGAAGGTGACTTGGAAGAACTGCCTGCCAAGCTTCTGCGCAGCAAGCCCAAAGGCGATGAAGAGCTAGCTTTGCAAAGTTATTTGAACGCCATGCTCCAAACCAGCCAAAAAGACACCCGGACCCTGCTGACGCAAACCATGCAGCGCTATCCATCCACCCTCTACGGTCAAAAAAGCTTGATCGAAATGGCGAAACTGCTCATTTTTGAACGCAAATATGCCGATGCGGAAAAACAACTGAACGAAATCAACAACTTCGAACTCGTCGAGCGCCACTATTGGCTGGCATATTGCTCTCAAGCCCTGGATAGACACGAAGAAGCGGTGAACCGAGCCAAAGAATATCTGCGCCGCCAACCCGGCGGAAAATATGTGGAGGACACCTATTATCTGATCGCCACAGCCAGGCAGAACCAGAGGAAATATGCAGATGGGATCCAGGCTTTGGAAGATCTGCGCGCCATTCACGGCCTTCCGCGCAGCAAACAGTATTATCACTACCTTTTGGGGCGGCTGCACCACCTGGGCGGAAACTGGAGCAAAGCCTATGAAAACTATAAACAGGGCTTTCTGCTGAATGAGGACTCCCAACTGGCGTATGAATTGGAAGACCTGCTTTTCGAACTGAAGGATGCACGCGGATCCAGCATCGACCTTTCCTTTTTGTATCCCTATACCGCACTGGACATTCCGGATCTGCCGCTGGAGCCTCCCCCTCCGCCTCAAATGCCGGCACTGGACTTGAGCAAGGAACCGTTTCGCGCTGAGACCCGACCCAGCGGCTCAAACTATATCCAAGCCGGACGCTTCAGCACGGAAGCAAACGCCAGGGCACGCACCAGCGAGATGCGGGCACTGAATCTGAATGCATACTATTTTGAAGACAAAGCAAATAAAAGCATCCCCTGGGTGGTGTTCTGCGGACCATATCTGAACTCAAGTGAAACGGAAGCAGTGCGCCAAATCCTGATCAAAAATTCCATAGACAGTTTCACCACACGCTATTAAAAAACCCGGATGAAGCCCACCGCGCCAGCCAAACTGACCCCCATGCTCCAGCAGTATCAGGAGCTGAAGGACCTCCATCCGGACAAGCTTTTGCTGTTTCGCATCGGGGATTTTTATGAAACCTTTTTTGAGGATGCCCACACTGCTGCCAAGGTCTTGAACATCACCCTCACCTCAAGGGATAAAAGCAGCGAAAACCCCGTTCCCCTGGCGGGTTTTCCCCATCATGCGCTGGACGCCTATCTGGATAAATTGATCAAGGCGGGCATGAAAGTTGCCATCTGTGAGCAGACCGAGGATCCCAAAAAAGCTGTGGGACTGGTGAAGCGCGATGTGGTGGAGATCATCACACCTGGCACGGTTTTGGATCATTCCCTGATCGGGGGAAGTGCGAGCAACTTTTTGAGCGCGGTTTATTATGAGGACGAAAAACAAAAGGCGGGCTTGGCAAGTCTGGAGCTTTCCACCGGGGAATTCATTTTCACCGAACTGAAGACCGAAGAACTCAACAACGAACTTTTACGGCTGAGACCGACAGAAATCATCGTAAATGGAAGCGATTCCGAGGCTTTTCTCAAAAGCCTGAAACTGGAATACAAGCCCACGCTCAGCATCTTTGACAGCTGGCAGTTCCGCCCTTCGGAGGCGGCTTCCGTGCTGAAGAAACACTTTCAAGTGCATTCGCTGGAGGCGTTTGACGCCCACGGCAAAAAACTGGGGGCCACAGCGGCTGGAGCGGCTCTGGCCTACGTTCAAACCCTGTATCAGGTTCCGCTTTCCCACATCAGCAGCCTGCGCTTCTATTCCTTGAGCAGCTACATGCAACTGGATGAGATCAGCCGGCGAAATCTGGAACTGGTGCGCTCCATCCGCTATGGTGACCGCCACGGCAGCCTGCTTTCCGTTTTGGATCAAACCCAAACTCCAATGGGAACCCGGCTTATGCAAAACTGGCTGCTGCATCCGCTCTTGGATCCCGAGCAAATCAACCAACGTCAGGACCTGATCCAAGCCTTTCTTTCAAACACTGCCTATCTGAAGGATGTGCGCTCCAGCCTGAGGGAAATTGGCGATATTTCGAGATTGGTTTCGCGCCTGGGTTCGCTGCGGATCAACCCCCGCGAAATGATGGCGCTGCGTTCCTATCTGCTGATTTTGGACGAACTTCGCCAGAGACTGACTGCGTTCAACGAGCCTTTGATCCAAGCCTTGGAGTCGGCTCTGAGCGGTTTTGAGGATCTGGCTCAAACAATTGGGGACGCCATTCGCGAGAGTCCGCCTGTAACCATCAGCGATGGCGGCATTTTTAATAAGGGTTACAACGAAGACCTTGACGAGCTTTTGGAACTGATTCACGATGGAAAATCTTGGATTGCACGCCTGGAAGATGATGAACGCAAAAAGACGGGGATCAACAACCTGAAGGTTGGCTACAACAGGGTTTTCGGCTATTATCTTGAGGTTGGCTCCGCCCATGTTTCCAAGGTTCCGGACTATTGGGTTCCCAAGCAAACCTTGGTGAACTCACAGCGCTATATCTCACCGCGGCTGAAGGAATTTGAGGCCAAGGTCCTCAGTTCCGAGGAAAAGAACAAAAGCTTGGAATATGAGCTGTTTAGAAACTTCCGCAGCCAGGTGGCATCGCGTTTGGACGACCTTCAAAAGCTGGGCGAAACCATAGCCTTGATCGACGTTCAAAGCAGCCTGGCGTGGCTGGCTTGGCAAAACAACTACAGCCGTCCGCAGTTTACCCAACAGCGCAGTTTGACGATTGAAGACGGGCGCCATCCCGTGATTGAAAAGCTGATTGAAGACCAAGAATTCATCCCCAACGATACACAACTGGACTATCCTGAAACCACGATCGCCCTCATCACCGGACCGAATATGGCGGGAAAATCCACCTATCTGCGTCAGGTGGGGCTGCTTGCCATCATGGCTCAGATTGGCAGCTACGTTCCGGCGAAAAAGCTGGTGATGCCGATATTTGACCGTGTGTTCACCCGCGTGGGCGCTTCTGACAACCTTGCCCAGGGGCAAAGCACCTTTTTGGTGGAAATGATTGAAACGGCGAATATCTTGCACACCGCCACAGCGGATTCATTGATACTTTTAGACGAAATCGGACGCGGAACCTCCACCTTCGACGGACTCAGCCTGGCTTGGTCCATCATCGAATACATCCAAAAATACAAACGCACCCTCACCCTTTTTGCCACTCACTACCACGAACTCACGGAACTGGAAAACATCTATCCGGACATCCGCAACTACAACGTTTTGGTGAAGGAATACAACGACGAGATGATCTTTTTGCGCAAGATTGAACGCGGCGGAGCCGACCAAAGCTACGGCATCCAGGTGGCTCGGCTGGCTGGCATTCCAGACCGGGTGGTGCGGCGTGCGCGCGAAATCCTGCGCAATCTGGAAGATCATGAACTTTCACCTCAGGGGCTGACCGCCTCCATCCGCCGTAAACTGAACAAAACACAGCCGCAAATGGAACTTTTCGAGGTTTTGGCGGAAAAAGCCGATGAGGTCTCCCCCATCATCGAAGAAATCAAAGACCTCGAACTGGATGCGATCACGCCCATCGAAGCCTGGAATAAACTGAAGGAACTTCAGGACAAACTATGAAAACACGCCATTTTATACTTCTGCTCTTGGCCGTGGCGGCTCTTTTTCTGACCGCCTGTGCCGTAAACCAAGCCGACCTGGCTGGACGTATCAACGGTCAGCCCATCTCGCGCAACGCTTTCAACGAATCTCACCGTCGTCACTATGAAAACTTTCAGGTTTTGCAAAACCGCGCCCCTTCGCGGGAAGAGCGGGAACTGATCAAACGCGAAACCTGGCTGAACCTGGCGCGCGTGACCATCCTTCAGCAGTATTTTCAAAAATATAACGTCAAGGTGAGCCCCGCGGAAGTCTTGGAACATTTGCAAAACAATATCCCCGGCTTCATTCAAAACTCACCCAGATTCACGGTTGACGGAGCCTTTGACCCTCTGCTCTACAATCAATCCCTGCTCTATGATACTCCGGAAAACCTGGGCTATCTGCGTCAGGAATATCTGGAAATGAGGCTTCCCATCCTCAAACTGCAGGATGAACTGATCAAAAACGAACTTTTGACAGCAGCCGAAAGAAAGCTGATCCGCAGCATCATCCAAAGCCGGGCGGATGTGGAATTTACCGTGCTGCCACTGGAGCTGATCCAGCCCCGCATCACGGACGAGGAAGTTGGCGCCCAATATCAGCGTCATCTGAGTGAATATCGTCTCGATCCCTTTATCAGCCTTTCCTTTGCCTCCATCGAGGTTTTGCCCACCCGCACCGATATTGCCCAAACCCGCGACTATGCGGATTCCCTTTATCTCGATCTCAGTGTGGGCAAACCTTTGGAGATTCTTTTGCAGAAAGATAATCCCTTTGCAGCCCACGTGTTGGTACAAAACTCCGGTTTTGTGAAAAATGGTGATCTGGACCCCGAACTCTATGCCCTTTTGAGCAATCTGGAGGAAGGAAGCTGGAGTAAACCGCAGGAAACGCAGGATGGATACAGCCTGATTCAGCTTGAAAAACGAACCAAGAGCATGAGCAGCTTCACACACCTTTTTGTGCCGTTCATCCCTGCGCAGAGCAGCATCGACAGAACCCGCCCCCAGGCTGAAATCGCTGTGCGCCTTGCCCGTGAACAGGGAATGGCGGTGGCCTGCGAAGAGCTTTCCCTAATCCGCGAAAAAACCCAGCGCATCACGCCCGAACAGCTTTGGCATCCGGATCCCCTGATCGTGCAAGCTATCCAAAATGACCTGCCCGGCAGAATACCGGGGCATATCTTTGAGCCGATCTATTCGGCTGTTACCCGCAAATGGGTGGTGGTGGAACTGATTGAAGCCACGCTGAACGAGTTTCGCAGCCTGACAGAGGTTGAAAACGAGATCCGAACCCGCCTGATGACAGAAAAACGTGAAAACATGGCATTGCAGATTTCCGAAGCAGTTTTGAATGGATACAGCCCTGCTCCTGCCGGAGCCACCCAACTCAGCATCAAAAACTTTGGCGCCGACTCCCGCGATTTTGGCAAAAACACGCCTCGCATCGCCTATTCGATTCTGAAGCCACACCTGAAAAAACAGTCCCAAAAAGCCTTCATCTGGGAAGGCAAGGTTTGGATGCCCAGCGTGGTGAGCGTCAGCCAGGATAAATCCATGACTGTGGATGAAGAAAAAATCCAGGCTGTTTTCCGGGAAAACCTCGACCCCAATTGGTTTGAATCCTGGCTGAATCAGAAACTGGAACAGGCGGTTATAAACAAATACGACTACTGATCGTTGTCACAAACCCAGGTCCGTCAATAAGGCTCATTTGCTGCCATAGAAGGCAAATTCCCTTGAGCAGGCATTCTTTGTGTTCCGACCTTAACTTCATTCTGTCTTTATCAATCTCTTGAGGACGAGCCTGCATTCCGCGTCCTTGACTCAGAGCGTTAATCACTTCTTGATCAAGCCATAATCAAGTCTTAATAATTAACGCTTGATTAAGACTTGATGGTCACTTGATTGAGGCCTCCAAAGAAGGTTGACCCATCCAAAATAGCTGGACCCGGACACAAAAAAGCCCAATTGCAAATCAGGCTGGGAAGCTTGACCACAATTGGGCTGTAACTTATTGGTTTAAGGAATCTTACTTCAGCAGCACCGCCTTGCGGGTGGAGTTCAAAACTGGCGATTGCAGGCGGATGAAATAGATGCCGGAAGCGGCAGCTTTTCCATTCAGGTCACGTCCATCCCAAACCACGTTGTGATTGCCAGCAGGCAGGCTGCCCCGGCTGAGTTCACGCACCAACTGACCTTTGACGTTGTAGATGCACAGTTCCACATTTGCAGGCAGTGCAAGGTCGAAAGCGATGGTGGTGCTTGGGTTGAAGGGGTTGGGATAGTTTTGATGGAGCCTTGATACCAGCGGCGGAGTTTGCGGATCGTCCTGACTCACATAGGGATAGGCAAAAGAGACAGGCTCGCTTTCCACACTTTCACCGTTTTCATAGCAAGCCACCACCTGATAGCGGTAGTCCCCTTCCACAAAAAGCGTTTCCAGATATTGCGCTTCCTGCGTTTGGGCGATCTGTTCATACTTTCCGGAATTCAGTTTACGGATGATCTTGTAGGAAACAACGCCATCCTGCGGAGGCTGCCAATTCAGGGTGAGCAGATCCTCCTCCACGGAAAACTGCAGATCTTCCACAGGCTGGAACCAATGGAGGAAAAAGTCCAGTTCCGCGCTGGGATTTTGCAGGTTCAGCGCAATGGGCTGCACGCTTTGCTCCAGATAGCCGGGACCGGTGGCAGTGATTTTATGTTCCCCGGTGGGCAGGAAAAATTCATAATAGCCTTCGGAGTCTGGATAGCAGATGATGTCACCGTCGTTGAAAACGGCGGTCTGGGAAAAATCTTCCTCGGGTTTGGAGGTTTCAATTGTGCCGCTGGCTTTTCCCGCAAAGGGGATGAAGCCTGTGGTTTGAACATCATCGATGAACCAGCCTTCCGAGTTTGTGGAATAGTCCGAAGCAAAGCTCCAACGGAAGCGGACGTTTTGGTTGTTGTATTGGGACAAAGGAAATCTTGCCAAGGTCCAGCCGCCGGAACTGCCCGAATAGCCGGGTCCGGACAGAGCTGATATGTTACTGGTTGGGTAGCCGCCTTCCGGGGTGAGCGTGGTCCAGGTTTGGCCTTCATTGGTGGAAGCTTTAACGTTCCCGCCGTCGTAATTGCTTTCGGTTTGATACCAGTGGTAAAATTCCAGCACAAAGTTGTCGCCGATAAAGACAGGCGGCGAGGTGAGCGTCCAGTTTGCATTGCTGGAATACTGTTGATTGATCTGGGTTCCCCAAACTTTTGTGCCGCTGTGCGCTCCGACGGTGTTGTCTGCGCCCCATTGCCAGCCATTGTTGGAAGGCTGTGCCGTGAATCCGCCATCGTTGAGCTCAAAGTCTTCATACATACCTGTGGTTCCAACGTTTAACAGGATGCTTTCGTTTTGGGCAGTCACCCCGTCACCCAGGTAGGTGAGATAGAAGGTGAGGTTATTTCCAACGATTACGTTCGGCGAAAGGCTGACTGTATAAGCCGCCTGGGCTGTATTACCGGCGGGAATGAAAGGAATGAGTTGCTGCGGGTTGACAATGCTCACGTGTTCACTGAGGCAGGTGATGTTGCTGGTGAGGTTCAGCGCCTCCACATTGCCATGGTTGCTGTAGTTAACCACCAAAGTGAAGGTTTCATCGGGGTCTGCCATGCCGTTGCCATTGCCGGTTGAGTCATTGATAAAAATCCCGCTCATCTGGATCACGGGTTTTTTTACAATAATGCTGTAAGGATAAACCCAGGAATTGTTTGCCGCGCTTACGCTCAATTCAAGCGAGATGCTGGCATCTCCGGGGCAGTTGCTGGAAACCAAAACCCTGATGGGAGTGTAGTTTACTCCGGAACCGCTGCCGGGGATATTTGGATAATCGCTTTGCGGATTTTCGATGCTCAGATGCGGGCTGGAAGTGGAAATATTGATTTGAACCGAGGAGGCTTCGTCCAAACCGAGGTTGTTCAGCTTGATGCCCAGAAGCGCGCTTTCACCCGGCTCCAGCCAGGAATTACCATTTTCGTCGTCGATGATGATTTCATCCACAACCAGATGGGGGTGCTGGAAAAGAACAGGGGTGGTGGTGATCAACAGCGCCTTTTGGTTTCCAAGTGGCTGTGCCGCAGGTGGATATTGGTTGTTGTAAGTGTATTGCAAACCGCGGGTGCCGGTGTGGTCGCGAATGCCCACTGTGGCATATTGACCGTGCCTGGGACTGTATCCGCTGCCGCCAATGTCCACGTTGTTGAAAGCCTTATATTGGATTTTGATCATCCCATCATCCAAGCCGGTGGGGTAGAACATCGGGTCGTAAAAAATCACCTGAAAGGTCTCTTCAGATGTGCGGTTGTAGCCGTTTTTCAGATTGTGCCACTGGATGATGAAAAGGTGGTTTTCCACATCGTGATATTGGTAAATCCCCGCTCCCGAAGGAATGATGAGATCGTCCCAGAAGGGTGCGATCATGGGCGAAGGTCCCCCAACTCCCGGCATGCTTGTATTGCGGAAATCGCCGTCTTCAGTGATCCCCATGGCGATGAATCCGTTCGAGCAAACCGTGATGCGTTCATAGTCCTCGCCGTAAAACCTGAAATTGAAAGGCAATTCCACAGTTTTCAGCACCGTACTATTGTCTGTGTCACCTTCCGAACTACTGGAACCGGCATCGTTGAAGCCCGGGATCAGGCTGCCGCCGCCACCCAGGTTTGGCACAATTTCGATCCATTCGTAGGTGGGGCAGTCTGGAAAAGCCGTGTCGGAAACATCATAAATCAGATATCCGTATTCATCCGGTCCCAGCGGTGTATTCTGGCTCACCTTGCCAATGGTGATGGAAAAGTGGCAGATTTGCTCAAAGCCTTGATCGTTATAGAGTCTCAGCTTCAAGGGAATGGTCATGCCGGGGATCAGCAAAGGCCGGGCAAATATCTCAAACCCTTCCGTGAAGGAGGAACTGGTGCCGGCGCTGATCGAACCGATCCAGGAAATGGGCTGGTTTACCACCAGCAGGTCATTCAAAGTGGTCAATTCGCCATACAGCTCAAAAGCGCCAAAAACCGAGCTGTTGTTCACAGTGATGTTCAGGCTTCCGGTTTCGCCGGGATCCAGGACATTGTCGCCGCCTGCGCTCACCGTGTAGTTTGCCACATTCAGGTTGGCGTTGAAGGCTCCCAGGTGGAAAATTACATTTCTCACATTGCCTTCGGAGTCCGTCAGATCCAGACTGAATCGGCTGTCGTGGAAGGCGGAAATATTGTTGCCAAACTGGATCAGGAAGGGGGTTTGGTTTATCCCGGCAACACTGGGGAGAAAATCATCGTAGCTGCTTTGCGCCTGGATCAGGGTCAGCATGGGATCGTTCGTGCCAAGCTGGGCGCTGATGCCTTGAATGCTTTCAGCGCTGCTGTTGTAAAGCTCCACAAACAGGGCGATGGTTTCTCCGGCGTTGATGAAGCCGTCGCTGTTTCCGCTGGAACCCTGGGTTCCATTGTCCAGCGTGGTTTTGGATGAAAATACCAGCGAACCTGTGGAATCGATATCGATGGTCTTTTGAGCGGGTTTGTAGTTTTGAGCGGAGGCGGTCACCACCAGGTTTGAAGTCACAAAGTTTGGCACATTCAGAACCACCATGCCGCTGGAATTGGTGAATCCGGTTGCCACCACATCTGCATAGCCGGGGCTGTAAAGAGTTACGCAGATATTTTCCAGAGGGTTTTGGTCTGGATCTGTAACCAGGATGTCCACCAACGGGGTCTGGCTTGGAATGTTTGTTGGCGCCTCGATCACAAGGCTTCCCGGGATGCCCACAAAGGCTTCCACGGTGGGGTCCCCCATCAGGTTGCACCAGTGTGCAGAGCTGTTGGATTGGCTTGAATTGCTTTGACCGTAAAGGTTTGAAAGATGGATGCGTCCGTTCAGGAGCGCCTGACCCATGTCTCTCATCCCATGCTGAAAAATGCCATTGAAAATGCCTGTTGCCAAAGCGTTGTTCAGCATTGTGTGGGTGCCGGTGGTCGCCATTCCGATGGCTGTGATGGCGCCTTTGGGTTCAGCCTCCGTTCCCAGGCGGATGAAGTTTTCCGTAGTGCTGGTGGATCCATAATCTCCCGTGCTGCAGGTCAGCGTCACGGAATGGGGCATCCTGGGACCGTTTGAAAGCGCATTGCTGGGGCTCCAGCCGCTCATGCCCAGCCAGCCGCGGTAGTTGAAAAATGCCACACCCTGGTTGATGCCGGTGTTCATGGTGTTGGAAAAACCGCTGCTGTAGTTTTCAATGTATTCATAGTCCGGGTTTGCCTTTTGGCTGATTTCACGGACATATTTACAATTATAGATGGTCGAAATACCTGAACCGTGGGCAATGTCGCCAACCAGAAGGATGCGGTTCAGCCAGGCTGCCGCAGGGGGATTATTGTTCACGTTCTTTTCGTAGATGTAGATTTTCTGGAAAAGGGTGATGAGCTGGGAAAGGTTTTCAGCGGAAATGCGACCTATGAACACATCGCCCAGGAGGTCGCTTCCGGCAAGATGCGTGTAGGGATAATCTCCGATGCCGCTGTAGCCGCTGTAGGATTCGTTCCAAGCGGGAATGGCATAGCTGCCGCCGGTGTCGCCCAAAAGAATGATGTAGTCCGGCCTGGTTTCCGGATTGTTATATTGCGTTTGGATATAGTTTTTGATGGCGGAATTTGAGCTGCCCGCCTGAACGGTGCTGGCCACATTCACCAAAAAACCTTTCTGGCGCTTCCAGGCTACAAATTCATTCAACTTGGTCAGAAAAACCTGATCGCTGCTGTTTCCGTGGATCAAAAGAATGCGGGCTTGGAGGTTGCTCGATCTCAAATGCCTGTAGTCGTCAAAGTTTGCAATCTGAGCCTCATAGAGCTTTTCAAAGACAGGGCTGTAGCCGGCATAGTCCGGCAGTTCATTGATTCCCTGTTCCGGACTGAACTCCAGGCTGATCTGTATGTCTTGATAAACAGCGAATTTATGAGCAAGTGGATCATATTGACAGGGGTTGACGCTGAGCTGAACCACTCTGAAGTCTCGCAGAATTGCCGGTTCAGATGCCAAAACCAGGCTGGAAGGCTGCTGCAGGGCGTCATCCCGCTCTTCCCCATCGAGAGTGAAAAACTCCGGAGCATCGATGTATTCAACGCCTCCGTGGCTCCAGGAAAGTGTGTAATTTCCCTGAGGCGGAATTGCCACCATGGTGCTGAACAGGGGCAGACCTGCTTCGCCGGGGTCAGGATTGAAAGCCTTGTCCATGCTGATGCTGGGAAGCATGCGGCCTTCAAATTCAAGCTCTTCAATCTTGAGCTGGGGAGTCTTGAGCTCAAGCTGAACGCGCTGGGCTGAAGAACCTTTCACGCTGAAGGGAGCCGTTTGTGCGCTTAGAATGCATACGCTCAAAAGCAATGCCAAAATGCTGATTTGCTTCATCAAAATTTCCTTTGTTGGTGACGGCTTAAGCTATGCCGTGGCTGATATTTATTGTGAGAAAAAACCGGGTTTTCAGCCCGGATTATTGTTGTTTTTAGTTAAAGCATTTGCATCATTGAAAGCGATAGATCACGACACCCTTGTCGCGCGCAGCCACCAGCAGCAGGTCGTCACAAAACTTTGCATTGTTTGTGTAACCCAGAGTGGTGATGTTTTGAAGCAGGCGCGGATTAGCCGGATTGCTGGCATCGAACAAATAGATCCCGCCGCCGCCAGAGCTGACCACGGCGTGGTTTCCTTTCAGGTCCACCGTTGTGGCATAGCCCGTGGTGTCGAAAGTGCTCACCAGAATGGGCCAGGTGGGGTCGGCAATATTCACCACGCAAAGCCCCGCCTGACGGCAAGCCAGCCAGGCATAATTTCCTTTCACCTTCACATACAGCGCTTCGCCGGGAAGGGTGAGTTCGCTCAATTTTTGCTGACTTTGACGATCGTAGATCATCAGACCGCGCTGTCCCATTGCCAGAAAAACATGGGTTTGATTTGCATCCACGTGTTCCGGAACCCAGGGTGTGGTCACGATGTTATAGTCTGAACCCACATAGGAATAGCCGTTGTAGCGAGTGTAGCGGGCACGGGGTTCGGATCCACCCACGCTGAAAAAACCCTCGATGATGTTTTCATCGGTGGGGTTTTCGATGGCTTGGAAAAATATTGATTTCAGATTGTCGGAGCCGCCGGTGATGGAATCCAGCAGGCGCAGGGAATCCGGATTGGAATAGTCAATCACGCGGATTTTGTCGGCAGCCCAATACTCGCTGGCAAACAGTATCTTGTGTTTCCCAACTGCGGAAACTCCGCGAATCCTTGCCATCACGGCATCCGCGCTCGGGGGGTTCACTTCCGGCCACCAGCGGTGACTGAAATCGTTGCGGTCGATCACGGAAATGCCGCCCTGATCCTGGGCCACAAAAATCCAGTCATCGTCAAAAGACAGGTCCATCGGGTTTCCCGCCACACTGATCTGTTTGACCAGGCTAAGCAGCTCCGGATCCTGCCAGGCAGGGTTGCGTTTGGCACATCCGATCAGCAACAGCAGCGCCGCCGCGATCAAAACCACTAATCTTCTCAGCTTCACTCTTCCTCCCAAATCATCTTTCTTGTGTGAGTGTCGTGCATATACATGATGCAAAAACCGTTCCGAATTCCAAGCCACCTTGGCAGAATGGGTTGAAAAGTCCATGCCATGAGGCCTGCTCCAGTTTTTGCGTAAATTCTGCTTGACAAAGCAGTGGCTTTTTCGCTTGTGGAAATCCAAAAGAATAAATTTCATGCAAGGAGGAAAATTGACGAAAGCCAAAAGGTTTGCCAGCGCTGCTCTCATCCTGATGCTGCTCTTTGGTGCGGCTTGCAGCAAAACCAGAACCCAATACCGTCAGGCGGCACGCGACTTCCGAAAAGGTGAGTTGGATTCCTCCTTTGCCAGCGGTGTGGAGATCCTGAACCGCAAACCCAACCACAAAAAAAGCCAGATCCTGCTCACCAAAGCCTGGCCCCGCATCCTTTTTGAAGCGGATGAGCGCCTGCGCAAGCTGAACTCCCTACCCCGCGAACAGGCTTTGGAACAAGCCATCCCAGAATATGAGCATCTGCTGGAACAGCAAAACCTTTTGAATACCGTCCATCCCTTCATAAGCGCCAAAACCGGTGAAAAAATCGAGCTTGAACAGCGGGATTTTGCACAAAACCTTGCCACCGCAAAGGCTGAAGCAGCGGAAATCCACTATCAAAGGGCTCTGGTGACCCTTTCCTTGAACGACGACCCCGACTCCCACAAAAAAGCATATCAAGAACTGAAAGCCGTTGTGGACCTCATTCCCAACTATAAAAATGCGCCCGAACTCATGGCACGTTCCAGGCAGTCCGCCGTCAAGCGCATTGCGGTGGGAAACTTTGAGGATAAATCCGGCAGCCGTCAAAAATATGGCAGTTTGATCGACCTTCTTTCAGACATGCTGATCGCCAAACTCATCCGGGACAGTGAGATACAAAAACATTGGGACATCGTGAGCCGGGAGGATATCGAAGCCCTCTTGATCGAACAGCAGTTCGGCAATCCTCAATCCCCAAACTTTCAGGACGACGACATTTTATCAAACTTTCTCACAGCCCACGAAATCATCACCGGGAAAATCATCCAGGTGAACTATGTGCCTGAACGCACCAGCGAAATTGACCTGAAAGAAACCAAAAACATCATCACCGGCAAAGAGACCTATTACACGGAAAAAGGCAAAAAAAGGGAACGCGAAGTCCACAGCGACATCAGTTGCAGCTACACAAAATACACCAAAACCGTTTCCGTGCGCGTGACCGCCACCTTCAGCCTGATCGAGGTCAATACTGGGATTTTGAAAGATAAGGACACCGTGACCGCAGAATATATCTGGACTGGAGAATGGGCAAGGGTAAACAACAGCGGCGACGAACGTGCCCTCTCGGATGAAACCCTGGCGCTGATTCGTAAAATGGAACCCTTTGCCCCCGAAGAAACAGACTTGGTGAACTTTGCCATGGACGCCCTCAGCGACAAGATCGTGGCAAGATTCCGCGCCCATGTAAAATCCCTTGGGGTTGGCTTCTAAGTATTAGCCTAAAACATATATCCATATCCCTGAACCAAACTCCTCTTCCCTTTACTTTTATTCCTTGGTGGGCATTGAAGTCTGTATTTTCTCAAGTTCCCTTTTCCCAAAAATCCCCTCGTTTTCAGCCGGATGATTTTTTGAAAAAGCAGGGCGGTTGAAAAAATCTCTTTTTACTTTGAGGAAAGCATTGACAATACAGCCGATGCCAAAAGATGGTACAAAAAAATTAAATACATGATGTGGAGACATTTATGAAAAACATCCTCGTTCTTGGGGCTGCCGGACAGATCGGTTCGGAACTTGTGCCCTACCTCAGAAACATCTACGGCGCTCAAAACGTTGTCGCCACCTATCGCAGCACCCCGCTGATCCCTGAAATCATGGAAGGCGGACCCTGTGAAAATATGGATGCCATGGATGCGGAAAGAATGATGTCCGTGGTGAAAAAATATGATATCGACACCATTGTGAACCTTGTTGCTGTTCTTTCCGCCGTTGGCGAATCCAAGCCCACCCTGGCATGGAAGATCAATATGGAAAGCATGATCAATTCCCTGGAAGTTGCCCGCGAAACCAAAGCTGCAGTGTTTTTACCCTCCTCCATCGGCGCCTTTGGACCAAATACCCCGATGGATAACACTCCGCAGGACACTTTGATGCGTCCCTCCACCATCTATGGAATTTCCAAAGTTGCTGCCGAACTTTTGGGAGACTACTATTTTGTGAAATACGGCGTTGATTGCCGCGGACTGCGCTATCCCGGCATCATTTCAAACGTGACCCTGCCCGGCGGCGGAACCACGGACTATGCCGTTGAAATCTACTATGAAGCTATCAAAAACAAAAAATACACCTGCAACCTGGGTGCCGGCACATTTTTGGACATGATGTATATGCCGGATGCGCTGAGAGCCTTGGTGGAACTGATGGAAGCCGATCCCGCCAAGCTGGTGCACCGCAACTGCTTCAACGTTTCCGCCATGAGTTTCGACCCCGAAATGATTGCCGCCGAGATCAAAAAGCACATTCCCGACTTTGCGATGGACTACAACGTTGACCCCGTGAAACAGGCAATCGCAAACAGCTGGCCAAACTATATGGACCACAGCGCCGCACAGCAGGAATGGGGCTGGAAGCCTGAATATGACCTTGGCTCGATGACAGCGGACATGCTGAAAATCCTTGGCGCGAGGCTTGCATAGAGGATGCTCAAAATTGGCATAGCCGGCATGGGCCGTCTGGGCCGTTTTCATGCCGGCAAGCTGCAAAATAACCCATCAGTCTGCCTGGAAGGATGCTTCGACATCATTTCCGAGCGCAATCACGCTGCGACTCAGGATTTTAAGATCCGCGCCTTTGGCAGCTTTGAAGAATTGCTTGAAAATGTGGATGCCGTGGACATCGTTGCCACCACCAGCGCACACTTTGAACTTGCCAAAGCGGCGCTTCTTGCGGGCAAGCCCATTTTTGTGGAAAAGCCCCTCTGCGCCGAGCTTTGGCAGGCTCAGGATCTGGTTTCACTCGCTCAAGCGCGCAGCTTGAAAATCCAGGTGGGACACATCGAGCGCTTCAACCCCATCATCCAGAAAGCCATGGATTTTATCCAGAAGCCGCTTTTCATTGAAGCAAGCCGCGTTTCGCCTTTCCAGCCGCGTGGAACCGATGTTTCCGTTGTTTTGGACCTTATGATCCACGACATCGACCTCATTCTCGGTTTCACTCAAAGCCCCGTTACCGCAGTTCACGCCAGTGGAGTCGGAATTTTGAGCAGCAGCTTGGATATCGCCAGCGCCAGAATCGAATTTGCCAACGGAGCCTTGGCAAACGTAACCTCTTCCCGTGTGGCTTTGAAGCAGGAACGTCAATTCCGCATTTTCCAGCGAGATGCCTACCTTTCCCTGGATCTCATTTCCAAAACCGGAGTCTTGATCAAGAAGAACAAAGACGCTCACGATCTTTTTCAGACAGACGAGGGAAAACCACCTTCACAAGCCGAAGCCATGAAGCTTTTCGATGTCCAAAAACTGGATGCCAGCGAGGCTGAAGATGCGCTGCAGATGGAACTTGATCAGTGGGTGGAATCGATTTTGCAAGATAAAGAACCCGTGGTGGATGGAAAAGCAGGTCTGCGTGCGCTCGAAGCCGCCGTGCTGATCACCAATGCCATCAAAAAACAATCCAAATTCGAGGACAAACCGTGAAAAATATATTCATTTCAGATATTGCCGCCCACGAGGGCGAAGAAATCATCCTGCGCGGCTGGGTGCGTCACATCCGGCACAGCGGAAAGCTGCTTTTCATCAACCTGCGCGACGGCACCGGCGAACTGCAGTGTGTTGCCTTTGCACCTGAGCTTGGTGAAGAAGCATTCGAAACCGCCAAAAAACTGACTCTGGAATCCTCCGTGATCATCGCAGGAACCCCCAAGCCGCACCAAAAGCAGGCTGGAAAGTTTGAACTTTCGGTGAAAACCATTACCCCCATCCAGATTGCACAGGACTACCCCATCGGCAAAAAAGAACACGGACCTGATTTCCTGCTTTCAAACCGTCATCTGTGGATTCGTTCCTCAAAACAGTGGGCTATCCTGCGCATCCGCCACACCGTTTATTATGCCATCTGCGACTACCTGAACGAAAACCACTTCTTCCGTTTCGACAGTCCCATCCTCACCCCCAACGCCTGTGAAGGCACCACCACCCTGTTCGAAGTTGACTATTTCGACGAAGGAAAAGCCTATCTCTCGCAGTCTGGCCAGCTTTATCTGGAAACCGGAATCATGAGCCTGGGCAGGGTTTACGACTTCGGTCCCGTTTTTCGTGCGGAACGCTCCAAAACCAGAAAACACCTCACCGAATTTTGGATGATGGACGCCGAGGCAGCCTTTGTGGAACACGATGAAAATATGCAGATCCAGGAAGGCCTGATCCGCTATGTGATCCGCCGGGTTTTGAAAGACTGCGCCGCCGAACTGGCAATCCTGGAACGCAATGTGGAAAACTTGAAAGCCGCAGACGCGCCATTTGGCAGAATGAGCCACCGCGAAGCGGTTGAATTTCTACGTTCCAAGGGCAGCGAAATCGACAACGGCAGCGACCTTGGCGCCGCGGATGAACTGATGCTCACGCAGGATTCGCCTGTTCCCATTTTCATCGACAGATGGCCAAAGGACATCAAGGCTTTTTACATGAAGCGCGCTCCCGAGGATCCGAATCTCGTTTTGGGCAACGACCTCATCGCGCCTGAAGGATACGGTGAGATCATTGGCGGCTCGCAGCGCGAAGACGATCACGACCTCCTCCAGCAGCGCATGGAAGCGGAAAAGATGTCCCTAGATGAATACCAGTGGTTTTTGGACCTGCGCAAATATGGCAGCGTGCCCCACAGCGGCTTTGGCATCGGCTTTGAACGCTTGGTTTCCTGGATGGGCGGAGTTGCCCACATCCGTGAAACCATCCCCTTCCCCAGGATGATCTATCGCATCTATCCATAAAGCAAAGTTCCGTTTTCCACGTTCCCCGCTGCCAAATCCGATCTTGAACCGGAACGGAGCTTTTTGAAATTTTAAAAATAAGAAACTGGAGAATAGATAATGAATTACACAAATTCATTTTCCCGAGTGACCCGGGAGATGAGATCTTCGCTGATCCGCGAATTGGTCGCATCCACGAAAAACATCGAGGGTTTGATCTCTTTCGCAGGTGGCTTTCCCTCGCCGCTCACCTTCCCTGAAAAGCAGCTTTCCGAAATCTTTGGTGAAGTTGTGGCAAACGAAGGCCGCGACGTTTTGCAATATGGCGCCAGCGAAGGCGACGCGCTCCTGAAAAAAGAATTGATGAAATGGGAAGGCTACGATCTCGACCCCGACGAAATGCTGATCACCGTTGGCGCCACAAACGCGCTCTACTACTATGGAAGAGCGCTCACCGAGCCCGGAGACGTGATCCTGTGTGAAGCGCCCTCATTTTTGGGTTCCCTGGTGGCGTTCGATGCGCTGGAAGTGGATTGCAAAGCCATCCCCTTCGACGATGAAGGCATCATCATGGACGAGCTGAAAGAGCAGGTTTCCAAGATTCGCGCCCAAGGCAAGAGGATCAAATTCTTCTACATCATTCCGGACTTCCAAAACCCCGGCGGAATCTCCTACAGCCTTGAGCGCCGCCGCGAACTGCTCCGCTTTTGCATCGAAAACGAACTCCCCATCGTGGAAGACAACCCCTACTCCCGTCTGCGCTACAGCGGAGAGCCGCTTCCAACCTTCTATCGCCTTGCGCGCGAAGAGTTTGACGGCTCCACCATCGTCACCGAAATCCAATCCTTTTCAAAAATCCTGGGGCCGGGAATGCGCATCGCCTCCGTGAAGGGCGACAAAGCCCTCGTGGAGCGCATGGTTTCTTGGCAGCAAAAAGTGAACATCACCCCGGATTGCGTGGCACAGAGGGTTGTGGCTCGCTTTTTGGAGCGCGGCCTCATGGATCCACACATCGAAAACATCAAAAAATTCTACGCTCCCTACCTGAACAAAATGCTGGATGAACTCCAGAAAAACATGCCTGCCACTGTGAAATGGACCAAACCCGAAGGCGGCATTTTCCTTTGGCTGACCCTGCCCGAAAACGTGAACGCAGATGAGCTGTTCAAGGAAGCTGCCAAAAACAAGGTTTCCTTCATCCCCGGCTCAAAGTTCTATCCGCCCGGACAGGAACGTTATAACACCTTGAGGCTGAACTTTAGTTTTGCCACACCCCAGCAAATTGAAGACGGAATAAAACGCCTGGCAGAACTGCTTGTTTAATAATGCGAGGAAGATGCATGCTCAAATCCTTCAAATACTTATTCCCGCTTCTGTTGATCCTGATCCCGGCGCTTTTAAGCTCGGAACTGGTGACCCACAGAGTGGAAAGCGGCGACACGCTGTATAATATCAGCAAACGCTACGACGTCACCATCGACCAGATCAAGGAACTTAACAGCCTCACAGACAATACCATCCGCCTGGGCCAGGTTCTGAAAATCAAGGAATCGGATCGTTTGGCGGCGGTGACGATACAGCCCGAAGGCAAGATCAGCCTCCCGGCAGACAAATTGCCCGCAGACCAGGGTGCACCTCACTTTTCCGTGGCGATCGATTCCGAAGGACGTTGGACAAATCCGCGCCGCATCCCTTCCGATGCGCTCTTTGCCGAAGACGCCGCCGGAAGCCGCTACTATGCTGGAGTTTTGAGCCAAAACATGTCCTTTGGCAGCTTCAAACTGCAAAGCAGGCTCAGCGCCGAACAGAGCAAGGATGGGATTCTTGCCGACACATGGCTGGCATGCCAAAACTCTGATGGAAGCTGGCGATGGGCAAAAAACTTTGCCTTGGTGAAGGCTGGAACGGGATTGGCTCTGGCGGTTGGCGGTTCCGGAAGCGTGTATGCCGCCGGGCTTTTCGACCAAGAGCTTGAGATTGACAATCAAAAACTCCAAGCCGGCGGTCCCAGCGACCTGTTTCTGGCAAAGTTCGACAACTCCGGCAAACTGCTCTGGCTGAAGAAAGGCCTTAGTTCAGGCGGGATCAGTTCTCCGATCCTGAGCCTCAATCAAGATGGAAACATCTTCCTGGGCGGAGAGTTTTCCGGAACCCTGAGCTTCGACGACGCTGAAAACAGTTCCTCGGGAGACAGCGACCTCTTTGTGACGATGTTGGACTCCATGGGCAGCCGGATCTGGACTGCCACCACAGGCTCCGACAAGGCGGAAAAGCTCCTCAAAATGGAATTGACCGGCAATGGCGGAATCCTGATTTACGGTTCCACCCAGGGAAGCTTCAAAATTGAGGGAACAAAACTGGGAGAGCTGCCCGACTCCGCCGACAATAGATTCTTTCTTGCCCGCATCGAGCCTGACGGTCGTTGGGTTTGGGGCAGCCGCATCCAGCAGCTCGGAACCCAGTGCCTTTGCAATCATTTCAGTTCCGATACCGAGGGAAACACCTGGTTTGCCGACAATTTCTATGCCAGCGGTAAAAGCCATGACATCTACACCGGCGGCATGAGTGTGAATTCACAGCTTACCATGCTCAACGCCCAGGGCAAGAAAATCTGGAGCAAAAGCATGGGCGGCACGGATGTAAGCATAGACTGGATCAGTGCAGGACCAAATTCCGGACTCTTTGTGAGCGGAAGCTTTCTCGGCAGCCTGACTTTGGGGGATTGCAAGCTGGACAGCGGTTCTCAAACCGCACAATACTACGCCTATTTCGACTCCAAGGGAAACTGCCTCTGGGCACGCAAATGGCTGGGAACAAACCTCTATTTCAACATGGTTTCCAGCTCGGGCGAGCTCTATCTGGTTGGAAAACATCAACAGTACATCGATACAGGCAGCACGCCCCACTATTTTGAAATGGGCGACGGCGATCTGCTTGTGACACAATTGGATGGCGAAGGAAACTGGATTTGGGTGTCCCGTGCAGATTCCAAGGTGTCTCCAGACCTCCTGAGGCTGGATTTTGACCGCTTGGACAACCTCCGCATCTGGGGCTACAATCCCGGAGAAATGCTCTTCAGCCCTGTGAAACCCTGATTTAGACCGATCTCAATCCTTGAGCCGCTCAGGTGTAAACCAGCGGCTCTTTTTCTTTGTTTGCCCAGCTATGGCGCACTTCGCCCACAAAGATGGTGTGGTCGCCGCTGCGAACCTGCGTCACCACTTCACATTCAAAAACCGCCACCGCTTCCTTGGGAATCGGCAGTTTGTGCAGTTTCCCGGGGATGAATTCAACGCCGCCTTTTTCAAATTTGTCGATATCCCTGCCCGAACTTGATCCCGCCATCGCGCAAAGCGGCTTCATCTCAACAGAGGGAAAAACGAGGTTGAAAAACCTGTGTTCCTGCAGGCATTCATAGGAATAGCGGTTGTGTCCAACGGATATGGCAAACATGGGCGGCTGGATGGATGTGCGCATGAACCATTCCATCGTGATCAGGTTGTAGCCACCTCCGGGTTTTTCGGTTACCGCCAGCACTACTTTTGCTGGTAAGTGTACCAATCCATAAGCTTTTGTGAGTTCTGTTTGCGTCATTGCTTCTTCATCCTGTCCAATGGTTTTACAAATAATATAAGCCAAAATCCGGCTTCGCCATCCATTTTCCATGGCTCTCCCTGGAGCCGAACCGATCTTCCTCTTTGTTGCCTCCCCTCAAGCACCCGCCCAAAGGCGGGAGGCTTACGGGAAGGATACGGGTTGTATATTGGCTCGAGCCAAGGAGGAGGCAGATCAGGGTTTTTGTTGTGCGAAGGCATGATGGGACTTGACAGAATTGGGCGGTCCAGTTATTTTGTAAAAATAAGATGATAAAAATGAAGGAGGTTCCGAAATGAAAAAGCCTTTGCTCGGAATCCTGATTCTGCTACTAAGCCTGCCGCTTTTGGCTCAGATAGATATGCCCAAGCCAAATTTCAACCCCTACAGGCAGCAAACGCCGGGATTGTTCAGCTTGGATCGCCTTTCCATGAACCATTCCCTGGGCTTTTCCGCCGGGGTGAGCAGCGTGGGCACGGGGTACTACCTTTCCCGCTATACGAACCAGATCAGTTATGTGATTTCGCCAAAGCTGAATCTGGAGCTTGACCTCAGCCTGGTGAACTTTGGAACCACCGGTGCAAAACTCGAATTCAATTCTGACAACAACACCAAAGTGATTCCCGAGTTCAAGCTGAACTACCGTCCTTCCGAAAACACGAATCTTTCGATCGAATTCAGGCAGGGAGCGCCGTGGAACCAGGCTTATTCACCCTGGGAGACGGATCAGCGTCCCTGGTATGACAGATGGTAAAAGTCTTTTGAGCTTTGTGATATATCTTTTGATAGCTGTCCTTGGCGCCGCCCTGGGCAGCTTTTTTAATGTGGTGATCGACCGCGTTCCCCGGGGCAAATCCATTGTAAATCCTCCCTCCCACTGCACTGAATGCGGCAAACAGCTTCCCGCTTGGCAAAACATTCCCATCTACAGCTATCTCGCCCAAAAGGGACGCTGCAAAAACTGCGGTGCAAAAATCCACTGGCATCATCTGGTGGTGGAACTCGTTACCCCGCTGTTGTTTTTGATTTTGGCCTTGCTTTTTGGCGTGGAGAATCTGGCGTTTTGGAAATTTGCATTGATGTTTGGATTCCTGATTCCCATCTTTTTCATCGATGCCTTTCATCAGCTCATCCCGCTGGTGCTGTCCCTGCCGATGCTGGGCTTGGGGCTGATCCTCAGTTTTGCGCAAAGTGCCTTTCGGTTTCGGGATTTCTTTCTGGTCTATTTTTTGCCGGCTTTGATGCTGTTTATCCTGCTTTATGCGCTGGCGCTGGCTTGGGAAAAGGTTTTCAAAAAAGAAGGCTTGGGCGGGGGTGACGTGATCCTGATTCCCGCATTGGCGGTTTATTTCGGAGCGGTTCACATCCCCTTTGTGATACTATTGGCCAGTGTTTTGGGGATGATCTATTTCCTGCTTTTTGTGCGCAAAGCAAACCAAGTTTTCGCCTTTGGGCCCTTTTTGGCGCTTGCAGGCGTGCTTTGGGCTCTGGTGGGCGATGTGCTTTTGCTGTCCGTGGGCTTCGGGCTTTAGTCAAACAAAGCTTTGATCAGGGTTTCGGGCTCCAGACGGTAGGCGCTGCCGCGTCCTTCAAAAAAGCCGTGTGCACCGATCATGTGCATGCTGAGCGAAGTCCAAACCACCGTGATGCCATTGCCTTGGTTTGTGAGGGTGGTAACCGCTTTGCGATAGATTCCCGGATGTCCGAAAGGACAGGGCATTCTGCCGCGGTAAACCTCGGTTTGAACCAGATATTTGCCATCCACCAAGGTTCCTTCCAGATAGCTGTCCCAGCTTGCCTGGGTCAGGCTTTCCATCCTTTTTGCCACCTCTTGCTGGGTGCGTCCCAGCCGGTCCAACACAATGGCATCGTCTTGGATAATTTCGTTCAGGGGACGGGTGTCGTCGCCCAAAAAACCGCTCAGGGTCTGCACCCCGGGCTGCATGCGCTGCATTGTTTTTAATTCTTTTCCTGTGGGTTTCATGGCTCATCCAAAGCTGTCAAAATAGATCTTTTCCTTGGGCACGCCCAGATCTGTGAGGGATTTGGTCACGGCGTCGATCATGCCGGGGCTTCCGCAAAGGTAGGCTTCCGTGTTTTTGGGATCGCGGATGGCGTCTTTGAAAAAGGGCATGACAAAGCCGGTTTTGCCCTGCCAGTTATCCTCTGGCGCGGCATGTGAAAGCACGGGCTCATAGGCAAAATCGTCAAAAAGCTTTTCAAAGGATTCCATCTCTTCGGTGAGATAGAGGTCCTTGGGGGTGCGGGCGCCAAAAAAGTATGTCATCTTGCGCTTGGTGCCCACCACGGCAAGATGCTCCAACATCGACTTGATGGGCGCTTTGCCGGAACCGCCAGCCACAAAAAGGATGTCGGCATCGGTGTCACGCAGGTAGAAATCACCGTAGGGACCGGTGAAGCGGGCTTTGTCGCCCACCTTGAGCTGTGTGTGTGCCCAGGTGCTGCAAATCCCTTCCGGAACCAGGCGAATGATGAGCTGGATGGCATTAACGTCGTCCGGTTTGGAGGAAATCGAATAGGCGCGGGTGACGCCCTGTTTCACCTTGGCATAGGGCTCTGAAATAAGCTGCACATATTGTCCGGCTTGAAAATCAATGGTTTCGCCGGGCTCAAGCTGGAAGGTGATGCCCTTGATGTCGTAGGTGTAATCGATGATTTCCGTAATCACGCTGCTGAATTGGCGGATGTTGAAAATGCTTTCGGGAATCTCGATGCTGACATCACTTTTCACCTTGACCTGACAGCTCAGGCGAACGTTGTCCGCCAGTTCAGCCTGGTTCAAAAAAGGCTTTTCGGTTGGCAAAACGGGACCGCCGCCATCCAATACCTTGCATTTGCAGGCGCCGCAGCTTCCTCTGCCACCGCAGGCGGAGGGTAAAAAGACCTGCTCTTCGCTGAGCGAGTTCAAGAGGCTGCTGCCGCCTTTGACGGTGAGTTCGCGTTTGTTGTTTACGTTGATTTTGCAATCGCCATAGTTGTTCAGCCAGCGTTCGGCAATCACCAGCAAAATAGCCAGGATTCCGCTGACGCCGGTGATCACTCCGGTATCTTTCAAAATGGTGATAAGCATTGCTGTGAGTCCCCTTTATTGGATGGGCGCGATGCCGGAAAAACCGACAAAGGCCAGAGCCATGATGCCGGTGATGATGAGGCTGATGCCAGTTCCGCGCAAGCCGGCGGGGACCATCTTTTCGCGTAGTTTGCCTCTGAGCCCGGCAAGCATCAGGATCGCCAGAAGCCAACCCAGTCCGCTGCCAAAGCCATAGGCAATGGATTGCAGGAAGTTGTAGTTTCGGATCACCATGAACAGACTGACGCCAAAGATGGCGCAGTTCACCGTGATCAGAGGCAAAAAGATGCCCAGGGAATAATATAGAGCCGGGGCAAAGCGCTCGATGAGCAGTTCCAAAAGCTGCACAAAGGCGGCAATCACGATGATGAAAACGATGTATTGCAGATATTCAATATGAAAGGGCACCAGCAGATAGTGGTAGGCAAGCCAGTTCAATGCGGTGGTGAAAACCAACACGAAGGAAACCGCAATGCCAAGCCCCATGGAGGATTCCACTTCCTTTGAAACAGAAAGGTAGGAACACATGCCCAAAAAGTTTGTGAGCAGGATGTTGCTGGTGAAGATCGCGGCCCAAAAGAGCAGAAAGGCTGATATTTCCATCTTAGACCACCTTGTAATATTTGTTGTTTACAAACCAAATGAGCAGCGCCAACAGGAAAAACGCGCTGGGCGCCATCACCATGATGCTCCAGTTTGTCCACCAGGAGCCAAAAATCTTGAATCCAAACAGGGTGCCAAAGCCAAAGAGCTCGCGCACAAAGGAAATCACCAAGAGCACCATGGTGTAACCCAGGCCGGCGCCAATGCCGTCGATCACTGAATCCAGAGGCGGGTTCTTGGAAGCAAAGGCTTCCAGGCGTCCCATCAGGATGCAGTTTGTGATGATGAGGCCCACGTAGGGTCCCAGCTGCTTGCTGACATCGGGCAGGAAAGCTTTGAGCATGATGTCCACCATGATCACATATGCTGCCATGATCAGGGTTTGAGCGATCATACGCACGCTGCGGGGCGTGTATTCCCGAATGATGGAAACCGTGAGGCAGGAAAGCGCCAGCGCAAAGGTGACGCCCAAGCCCATGATGAGGCTATTCATCATCAGGTTTGTGACCGCCAGAGAGGAACAGATACCCAAAATCTGCTTCCACACGGCGTTGTCCGTGAAAGCGGAATTTATGAAAATCTCTTTGCGAGTCATTTTGCCTCCTGAGATCTGGATTTGGCGATTTCGGCCAGTTCGTCCCGAACCATGTCCACCACAGCCCTGCTGGTGATGGTGGCGCCTGTGATTTGGCGCAGTTCCTTGGGTTCGATTTTCTCCTGACCTTCGGGCACCATCACAAATACGATGGGGCTGGTTTTTTCCAGGATGGGTTTACCTTTGAACTGGGAAGTGAACCAATCCTCCTCGATGCGACCGCCCAGACCGGGAGTCTCGGATTGGCTGTAAACATTTAAGCCCAAAAGGGTTTGCAGGTCCAGGCTGGTGGCAACGAGCGCGCGCATCGTGCCCCAAAGCCCTTTTCCGCCCACATCGAACACATAGGCGATGAGTTCATCGTTGAATCTGACCTCATAGGCTTTGCGCGCAAAGCTGTCTTCGTCCATCAGGCTGATATACTGTTTGAAACTGTTGGGGTAATCAGTTTGGAGAGCCGCAGCCTCACCGCCGATGCGACTGGCAAGGCTGTCTGCCACCAGGCTGAGAATGGTTTTTTCATAGACTTCGCGCTGCTGCCTTTCGATGCGGGGCTCGCTGGCACGATACATCACTGCCAGAATGCCCACAAAAATCAGGCTGAGAATCAGCACGAAAAGCACTGGCCACACTGGTTTGTCGAAAAAGCTGGTCTTATTTTCCATTTTGGACCGCCTCCTTTTTCGGCAAAGACTTCAAGCCATGTTCGATGATGGGCATCACTGAGTTTGCGATCAAAAGGGCGAACATGAAGCCTTCCGCAAAAAGCGAAAAGCGGCGGATGAACACGGTTAAGAAACCGGTGAGAATGCCGAAAATCCACAGTGCTGAAACGGTTTTGGGCTGTGAGATGGGGTCTGTGACCATGAACACAATTCCAAAAAGCGCTCCGCCAGCGCAGAGCATGTAGAGCGGATTTTCGCCGGGATAGAAAATCAGGTTGAAGACGATGATGCTTCCCAGAGTTGCCAGCATGGGAATCCACTTTGCTGATTTGGTGATGAGCAGATAGATTCCTGCCAGGATGATCAGCAAGGCGGAGGTTTCACCCAGTGAGCCGGCTTCAAAACCCAGGAAGGTGTCCAAAAAAGTGCTGGTGGGTACAAGCTTCAGCCGGAACTGTCCCATGATCGTGGCACTGGTTTGCAGCGCCGAGCCTGCACTCCAGCGCACAAAGCCGCCGGGGAAGCTGTTCATCATGAACGGCTTTATCCACGAAACCGTCATTTGCTGGGGAAAGGATACGTAGATGAAGGTGCGTCCCAAAATGGCTGGGTTGAAAGGATTGGCGCCAAAGCCGCCAAAAACCATCTTGCCAAACGCAACTGCCACCACGCTGCCCAAGGCCGCCATCCACAGCGGAATCGTTGGCGGCAGCGTCATCGCCAAAAGCGTCCCGGTCACAAATACAGCCATGGAGACCTTTCCGCCTTTTTTGTTTCGGATAAAAAGATATTCCGTGGCAAACGCCGCCAGGTTCGACACCGCCACCACCGCCGCAGCTCGCCAACCATATAGATAGATGGCAAAAATCAGCAGCGGCGTGAGCGAATAGAGAACCTTGTTCATCACGGCTTGTTTCAGGATCAAGTCTTTTATCTTCAAGTTTCACTCTCCTTTACGGAATTTGCGTCTTGTTTTTCATTATTGTAATTCATCATCTGGATCACGGTATTCCTGCGCTGGTTCGGTGACCGGCTCGGGTCCCCGACTGATGGTAAGCTGCACGGTGCTGCCCTTTTCCACTTTCGAGCCGGTTTCAGGACGGGTGCGGATCACGGTGTTCGCCGTATAGCTGCTGGAATACAAGGAATCGCTGACCACGCCTTTCAAACCAACGTTCAAAAGTGTGTAGTAGGCTTCATGATAGCTTTGCCCAACCACGGAGGGAATGCCAACCTGCTGGGATCCCCGGCTCACGCGAACATAGATGGTTCCTTCAGTGCGCAGCATCTGCCCCGGAGCGGGATCCTGTTCCAAAATGGTGCCCACCCTTTCTGTTTCGCTCCAGATGGAATCCTTCACCACGGCGTGGATCCCCAAATTTTCCAAGCTTCTGCGTGCGTTTGCATAGCTTTGACCGATCAGGTCCGGAACCTCGATTTCCTTGGGCGAACGGAAAATGAATGGAAAGATAACCTGGCTGGTGAGAAAAGCGGTGAGGAAAATGATCCCCGCGCCTATCCCAATGGTGAGCCAGACTTTGGTTGCTTTTTCACTGGCCAATGTTCTCTTCAACTCCTTTTGATCATTTTTGCCGCAAAAGCGCCGTCCATATTATGACGGAAAGGCAGGCTGCGAAACATCCCGTCGGAAACCAAATCCCGCGGGATGTGCTGCGCGGCATCCAATAAACTGAACCGTGGATTCCGGGCAAGGAATTTTTCCACCTGGCGCTGATTTTCCTCCGGGTTCATGGTGCAGGTGGAGTAAACCATCACCCCTTCGGAACGAACAAAGTTCGCCGCCTGATCCAAAGCCCTCTCCTGGATTTTGATGAGCTGGGGAATGTCGTGCCTCGCCTGCCAGCGCAGGTCGGCCTTGCGTCCAAAAACGCCCCAACCGGAACAGGGCGCGTCCACCAAAACCCGGTCGTATGCAGGCGCCACGGGGCCATAGCTGAAGGCATCGCTCACCACCATCTTGATGTTTGTAAGCTGGAGCCTGGTGGCAGCTTGCTTGAGCAGCTTCATTTTGTTGGGAATCTTGTCCACAGCCACAATTTCGCCCGTGTTTTCCATGATTTCTGCTATGTAGGTGCATTTTCCACCCGGTGCTGCAAAAAGGTCGAGGATGTTCTCATCCTTTTGCGGGTCAAGCAGTTCCACCACCAATGACGAGGAGGTATCCTGCACGGAAAAATAGCCTTCCGAAAAAGCAACGTCGTCCAAAACGGTTTCCGCTTTATCCGCCAGCAGGCTCATCCTCCCCACCGGTGAAGGCGTTAAAACTGTGTCTCGCTTGGCAAAATATTGGATCAGCTTTTGCTGAGTGGTGGCAACCTGGTTCACTCGCAGATGCAGGGTGGGGTTTTCGTTGAACCAAATGGCAAGGTATTCTGCGTCCTCTTCGCCCCAAAGCTCAATCCAATCCTTGATCAAGTCCGGCGGGTAGGAATGTTCGCTGGCGATGCGTTCTATGGGGTCGCTGGGCCAGGTGACATTCGGGTCTCTCTGCCAGGCTCGCAGGATGGCGTTCACAAAATCGCCAACTTTGTCTCCCAGCATGTTTTTTGCCAGTTCCACAGTCTCGTTGATGGCGGCATGGGCTGGAATGGAATCCAAATATAAAAGCTGATAGAGCCCCAGATAGAGCCAAACCTTGATCTTGAGGTCGGTGTTTTTGAATTTGACGGGGTCGGCATATTGGGAAAGAATGTAATCCAGTTTTCCCTTGAGCTTCACCACGCCCTTCACCATATTGTAAAAAAGCGCCAGATTCTCCCGGTTGTTTTTCAGACGCTTGGCTTTTTGGTGCAAAAGCGTGTCTGAAAAAGCATTGTCTTTCAAAACCTTCAGAATGGTTTGGTAGGCTTGGGTTCTCAGCATTTTTATTTTCTTCTTTGATACAGACGCCGAATCACTTCCTTGATCAGCTGTTCGGCATTGAGGGTTTCGGCTTCTTCGCCCATCAGGCTCAGTTCCTGCCTCACTTCCCTGGCGTTGAAGCCCAAGGTTTGCAGAGCATTTTCCACCTCGTCGGCTTTGGAACCGGAAATTTGTGCTCCGCCGGGCTCGGCAAAATCCAAAATGTGTCTCAGTTTCCCTTTCAGTTCGATGATCAGGCGCTGCGCGCTTTTCATCCCGATGCCGGGAATCTTTGTAAGGATGGCGGTTTCATCGCGTTCCACGGCTTTCACGAAAGTGGAGATGGGCATGGTGGAAATGATGGACAGCGCTGATTTGGGACCGATGCCGGAAACGCGGTTCAACTGGCGGTACAGTTCGCGTTCCCCCGTGCTGGCAAAGCCAAAAAGGCGCACATCGTCCTGGGAAATATGTAGATGGGTGAAAAGCTGGCAAGCCTCCCCCACCGCGGGCAAAATCTCGAAGGTGCTAATGGGGATCAAGAGCTCGAAGGACAGCCCAGAAGCGGTTTCAAGCACGGCGTTTACCGGGTCTTTGTGAAGCAGGATTCCCTTGATTGATTCTATCATTTTTGAAATTTGATCCTGTGGTGATGGCACAGCGCCAGGCCCAAGGCATCGTAGGCGTCATCGCGCTTGGGAGGGGTTTTCAGTTTTAGAAGCTGGTTCACCATATAGCGCATCTGTTCTTTGCTGGCATTGCCGTTTCCCACCACCGCTTTTTTTACCTCGCGGGGACTGTATTCCACGATCGGAACTCCGTGCCGGGCTAGAGTGAGCAAGATCACTCCGCGCGCGTGCCCCAAGGTGAAAACACTGCGGATGTGCTTGTGAAAGAACATGCTTTCCACCACTGCCACATCGGGCTTGAATTCTTCCAATACTCCGTCGATGGCGTTGAAAAGCAGATCCAGCCTGGCAGGAAGCTCTTTTTGAGCGGTCAGGTCGACCACATCGCAACCCGCGCCGCTGATCCGGCGTCCGTCAAGTTCAAGCAGGCCATATCCGCAATAGCGGCTTCCGGGATCTATCCCCAGAATGATCACTGTTCCTGGCTGAGGGCTTCCATCACTTCGTCGGAAACCTCAAAATTCGCATATACCTTTTGTACGTCGTCCAAATCTTCAAGCATCTCGATGAGACGGAAAAGCTTTTCGGCAACGTTATCCGCATTGATGGTATTCTTGGGAACCCGGGTCAGGCCAGCGTTTTCCACCGGCACGCCAATTTTTTCAAACTCACCCAAAACCGTGTGAAATTCGTCCACGGCAGTGTAGATATCGAATTGGTCGTCGCTTAGTTCGATGTCTTCAGCGCCGGCTTCCAAAGCTTGCATCATGAATTCATCTTCATCCAAACCTTCGGCGGGAACGCTGAAATAACCCTTCAGGTCAAAATTCCAAGCCACCGAACCGCTTTCCGCCAGGTTTCCGCCATATTTGGAAAAAGCGTGTCTCAGTTCTGATACGGTGCGGTTTTTGTTGTCGGTCATCACTTCCACCACGATGCCCACGCCATTGTGACCATAGCCCTCATAAACTATTTCTTCGTAGGTGGCGCCTTCAATTTCCCCGGTGCCGCGTTTGATGGCGCGTTCGATGTTGTCTCGGGGCATATTTGCGGATCTTGCGCTCAGCATGGCTGTGCGAAGCCTGGGATTTGTGTCGGGGTCGCCGCCGCCATCTCTGGCGGCCAGAATGATTTCTTTCGCGATGCGGGTGAAAAGTTTGCCGCGTTTTGCATCTGCGGCTCCTTTTTTGTGTTTGATGGAACTCCATTTATTGTGTCCAGACATAAACACCTCTATAATTCTTATTTTTTAGCTTTGATTCCATACTTGTGTCAGCATCTCAAACACTTGGAAATATGTCAAGAAAAAAGGGGAAGGCTGTTTGATCAACCTTCCCCGGAATCTGAAACCTGCTGAAATGCAGGGCGTTACATTAGGCGTCGGAATCCTGCCAGGCGGCGATCACTTTTGCCGCCACTTCATCCGGAACCTTCTCATAGTGGGAAAACTTCTGGGTGAAGCGTCCCCTGCCTTGGGTGAATGATTTCAGAGCAGGATAGTAGAAATACATCTCGGCAACAGGCATCTGAGCGTTCAGATATTGCTTTTTGCCACGCTGTTCCATGCCCATGATACGTCCGCGGCGGGTGCTCACATCGCCCATCACGTCGCCCATATATTCGCTGGGAACGATGATGGTAAGTTCGTGAATCGGCTCCAAAAGGATGGGACGGCATTTTTTGAACCCTTCCTTCAAGGCCATGGAGGAGGCGATCTTGAAAGCCATTTCCGAGCTGTCCACATCGTGGTAGCTGCCGTAGTAAACTTCCACTGCGATGTCCACGACTTTGTAGCCGGCAATGATGCCTTTTTCCAGGGTTTCAACCAAGCCTTTTTCGATGGCGGGGATGAAGTTTGAAGGAATCACGCCACCCACGATGGAGTTGATGAACTGGAAGCCTTCTCCGCGCTCAGTGGGTTTGATGCGGAAAAACACTTCGCCATATTGACCGCGTCCGCCGGATTGTTTTTTGTGACGATATTGGGATTCCCCGCTGCCGGTGATGGTTTCCTTATATGGAATGCGGGGTTCCTTCATCAAGGCATCCACTTTATAGCGGTTTTTCAGCTTTTTGATAACCAACTGAAGCTGCTGCTCACCCATGCCGGAAATCACGTTTTCATGGGTTTCAACGTTCAATTCATAGCGGATAGTGGGATCCTCAGCGATCACCCTCTGCAGCGCTGTGCCGATCTTATCTTCGTCGGACTGATTTGCTGCGCGGATGGTCTGCCAGTAGGTGGCTGTGGGAAGTTCCGGCAAGGGCATGCTCAGCTTGCTGCCAACGGCTGTGATGGAATCCATCGAACGGGCGTTTTTCAGCTTCACCATGGCACCAATTTCGCCAGCACGGATTTCCTGGGTGTCCTGGCGATTTTTGCCCAGCATGTAATACATGTTTCCAGCCTTGTCTTTGGCGTCCTTTTCGGGGATGTAAAAATCCATTCCAGATTTCAGGCTGCCGGAGAAAACCCTCACGTAGGCATAGTCGCCCATGTTTGGATCGGCATAAAGCTTGAAAACGTAGCCCAGAAGCTCACCGTCGGGAGTGGCAACAAGTTCGCCAGCCTCTCCGTCTTTCAAAACCTGAATGGGGTTGGCGTCTTCCGGTGAGGGCAGATAATCGCAAACGCCATCCAAAAATGCCATCACGCCCACTCCGGTGGAGGCGGAACAGCAGAAAGCGGGGCAAATTTCGCCTGCGGCAACGGCTTTTTTCAATCCGCCCAAAAGCTGTTCTTCGCTGAGTTCCATGTTTTCCAAGAAGCTGTTCAAAAGCTCTTCATCGGTTTTGGCGACTGCTTCCATCAATGCCAAACGCGCGTCTTCCACGGCGCTTTGCATATCAGCTGGCACATCGCCTTCTCCGGATGGCCGGATTGCTTTTTGGCGAATGATGTCCACCACACCTTCAAAGCCACCTTCGCGACCGATGGGCAGTTGGATCGGGGTGGGATTCAGTTCTGTATTCTCATGAATGGCTTCAATGGTCTTATAAAAATCCGCGTGTTCATTGTCCATGCGGTTAACCAGCACCGCTTTGCCCACTTTTTTGCGTTCCACCTGCTCGATGGCAAGCTCCAGCCCAACTTCAAAGCCACCGGTGGCGTTTGCCACCAAAAGCACGTTTTCAACGGCTGGAATGGCAACTATGGCATCACCGATAAAGTCTGGCGTGCCGGGTGAATCCAAAAGATTGATTTTGTGGTCTTTGTGGTTCAAAAAGCCCAGGCTCAAGCTCAGCGAACTTTTCTTCGCGATTTCTTCGGAATCGAAGTCCATCACGGTGTTGCCTTCGTCCACTTTGCCCAATCGGGTGGTGGTTTTGGTCAAATGGAAAATTTGTTCCGCAAGGGATGTTTTTCCTGAACCGCCGGCTCCCATCATCAGGAGGTTGCGCAGTTTGGACATTTTGTATTCTTTCATCACGTTCCTCGTTTTTCTATATATAATCAATACAAATCATGTTTCCGACCATCAATATAGCCCAGAACAATCCATTTTTTTCTCTGCGGCATTGTTGTCAAACGCTTTTTTTGCGTAACTGGCGAATTGCCAAAATAATGCGTCCCACTTTGACGAAATCTTGAAGAAAACGATCTGTGAAAATGCCTCCATATTGCAAACCCATTTTTGGCTTGACCATAAGCCCGGTTCCAGCAAATTTGAGCGAAAATATCATAATTAACAGGTCATCCTTCTGATCTAAAGATCCCGGCTTGACCCAAACAAGGAATACAGATGCGTGTTTCACACTTTTTCATCCTGATGGCAGCGCTGTTGCTTTTTGCCTGCAGTCCCACAAAACCGCCTCAAAAGGGCGAACTGCCCATCCGCATGGATTTGGCTCCCGCAGCTCAAATTGGCCAAACAGTCACCCGCGTGGCGGTTGGCATCACCAAAGGCGATTTCAGTCAAAACATGGACTTGAGTATCAGCGGCAACACTGCCGAAGGCGTCTTTGAAAGCTTGGAACCGGGACTTTACGCCATCGACGTTGCGGTTTACAACGGACAAAACCTGATCGCCACCGGGCAGGGGACCGGCTTGGTGAAACCTGGCGAAACCACCACGGTCCACATAAATTTGCAATTTGTACCGGGCGGGTTGGAAGTGGTGATTGGCTGGGGTTTGCCTTTGGAAAACGCACGCCGTGTCCTCTTTTTGGGAAACAGTCTCACCTATTCCTATGGCGGTGTGGAAACCCATCTGCAAGCACTGTTGGAAGCCGCCAGACCGGACTGGAGAATGGTGTTTGAATCCCGCTCCCCCGGCGGCTACACCCTCCAAAACCATTTTAACGACCCCCAAACCCGGCAAGCCATCACAAACGGAAACTGGGACCTCGTGATCCTGCAGGAACAAAGCTCCCGCCCTGTCACGCATCCCCAGCTTTTTTATCAATATGCAGATTCCCTGAACTCCCTGATCCGCTCAAACGGCGCTCAAACCAGCTTTTACATGACTTGGGCGCGGGGGGACAACCCCTCCATGTATCTGCCCCTGCGGAATGCATACAACTACATCGGCGCCTTTTTGGACAGTCCTGTGGTGCCAGCCGGAGTGGCTTTTCATAATGCGGCTGATTTACCCGAACTGCCCAGCCTCTTCGACCCCGACCTCCTTCATCCCAGCATCCACGGAACCTATCTGGTCGCCTGCCTCATGATGGCAAAAATCTGGAATATCAACCCGATTGGAAACCCCTACCAACCCATGCAAATAGACGCTCACACCGCTTTGGCTTTGCAGCAGCTTGCCTGGAACACCTTGCAAAATGAATATGGAAGCTTGAACAAAATTCCGCGCCTGCAGCCCCAACGCCGTGCCGCTTAAGATCGGTCTTACAAAATCCTGTCTTGAATCAAACGCTTGAGCCGACCCTCATCAGCACATTCCAACTTCATCCGCAGCGCAAGCGGATTCAAACACTCATGTAAAGCTAACTTGGACAAATCCTTCTCCGTGCAGAGCAGCACGGTTTCTGCGCCCAAAGCCTGAAAAACCTTTTCCAAATCCTCCCGCCGTGAAAAAGCATGGTGGTCCGCAAAGCGGAAATGCCTTTTCCAAGCCAAACCCAAGGCTCGAACGCTGTCTTCAAACGATTCCGGAACTGCGATGGAACTCAGCAAAACCAGTTCCCGATCCTTTAGTAAATCCAAAAAAACTGTATTTCCTTGTGTATCAACGAAGTCAACAGCTTTAAACTCACATTTCAGTGCGTTCCGAGCCGTCGCAGGCAAATTGCTTCCAAACGTGGTTCCGCCTTCTTTTTGAATCAAAACCAAGGCATCCGCACTTTTCAAAGCCGCAAGCGGTTCCCTCAGCCAGCCGGATGGAATCACGCGACCATTGCCCAGACCCAATTTTGCGTCGAAGCAAACCAAATCAAGATCCCGGGCAATTTTCAGATGCTGGAATCCATCATCCAGAATCACCACATCCAGATCAGGAAATTCGCTTAAAAGCAGCGATACGGCAGAAACACGCCTCTTCCCCACCACCACGGGCATTCCGGGCAGTTTTTGAGCCAAAAGCTGGGCTTCGTCGCCTGAATCCTCCACTCCCAAAACTATTTCCCTGCGGTTTGAAACAAGGCTGGGAACATTTTCCCGACTTCCACCGCAGCCGCGATGGCTGAGCCCCACTTTCAGCCCCATTTCCTGGAGCAGGGTTGCCAAATATATGCAAAATGGAGTTTTACCGCTGCCCCCACTGCCCAGATTTCCCACGCTGATCACCTTGCACGGAGCCTGCCAACCCTTCATTCTGTTTCTGCGCAGGCTTTGCACAGCGGAGTTCAAGCCCCCCAAAGGCAGCAGCAGATCGCTCAATAAACTGCGTTTATGAAGGTGTTTTTGGGCCAGCTCCTGCAGGTCCAATCAACATTCCCCGCCAAATTTGGCATCAATCAAAGCCACGAGCCTTTCCACGTCGAAGGGTTTGAACAAAACGTCCTTCAAACCATCGATTTTGGAACGCACCAAAACGTGGTCCGGATCGTAGCCAAAGCCGGTCATCATGATCACCGGAAGCGCGGGATCGTGGCCTTTCACGAGTGAAAACAGTTCATAGCCATCCATATCAGGCATGGCAATGTCCGTGATCACGAGGTCAATATTTCCGGCAAGAACCTCGTGCAGGGCGTCCAAACCGTTGCTGAAACCCAAAATCTGCCACTTTGGACGTAAAGCCCGCAGTTGCTCACGAAGCGATACAACAATGCCTTCCTCGTCGTCAACGATACAAATTGTTTTATTTGTCAATCGAGTCCTCCCAAAATTATATCTCGGACCCTGCAATAGCGGTCCATCGTTTTTTCAATGATCTGAGGCGGTAAAACCGGCGCAGGCGGCTGTTTGTTCCATCCGATTTCGATCAAATAATCCCGGATAATCTGTTTGTCGAAACTGGCGGGGGTTTTGCCAACCGTGTATTGCCCAAGATCCCAAAACCTTGATGAATCCGGCGTCAATGCCTCATCCGCCAGGGTCAGTTCGCCACCTAGAAGTCCGAATTCGAACTTCGTATCCGCCAAAATGATGCCCTTTTCCTTCAGTTTGCGATATGCCCAGTCATACAGTTCCAGCGCATATTTCCGCGCCAGATCGGCACTGGCGGGGTCCATCGAGTCCCGCATCTGCTGGAAACTGATGTTTTCATCGTGACCTTCCTCGGCTTTGGTGGAAGGAGTGAACAGCGCCTGGGGAAATTGTTCGCTTTCCTGCATTCCCGCTGGCAGTTCCAAGCCTCCAATGCTGTGGGAAACCTTATATTCCGCAAATGCCGAACCGCTCAAGTAGCCGCGCACAATGCATTCAAAGGGGATGATCTCCAGCTTTTTCACCAGCATGCTGCGATCCTTAAGATATTCCTTAAATGGTTGCAAAGCAGCCGGATAGGCGTCCACATCATCGGTGATGAAGTGGTTCGGAAGCAAGCCGGAACTCACCTTGAAAACATGCACGGCAATTTGGTTCAAAATGGCGCCTTTGCCGGGCAGAGTTTGCGAAAAGACCACATCAAAGGCGGAAACGCGGTCGCTGGTGACAATCAACAGGGTTTCTCCGAGGTCAAAAATGTCCCGCACCTTCCCCTGATGGCAGCTCTTAACAATATCCAACTCTTTTATTCTCTTAAACATATCTCATCCTTTCCGATGTTTCACGTGATATTCATACAGTATACGTCTTTCATCCAAGTCATTTAGGTTGACCGCAAGCATCTCATTTTCACGGTAGGGGGTCTCTTCACGTGGAAAGTCGTGCCGCATACCCTGATGTTTGCACCAGCGCAAAAGACCGTTTTCCACCCCGAAATCCTCTTCCTCCCAGCTCAGGGACTTCGTCACATAAAGGAAATTCAGCCAGTCCCGATAGCTTTGCAAGCGCTCTATTTCTTCATCCAAGAGGTCTGCCTTGGCAAAGTCCAAATCATCAAAATATTTATCCCGTTCCTGGGCGACCATCTCCAAAATGCCGTTTTGCGGATGCAGATAAGCCTCGTTCAGGAGGGTGTCAAGCTTCTTGAGTTCGGCGTCCTCGCCATTTTCAAGGGCTAAACACCAGCCTTTACAGATGCCCTGATCCAGTTTTTCACAGGGGTAATTCTCTGTCTCGCAGTAGGGAAGCTTCAATATCCGCCCCAGGCTGTCCATCACGTCATACAGTAAAAAACGCCCGCGCCAGGGTCCGGCATAAGTCCAGTGGTCGTTGGTATCGTCTTTCAATGTCACAAAAGGGAAACGCCGTGCATCCAGAGCCAGATAGGCGTAGTCCCGGCTGGGCTGCATCATCTGCTGGTGTGGAACGCTGTTTTTCCCCAGAAAGATTTTCAGGCGAATGAGCGCATCCACACTGCGTTCCTGGCTTTCCACGTCCAATGAATCTGCCAGCGCCGCCACCTCCGCAAAACGGGTGTCAATCTCAGCTTTTTTGCGGATGAAATTCAGGCGCTGAGCCAGGTTTGGCGTGATTCCGCACCACAGCGGCTCTTCGCCCTGGCGAAAACAAAAAAACACCCAGCCGCCGGGCAATTCAAAGCTCTCGGAAATTCGGGTTCCGTCCCATTTCAGCTTGATCATGCGCCAAAGCTCTTGCTCCTGTACTTTGTGTCAATCAGAATCTTGCACCCAAATAAACATACCTGGGAAAAGCCTCCCCTTCGCCCTAAACCCCTGAAGCAATTCCACCTGGATCGTGCGCCTCAGGCACCCGCCTTTTTCGCGGGTGGGAGCAGAGAGCGAAGGCGGCGGGATTATTGCTTAACTCAAGGAAGCGCAGGGGTTTGTGCAGTTTTTTGGCAGTGAGATTTGAATTGCGCCATTTTGGTGGAAATTGCCGCCGGGTTTCAAGCCCTGATAGTAGCATAAATAAACCCATCAGCACAATCTGAGAGCCTTTTATATCCTGCATTGGCAGGAAATTATGGAAAAAATCCCACAAACCCAAATAAAAACGGCGTTTTTCCGCTTGACAAAATCGCTAAGTTCTTATTTAGGTGTAAGTCATGGCTCTATATGAAAAGAGCCTAAAGTGAATTGTAAATTCATAACATCATGAAAAATAAATAGTTTATAGATATACATCGCAAGGGAGGTTGGTAATGTTTTCGAAGATTCGGAAACGCAACGGCAATATTGTCGCTTTCGACAAGCAAAAAATTGTGCGCGCAATCCAGAAAGCAGGAGAAGCGACAGGTGAGTTTGAACTCGATGCAGCGGAGGTTTTAAGCGCTCGTGTGGTGAATTTGGCAGCCCAGATCATCGACGACGCCATTCCCGAGGTGGAACGCATTCAAGACATTGTGGAGGAAGTACTTCTGGCTTCGCCCTACAAAAAATCCGCCAAGGCCTACATCATTTACCGCGACCAGCATGCCCGCATCCGCGAAATGTTCAACACCGGCGGGGTCCAATTGATCGACCAATATCTGGAAAAGCTGGACTGGCAGGTGAATGAAAACTCGAACATGGCATACTCCCTGCAAGGTTTGAACAACTACATCGCGAGTGAGATCAGTAAAACCTATTGGCTTAACAAGATATACCCTCCCGAAATTCGCCGTGCCCATCTTGAGGGGGACATCCATATCCACGATCTTGGCCAGCTTTCCGTTTACTGCGTGGGCTGGGACCTGATGGACCTTTTGAAAACCGGCTTTTGCGGAGCCGAAGGCAAGGTGGAAAGCGCACCTGCCAAGCATTTCCGCAGCGCTTTAGGGCAAATCGTAAACTTCTTTTATACCCTACAGGGCGAAGCTGCCGGAGCGCAGGCTTTTTCAAATTTTGACACACTTTTGGCGCCTTTCATCCGCTATGACGGCCTGGCTTACAACGAAGTGAAACAGGCTCTGCAGGAATTCATTTTCAACATCAACGTCCCCACCCGCGTGGGCTTCCAAACACCCTTCACAAACATCACCCTGGACCTCCTGCCGCCCGATATATATAAGGATACGCCCGTGATCATCGGCGGCGAAGAGCAAAAGGAAACCTACTCCGAATTCGAACTCGAAATGGATATGATCAACAAGGCGTTTTTGGAAGTGATGATCGAGGGCGACGCCAAAGGACGGGTGTTCACCTTTCCCATCCCGACCTACAATATCACCAAAGATTTCGACTGGAGCGACCCCAAGCTCAGCTATCTTTGGGAAGCCACCGCCAAATATGGCATCCCCTATTTTTCAAATTTTGTAAATTCCGACCTCGACCCAAATGACGCACGCTCAATGTGTTGCCGTCTGCGTTTGGACACCCGCAAGCTGGAAGCCCGTGGCGGCGGACTCTTCGGCGCCAATCCGCTCACCGGCTCCATCGGCGTGGTGACCCTGAACCTGCCCCGCATCGGCTATCGCGCCAAGAGCGAGGAGGAGTTTTTCACGCTTTTGGAAGAAAAGCTCCAGATTGCCAAAAACAGCCTGGAAATCAAGCGTAAAATATTGGAACGCTATACGCTTAACGGACTTTATCCCTACACGCGTTTCTACCTGAAAAACATCTATGAACGCTTCCTACAGTATTGGAAAAACCACTTTTCCACCATCGGCATCATCGGCATGAACGAAGCGTCGCTGAACTTTTTGGGCAAAAACCTGGGAACCGAGGATGGACGCAGCTTTGCCTTGAAGGTGATGGACTATCTGCGCGAACGCTTGGTTGAATTCCAGGAGGAAACCGAATCCAATTACAACCTGGAAGCCACACCTGCCGAGGGAACCAGCTATCGCCTCGCCATTTTGGACAAGAAATTCCACCCGGACATCATCAGCGCAAATTGCGGTTCAGACACGCCTTTCTACACCAACAGCTCGCAGCTCCCGGTGAACTATTCAGACGATATTTTCGAGGTTTTGGACCTGCAGGACGAGCTTCAAACCAAATATACCGGTGGAACCGTGCTGCACATCTTTGGCGGAGAGCGGGTTGAACACGGAGAAAGCATCCGCAAGCTTGTGCGCACCATCTGCGACAGCTACCACCTGCCCTACTTCACTTTTTCGCCCACTTTCAGCATCTGCCCCGTGCACGGCTATCTGGTTGGCGAACAGCCGAATTGCCCCACCTGCCAGAGGAACACCGAGGTCTTTTCCCGCATCGTTGGCTACCTGCGTCCCGTTTCGCAATGGAACGAAGGCAAAAAAGCCGAATTCAAGATGCGCACCACTTTTGACACGGTTAAAAACAGCCGCGAAAGTCGTCCCGGCGTTGTCAAACATCAGGTTTTGTAGGCAAGCATGAAGATTGGCGGCTTCCAAAAGTTTTCGCTGCTGGATTTTCCCGGACAGCTGGCTGCCATTATCTTCACGCAGGGCTGCAACTTCCGCTGTCCCTATTGCCACAACCCCGAATTGGTTGACCCCGCCCGCTTCGGCAAACCGCTAGCTACAGGCAAGGTTTTGGACTTTTTGCGCCGACGCCGCGGAAAGCTGGGAGCGGTGGTGATCACCGGGGGCGAACCCACACTGCAGCCCGATTTGCTGCGTTTTATCCGTCAGATCAAATTCATGGGCTACCTGGTGAAACTGGACACCAACGGCTCCCATCCTGAAGTGCTGCAGCGTCTTGCCAATGAAGAACTTGTGGACTATTGGGCGATGGATTTGAAAGCCCCGCCAGATCTTTATCGGCTCATTTCACGCTCTTTGGTTCCAATGAACGACATCTTGTTCAGCATGGATATCCTGCGCAAAAGCGGCAAGCCCTACGAATTCCGCACCACCTTTTTCGAACGCATTTTCGACTGGGAGGATATGGAACGCATCCGCGAACTTTTGCGCCCCGGAGACAGTTTTTACCTGCAGGAATGCCATTACGACGATACTTTGGAAGACTTTCCCGACGCCACCAAAGAAGCCAAAGCAAAACTTTTGGACAATCCAGCCTGCCAATCCCTGATCCGCTGGGGCGATGAGCATCAGGTAAACATCGGCGTCCGTTCACATTAAGCCATGCCACAGGCACGCTTTGAAGCCCTGCTCCCCTTGGTGGAAAAGCCATCGCGCTACATCAACCACGAGCTCAACTCCGCCCAAAAAGGCTGGCAAGACCACAATTTTTGCTTCGTCTATCCCGATATTTATGAGGTTGGCATCTCCCATCTGGGCATCAAGATCCTGTATTCAATCTGCAACCGCCTGAACGGCGTGATGGCAGACCGTGCCTACCTTCCCTGGACAGACATGGCTGAACTTATGCGCCGGGAAAAGCTGCCCCTTTTTGGCCTGGAAAGCCGGCGGGCTTTGAAGGATTTTGACCTAGTGGGCATCACCCTGCAAAGCGAACTCACCTATTCCAACCTCTTGGAAACCTTGTCTTTGGCGCAGATTCCCATTCTAAACGAAGAGCGGGATGAACACATGCCCATCATCATGGCAGGAGGCCCCTGCGCCACAAACCCTCTGCCCCTCTCACCCTTTGTTGATGTATTTTTCATTGGCGAAGCCGAGGAATCCATCGTGGAAATTGCAGAGGTGTTCAAACGCGTCTCCTCCCGCAAACAAAGGCTGGAAGAGCTTTCACGCATCCCCGGCTGCTGGATTCCCGCACTTCACAAGGGTGAAAAGGTCGTGGGAAGAAAATTCGCTTCCTTCGCCCGCGGAGAACAACTGCACAGCCCACAGCTCCTTTCCTGGCAGCTTGCCACCCACAACCGCTGTGTGGCGGAAATTATGCGCGGCTGCTCCCGCGGCTGCCGTTTTTGCCATGCAGGATATTTCTATCGTCCTGTGCGGGAACGGGATGCCAGCTCCCTGCAAAAGGAAATCCTGGATGAAATTGAACTGAGCGGCTGGGACGAGGCCGGCCTGCTTTCGCTTTCCAGCGGGGATTACAGCCGCATCACCGAGCTTTTGAGCGATCTTCTGCGCAACATTGATACAGACAGGACCCACATTTCCCTGCCTTCCCTGCGTGTGGATGCGTTGAACACGGAAACCGTGGAACTCCTGCGCGAACTTGGGCGCGAAGGGCTCACAGTGGCCCCGGAAGCAGGCTCCCAGCGTTTGCGCGATGTGATCAACAAAAACATCTCCGAGGATGAAATCATCCGCGGGGTAAAAATTGCCCTCGATCTTGGTTGGCAAAGGGTCAAGCTCTATTTCATGGTGGGTCTGCCCACGGAAACGGATGAAGACATCGAAGCCATCACCGCCCTCATCCGCCGCATCGCAGCGCTGGACAGGCGTCTGCAAATCAGCGTGACCCTCTCCCCCTTCGTGCCAAAGCCTTTCACACCCTTCCAGTGGGCTCCAATGCTTTCCAGGGAAGAAATCCTGCGCCGCTGCATCAGCGTGAAACAGGCATTTTTCCGTCAACGCAATATCCGCATAAAATACCACACCATAGAAAGTTCCATGCTGGAAGCCATCTTTTCCCGCGGCGACGAAGCGGTGGGAAAAGCCATCCACACAGCCTGGAAAAATGGCGCCCGCTTTGATGGCTGGAACGAATATTTTGACTTTTCCATCTGGCACGCCGCATTTGAGGAAAATGGACTGGATACAGCGAAATATCTGGCGGGAAAATCCCACGAAGAGCCGCTGCCCTGGGATTTTATCGACCTGGGGCTCACCAAGGAATTTTTGCTGGAAGAATGGGAAAAAGCCAGACGTGAAGAAAGCACGCCGGATTGCCGTGAAATCTGTTCAAACTGCGGCATTTGCGCGGACGAGCTTCAAACCACCCTGGCCCCGTCGCAGGCTCCGATCAGTGTGGGAACAAAAAGCTTCAGCCCTTCCAAAGGCGGGGGGCAACACCGCTACCGGCTGTGGTATGCCAAGGAAGGCGTGTTGCGCTTCATTTCCCATCTGGACTGGATGCGCATGCTGTTCCGCTTCATCGGCCAAATGCCGCTGCCCACGGTTTTCACGGAAGGTTTTTCTCCGCATCCCCGCGTGAGCCTGTGTCCGCCGCTGCCGCTGGGGGTTGAAAGCGTCTGCGAATATTGCGACATCTCATTTTGGAGCCGCCCTTCCCCTCAGGAAATTGCCGCTGCCTTCAACGTTCGCGGCATCCCTGAACTGCGCTATTTAAACAGCGAACCCCTGCACGGCAAGGGCAAAGTTCCCAGCGGCGAGGTGATCATCGTTGATCTTTCCGAGCACCTTGTGGAACCCAGCCGCCGACGCTTGGAAGAGTTTTTTGAAAAAGAAACACACCTCTTCACAAAAAGCACACCCAAACGCAGTAAATCCTACGACCTGCGCCAAATCATCCTTTCCTCCCAGTGGCAAAACAACCGCCTGCTGATCGGAAAAAGTTTGGCCAGTCCATCGCTTTACGACGTCCTGGCCGAACTGCTAATGCTGGATAAAACCCAACTATACGCTTTTTCCGTCACCCGCTTGGATTGGATATTTTCCCCGGATCCGGGCGAGCAACGATTCTAAATCCATCCCTCTTGGGGAGCATTTTGCTAAAATCCTGCTCTGGCAGGGCTTGAATCAGAAGAACAGGTCTCGTTTTCCTTCCTTCATTTCCGTCAATTTTTCGGTTACCGCCTGGCGCATATTATCTTCCTCGATTTTGGCGAGTTCATTGTCGATAAGCTCCAAACCGGCTTTCAGTGTGCGTTTGCTCGAAAAATCATAAAGATATTCGGCGAAGGTGAGCAGTGCGTTTGGCGTGCAAAAACGCTTCACAAAGCCCGGCACGGCAAATTCCATGAAGTGTTCCCCGGTGCGTCCTGCGCGGTAGCAACTGGTGCAGAAAGAAGGAATGTAGCCGCCTTTGGCAAGTTCGTAAATCACGTCGTCCAAGCTGCGGGTGTCGCCCAAAACGAATTGGCTTTTCTTTTTGGATTCATCGTCTTTGGCGGAATAGTCGCCCACTCCGATGCTGGAGCCGGCGTCAATTTGGGAAACTCCATAGCGCAGGATTTCATTGCGAATGGCGATGGGTTCGCGCGCCGTGAGAATCATGCCGGTATAGGGCACGCTGAGACGCAAAACAGCCACCAGATGCCTGAAATCTTCGTCTGAAACCTGATGGGGTGGGTGTTCTGCAAAGTCCGTTCCGATGGCGGGTTCGATGCGCGGGAAGGAAATCGTGTGGGGACCCACGCCGAATCTATCTTCCAGGTGGATGGTGTGGTAAAGCAGACCCATCACCTCAAATTTCCAGTCGTAAAGCCCCATCAATGCGCCGATACCCATGTCGTCGATTCCGGCTTGCATGGCGCGGTCCAGTCCATCCAAACGCCAAAGGAAGCTGCTTTTGGGTCCGCGGGGGTGCTGTTTTTCGTAGGTGGGCTGGTGATAGGTTTCCTGGAAAATCTGGTAGGTGCCGATGCCGACTGATTTCACCGTGCGAAAACCTTCGATATCCAGCGGTGCGGCGTTGATATTCACGCGGCGAATCTCGCCCTTATGATATTTTGTGTCGTAAACCGTTTGCACCGTTTCGGCAATGTATTCGGGTGAATACATGGGATGCTCGCCATAAACCATGATCAGGCGCTTGTGTCCGGTTTCCACCAGGGATTGCGTTTCATGAACCAATTCGTCGTGGGTGAGCGTGGCTCTCACACATTCCTTGTTTGAAATACGGAAACCGCAATAGACGCAGTCGTTGATACATTCGTTGCCCACATACAGCGGAGCAAAGAGCACGATGCGGTTGCCGTAGATGCGTTCCTTCAGTTCGTGTGCGCCATCCAGAATAAGCTGCTTCAATTCCGGATCTTTCACGCTGACAAGCGCAGCAGTTTCGTCCGGATCCAGCCTGTTTTTGTCCAGAGATTTCGCAATGATCTCCCGGATCCTGGATTCCGGAGCATGAGCTTCGCTGGCAATCAACTCTTCGATTTTTCCAGTGGGGATAAAGGATTTCAAGCCTTCGGTGCTGATCTTCATTTTTTCTCCATTATATTTTCAATGTTATTGTTTTCACGTTTACAGACCTGATTTGGCCAAGTTTTCCGGAGAATGAGCCCAAGGTGTCCATGTCTGCCTCCACCACCAAAAAGATGACCGACACATTTTTGTCGCGCATGGGATAGCCCACCCTCATCAAAATGTGTGAGGAAAACTTGTGGATCAGTTCTGAAACGGGGTTGAATGCCACATCCACGTCTTCCACCACGATGGTCACGATGTGCCTTTTGGGCTCCATATATTTCTCCTGTATTGATATTTTTGCTGGGAGAAAGAATACAGTTCTGCACGGGGATTTTCCTCCCTTGATGCCGGAACGTATCCCTCATCTCAGGTTTATTTGGTCATCTTATTCCCAGCCATATTTTTGGCAAGGTTTTTTTTGGTTTCCCACCATCCTGGGTTTCGAGACTAACAAAGATAAAGTACAGGGCAGTCTTGATCTCACTTAGGTTACCTCTCTTTAGTGATTGCTTCTGATCTTGACATCAGGCATTAGTAGAATCGACACAGATTGTTTTGTGTTTTATATGGTAATCAATGCATCGCTTTGTGCAGTAATTGATTAACTTGTTTGCTGTGCTATTATAAAAATCTTGAAAATCTGCTTGTTTTGAAACCAGACTATTGTAGTGAAGCCTGCCGAAAACAATTTTGTCCACACTACCAATACTATCTAAAATGGGCTCTAATCTTTGATTTACAATGTTTGGAGTAGGATAAGGCTCAATGCTAACCCATGTTTTACACCCTAAAGAACGTAACTCCTTCATACTAGAAATTCTTTCATTGTAACTCGCAGAAAACGGTTCATAGGATTTCCTAAATTCATCGTTCAGTGACACAAGAGATATGCCCCAATGGTGATTTTTTCGGAAATCTGCTAACTGAATTGGCAAGATTCCCTTTGTTAGCGCTGAACATATAATTCCTTGTGAATCTAAATATCTAATAATCTCTAAACTCATTTCCTGAATCTCAGGATATCCAACCATAAATGGATCAGTTGTGAAACAGAGGTGCACTGACTTGATCCTGTTTCTATACTTTGGTATCTCTTTCTTTAACAAATCGATTGCATTCTCTACAAGCCTAGGTTGAATCCAATCAGCATAATCACGTACTCTACCGAATCTTCTAGCCATCATAAAAGCATAGCAAGGATACATGCATCCATGAGAGCAACCTAGGACATGATTAATTGTGAAGTCCCCGTATTCAACCCCAGTTCTATAGAGCAGGCTTTTTCTTTTTATTGTTAACATACTATACCAGTTTGACTAAATCATCCTTATCTATGCCTGTCTGTTTACTTGTAACTCTTTGTACGATAGCTCTTCCTGACTTCTCACATTGTTTTACGGCTTTCCTAAGAACTTGGTTCTGATAAGGAGTTGCATCTATGATTAGGGAAAGCAAGTCATTATAACTACCCTCAAAGCCAGTACAGTTTCTTCGAAGGTAGTTTTCTACCTCCGACACTTGATATTCTTTCAATTCGAATATTGATAACTGGTTGTTCGATTTCCCTAGATACTCGATTCTACCATGATTGATGCTGCTAAAGCAATCTCTCATTGTCGTAGCCCCCTTGAGATGGTTTGATACATGAACCAGATAGTACAAAGTTCTATCAGCTTTGGAAGAATGTACTTTATATGGCCATACAAATTGAGCGTGCTGCTGCAACTGATTTCTGTACAAGTCCATAACAGAGTCTTCCCTTATGATGCCATGCAAATCTTTCAGTTCTCTCCATTCTTTGGTGCCCAGAAATGAATCCAGGCGTCCCGATTCAGCACCAATGCAACGTGAGACACCATCATACATGAAAGTTAACAATAATTCTACCTTCTTGTGCTTCATTATCTCGGTTAAAGTTGAAAAATCGAGATTGAGACCGAATGGGTCAATAAAAAAGAAACTTGGTCTTATAGATTCATAGGATGTACTTGTGAGCAACTTCTTGATTCCATTATCAAAATCTGAGTGTTCGATGTAGTACTCTATGGAGCTGTGCTTGTTTTCATTTAATACTTTGCTAAGGTTATCACAAACCTCCTGATCCTGATCAATAGCTATTATGTTCAGCTTTTTCCCACTTCTACCCCTATCTTTCCAAACTTTGGCAGCAATCACGGGAGAACCAGGATACTCATTATCATCAATGAAATATGATCCACATCCAGCGAAGCCATCGAAGTAGTTTAGATCTTGATATCTACTTAAGATTGGAAACCATGCACCAAGATAACATCCCAATAGTCTGTGTTTAAAATTTGTGTGCTCGTCATACTCCCAAGAGTAATATTGCTTACCATTAAGATACTTGCTTACGTATTTCTTCATCATAACTCCTTACAAAGCAATGTAGTAACTACCTCTTCTCCTCAATCACCCGTCGCGTATCCTCATGTTTCTGAACAGTATCATAGAGCCCTATATCCTCATCTTTGTGCTTATCGATCCCCGTATAGTTCAGGCTGGAATCTTCGTAGCGTTTAAATTTATAAACTGCGTCGTTCATCAGAGCGCTATTGAAGAGCCCCAGGCTTACCAATAGTTCAAAATCTTTCACTGTGAGCCCCGTCACCTTTTTGAAGAGACCGGGCTCTAATTGCGTAATCACGTCCTTGAGGCTGTATTCTCGATAGTCTGTGAGATACATGAAGATCGGGATGCGCGTGGCAAATTTGATCAGCTTTTCCTGTATCTGTTTGCGTTTGGCCTTATATTCCTTTTCCTCTGCCGTCAGCTCTTTCTTCTCTTCTTTGCCCAACTCTTCTTCGCTCTTTTCTTTACGAATCTTATTCACCGCCTCGCTCTTATTGATGATGGTCTGGATGTCCTGATTCAGGTTGCGAAAGCCTTCGATGCTCATCAGAGCTTTCATCGCGCCCTCATTTGCCATCACCCGCCTTAAGGTATCGTTGTCCACATTTACCAATAGCGCGGATTCCCATCTGCGGGCTAATAGAGTGGCTGTGGTTCCGCTCATGGCCATATCCAATATATCAATGGCCTTGATTTCCTCCATTCTGCAGCCATCAAACGCCAGGACAGGCAAAAACTTGATAAATTCATCCACCTTATGCTCAGCGCTTTCGCCATTTACGTTCAAACGGCAACTGTAATCCGCAATTTGCCTTAGTGCCCGATCCGGGGCAAAATCAAACACATAACACTCATCTTTGATTACCACTTCGCTATTGGGTGACAACCCATCGGGATTTTTAACTGTCCAAGGTGACTGCACTCGGAAGGCCGCCTGAAAATAGGTCTCCGGACTGCTGGTATTGCGCAGCATAAAGATCCCCGTCCAGGGTTTCACAGTGACCCCTGTGGTAAGTTTGCCGCAAGAAAGGGTGATACTTTTACTATTGAGAGGATCTCCCATTGCCTTTTGCACAGGAGGTAAGGCTGCGGCTCCAATGCCAGCGGAAGGTCCCGCTGCCACGATCACCTTGTAATCGTGATAAAACTTGTTTTGCCGTTTCAGAAGCAAGTTTTGCATGGCATAACAGCTTGCCACAGAGGGCAAAAACCAAAAAGTATGAGAGAGCAGGCCCATGAGTCGGACATCGGAGAATGGCATGGGCGGTTTCTTTCCCCCTGCCTTGAGATTATCGATACTACTTGGCAGAAAAGCACCTCGAATCAGATCCAGCCATTTCTGAACCTCATCTTCATGGCTAAACTTGGCATTTACACCCACACCCCCTGCGGCAAAGAATACGTTGAGATCAAACTCGTCAAACTCCCCCTTGCGGGCTATATCCCTGATGGCATCGGGCAATTGATAGGTTAGCAACACCATGCGCGGTAAGGCCAGATAAGGGTTGTCCCCTCCCTGCCATGCTTCTTTGGCGGCTTGTTCATCGCTGTAAGTCCAGTTAAAAATCTGCTCTTCGATGAATTCCCCGCTGGCAATTGCCCGAAACGGTGTTCCGGAAAGATAGAGATAGTGATTTGTGGTGATGGGCATGATGCTTTCATCAAAGATATCGATGCCCTCGCCTTCTCCAAACTCCATCTCTGCTTTGTCTTCCGCCTCAAAAAGCTCTTTGGCGTTTTCCCGCCATGCCCCATAGTGATATTCATCAAAGATCACACAATCCCAATTGATGGCATGCACCCATTCATTCTTGCTTTTGATGCCACCGGTGCTTTTGTTTTTGCCCAGATAATCCTGAAAGGAACCAAAGCAGACAAAGGGATTATCCTCATCTACTTCCTCAAAGCTCAGTCCCCCCGGTTTGATAAACTGCCATCCCTTAAAGTCCACGTGAACCTTCAAATCCTCTTCCCAGGCACTTTGCACGGCAGGCTTGAAAGTGAGCACCAAGACCCGCTTCCAGCCCAGCTTTATTGCCAATTGATAGGCGGTAAAGGTCTTACCGAAACGCATCTTGGCATTCCACAAAAAGTGCGGTGGGCGCCCAGTATTTTCCTTATCCTTTTGCCAGCTTTCGAAATAGTGCATCGTTTTGTCTATCGCGGCGGCCTGCTCCGGACGTAGGGCAAAATCTTGTGAGCGGTCAAAGATGCACAACTGTCCGCTTCTGACGGCTTGAATGGCACTTTTTAGCTGTCCCGGAGTGCAGGCAAACCATTCCCCTCTGGGGTTGGAAATGCCGTTGTATCTCAGCATTCTGTGCACATCATGGTCGCTGAAGCTGTTGCCGTCACTGCGCATGGCAGATTCGTCCAACACAATGCGGTAAGGAGCTTTGCCCGGACGCAAAGTGGGATATTGTTGTGCCACCCTGGCCTTCACATCCTGCGTGGTAAAGCCAACCTTCAAGAGCCCCTTGTATTGAGGATTCGTGTCCTCATAGGCATAGATCCGGGGATTAAGCTTGGGCCGAGATGGGAAGTAATCCTTAGGCATCGATTAGATCCTCTATAGTGTCTTGATACTCTACAGACTTAACCTTTGAATCTATGAAGTACCACTCATCATCAGTTATATTCCAGCGTTTTCTAAGTATGGCATCATCAAAAAAAACATCATAACTGACAAGATGAGGTATGAATGCGAACTTCTCTCGAGTAACGTCTTGCGAAACAACTGTTTGTAAAAGCAAAAAGCGAACTATCTTCGTGAACAAATAGGATTTAAAACATACTATCTCTTCGAAGGAATCAGCTGTAAATGCTACAAGCCACGATTCTGTACACACTTCACCGGGTTTAGCGATTTTTACATTACCCTCATAGTAAAACCCAATTGGCTTGGAAAAATCTGTTTGACCTGCAATAGGAGCACGGGGTATAAGTAACTTGAACTGATTAACAACATTAAACCTATCATCTACATCATCTTTATGTACAAACAACAATCCCTGTTTCTGTGTAAAATGGCAAGGCACACCGGACTTCTTTGGTTCATAATGTCCTCTAATTCCGAAGGGTTTAGAAGGAAGAACGACTTCATTTAGGTTGATACTTGCTTTCTCAATCTCTTTTATCTTTTTTACAATCGGTACAGCTTTGCTGTGTCTAATGAAAATGCCAAACTCATTGAGATCTCTATCAGTTGTATATTCTTCTTCGTTGAAGCAGCTTGTTACTGAGCAAGTTCCTGGATTATCTCTATCCCACAAGAAATAACAAATACCTCCTGCAACATCAACACCAGGAAACACATCGGACGAATTCTCAAAGTCTACAAGTCTCCTTATCCTCCGGTCATCCAACATATTTTTACGGAACTCATCAAGTCCTTTGCCCCCAGAATACCATCTTGCCGGTATAATCATAGACATGAATCTTGGGTTCAATTTAATGGTTTGTTCAACAAACTTATGATATATCGGAGACGCACTTCTGCTATGCCCTCCATCACTCAATTGATAAGGTGGATTTCCGATAATTACGTCAAATTTCATTTTGAATAGCTCCTCAGGGTTTTGGGTGTGGATAAAAGCATAGGCATGGCTTTCCAGTTCCTCGCCGCGTTCGTAAGCTGCTTCATTGGCTCCGCAGAATTGGCAGCGTCCTTTATACCAGGTGTGTTGCACTTTGTCGAAAGGGATGTTGCCTTCGGCATTGCTAAAAGCCGTGCAGACGGAGTATTTGCCATTAGCGGTTTTGGAACAATACACGCTGCGGCGGGCAAGCAGGGCGGTAAGTTCGGTGATAGCCAGGCCAAAAAGTTGTTTGGTAAAGATGTGGTCGATTCTCGTTTGACGGTCTGGTATGCTCTTTTCCAGCCCTTTGTCCAGCCGTTTAGCGATTTCTCTTAGGAATACTCCGGATTTGCAAGCCGGATCGAGGAAAGTGGCTTGTGGATCTGTCCACAGGCTTTGCGGCAAGAGATCCAGCATTTGATTCACCAATTCAGGTGGGGTAAAGACCTCGTCACTGCTCAGGTTTGCAATGCAAGATAGCACATCGGGATTATAGTTTTGTTCAGTAAGCATCGGCAAGCTCCAAAAAGTGAGAGGGTGGATACTCTTTCTCCGGATGTGGTATGAATACATCATCACCCATATCAGAAAAGAGCGGTAAATCCTTCAGCGATTCGTGCTGTAACAGCCCATGAAAAGTGAAATCCCGCCTTTTGATAAGGCTTCCGTTGATGGGAGACCATTCTGCAAATACAATATAGCTCGGGTGCTCTCCTACTGTCATCAGCGATAATGCATCTCCCCATACGATGTTACATGAGAGGATATAAAAGATAGATTTGATGCATGCCGGCTTGCAAGCCTTAGCATACAAAGCCTTGTAGTATTCATCTATAAATATCGTAGCCAGTCTCTGCCTGCATTCCTTTACATTGTCTTCCAGGATATCGATGCCATAGATGGATGATACGGCTATCACAGCGTTTCGTTCAAACTCAAATTGTGATTTGCTATAGCGTTTTTTTACTACCTCGAGCTTGCGCCTTAGTATCTCAGATAGAAAGTTCCCTGTGCCACAGGCTGGCTCCAAAAAACGGGATTCGATACGTTCGGTTTCCTGTTTCACCAGATCAAGCATAGCATTTACTTCCCGCGGGGAGGTAAATACTTCTCCATGATCAGCAACGCGCTGCTTTGATTTTACTTGCGTCACTCTATCTTCCCTGTTTCTTTGGTAAGATATCCTTGATTCCAGATGTTCCATCCCAGAGCCTGACATATCCTGCCCACAAGAGAAAAGCGAACATGTTGCTCGTCCTTAAACGTACCATCCTTCAATAAACTACGAATATCTTGAATAATCTGTTTCATCAATGCCTCACAGCCAGATTTTTCTTTTCTACAAAGAAATGAGCAGTGAATTTCTGTCAACCTCAAAATCTGTCGCATCGTTATACATCCTGATTTGTCAACATACAGGGTAGTTGGCATTCCCCCATTTTTACACCAGCCTTATTTTCATTTGCCAAGGATCGATCAAATCAGCTCTATATGGAGATGTATTATTGTGTGTAGGTCGATGCAGACAAATTTTTAGTACATGGCAAAGCCTGTAGTAAACGAACTGGGGTGGTTTAGCCCAGTCTTTTTTTCTAAAACAGAGGATCTTTGGAAAGGCCTCCGCAATCTTTTCGATCACATCTTTACAGGAGTAGATGAATACAGCGAAATGATCATCAACATATTGAGATTCTTCAGTTTGACATAGCTGGCCACACGCATTTTCTCCCATTGCAGATCTTGTTTCATCTGCCGATGCATTTCTTCAATCTTCAAACGCTTGTGGTAGGCATTGATTGCACGCTGGATGATTTCCAGTTCTGACAGTTCCGGATCGCCAAAGTCGCAAATCAAATAGAAGTCCCCACCTTTTTGTCTGTCTCCGACAAACTTACGGCAAACAACAAGGCTGACCTCGACACTGTTGGCTTCGGCGGAGGGATGATCGTCTGTCCGGACCCTGATGCGCCGCGTGGCACATCGGAAGAGCTTTTTAGTCAACCTGGTTCAGGATGGCTCAGTCCTGTTTCAAAGCGCTTATCACTTCTTAATCAAGCCTTAATCAAGTCTTAACTATTAACGCTTGATTAAGGCTTGATTATCACTTGATTAACGCCTTCAGACAGGGTGAGTTAATAAAAAGGGGAATGTTCCCCGGGAAAAATTGGGCTTGACATCCATATCGCAATGCTTTTTCTGGATTTTAAAGGAAGTTCAGGATGAAGAAAACAATCCGTAAAACCTATACTTTTGACGATGTGCTGCTTTTACCCCAACATTCACGGGTGCTGCCATCACAGGTGTCTTTGGATACCAAAATCACCACGAATTTTGGGCTCAAGATCCCCATTTTGAGCTCTGCCATGGACACCGTGACCGAGTCTCAGATGGCGATTGCCATGGCTCGCGAAGGCGGTTTGGGCATCATCCACAAAAATATGTCCATCCAGAGGCAGGCAGAGGAAGTGCGCCGCGTGAAACGTGCCGAAAGCGGGCTGATTTCAAACCCCTACACCCTGGCGCCCTCGGACAGTTTGGCAAAAGTGCATCAGTTGCGCCAACAACACCGCGTGGGCGGCTTTCCGGTGATGGAAAACGGTCGTTTGGTGGGAATTCTCACCAGCCGGGACATCCGCTTTGAAACAGATGAAAAGCGCCTGGTGAAAGATTTGATGACCCCCAAGGAAGGGCTGATCACAGCGTCCCAGAATTCCAGCGAAGAAGAGCGGGTTGCCCTCCTGCAAAAACACCGCATCGAGAAACTGCTGATCGTGACGGAAGATTTCGGCTTGGTGGGCATGCTCACCGTGCGGGACATCATGAAGCGCATCAGCTATCCAAACGCAGTGCAGGACAGTCAAAACCGTCTTTTGGTAGGAGCCGCGGTTGGGGTTTCCGGAGACTGGCTGGAACGGGCTCAGGAGCTTGTGCGTCAAGATGCTAACCTGATTGTGATAGACACCGCCCACGGCCATCAGGAAAAAATCGGCGAAGCTTTGAACAAGCTGAAAGCCTGCTGCAGCGTGGATGTGATGGCAGGAAATGTTGCCACTGCCGATGCTGCCAGATTCTTGATCGACCACGGCGCGGACGCAGTGAAGGTGGGAATCGGTCCCGGTTCCATCTGCACCACCCGCGTGATCGCAGGAATCGGAGTTCCCCAACTTTCCGCTGTGATGGAATGTGCTGAAATTGCCAACAAGGCGGGAATCCCCATCATTGCCGACGGTGGCATCAAATATTCCGGAGATATCGTGAAAGCCCTTGCTGGCGGTGCAGCGGCGGTGATGATTGGCTCGCTTTTGGCGGGAACCGATGAAAGCCCCGGCGAATTCATCATCTACAACGGCAGACGCTTTAAAAGCTATCGCGGCATGGGCTCCATCGGCGCCATGCGTCAAGGCAGCAGCGACCGCTATTTCCAGGAAAACGCCGAGGAAAAAAAGCTGGTGGCGGAAGGAATTGAGGGCATGGTTCCCTACAAGGGTCCGCTCACTGAATTTCTGTTCCAGCTAACCGGCGGCCTCAGAAGCGGAATGGGCTATTGCGGCGCCAAAGACCTGGCTGAACTGCGCGAAAACGCCGAATTCATCGAAATCAGCGGTGCCGGGCTGAGAGAATCTCACCCCCACGATGTCAACATCACCAAAGAATCGCCCAACTACCAAGCCGCAGACTAACCTTAACCCCAAGCTCACCAGTCTGTTAAACGGATTCGTGTTCCACCTGAAAGTGGAAAAGGGCTTGGCTGAAAACAGTGTGGAAAGCTATTGGCGCGACATCCGTGATTTTCTGGATTGGGAAAGCCTGGAACCGGATCAATACAGGGCGGAACATGTGAGCAAATATCTGTTTGAACTCACCGAGACCGGGCTCAACAGCAGTTCTCTGGCGCGCAAGAGAGTTGCGTTGAAGCAGTTTTTCGGCTGGATCCAGGAAAACGAAGAGCGGGTGGATGTGGACTTTGAACAGGTTCCCAAAATCAAGCCCTCCAAACACTTGCCCGATGTGTTGGATGTGGATACCATGCTGGGTTTTCTGGACGGATTACCCCTGGAAAACACGCTGCAGATCCGCAACAAAGTGATGCTGGAAACCCTGTATGGTTGCGGCTTGAGGGTGTCCGAACTGCTGGGGCTCACGATTCACGATCTGAATTTTTCCGACCAAGCCGCGCTGGTGCGGGGAAAGGGTTCCAAACAGCGTTTTGTGCCCTTTGGCAACAACTTGGAGCAGCTTTTGAAGGAATACATCGCCCAAATCCGTCCAGCGCTGATGAAATTCAAAAGCACGGACGTTCTTTTCCTGAACAACCGCGGAGACAAGCTCTCGCGCATGGGGTTTTGGAAAATTCTGCGTCAGGCAACGCTGGAAGCCGGAATCAAACAAGAGATTACACCTCACACCTTCCGTCACAGTTTTGCCACACACCTCTTGGAAGGCGGAGTCAATCTCCGCATTGTGCAGGTGCTTTTGGGACATGCCAGCCTGAACACCACCCAGATCTACACCCATGTGGATATCAGTCATCTGATTGATACATATAAGATGTATCACCCACGTTCTTAAATTTAACTTTAAATATCATGGAGTAACTAAGTGAAAATAAAGAATCTTATCCTGCTTATCCTGCCCCTGATCATTCTCTTTGGAGCATGTAAACAGGAAGCCAAGGAACCAGGATTGCGCAAGGTGCGCGTGGTGCTTGATTGGACTCCAAACACAAACCACGCCGGGGTTTACGCAGCCAAAGAAATGGGCTGGTACAAGGAATTGGGACTGGATGTGCAGATTATCCAACCCGGAGAAAACACGGCGGAAAAGATTGTGGCAGCGAGTCAGGCGGAATTTGGCTTCAGCTATCAGGAAAGCGTCACCATTGCCCGCTCAGAGAGCCTGCCCATCAAGTCCATCGCTGCGGTGATTCAACACAACAGCTCCGGATTTGCCTCCTTGAAAAGCGCCAACATCCACTCTCCGAAAGACTTCGTTGGCAAGCGCTACGGCAGTTCAAGCTGGCCTTCCGAACTGGATATTCTGCGTCAGGTGATGAGCAAAGAGGGTGCCAGTTTTGACAGCCTCACCGTGGTTTCCGGGGTTTACGATTTCTTTTCCACCATTGGCCGTGATGCTGATGTGGAATGGATTTTCTATGGCTGGGACGGAATCCGTGCCCAGCTCACGAACGTGGAAATCAATTTCATCCCCGCCAAGGATATCGACCCCATCTTCGATTTTTATACCCCGGTGTTAATCACCAGCGACTTTTTGGCAAACTCCGAACCTGATCTGATGAAAGACTTTCTTGCCGCCACTGCCAAGGGCTATGAACTGTGCCGAAAAGACCCCAAAAAGGCAGCGGAATTGCTGTTGAAAGCCGTGCCAGAACTGGATAAGGAGCTGGTTTACGCCAGCTTGGAATATCTGAGCCAGGAATTTCAGGGAGACGCCCCACGCTGGGGACAGCAGGACCCCATGGTCTGGAAGCGGTTTTCCGAATGGATGTATGAAAAGCGCATCATCCGCATCGCCGTGAACCCATTGGAAACTTTCACAAACGAGTTTTTGCCTTGAGCCAGAGCATACTGAGCACACGAAACCTCACCAAAACCTTTCTGCTTCACAACGAACCGCAGTTGATCTTGGAAGATGTAAATTTTGAAATGGCGGCGCGGGACTTCATCTGTGTGGTGGGAAGCAGTGGCTGTGGAAAAAGCAGCTTCCTGGAGCTTTTGACGGGAATTTCAAAGCCCGACACAGGGAGCATCTTCTATCAGGGCAAGGAGATAACCGGAAAAAGTGGCCTCCTGGGTTACATGCCTCAGGACGATTTGCTTCTACCCTGGCTGAATGTGGTGGACAACGCCCTCATCCCCGTAAAAATCCGAAAAGGTGATCTGAGAACCGCCAAGGCACGCATCCAGAGCCTGCTGCCGGTGTTTGGGCTGGAAAAACACGCCTCCCATCTGCCCTATCAGCTTTCCGGAGGTTTGCGCCAACGGGCTGCCTTTCTGCGCACCTGCATGATGGAGACCCAGCTTCTGCTCTTGGATGAACCGTTTGCGAACCTGGATGCCATCACGCGCCTGCAACTTCAAAACTGGCTGAAAGATATCGCGCAGGACCTGAAATTAAGCATTATCCTGGTGACCCACGACATCAACGAGGCTATAAGCTTGGGGGATGAAATTCGCGTGATGCGGGGACGTCCGGGAAATTTTGTGGGAACTTTTGTTTTGAAAGACCGCAAGCCCTTCACTGAAGCCCAGGCGGAGGACCTCAAGCGTGAGATCCTCGCCCTGGCTGTTTCTTAAAGATTATTCGCTGGGCAGGCTGAACCTGCTGTCCAGTATTTCGATACCTGATTTCAGTTCGTTGCGCAGGTCTTTCACGTGGCGGATGAGGATGAATTCTTTTTTGAGCTGGATGAGTTGGGTTCTCAGGCTGTCTTTAATATCCTCAAAAGAAAGCTTTTCCCGCTCTTTTTTGTCTGTGACGAGCATGATGTGCCAGCCGTGAGGAGTTTTGAACACTTCGCTCACCTGACCGGGTTCAAGCGCAAATGCCACATCCTCGATCTCCTTGATCACTCTGCCGCGGCTGAACCAGTTCAGATCTCCTTTGCGTGCACCGCTGGGGCAATCCGAAAGTTTGGGACAGATGTTGTTGAAATCATCCGCATTTTGAATCTTGGCACGGACTTCGTGGGCCTTGGCTTCAGCATCGGGCCTGTCCGCTCCGAAAAGGATGTGTGAAGCACGCACGGATTCAGGTGAGTAGAAAGCTTCTTCCTGATCCTGATAGAGAGCCTGAAGCTCCTCATCGGTCACTTCCACGTCAATCTGGGTGATTTGCTGCACATACTTGCGCACCATAACCTTTTGGCGCACACGGTCTTCCATGATCTTCGTCTGCTGTTCATCGCGGGGGGCTTCGTCAATATCCTCCAAGGTGAGCATCAGTTCTTCATCAAATTCTTCATCGCTGATTTTCACTCCCGCTTCCCGTGCCTTATAAAAAAGCAAATAGCGGTCCAGAACCTGGCTGAAGGCATTTGCAAGGGGTTGAAACTCTTCCTGTTGCGGCCAGTTTTGGCTTTCCTCCAAAACTTCGTCATCATGGATATATAGGTCAAAAACTTTTGCGACCTGTTGCATGGGTTACCTCGTTTGAATTGTTTTTTGCCACCCTTGAATTTTGGAGGTGACATCTGATATTATACAGTCCGACGAGGTCAATGTCAAATGGAACTGATGTTTGCGATACCAGGTACACTGGCGTTTGGCGTAGTTGCGGGTGTGTTGAGCCGCCAATTCCATACTCTCCTGCAAGGGTTTTCCATACAGCAGATGGGGAAAATATTCCTTGTAGCCAACGCTGTTCAAACCGGGTGAGTCAGGCTGAAAACCCCGCTGAAAAAGCGCTCTGATCTCATCCAGCAAGCCGTCCTGCAGCATCTGAACCACCCTGATATTAATGCGTTCATAGAGCTTCTCACGCGGTGGGTCGATCAGGATGCGAAAAGCTGTGTAGGTCTGGCTTCTGCTTTGCCGTTCCCAGTGTTGACTGATGGGGGTTCTGGAAGCCTGAAACACTTCCAAGCCCCTTAAAATACGCTGTTTATCGTTGACGCTCACCCCTGCAGCGAAATCCGGATCAACCCTCTGAAGTTCGGTATATAGTGTTTCTAGCCCTTCACTTTCGAGCCGCTGGCGCAGTTTATCTCTTAAGTCTGCAGGAACCTCGATCTCAGGAAAGAGCCCTTGAAGCAGGGAATCGATGTAAAGCCCGGTTCCGCCGCAGATTAGCGGAAGTTTTCCCTTTTTCCACAACGCTTCCACAATTTCCCCCGCCTGAGCGCAAAACCTGCCGGCGTTGTAGCTCTCGGAAGGTTCCACAATGTCGATGAGATGGTGGGAAATCCGCTCCTGCTCTTCTTTGGTGGGCTTGGCCGTACCGATGTCCATCCAGCGGTAAACCTGCCTGGAATCCGCAGAGATGATCTCCGTTTCCAGAGCCTCCGCCAATTCCAGAGCCAGCCGGGATTTTCCCGACGCCGTGGGCCCTTCGATGGTCACCAGTGGAATCATAGCTGGCGTTTGAACATCTTATCAAATTCCTGCAGCGTCATTTTCACGATCAGAGGGCGTCCATGCGGGCAGAACCACGGTGTTTGACAAGCAAAAAGCTGATTGATGAGGTTCAGCATTTCACGGCGGGTGAGCTTCTGCCCTGCTTTGATGGAGGCTTTGCAGGCGATGGATTTTGCCAGGGAATCCCGAAAGTCGGAGTTGATCTCCAGCTCTTCTTCCAACTGTTTCAATATCTCGATGAAAACCTTGCCACCCCTCCAGTCATCCAGTTCTGCGGGGATTTCCTCCACCACCAGCGAATCTCCACTGAATTGTTTTAAAACGAAGCCCGCCTTTTCCAGATAATCCAGATTTTGTTCCACCAACAGGCGAACATCCCTGGCAATGATGGGCGGAATGTCGATCACCAGCGGGATAATCAGCTTTTGTCTCACCGGCGGAGCACCATGGATGCGCTGGAGGATTTTTTCATAAACCACCCTTTCGTGGGCGGCGTGTTGGTCGATGATGACCAGCCCATCCTCCACCTGCACAAAGATATAGGTGTTGTGAAGCTGCCAGGGATTGATGTAGTCCTCTTCGCTTTGCAAAAGCAGACGATATTGAAAAGATTCACTGGGCATGCCCTCGATTTCCATCTGTTCGCTTTCACCTTCCGAGGGCTGCGGACCCAAAAAATCAGACAAAGTTCCGTCTTCATCCAGCTTGGGCGCCTCTTCCCCACTTTGGCTCTGGGGACTGAAAACCTCATCCTGATACAGGTTGCCAAATTCCTTTTTATACTCGGAAAAACGCGGTATATTCAGGCTGTTTCCATACACCGTCCGCTCCACAAAGCTGGCTTCACCCACTTTTTTGGCTTGGTCGAACTTTTCCCTCGCCGAGGCGAATTTCATGTGTTCATAGTTGTTCAGCGCATCTGTAATGGTTTGAAACACCAGCGCGTGAACCTTCTGCTGCTGCCGGAAACGAACCTCCTGCTTGGCGGGATGGACATTCATATCTATCTGCTCAGCAGGAACTTCCAAAAACAGAACATAGGGCGGAGTGGTCCCTTTTTGCCAAACCCTGGTTTTCAGGATGAAGGGCTCGTAGGCGCTTCTGATGGCGTGACGAACTGTTTTATCCGTGATGTAGCGTCCATTGATGAAGCAATAGCGCGTATCGTCCAGCGATTCGGCTCTTTCCTCCAAGCCAAAGATGTATCCTTGCAGGCGATATTCCTCATTTTCACTTTCCACCCGAATCAGGTCGTCGTGGAAAAAGCCCGAGCCAAAGACCTCGCCCATGCGCTGTTCCCTGCTTTCTGCGGCGATGAAGGAAAGCCTTTGCTGACCGTCCACAATCAGTTTGAAACCGATGTCCGGGTGCAAAACCGCCTGATAGTGCAGATATTTATAGATATGACCCAGCTCGGTGCGTGCGGTGCGCAGGAACTTTCGCCGGGCGGGAACATCCTTGAAAAGCGCTCTCACGGTGATATTGGTGCCGCGATTTGAAGCGGTTTGTCCAACTTTGCGCAGGCTGCCAAAATTCACATCCACCTGCGTGGCAATCTCACTGACGCCATCCCTGGTGATGAGGGTCAGGTTGCTCACGCTGGCGATGCTGGGCAGCGCTTCTCCGCGGAAGCCCAGGGTGCCGATGTGCGTGATATCATCAACGGTGCGGATTTTGCTGGTGGCATGGCGTTCCAAAGCCAAAAGCGCATCGTCGGCGCTCATCCCACGTCCATTGTCGCTCACCTGAATCAGGTCTCTGCCGCCGTTTTCCACTGCCACCAAAATCAACGTGGCGCCTGCGTCGATGCTGTTTTCCACCAGCTCTTTCACCACCGAAGCCGGACGTTCGATCACCTCACCGGCGGCAATTTTGTTGCGAACGTCGTCGGAAAGAATCTTGATCTTCGACATCTCTTAATACCTGAAAATGGAGCCGTTGGTAAATTCACGGATGATGGAGTTGTAGGGCACCAGCGTGTCCGGAATATCGTTTGAAACCTCCAAAAGCCGCAAAAGCCGGCGCGCCTCGGTGTAGGCGGACGAATTTTTGGGAACCGAGAGCAGGAGCTTCCAAGCGTGTTTGCGAATCACTCCCAGTTCATAGGTGAGGCTGCTGTTGAACATATAGTCCGCATTTTCCTGGAAGGGAAAGATGTTTTTTTCCTCTCCCTGGCGAACGCTGGGCCAGCGCAACAGCGTTTCCGTGGCAGTGTAACCCCGATATTGGTGATCCCGGATAATGCGGCGCAAAAGCCTGCAATCCGTGGTCGCCACCCGGTTGTGGTTGTCGATATTCAGTTGGTTCAGCGCACTTATATAGATTTTCACCTTGCGATGGGCGGGGATGGCGGCGGTCAGTTCGTCGTTCAAGCCGTGAATTCCCTCCATCACAATCACATCTTCATCCTTCAGCTTGATGAAACGGTTGCTGCTGCGTCGCGCTCCGCGAGTGAAGTCAAAATGCGGAAGCTCCACCTCCTCTCCGTTCAGAAGCTGCGTGAGTTGGAGGTTCAGATATTCCAAATCCAGCGCGTGAATGGATTCAAAGTCAAAATCCCCCTCCTCCGTGGGCGGTGTGAGGGTTCTTTCCACAAAATAGTCGTCCAGACCGATCACAATGGGCTTTGCCCTCGATGCCTTTAACTGAACGGACAGCCGTTTGGCAAAGGTTGTTTTTCCCGACGAGGATGGACCCGCGATTAAAACCAGCTTCACCTCCGAGCGCTTCACAATGTCCGCCGCGATTTCCGCAATCTTTTTTTCGTGCAGCGCCTCTTCCACCAGGATGAATTCCGAAATATCATAGTTGTCGGTAAGCTTGTTCACATCGATGATATTGTGAACCCGCAGGATGTTCAGCCATTTGTCATGTTCCTGATGCAGGGCGAAAAGTTTTTCTGGGAAAATGAAGGGTTCAGCCAGCCGGCAGTCTGCTCCGCTGGGAAAGCGCAACACAAATCCCGGGTTTTTCAAAACCACATCAAAAGCCTGAATCATGCCCGTGCGGTCTGCCAAAGGGCGATAGAACTGGTCATAATACTTCCCGCAGCGATACACAAACACTTCCTCATCATAGCGATAGCCCAAGTTTTTCACCACATCCCGCCGTCCCATTTCCTCAAATATGGATATCGCTTCCGTGGTGTTCACCGCAATTTTGTCGATGGGAAGGTCGGCTTCCACGATGCGTCGCATTTCGGCTTTCACCCTGTCGCAATCCTCCTGCGTCCAGGATGCGGTACCGAACACCTCGCAAAAAACCCCGTCTCCGATGGAGTGTTCAATCACGAGCTTGTGTCCCGGCCCCAACAGTGTATAAACCGCCTTGGCCAGGATGAAGATCACCGAATCGTGGTAAATCCGGGTGCCTTCGGGATGGTTGAAAGTGATGCAGTTCACCAGCGTGTCGCCACGTGGGATATATTCGTCATTGACATAAGTTGCATGGTCAATTTTATAGCTCAAGACTCGCCGGGTGGGAATATCCGTGCCGCGTAAAAGTTCGGCAAGAGGTTTGGCTTCGTCCAGTTTTATCCGGCTGTGTTTGTTGCCGTCCAGTCTGAGGTCGATGGTCATGTGTATTTCCTTACTGATTATTTAGCCTGAAAAAGTCCGAATTGCAATGCAGAGATGAACTTGGCTTCATAGACCCACATTTCTGGAAGGCTTCAATCCGTCAAGATTTAGGAGAATCGAGAAAATGAGAAAATTAAGCAAAAAAGAACACCTCACGCGTGAGGCAAAATACCTCGTTGGAATTTTGGTGGGAGGAATATCCTTCGCCATTGGTTACGCTTGGTTTTTGATGCCCTATAACATGGCCCCAGGCGGCATTGCCGGCTTGGCGCAGGTGATAAACCACTATCTGGGAATTCCACGCGGCTTGTCGATGATCATGCTGAACATCCCTCTGTTTATCATCGGTTTCATCTTCATCGGCAAAGCCTTTGGCGCCAAAAGCGTGCTTGGAATGCTGATTTCATCATCTCTCACGGATCTCCTCTCCATCCAAAGCCTTTCGCGCATTGGAATCATGGATCTTGCCACGCATACCTTTAAGTACCAAAACAGAGCAGTTATTGCCCTTTTGGGCCCGGAAGACATCATGCTTTCAGCCATTGCGGGCTCAGTGTTTTTGGGTATCGGACTGGGCTTGATTTTCCGTTCCAGAGCTTCCACGGGTGGAACCGACATCCCCGTCGGGCTCATCAAACAAAAATCCGGAATCTCCATCGGAAACGGATATTACATCGTGGAAAGTGGAATCATCCTCCTGGTTGCCATCCTGCTCAAAGACCCCAAAATCCTCATCTGGGGCTACATAAACCTCTTTATCACATCCAGGGTGACCGACCTCACCTCCGAGGGTTTGCCTTATACGAAGGGAGTTTACGTCATTTCCCCGAAGGTGGATGAAATAAAGCAGGAAATCTATGAAGAGCTCCAGCGCGGAGTCACCTTTTTCAAGGCTTCACGCGGATATGAAAAAAAGGACACCGAAGTCCTTTTCACCGTGGTGAACCGCCGCCAGGTCCCCCTGCTCACAGACATCGTTAAAGACGCCGATCCCAACGCCTTTATGATCGTAACCGACGTTTACGACGTGATGGGTTATGGCTTCCGCACCAGAAAAATTGACCTGGGAGGATGAGGCTCAAGCTAGCTTTGAGACTGTTTGAATCAAATCCTTAAGGATACTTTTGGCACAAGTTCAAATGGTGCGAACAAGCCCTTTGGGCAGAAAACCCCTGCTGCTTTCTCAAAAGATACATTTTCTCTTGAAGACATCCACAATCCATGAATGAACAAGTGTTTGGGCCTTGCTTCAAGGCCTCGATCACTTCTTAATCAAGCCTTAATCAAGTCTTAATAATTAACGCTTGATTAAGACTTGATGATCACTTGATTAACGCTTTCAGACAGGGGTGACCCATCCTAAAATAGGTTGACCAAAAAACCAGATTAAGGAGAGAGGTTTTGAAAAAGACACGTCCACAAGTTCGATATAGCGAAGAATTTAAACGAATGGTAGTGACCCATCCTGAAACAGGTTGACCGACCAGTTTGGGGTAGATCCAGCTTCCAGTGGAACGTGCTTTTTTTCTCACAACAAGAATGGGTTACTAAATGAGGTTCAATTTGTTTTCTGTCAAGTTTTAATCTGGGTTAGTGCGTTGAGAGAAATCATGTGGAGATGGCAGGGCTATTATTCTAACTTCAACACATCTTTTCTTCTGAGCTCCTGTCAGATCTTTGGGCGCCCAATCATTTTAAAATCACCATCTTTTTGCTTTGGGTCAGGCTGGGAGTGTTCAGCTTGTAGAAATATATGCCGCTGCCGACAGTGCTGCCATTGCTGTCGCGACCGTTCCAACGGTAGCTGTGGCTGCCTTGTGGAAGGCTTACTGTTTTTAAAACCTGACCTTTGGCGTTGAAAATAGTGAGGGTTCCGGTCTCCCCTTCCTTGATGGATACTTCGATGTTTGTGACCTCACCAAGCTTGAACGGATTGGGATAGGCGTTTTTCAAGGTGGTAACATCAGGGAAATCGGGAACTTCTTTGAAAACTGTGACGCTTACCGAACCATTGAGATTTCCGCCAAAATAGTCGACAGTTTCCAGCCAGTAGTAATAGGTTTCGCCCATCTCCACAGTGTTGTCGATAAAGCTGTAACTCTGTGGGGCTAAAGTGTTTGTGGCAGGGATAAGTTCATCGGTAAGTGGGTTGGCTGCAGCCGGATCGGGATTGACACTCCGAAACACACGGTAGCCCAGCATCAGGTTTTCGTTTTGGCTTTGCCAATTCAGTTCAACATTGTTTGCCGCATCGATCGTGGCGGAAAAACTGTTCAAATCCACATTAACAAGGTCGGGGGCAAATTCATAAAAAGATCTTAAACATGGGTATCCGCCGTTGAAGGAATGTGATACATCAGGAGCCCAAATTTCCCAGTCCCAGCCAATATAGGTATCTTCGCCATGCGGAAACACCATTTGAGCAGTGAGACGCCCTTCGCCGCCATCGCTGGTCGTTTGTCCGGATTTTTCGATGTCCCAATAGCTGTCGATGATTTCGCCACCATCAAGATAATTACGTCCAATCAAACCACCCGCGTTTTCAGTGCCTGTGGTTGTTCCAATGCTGTAACAGTTGCTTACGGTAACGCCATTTGAGATCGACCCAAGCAATCCGCCGACCCATTTTACACCAGAGACCTCTCCAGTGTTATAACTGTTACCAAAACTGGCCGTGCCATTTGAAGAGATCGATCCAGCCAATCCGCCTGTAGAAGTTGCTCCCGAAACTTTCCCAGTATTGTAACAGTTGTTTAGCGTGCCTCTTAAATATAAAGATCCAGCCAGACCGCCTGTGGGTGTTGCTCCCGTGACGTTTCCGGTGTTGTAACAATTACTGATACTCGAATCGACCTGTCCAACCAACCCGCCTGTATAACCAGCTCCCGTGACTTTTCCGGTATTGTAACAATCACTTAGCGTAACCAGCGAATAATATCGTCCAGCCAGCCCGCCTGTATAGTCTGCTCCTGTGACATCTCCAGTGTTGTAACAGGCCTGCATGGTGCTTTCACGGACTTGTCCAAACAAACCACCTGTATCGCTGTGGGAGGCAGTTACTTTTCCCGTGTTGTAACAGTTTGTGATTGTATCCAAATAGCTGTATCCCACCAAGCCACCCGTTTTACCATAACCAGAACAGTTAACGTTTCCCGTATTATAGCAGTTTGAAATCGTGAGTGATGTGCTGCTTGACACCAAACCTCCTGCATCGCTGGGACAGGAAACATTTCCCTCGTTGTGGCAGTCTTGGAGGCTGCCGTTTGAGTTCAATGCCACCAAACCTCCCGCTATTCTATTGCTAAGCACATTTCCGGCGTTCCAACTTGCTATAATGGTTCCATAATTGTTGCTCCCCACCAAGCCGCCGACATAATATTCTCCTGTCACAATTCCCTTGCTGTGGCAATCAACGATGCTGCCTTCGTTCAACCCCACCAGGCCGCCAACGGTATTGACTCCATTAACGCATCCACTGCTTGAACATTTTTCCAGGGTTCCATAACTTAGCATTCCCACCAAACCACCAGCATCCCTGTATGTATTACTCACGCTTCCGCTGCTGTGGCAATCGTATAGATAGCTATTGGGATAGCTGCAGCCCACCAGGCCACCAGTTCGCTGGTATCCGCTAATGTTCCCAGAGGAGTGACAGCCATCGATTCTGCCATAATTTTCCCCAACCAAACCACCGGCATTGGACGATGAGGACAGGTTTCCACTTGCGTAGCAATCCATGATGGTGGATTTGTTCCGACCCACCAAGCCCCCAGCGACGAGGTATGAATTCGTCACAATCCCGGTGCTGTGACAGTTTCTGATGACGGCATCACTGTGTCCAACCAAACCGCCGGTGGTGTTCGTACCCGAAACGTCTCCGGTGTTTTGGCAATTTCTGATGGAACCTGCTCCACCATTGCTATTGCCAATCAGTCCGCCGATATTCAGACTGCCTGAGATGTGTCCGGAATTGGAGCAATCTTGGATGAGCCCACTATCATTGTATCCCACCAAGCCGCCTGTATGATGATTACCGACCACGTTCGCCATGTTGCGGCTACTTCTGATGGTCCCCTTGCTGAAACCCACCAAACCGCCCACTCGATGGTCACCATGGACAGTACCGACATCGCTACAGCAGTTTCTGATGCTGCCTTCGCTATAAGCCACCAAACCGCCCACATAATCTTTGCCTCTCACATCAATGTTTTGAATGTCCAGATTCCGGATGCTTCCTGCCAAATAACCGAAAAGACCTTGAAAAAGACCATCGGGTCGATCGATGCGAAGCCCTGAGATCAGATGATCATTGCCGTTATAGTTTCCTTCAAATTTTGACTGGGCGTCTCCAATCGGCTCCCATCCTTCGTCCTCATTGTAGGGAGCCACGTCCAAATCGATATCAGCTGTTTGAACAAACCACGAAGCCAGATGGTTTCGCACCTGGTTCAAATGCTCTGCCGTAGCCACCTGCCAAGGGTCCTGCGGAGTTCCCGAACCGCCTGCAAACTGGGCATATATGGGAAATGAAATCACAGATATCAGAGCCAGCAAACTCCAAAACAGCTTTCTTGTCTTCATGTCAAAATCCTTCCATTTATTTAAGCACCACCAACCTGGTGCTGGCAATGTTACGGTTTCCTTTTTCCAAAGTCAACAGATAAACTCCATTGGGCATAAGTTTCCAAGCCTCACCGGGCAGTTCAAAGGTTTGCTCTTTATTGAAATATAGAATCTTTGCTGAATATAATTTCTGACCGCGGATGTTGTAGATGGTGTAGCTCAAATCATCCCCCAGGTCGTTTTTCACCGAGATGGACGGCTTCTGACTGGCAGGCTGCGGATAAGCGCTGATGCAGGCTTCAGGGATGGGTTCAACAAGGTCGTGATTGCCAACTTCACCATAAAAATACTTCAAATACGGATAGCCGTTGTTTCTTGTTTGATCCACATCCGGCGCCCAGATTTCCCAGTCCCAAGCCACGTAAGTATTGTTGCTGTGAGGAAATTGCATCTGAGCGGTGAGTCTTCCTTCGCCTCCACCGCTTCTGGTTTGTCCGGATTTTTGAATGTCCCAATAGCTGTGAACAATGCTGCTGAAATCGTTGATATTCAGCCCAATCAAGCCCCCGATGCCAATTTCGCCTGTCACTTCTCCGTTGCAGTAGCAGTTGGAAACCGTGGAAGTATAAGAATTCCAAGCCAAGAGACCTCCCACAAATTCATATCCCCAAACGCATCCTGTGCAATAGCAATTGTCTATGGAACTGCCATTGCTCTCGCCCACCAAACCGCCAATCCTCCTGGTTCCAGAGACATCTGCACTGTTATAGCTGCTTGTGATTGAACCAACCTCGATCACTGCCACCAATCCTCCCACGATTATATGACCTGAGATTCTTCCGGTGTTGTAGCTGTTTATGATGGAACCATTGACCAAGTGTCCCACCAAACCACCTGATCGATCAACACTGTAGATGCCTCTTGTGTTATAGCAATTGTTGATATCGCTGGCTTCGTTATAACCCGCCAAACCTCCAGCCATATCGCTGCCTGTGACGGCTTTGGCGTTATAGCTGTTGCTGATGTTTCCAAAGACGTTATAGCCCACCAAACCGCCAACCCAGCTTGTCCCCCTGATGATTCCGGTGTTGTAACACTCACTGATGGCGCCTTGATAATTGTTCCCCACCAAGCCGCCAATATAATATTCTCCCAAAACATCACCTGTGCTGTGGCAGTTGATGATGTCTCCGTGCTGATTTAAACCGATAAAACCGCCTGTGTGGCTGTGACCAGTTACGTTTCCGCTGCTGTGGCAATTTTGGATGGAAACTCCATCATTAAAGCCCACCAAACCGCCCACAGCCGAAAAACCGTTCACATCCCCGGTGGCATGGCAGTTGTTCATGTAGCCTTGATTAAAGCCCATCAAACCGCCGACCCGGTCTCCGCCCGTGACGTCCACCGTGCTATAGCTGCTGTTGATGCTGCCTTCATTAAAGCCCACCAAGCCGCCGACATACCATTCTCCTGCCACGATTCCCTTGCTGTGGCAATTAACGATGCTGCCTTCGTTCAAACCCACCAAGCCGCCGACATTTTCAAAACCCTTCACGTCAATTTCTTCCAGCCCCAGGTTTTTAATGGTTCCATTTGAAAAACCAAAAAGGCCTTGGTTGTCCACTTCAGGTCTATTGATGTAAAGCCCGGTAATGCTGTGTCCATTTCCGTTATAAACGCCTTGGAAGCTTGGTCCAAAATAAGGTTGCCGATAAGGTTTTCCAATCGGCTCCCAGCCTTCACCCTCATTGTAGGGAGCCACGCCCAAATCGATATCCGCTGTTTGAATGAAACAGGACTCCAGATAATTTCGCACCTGGTTCAACTGCCCTGCCGTTGCCACCTGCCAAGGGTCCTGCGGAGTTCCCGAACCGCCTGCAAACTGAGCAAACAAGGAAAATGAGAGCATTGAAAACAAAGTCAATGCCAGCCAGAACAGATTTCTTTTTTTCACGTCAAACTCCTTTGATGGCTCATTTGAGCACCACAAGCCTTGAGCTGGCGATTCTTTGGCTGCCTCTCTCCAAACTCAAGAGGTAAACGCCATTGGACAAAAGCTTCCAAGCTTTGCCGGGCAGCTCAAAACTATGTTCTTTACCCGAATTTCCCAGCTTGGTGGAATACACTTTCTGCCCGCGGATATTATAGATACTGTAGCTCAATTCACCCGCCACTTCGCTTTTGATGGAAACCGTCGGCGCTTTGAAAGCCGGCTGGGGAAACGCGCTGATAGAGGACTTTGGCAGCGGGGCAATAAGATCATCGTTGCCAACTTCATCATGGAACACCCTCAAGTAGGGATAACCGTTGTTTTTGGTGAAATCCACATCCGGACCCCAATACACCCAGTCCCAATACATAAATGTGTCATCGCTATGGGGATAAAGCATTTGAGCCGTGAGACGCCCCTCGCCGCCAGAGCTTGTTTGTTGACCTGATGTCTCAAGGTTCCAATAGCTGTGGATGATGAAACCAGTCTCAAACCTGCCCACCAAGCCGCCTGTCTCCAGATCACCTGTCACGCTTCCAATGCTGAAACAGTCTTGCACAGTATTATCAAGATTAACCCCCGCCAAGCCGCCGACAACCGAAGTCCCCGTAACATCCCCGCTGCTGTAGCAATTCTTGATGGGTCCACTGTTTATCCCAACCAAACCACCCACTTTGCTGACGCCTTTAACGTCCCCGCTGCTGTAGCAGTTTATGATATACTTCTTGCTGCTACCCAGCAGACCGCCGACCCGTTCTTCACCCGCAACGTTTCCTGTGCTGTAGGAATGCCAGATTTTTCCTTCATTTGATCCCACCAAACCGCCAACATCGTTGTTGCCTGAAACGGTCCCGCCGCTGTGGCAAAACCTGATTGTAACCCAGTTAACGCCAGCCAAACCACCAACTTTGTAATCTCCAGAGACATTAGCGGTGCTGTAACTATCATTAATTGTCTGGCTATATCCCACCAAACCTCCGACTTGTGTATTGCCGCTCACTTCTCCTGTGCTATGGCAAAAGCTGATGTCGTATCCATATCCCGCCAAACCGCCGGTATTGTTTGCACCTGATACATTCACTGCGCTATGACAGTTGCTGATTGAGTTACAGGCTCCCGCCAAGCCGCCGGTACCATTATTACCGTTCACGTTTCCTGTAACAAAGCAATAGCTGACGGTGGTAATTGAGGAATAACCGACCAAGCCGCCGGTGTCGTTTCTGCCAGTCACATCAATATCTTCAAGACCCAGGTTTTGAATGGTTCCTGAAGTTATATAACCAAAGAGACCTTGACAGCTATCAACGGGTCTATTTATATATAGCCCCGAAATCACATGTCCATTTCCATTGTAGTCACCTCGAAATATCAGTTGATAATTCGCTTCTCCAATCGGAACCCAACCTTCGCCTTCGTTCCAGGGGGGAACCCCCAAATCGATATCCGCTGTTTGGATGAAATGCTTGTTCTGATGGTCTGGACCAAGGTAATTACGCACGTTGTCCAAATGCTCTGCCGTGGCAATCTGCCAGGGGTCATCCTGGGTGCCGGTTCCACCTGCGAACTCAGCAAACATCAGTGTAGAAAGCATTGATAAAACAATCAATGCCAGCCAGAACAGATTTCTTTTTTTCATGTCAAACTCCTTTTATGACTCATTTGAGCACCACAAGCCTTGAGCTGGCAATTTTCCGGTTCCCACTTTCCAAGCTCAAAAGGTAAACGCCATTGGAAAGCTGCATCCAGGCATCGCCCGGCAGTTCAAAGCTTTGCTCTCTGTTCGGGTTGCAAATTGAGGCGGAATACACTTTCTGCCCGCGGATATTATAGATACACCAGCTCAGCTCACCCGCCGAATCGCTTTTCAGGGCAATCTTCGGTTTCTGGCTGGCTGGCTGTGGAAAAGCCCGGATGGACGATTCCTGTGGTGGAGCGATGTGTTCAACAATGGCAACTTCGTCGGTCAACGCTCTTAAATATGGATAGCCGCCGTTGATGGAATGTGACACATCTGGCGCCCAAATATCCCAGTCCCAGCCGATATAGGTATCATCGTCATGGGGGAAAACCATTTGAGCGGTGAGCCGCCCTTCCCCGCCTTCGCTGCTTGTTTGTCCTGATGTCTGAACGTTCCAATAGCTGTTTATGATTTCACCGGAATCATCATAGTTATAGCCAAGCAAACCCCCTGCGTCGCTTATGTTGGGCACGGCGCCAATGCTGAAACAGTTTTGGATGGTGGCAAAATGAGAATTCCAAGCCACGAACCCGCCGGCGTAATCATCGGCTGATACGTCTCCAGTGGCATAGCAATTTTGAATGCTGGCCAAATAGCCGTTATAACCCGCGAACCCGGCAATCTTTCCCTGACCCGAAACAGTTCCCGTGCTATAACTTCTACTGATTTCGCCAATATTATAGCCCACAAAACCGCCCAGCCATTCATTGCCCAAAACTTCTCCAGTGTTATAACAATTCTGGAGGGAGCTATCATAATTGAACCCCACCAAGCCGCCAACGATGTTGTTGCCACACACCTTTCCGCTATTGAAGCAATCATCCAAGGCGGCAAAATTGTAATTCCATCCCACCAAGCCGCCGGTGAAATCTCCGCCCTGGATTTCCGAGACGTTGTGACAGGCGGAAATGGTTCCAGAATTGACTCCCACCAGCCCGCCCGTGAATTTTGAACCAGATACTGTTCCCGTCACACATTGGCAGTTCTTCACGGTGCCCTGGTTAAATCCAATCAATCCACCAGTCTGTTCTCCACCCGTGATATTAATGTCCACAAGCCTCAGGTTCCTTATTTCTCCTTGAAAATTCTTAAACAGACCAACTCCTTTCTCATTGGGTCTGTTGATGTAAAGTCCAGTGATGGCATGCCCATTACCGTCGTAGGTCAAATGGGAATCTTGATATGTCTCTACAGGTGTCCAGCCCCCACCATAATTCCAAGGTGCCACGTCCAAATCGATATCCCTGATTTGCACAAAACAGGAATTCCGATAAGCCGCCACTTGGCGTAAATGAACGGGCGTGGAAACCCGATACGGGTCTTCCAAGGTTCCTGATCCGCCTGCGAAAGAAAATAAGGGAATAGATGATGAAAACAGCATCAAGCTGAACCAAAAAAGGGCTTTCCTGTTCATAACATGCTCCTTTTATATCCAAAATTATGGTTTTATCCAGTTTTTTTCAAGACGTGATGGACTCCCAAATCCTGTATTTATCAGGTTTTCAATGCTCACTCTATGTTCTTTGACAAAAGCTGATTTTTCCTTGATAAGAACCAAATGCATTGCGTATTTCTTTTTCTTTTCTGTCAAGATTATTTTTAATTTTGTTTGGAACCCCGCAGCAGAATGGAGAAAGTATTTGTGGTGCTGCCACTGGCTACGTAGCTTTGAAACAGCTTTTTTTATGATGAAAGCCGGAATATTTTCGCAGAAAGAACAAGATTATAGGCTGATTAATCGTTTATGGAGAGTACATCCACTCAAGCGTAAAGCCTTCGCCTCCAAAGCGTCTCCATTGCTTCAGGCTTGAGCATTTACCTGCATTGACCATCCTGAATCTTGTTTCAAAACCTGCATCACTTCTTAATCAAGCCTTAATCAAGTCTTAATAATTAACGCTTGATTAAGGCTTGATGATCACTTGATTAACGCTTTCGGACAAGGTTGACCCGTCCTGAACCAGGTTGACCCGAAATCTAAATTGGAGTAGATGCATTTAGGCTTGAGGCTACAATATTCCTGACAAAGATCCATATAACATAAAATACGGGGACAGCGCCGACTTGAAAACCAAAAATTGTGCTTGACAGCTAAGCCCTTTTTTACGATGTGGTTCAAACAAGCAAGTGCTGAAGTGGTGAAATTGGTATACACGCTAGTTTCAGGGACTAGTGAGCAATGAGCTCATGGGGGTTCGAGTCCCCCCTTCAGCACCATTTTTTTATTCACGGGTTTTTAGGTTTTTTGCAGGCTTTTTCCTGTTTTCAGATTCCATTTTTCCGCTTTTTTGCATCCGCTTCTCCCCCACTTTTGAACCCCTTTTTCGTGTAATAATTTGGCTTAGGATAAAAATAAAGATTGACGTGCAGACCAAAGCCGCAAATCCTTGCGCAAATGAATAAAACAAAAATGAAAAACACCGATTTGAAGAACAGGGAACAGCGGGCGCATGCCCCAGGGAGCACGACCATGGCAGAAAAGATTTTTGTATTGGACACCAACGTCCTCATCCACAATCCGCAATCGCTTTTTTCTTTTGCAGAAAACCGCGTGGTGATTCCCATCGTCGCCATCGAAGAGATTGACCAATTCAAAAAAGGCGTGGACGAAAAAAGCCGCAACGCTCGCCAGATTGGGCGATATTTGGATTCGCTGCGTTCGCGGGGAAGCCTGCAGGAAGGGGTGAAGATGGACAACGGCGGCACCCTGCAGGTTTCGGTGAATAAGGACGTTTCGAACACCGCCTCGAAACTGCTGTTTTTGGACCGCATCGACAATCTCATCATCGGCACCGCGCTTTACTTTCAGCAAAAATATCCAAACTCGAAGGTGACCTTGGTTTCCAAAGACGCAAATGTGCGGATCAAAGCTGACAGCGTGGGCATCAACGCGGAAAACTATGAGACCGACAACATCGTTTTTGAAGAGCTTTACACGGGTTGGGATGTCAAAGACCTTGAGGATGCAGTTTTCGAGGAATTAAACGGACAAAAATACATTCCCAACAGCTTTGGCGAGCTTTGCCCAAACCAGTTCCTCCGCCTGCGCAAACAAAGCGATCCGGACAGCTTCCGCACCATGCGCTACCTGAAATCCAGCAATGCGCTCTACGCTCTGCAACACTATCTGGGTCAGCCTGTTTACGGCATTACGGCGCGCAATTTTGAACAGGAAATGGCGCTGGACCTGCTTTTGGACGACACGGTGAAAATGGTGAGCCTCTCAGGCAAGGCGGGAACAGGAAAAACCTTGCTGGCAATGGCTGCTGGTTTGCAAAAAGTGGTGGAGGATCAAAGCTACACCCGCCTGGTCATCTCGCGACCCATCTCCCCTCTGGGCAAGGACTTGGGCTATCTTCCCGGCACCAAAAGCGATAAGTTCAACCCTTGGATGCAACCGATCTACGATAATATGGACATCCTTTTGGCTTCACACGAAGAGCTCAAAAAAGACGACCAAAAAGCCAAACGCAGAGCCAGTTTGGAAGACTTCATCGACTATGGATTTCTGGAATTGGAACCCCTCACCTACATCCGTGGACGCAGTCTGCCGGGTCAATTCATCATCATCGACGAAGCCCAAAACCTCACGCCCCATGAGATGAAGACCATCATCACCCGTGCCGGAGAAAAAACCAAGTTGGTGCTGACCGGAGACCCCTACCAAATTGATATTCCCTATCTGGATTCCGCTTCCAACGGACTTTCCGTGGCGGTGGAAAAGCTGAAATATGAAGACATCGTGGGTCACATCACTCTGGAAAAGGGCGAACGTTCGCAACTGGCAGATCTGGCGGCAAAATATTTCTAAAGAGGACGAAAAGTGAGCGGCGGCAATTTTTACGAACGCAGTTGGGTGGAAATTGATTTGGACGCTTTCCGCTCAAATTTACAGGCGTTGAAGGCATTTCTGGAGCCAGATCAAGGCTTCATTCAAATTGTGAAGGCAGACGGCTACGGGCACGGCGCACTCCAGATTTCGCAGGTGGCGCTTGCTGAAGGCGCATTGGGACTGGGAGTTGCCAATCCCGAAGAGGGAAAGCTTCTACGCATCCAAGGCATCAAAGCGCCCATTCTGATCCTTTCGCCCTGTTTGGTTCGCGAGATTCCGGGTATTTTGGACTATGACCTCTGGCCCACCCTCAACGACTTGGATTTTGCCCGGGAACTTGATGCAGCCTGCGCCCAAAGAGGTGTACGCCTGAAAGTTGGCTTGAAGCTGGACAGCGGTATGCACCGCAGCGGAGCCTTGGAAGAGGAGTTTCGCAGGCTTTGGGACGGTTTGGGCAAGCTTTCCCACCTTGAACTGCACAACGTTTTTTCCCATCTTGCCTCTGCGGAAAGCGACCTTCCTTTCAGCAGGGAGCAGGAAAAAGCGTTTCAAGACATTTTGGAAAAATATCAGGTTCAGGCACCCTGGATACATCTGGCGAACAGCTCGGCACTGGTGAATGGACTGGGCAAAGGCTTTTCTCCGGCACGTTTGGGCATCATGAGCTACGGAATCTATACGAATCCGGACCAAAAACAGCGGGTGAAGCTGAAACCGGTGATGAGCTTCAAATCCGCAGTGGCTCAGATCAAGCGCATCCCCGCAGGCGCCAGCGTTGGCTACAACCGCAGTTGGATAGCCCAGCGGGACACAGTTTACGCCGTGATCCCGGTTGGCTACGCTGATGGCTACGACTTTTTGCTGTCAAACCGTGGGCAAGTGGCTTTGAACCAAAAAGCCTGCCCCGTGATCGGCCGCGTGAGCATGGACATGATTTGCGTGGACGCCACAGACGCAGGGGATTTGGAAATCGGCGATGAAACAGTTCTTTTGGGCGGAAACCTGGAGGAACTGAGAGCTGAAAACCTGGTTCAAAGCTATCAGGGCTCATCCTACGAACTGCTCTGCCAGGTGGGACGCCGAGCCAAAAGACACTATCTGGAAGGAGGGGTCCCGGTGTCATCCTCCCCGCTTTCCAGAAGGGATTTTGTGAGCAGCGACTATGAGGATTCACAGCTCAACCGCATCATCCAAGCCGCCATTTCCCAAAGGGTCAACAGCCACGAACTGGGCGAACTTATCTCCCGCGAGATTTTGCGTGAGTTTTTCTTTGCCAAAGACAGGGATATCCTCTTCCGCCGAGATTTTCGCTATCACATCCAATTTTCAGATTCGGGCGATACGGATCACTGGCAGGCCAAAAACAGCCTGAGCTTCCACAAGGTTTTGCAAAATGACTATTTCACAGTGGCCTGCGCCAATAGCGATGCGGCTTTGAAGAACTATTTCAAGCGTCGGGATGTGGAATACCGCTGGCTCACGGATGGCAATTTCAGTTTGAACCCACAGTCGTTCCAGCTTGCCAGCGTGAAGGTTGACGACATCAAACTGGAAACCAAAATCAGCTTCCGGGATTCAAGCATGGAAATCCGCTGTTCCCATCCACATTTGAAGGAACTTGTGGGCAGTGAAGTCTGCTTCCAGATTGAGGTTCTGGCGCTGTATCCAAAAAGTTCACATCAGCTTGGGGTTTTCATCACCGAACTCACCCACGGGGTCAGAATTCGTTTTGAACATCCTGCAAGCTTGGGAAAAGTGGACTGTGTTCCCATCTTCGCCGGGCAAAACAAATATCCCCAGGTTGCCCGCACTGATGGCGTGATCTGCGTTTCCACCAAAGAGGAGGAATGGGTCTTCCCCCAAAGCGGAGTGGTTTTTGCCTACTAAAAAAGAAGCTCTGCCAAGTGCAGAGCTTCCGGAAAATCAATAAGGACCTTCCATTTGCCGGCGCACCATGTCGGCTTTCAAGCGCTCATCCCGGCATTTGATGATGGCGTTTTTATAGAGACTGCTTTTGGGCACAAGGTTTGAGGCGCGCACAAAGCTGTCCATCGCTTCATCGAAATCACCCAGATACATTTGGATGATTCCAAGATCGTAATGGGCTTTGGCTTGGGAAACCTCAGGCACTCCAGTTTGTCGGGTGGCACCTTTCAGGATTTGAATGGCGCGCTGATATTCGCCAACGCTTGCCATGCGGTGGGCGTTCATCAGTTCCGGCAGATACTTATTATCGGTTTGAAAGGTGTTAGTAACCGCTTCGTAATATGGCGCCACTGTGCGGATGAACTGGTGGGATAAATCCTGCACGCACATATCATAAACGAATATTTTGTCAATCCTGGGTGGCGTGGAGTCTTCGGAGCTGGTGGAGGTGGAAAACTGGGTGCGCAGTTCCTTCATGGCGATGATTTTGGTGCTTTCGATATCGATGACCTGGAAGTTCACGCCCAGATGGTGTGTTCCGGTGCGAATATATTTCATAACCTCATATTCCTGCCCGGCTTTATCCTTTTTGGTTTCCTTGACGGAGCTGACATCTTCTTTGTATTCATCCCGCGTGATGCGGCCAAACACGAAGGCACCAGCGCCGATGATCTTTCCCAGTTGGGGAGCGGTGTCCGCATCCAGATACCCGGACCAGCCCAGATAGTGTTCCTGCAAAATCCTTTCCAGATATTGGCGGTCCAGCACAAACTCGAAATACTCGCTTTGAACCAGTCTGGCGGTGAAGGCTTCGCGAATATCCTGCGCCTGCACATATTGGTAGGGATGCCCCCAAATGTCGCCAATGGCAATGCGATTATATTCGCTCAAGTTTACTTCCGCCGGCCGCATAACCGTCATTTTCAGGTTTTGAGTGGCGCAGCCTGCCAGCAGCAGTGCCAAAATCGTCCCAAAGATCATCCTCATTTTCATTGTTCTCTCCTTCGCCGGGATCTTTTATGTCAAAATATCCAAGCCTGCTATTGATGTCCACAAAAATCTTACCCTCCTCCGGCGTGAACCCTGCAAAAAATCGACTTCATAATTTATCAATACTGATTGACACAGAGTTTTGTCGCCTCCAATATGCAGTTTTTTTGCAGAAAAAAGAAATATCCTCGTTTTGCAGGACTTTGTCATTGACAAATATACCGTCTTAGGATTTTGGAAATAAAATGACATAAACGCATGGGAGTTGAAATGAACGATCAGTTAAACGATCTGTTGCAAAGAGTTTACGACGAAGGCGTGAATAAAGCCAAGGCTGAGGCGGAAGATATTTTGGCCAAAGCCCAAAGTGAAGCTGACGGCATTTTGGCAGCCGCCAAGACCCAGGCTGAAAAAACCATGGAAGCCGCCAAGCTTGAGGCTCAAAACCTGAAGCAAAACAGCGAATCCGACCTCCGCGCCTCTGCGCAAAGCACCCTCAGTGCAGTTAAACAGCAGCTCACCGAAGCCTTGCTGAACCAAGCTTTCGATCCCGGCTTGAAAGCCGCAACCTCGGATCCCGAACTGGTGAAATCCCTCATCCTGGAAGTTGTATCCGCTTGGAAGGAATCCGGCGGCACCGTCACCGTGAGCAAAAACCTGGAATCCAAACTGGAAGGCATCCTCAAGCAAGCCCTTCCCCAAGCCGCAGCCCAAGGGCTGAAGGTGGATTTTTCCCCCGCCATGAAAAACGGCTTTTCCATCGCCCCGGCAGACGGCAGCTACAAGCTCAGCTTCACAGACGAGGATTTTGCAAACCTTTTCAAATCCTACCTGAGACCCCGCAGCAACAGCATCCTTTTTAAAGCCTGAAGGCCATGAGCGCACAATACTACTATTTAGTGGCAGGGCTGCCCGCTTTGTCCTTGGACGACACAAAAAGCCAGATTACCACCGCGCAGTTTGCCGAACAGGCGAAAAGCCAACTCAGCGGCGTGGATTTCAAGCTTTTGAGGCTGCTGTGCCTGCCGGATGATGCGGACGACTTGTCTCGCGTGATTTTTGGCAAGGAAAACGAAGGACGCCCGCTTCCCGAGGAAACCCAGGCTTTTTGGAAGCATTATATCACGCTCATGAGAGCCCAAGCCGCCGATACTGGCGAACCCCTGGAAAAGGAATACAAGGCTTGGCCGGACTTTTGGCACGGCATCGTTTTGGACGCCTTCCGCGCCGAGGAAATGCCCGGTTTTCAGGATTTTCGTCACCAGCTTCTGGCAGCCTCCCACGCCCATTGCGCAAATCACAGAAACGGCTTTTTGAAACAGTGGTACAGCTTTAATCGCGACCTGCAAAACATCCTCACCGCCCTGAACGGACGCAAGTTTGAAGTGGACTTCAGCCGCTGGCTGGTTGGCTCAAACGAACTCACGGAACACCTTTCCCAAAACAAATCTGCCGACTTTGGCTTGGGCAAGGGGCATGAACTGTTTGAAAAGGTCCTGCGGGTTTGGGAGCAAGACAACGTGATCCAGCGCGAACGCGGCATCGACCTCATCCGTTGGAACTGGGTGAGCGACTTCAACTTTTTTAACTACTTCAACATCGACCGCGTTTTGGGCTACTACGCACAGCTACGCATCCTGGAACGCTGGCTGGGCTTGGATCCCGAGCAGGGGAAACAAACCTTCGACGGCGTGATGGACACCCTGGGCAAAAGCTTCAGCTTCCCAGACATCTTCAAATTGAAATCAAAATTTAAAAAAATAGAAAATATAGAAGGTTAAGCAATGACCAAAGGCACCGTTAAAGGCATCATCAGCAACATGGTCCAAGTCGAGGTGGACGGTCCCGTTTTCCAAAACGAGATCTGCTATATCGACCTTGATGGCACCAAACTGATGGCCGAAGTGATCAAAGTGACCGGAAACACGGCCTACACCCAGGTGTTTGAAAGCACCCGCGGCCTGAGGGTGGGCGACACCGTGGAATTCACCCAGCGCATGCTGGAGGTAAAACTCGGCCCCGGAATGCTTTCCAAAAACTATGACGGCCTCCAGGATGACTTGAACAAAATGAGAGGCCTCTACCTGGAACGTGGCGACTACACCGACCCTCTGGATGAAGACAGCGTTTGGGAATTTGACCCCATCGTGAAAGCCGGGGATGAAGTTCTTCCCGGAGACTGGCTCGGCGCCGTTCAGGAAAACTGGATCAACCACAAAATCATGGTTCCCTTCAATCTCGAAGGCAAATTCCGCGTGAAAAATGTGGCGGCCAAAGGTTCCTACAAAATCACGGACACCATCGTCACCGTCACCGACGCCGAAGGCAACGATCTGGAATTGAACATGATCCAATATTGGCCTGTGAAACTGCCCATCCGCGCCTATCAATCCAAGCCGCGTCCCTTCAAAGTGATGGAAACCGGCATCCGCACCATCGACACCCTGAACCCCATCGCTGAAGGCGGCACAGGCTTCACGCCGGGACCCTTCGGAACAGGAAAAACCGTGCTTCAACACAATATCTCCCAAAACGCGGAAGCCGACCTCATCATTGTGGCGGCCTGCGGCGAACGCGCCAACGAGGTGGTGGAACTTTTCACTGAATTCCCCGAATTGGACGACCCCCGCACCGGACGCAAGCTGATGGAGCGCACCATCATCATCTGTAATACTTCAAACATGCCTGTGGCGGCGCGTGAAGCCTCGGTTTACACCGCCATGTCCATCGCTGAATATTACCGCAGCATGGGTTTGAAGGTGCTCCTTTTGGCAGACTCCACCTCACGCTGGGCGCAGGCGCTGCGCGAAATGAGCAACCGCATGGAAGAACTTCCCGGTCCGGACGCCTATCCCATGGACCTGCCCGCCATCATCTCAAACTTTTATTCCCGTGCAGGTTACGTCTATCTGAACAACGGCACCCCGGGCTCCATCACCTTCATCGGAGCCGTTTCCCCTGCAGGCGGAAACCTGAAGGAACCCGTTACGGAATCCACCAAAAAATCCGCCCGCTGCTTCTATTCCCTTTCCCAGGACAGGGCGGACAGCAAGCGCTACCCCGCAGTGGATCCCATCGATTCTTACTCCAAATATCTTGAATATGATGAAGTTAGGCAATATCTGGATGACAACATCGCACCCGGCTGGGTGGACAACGTTATGAAAGCCAAGGACATCCTCTTGCGTGGCAAGGAAGCCAAAGATCAGATCAACATCCTCGGTGACGACGGCGTTCCTTTGGACTACCACACCCGCTTTTGGAGAAGCGAACTTTTGGACCGCATCATCCTGGTTCAAGACGGCTTTGACCCTGTGGACAAATCCACTCCCATCCAGCGTCAGGCCTATATGCTGAAAATGATCTTAAACATCTGCGAAACAGAATTTTCCTTCGACAACTTCGAGGAACTTCAACCCTATTTCACCAGGCTGATCAACACCCTGGTCCAGATGAACTACCAGCCCTTTGAAAACGAAGAATTCAACAATTACAAAACCCAACTTGAGAATATTATTGAAGAAAGGAGGGTTAACTGATGGCCACGATGGCATTTCAAAAGATTTACACCAAGCTGACCCAGATCACCAAGGCCACCTGCGCAGTGAAAGCCACCGGCGTGGGCTATGAAGAGCTTGCCACAGTTGGAGGCAGGCTGGCACAGGTGGTGAAGATCATGGACGACACCGTCACCCTGCAGATCTTTTCCGGAACCGAAGGCATCGGCACAGACGCCGAAGTGATTTTCTTTGGTCGTCCTCCCTCCCTGAAAGTGAGCGAACAGCTCGCCGGAAGGTTTTTCAACGCCTATGGCGACCCCATCGACGGCGGCCCCCAGATTGAAGGAAAGGAAGTGGAAATCGGCGGTCCCTCCGTGAACCCCGTGCGCCGCGAAGATCCTTCGGAACTGATTGCCACAGGCATCGCCGGCATCGACCTGAACAACACTCTGGTCACCGGGCAAAAGATTCCCTTCTTTGCAGACCCGGACCAGCCTTACAACCAGGTGATGGCAACCGTGGCTCTGCGCGCCAAGGCAGATAAAATCATCCTGGGCGGCATGGGGCTTTCCAACGACGACTATCTATATTATAAGAACACCTTCGAAAACGCCGGTGTGATCGACAAAATCATCTCTTTTGTGAACACCACGGACGATCCGCCGGTGGAAAGGCTTTTGGTGCCGGACATGGCGCTCACCGCCGCGGAATATTTCGCCATCCAGAAAAACGAAGCCGTGCTGGTTCTCTTGACCGACCTCACCCTCTATTGCGATGCGCTTTCCATCGTGAGCAACCGCATGGACGAAATTCCTTCCAAAGACTCCATGCCCGGTTCGCTCTATTCCGATCTTGCCAAGATCTATGAAAAAGCCGTGCAATTCCCCGAAGGCGGTTCCATCACCATCATCGCCGTCACCACCATCTCCGGGGGCGACATCACCCACGCCATTCCAGATAATACGGGCTATATCACGGAAGGCCAGCTTTACCTGCGCCGTGATACCGACATCGGAAAAGTTGTGATCGACCCGGCCCGCAGCCTTTCGCGTCTGAAAACCAAGGTGATGGGAAAACGCACCCGTGCCGACCATCCCCACGTGATGAGCGCTTCCGTGCGTTTGAACGCAGACGCCTCAAACGCCAAAACCAAGATGGAAAACGGCTTTGACCTCTCCGACTACGACCAGCGCGCCATGGATTTTGCCCGCGACTATGCCGAGCAAATTCTGGCCATCGACGTGAACATCGACACCGAACAGATGCTGGACACCACCTGGGCGCTTTTCCATAAGTATTTCACTCCGGAAGAGGTTGCCATCAGGGATGAATTTATGCAGCTTTACTGGAAAGAGGCATGAGCTTTAAATTTCAGTACAACAAAATCTCTCAACTGCAGATGGAAAAACAGCTGCAGATACGGGAGAAAGCCCTGCCCACGCTGAAGAACAAGGAATCGGCGCTGCGCATGGAAGTGAAACGCGCCCGCGACCACGCTCGCGATCTGGAAACCCGCTTGGATGAGGAAAGCCGTAAATTGGATGAATTCATGAAGCTTTGGGCGGAATTTGACCCCAGCCTTCTGAGCATCCGCGATGTGGAAATCCTCACCCAGAAGATTGCCGGAGTCCAGGTCCCCGTTTTGGACAAAATTGATTTTGAACTGCAGGAATATGACCTTTTTCAAGCCCCAACCTGGTTTTTGGACGGCATGGAACTGGTGAAAGCCCTCGCCACCATCAAAATCGAACGCGATTTCTTCCTGCGTAAAATGAACATCCTGGAGCAGGTTCGCAAAAAAACCACCCAGAAGGTGAACCTCTACGAAAAGGTGCAAATCCCCGCCTACGAAGAGGCAATCCTGAAAATCAAGCGCTTTTTGGAAGACGAGGAAAACCTGTCCAAGGCAGCCCAAAAGATTTTGAAAAGCCGCGTGGAAGAGGAGGCCATGGCATGATTGAAAAGATGCGCAAATATACGTTCGTGCTTCATCACGCCGACTATGAAACCTTCCTGACGGAATTGCAGAAACTCGGCGTGCTCCACCTCACCCGCAACACGGACGACAAAACCCCAGCCCTGTCGCACAAACTGGAATTGATTGACGACTATGCCCAGGCACTGCGCTTTTTGGCAAAGTTGGAACCTGCTGAGCAGAGCATCGCCGTTGAACTCAAACCCTCCGACCTGCTGAAAAAGCTTAACGCCACCATTGAAGAAAAGGAAAAGCTGACACGCCAGGAAGACCTCCTGCTCAAGCAGATTCGGGACCTCGAGCCTTGGGGACATTTCGACCGCGAAACCGTGTCCAAGCTCCAGCGCGGTGGCATCAGGGTGGATTTTCACACCTGCCTGAAAAATCATTTCAAAAAGGAATGGCTGGAAGAATACGCTCTTCAGGAAATTGGCGAAGCCGGCGGAGTCATCTATTTTGTGGTTTTCCACACCGGTGACAAGCCCGTCCTCGATGCAGATATCTTCCATTTCCCAGAGCACGGCATCCGCGAGCTTCAAACCCAGCTTGAGCAAACCCAAAAAGGTATTGCCGACATCGATGAATACTTTGCCTCAGTTGCCACCGAAGCCACCGGGATTTTCCAGGAAGAAATCCTGCGCCTCAGCCATGAATGCGAGTATGAAGACGCCACCCTGCAAGGGATCAGCGAAGCTGAAGACCACATCCGCATCCTGGGCGGCTATATCCCTGTGAGGCTGGAGCCGGATCTCAAAAACTTCCTTGATGCCCAGGGTGTGCTGTATTTTGCAGTGGACGCCAAGGTCGAGGACGACCCGCCAGTGAGCCTGAGAAACAACTGGTTCGCCCGGCAGTTCGAGCCCATCACCAAAATGTATATGCTGCCCTTTTACAATGAGTTCGACCTCACGCCCTTCTTCGCGCCTTTCTTCATGCTGTTTTTCGGTTTTTGCAACGCAGACATCGTCTATGGCATCCTCTTTGTCCTGCTGGCGCTGTTCCTGCGTGTCAAAAGCAAAAACCCCGCCATTAAGAGCATGATGTTCCTGGTGATGCTGTTTGGGATTTCCTCCATTATTATGGGTTGGGTCATGGGCTCGGCACTGAGCTTCGACCTCAAGGAAACCCCTTTGGAAAAGTATGTCCTGATTAAAAACAACGACCAGATTTTCAATTTCGCCCTGCTATTGGGCGCCATCCAGATTCTTTTTGGCACCATTGTCAATGGCATCAAGGCTGCCCGCCAAGACGGCTTCATGCACTTCCTGGCGCCTTTTGGCACATTTTTGTTCATTCTTGGGCTTTGCATTTTGGGAGCCGGCATGCTGGGCACAGACATTTCCGCCATGGCACCCTACACCAAATATCTGATTTGGGCAGGGCTGGCATTGCTGCTGCTCTTTAATTCTCCCGGCAAAAACCCCATCAAAAATGTGTTGGGCGGACTCTGGCTGCTCTATAACGTGATCACCGGGTTTTTTGGAGACATTTTGTCCTACATCCGCCTTTTCGCTCTGGGCGTTTCCAGCGCGATTTTGGGTTTTGTGATCAATTCCATCGGCCAGCAATTCCTTGGAATCAAGATTCTGGGTCCCGTTATCTTCTTCATTTTTATGGTGTTCGGACACGCACTGAATATCGCCCTGGGTGCCCTCAGCGGCTTTGTGCATCCTCTGCGCCTCACTTTCGTGGAATTCTTTAAAAATGCCGGTTTCAACGGACCCGGCGTTGCCTACAAACCTTTTGGAAACACAAAAATAAAGACATAACCTGGAGGTTATATGCCGTACATTCTCTTACAAGCTGGAACTGACGCTGTCAATGCCTTGGGCGGAGGCAGCCCGGCTTACATCCTGGCCTGGATCGGGATTTTCCTGATGGTGGCCCTTTCCGGCGTGGGAAGCGCCTGGGGAACCGTGATCGGTGGCAGCGCCACGGTTGCGGCCATGAAAAAACGCGACGATATCTTTGCCAACAGCATGATTCTTTCCGCCATGCCTGGAACGCAGGGATTGTATGGATTCGGCGCCTTTTTCATCCTCAAAGACCACATCACACCCGAGATCACCATGTTAACCGCCGCCGCCATCTTCGGTGCGGGGCTCATTTCAGGCGTCACAAACCTGATTTCAGCCTATTTCCAAGCCCGCATTGTGGCAAACGGCATCGAAAGCATGGGCAATGGCAACAATGTCTTCACAAACACCCTCATCCTGGGTGTGTATCCTGAACTCTATGCCATTATTGCCTTTGCAGCTTGCTTCCTGATCAGTGGTATGCTGTAATTCAGAAAAATTGACCATCGGGACAGGGAGCCCGCCTCCCTGTCCCTCGCTTTTTGGATGAAAAACACAAAATGACAAACCACTCATACAATCGCCAGGACTCAGGATACACCTATCAGCAGGGTCAGCAACAATGGCTCCCTGAGCCGCATCGCGGCACGATGATTCTCATCTTTGGCATTCTCGGGCTTTTCTTCAACGTTATCTTTGCTATTTTGGCGTGGGTTCTCGGAGCCCAAGACCTCAATAAAATTGATGAAGGAAGGATGGACCCCGCCGGACGCAGCAACACCAGCACGGGTCGAACTTTGGGCATCATCGGTGTGACATTGAACCTTTTGGTAGTTTTGCCCATCATCATCTATTTCTTTTTTGTGTTGGGAATGTCTTTCGGGGGTGGCGTTCCGTTCATTACCGAGTAACTAATTCCTTCCCCAACTTCAAGCCAGGCTTCCTCCTTGGCTTCAACAGAAACACAACCTAAATACTTCCCAAAGACCACCCGCCTTTTTATTGGGAGACTTACGGGAAGGATTGCAGGAAGACATGGGCTCGGCTCTAGGGCGAGGCAGTCTGGAATCATTTAGGGCTTCTTTGTCAAATACTATTCCGCTCTCCCCTATCATCACTTCACCTCCAACTGATACAATGAATTATGATCTAATATCTCAAGTGTTGGATTAAAAACATCCTTATAACCCTCAATCTGATTGTTTGATACGGTTTCAACATGGCACAGAAGAAGCGGGACCCAATCTGAGTCCCGCTTTTCGTATTGTATATATTGAGAGGTTGTTATGCCATCATGGCTGCAACGTCGGAATCGGCGTCGGTGATGGGCTGCAGGCCAAAGGTATCGATGATGACCTGGGCAACGTTCGGGGAAAGGAATCCTGGCAGGGTGGGGCCCAAACGCATGTTCTTGAAGCCCAGATAGAGCAGCGCCAAGAGAACGGCAACGGCTTTCTGTTCGTACCAGGCGATATCGAACGCCAGGGGCAGCTGGTTCACGTCTTCCAAACCGAAGGCTTCCTTCAGCTTGAGTGCGATCACAGCCAGGGAATAGGAGTCGTTGCACTGTCCGGCATCCAAAACCCTGGGAATTCCATCGATGTCGCCCAGAGGCAGCTTGATGTAGCGATACTTGGCGCAGCCGGCGGTGAGGATCACAGCGTCTTTGGGAAGCTTTTCAGCCACGTCTGTGAAATATTGGCGGCTGTTGAGTCTGCCGTCGCAGCCTGCCATCACCACAAACTTTTTGATCTTTCCAGCTTTGATGGCTTCCACCACCTTGTCTGCCATGCCCATAACTGTGCGATGGTTGAATCCGCCCACGATCTTTCCAGTTTCGATCTCTGTGGGAGGCTGGCAGGTTTTGGCTTTGGCGATGATGGCGCTGAAGTCTTTCTGTTTGCCGGGTTCACGGTCGGGAATATGCACAGCGCCGGGATAGCCGGTCATGCCGGTGGTGAAAAAGCGATCCAGATAGGTTTCCTTGGCGGTGAGCGGCACGATGCAGTTTGTGGTCATCAGGATGGGGCCGTTGAAGCTTTGGAATTCTGGGAGCTGATGCCACCAGGAGGAACCGTAGTTGCCGTGGAAATGTTTGTATTTCTTGAAGGCGGGATAGTAGTTTGCGGGCAGCATTTCGCCGTGGGTATAAACGTCGATGCCCTGGCCTTCGGTTTGCTGAAGCAGTTCTTCCATATCCAGCAGGTCGTGTCCGCTGATCAGGATGCCGGGGTTGGTGCCCACGCCCAGATCCACTTCGGTGGGCTCGGGAACGCCATATTTATCGGTGTTTGCGCGGTCGAGCAGTTCCATCACTTTCACTGCATATTCGCCGGTTTTGACCACAAGGGCGGTCAGCTCTTCAGCACTGAGGCTGTCGTCGATGGTGGCGGCAAGCCCCTCCATCATGAATTTATTCACTTCATCGCTCTGGTAGCCAAGCATCCAGGCATGTTCGCCGTAGGCTGCGATGCCTTTCAGGCCGTAGATCACGGTCTCGCGCAGGGAGCGGATGTCTTCGTTTTCGGTTGCCAAAACGCCAACTTTCTCGCCGTAGCTGTAGTATTCTTCGGGCTTCACCTGGAAGGTGGCGGCATCCGGACAGCTGGGGCAAATGGTTCCGGCTTCCCAGCCCAGTTCCAGTTTGCGTTTATCGCGCAGGGCGATGGCGTCGCCGATGAATTTGATGATTTGCTTTTCATCCCAGTTTGCGTTTGTAATGGTGCGGAAAAGGCCGCCCATCACAAAGAGTGCATCTTCAGGATAGTAAACGCCTTTTTTGGCAAGCTGAACGCTGGCGAAGGCGATGCCTTTCATTGCGTGAATGGAAAGGTCGAAAAGGTGGCAGAGTTCAGGGGTTTTTCCACAAACTCCACGAGTGGTGCAGCCGGTGTTGCGGACTGTTTCCTGGCATTGATAACAGAACATGCTCATTATGTTTCTCCTTATATGAGTTTGATTTATCAGGGTTTGGGCATTTTGATGACCAGCACGCGGAGGTCGGTTTCGCCCTTGTTTAAAACTGCGTGCGGGATGTCTTTGGGGCTGTCCACGATTGTGTCTTGCTCGTAGTCTTGCTCTTCATCGCCAATCACGAAAGTGGCGGTGCCTTCCAAAACGTAGAAAGCAACGTTGACAGGGGTTTTGTGGGCTGCGAGGTGCGCCCCGGGGCTCAGGTGCAGGTGAACGATCTCGCCTTCCGGCTGGACATAAATCTTTTTGCCGGTGATGCCGTTTTTGTTCACCACAGGTTCGATCTCAGATACTTTTCTGCTCTGCATTTTAGTCTCCTTGGTTTTTTATTTGAATCAAAATTTTGATGGTTTGAAAAAGCTTTTCGCCTTCGGCAACCAGGTCGAAGGACTGTCCGCCCATGTTCCATTGGTTCACAGTGTAGCGCATCGAACCCACGATGATGCGGAAAAGCTGGCAGGGTTCCAGATTGGGGTCGATGAGCCCAAGCCTTTGACCCTCTTGCAGATAACACACAACCGCTTCGCGATGGCGCCCGGAAATTCGCTGCATTTGGCTGCTGAATGAAGGATCGTGCGAGAAAGGCTCCTCGGAAAACATCACCCGCGCCAGATCCGGATCCGCAGTAAACATGCGGTAGCGGTTCATCACAAAACGGCGCACGCTTTCCATCGGATTGAGATTTGACGACGAAATTTCCTCTAAAATCCGGCAGCTCAAGCCCTCAAAATAGACCAATAACTGATTGATGAGTTCCTTCTTACTGTCGAAATGACGATATAGCGCGGCTTCTGTCAGCCCCAGGGACTGCGCGATGTTTTTTGTGGTTAAAGCCTGAAAGCCCCGACGGGCGATGATGCCAATCGCAGCTTGGACTATATCCTCTTGTCTTTTGGTAAGTTCCATCAACCAGCCTTTATTGTTAGTGAGTATTTACTAACCACATTTTTCAGCTTGAAGATTCTGGCAAGGTTTTTTTTCTTGCTGACCAGAATGCCTTTTGCCAAAACCCTGTAAGCCTTTATATTGTTGAAAGACAGGAGCCAGAATGAACAAAACAAGACCAAACCGTGACGAATTGATCAGAATGCTTTCCCTTTCCCAGCCGGAGGAGATCGAAGCACTTTATAAACAAGCCTATCAGGTGAAACTGCAGCATGTGGGAAACAAAGTCCACCTACGCGGCATCATCGAACTCAGCAACATTTGCAGCAAAGACTGCTACTATTGCGGCATCCGCAGCACAAACACCAAAATGGAGCGCTACCAGATCTGCCGTGAAGAAGTGTTGGAAGAAGCCCAATGGTGTTTTCAGCAGCGTTACGGTTCGCTGGTTTTACAGGCCGGAGAGCGGGAAGACAAGTTTTGGACGGACTTTATCACTGAACTTGTAACGGAAATCAAGGAACTGAGCCAGGGCAAGCTGGGCATCACACTTTCCCTGGGGGAGCAGACCGAAGAGGTTTATCGCCAATGGTTTGAAGCCGGCGCACACAGATATTTGCTCCGCATTGAGGAATCTGACCAGGAACTGTATAAAACCCTGCATCCGGCGGATCATTCCTTTGAAAAACGCCGTGAATGCCTGCGCAGCCTGAGAAAAGTGGGCTATCAAACCGGAACCGGGGTGATGATCGGTCTGCCGGGTCAAACTGTGGAACATCTGGCTGATGACATTCTGTTCTTTTACGATGAAGATGTGGACATGATTGGCATGGGACCGTTTATTCCGCACAAGGATACTCCCTTTGCACATTTGGTGCCGGGTTATGACAACGAAAAAGCTCTGGAAGCAGGGCTCAAGATGATAGCCGCCACGCGCATTGCCCTGCAGGATGTGAATATCGCATCCACCACAGCGTTGCAGGCTTTGAAGCCCGCTGGACGCGAAATGGGCTTGCTGGCTGGGGCAAATATCATCATGCCAAACGTGACAAGCACCAGCTACCGAAAGGGTTATCAACTTTATGAGGGGAAACCCGGTTTGGATGAAAATGCACCGGACACGCGTGATGCCTTGGAAAAAAGCATACTATCCATCGGAGAAAGCATCGCCTACGACGATTGGGGTGATTCGAAACACTTTGCAAACAGGCAGGTTGGCGCAAAAGAATAGATACTGCTTTTTTTTGACAGGCGGCGCCTATTACATAAGAAAAATCCAAGCGCCCCCTCATTTTGGTTTGGCTTTCATACGAAAAAACCCATTCTCGCCCTGATGGATTTCTTCCTGGACTATTCCCTTGACGGATTCAGCCAGCGTGAAATTTTGTTTTTTCAGCCTTGATAATGGCTAAAGATATCAGAATCTAAGGAAAGATACAATGCAAAACATGAATCAATTGATGAAACAGGCACAAAAGATGCAGCAGGAGATGATGAAATCTCAGCAGGAACTGGAATCCAAGGTTTTTGAAGTCAGTTCCGGGGGCGGCGTGGTCCGCGTGGAAATGACCGGAAAATTCGAATTGAAAAGCCTCAAGATCGACCCCGACGCCGTGAGCCCGGACGATGTGGAAATGCTGGAAGACCTCATCCTGGCAGCCATTCAGGAAGCCCATTCCAAGGTTTCCGAAGCCACGGAAGAAATCATGGGCCGGGTTACCGGAGGGATGAAAATCCCCGGACTCTTCTAAATGCTCGTTTCTCCCGGACTGGAACGTCTGATCCAAGCCCTGAACCGCTTTCCCGGCATCGGCAGAAAAACGGCAAGGCGCCTGGCTTGGCATTTGGTGAGCCAGGACTCATCCTTTGCCCTGGAACTGGCAGACACCATTAAAAGTACCGTGGAAAGCTTTACCACCTGCAAGTTTTGCAACATGCTGGCGGAAAGCGACCCCTGCCCGTTTTGTGCCTCGGAAGACCGCTCCGATGAACTGCTCTGCGTGGTGGAAAACACCGCCGACATTCAGATCATCGAAGACATGAACGACTACCGCGGACGCTATTTTGTTTTGGGCAACCTGCTCTCCCCCATCGACGGTTTGGGTCCGGAGCAAATCAATTCCGCGTTTCTTTTGCAAAGAATTGAAAGCTTGGATCCGGATGAAGTGGTTTTGGCATTGAAACCCTCACCCGAAGGCGAAGCCACCATCCATTTCCTTTCGGAACTGCTTAAAAACAACGGGGTCAAGGTCACCAGGCTGTCCACCGGCATTCCCTTTGGCGGCGACCTTGAATATAGCAGCATGCTGACCCTTTCGAACGCCTGGAAGCGGCGCTATCCAGTTTGAAGCCATGTTCACCGGCATCATCCTGACCACCTCCAAGATACTGCGCACCGTGCCTTCCGCCGGCGCAAAAATCATCAGCATCCAGCGTCCCAAGGCTTTGGGTGAGATCAAATTTGGCGCCAGCATTGCCTGCGACGGCATCTGCCTCACCGTGACAGGATTTTCCGAAACCAGCTTCGAAGCGGAAGTGATGGCGGAAACGCTTTCCAAAACCACCGCCGGAAGCTGGAACACAAACACCATCGTGAATCTGGAGCCTGCGCTCAGGATTGGCGACCGTTTGGATGGGCACTGGGTGCAGGGGCATATCGACCGTGTTTCCACCCTCCTGGAAAGCAAAACCCAGGGTGCCACAACCTGGCTGCGCTTCGAGCTGGATTCCCGCGATCGCGCTCTGATGGTGCCCCAGGGCTCTGTTGCCATAAACGGTGTCAGCCTCACCATTTCCGAGCTCAAGCCCACTTCCTTCACCATCGCGCTGATTTCCCTCACCCGTCAACACACAAACTTGGGCCAGCTTGCTCCCGGCGCCAAGGTCAATCTTGAATATGACGTTTTGGGAAAATATGCCCGTGCCCTGCATGAAACCGGCTCTTTGAAACTGGAAGGCCTGTATGAATAGATATTTGTCTATAATTCTCTCGCTCACACTTCTGCTTTTTCTGGCGGCTTGCGGCAGCAAAAAAAGCCCCACCGGCGGTCCGGAAGATTTGGAAAAACCGGTCATTTTGAGTTCGGTTCCCGCCCAATTCGGTCAAATCGATCAAAACCGTATTGAAATCAACTTTTCCAAGCCCCTGGATAAAAACTCCGTTGTCCAGGCGGTTTACATCTACCCCCCTGTGAAAAACAAAAAGGTCACGGTGGATAAAAACAGCATCTTCATCCGTTTCAATGAAAATCTGCTGCCAAACACCAACTATTTTGTGACGGTCACCACACTTTTGAAAGACATTCGTGGCAACAGTCTTGAAGAAAACCAAACCCTGATCTTTGCCCATGGTGAGCTTCAAAATCTGCGGCTTTCCGGCAAGGTGAGCTTTGAAGAAGAGGCGGATCAAGCTCTGCCCCTGCAACTCAGGCTGCTTTCTGCGGATTCCCTGAATGTCTTGAGTTCAGTTTCGCAGGGCGGGAGCTACAAGCTTGAATCGCTGAATCCAGCTTCCTACCTGCTTCGTGCCTTTATCGATAAAAACCGTAACAACCGCTTTGACCCAGACAGTGAACCCTTCCATGAAACCCGCCTGCAGCTTGACCGCTCTCAAAACCTGGATATCCACCTTGCCTATTCAGACACCACCAAAGCCACCATCAAACAGGTCCAAGCGGTCAACAGCCGTGAAATCCTGGTGCATTTTTCCAAAACCGTCACCCAGTATAATTCCATCAAGGTTCAGCGTCTTGATACCGGGGGTGAACTTCCCATCCTCATTTCCAGCCTGGAAGAAAACAAGCTTACCCTGTTGACTGAAGAACAGGAGCCTGCGAACTACCGCGTTGAAATTCGAGGCATCCGCGACCGCAAGGGAAACCTTAACGCCATGGATAAAATGGACTTCCGCGGCTCGGAACAAAAAGACCAGCAAGCACCCAAGCTGCTTTCCAGTACGCCCCGTGACGGAAGTTCCGTGAACAGCCTGCAGCCTGAGTTGAAGCTGCAATTTTCGGAAATCATTCCTGCTTCCGCTCTGTCTGCCAGTCTGCGGGCTGCTGAAACAAAAATCGAAATCGATTACAGCATTGAGGGTGCCAACAGTTCCACCTACATCTTCAAGCCAAAGCAGCCCCTGCAAAACTATCGTTCATACATTCTAACCGTGTTTGCGGCTGACGTCAGCGGAAACAAAGATGAATTCAAACTGAGCTTCATGCCGCTTTTACGCGGTAATTGATAATTTTCCCACACGCCGTTTTGCCGCCCCCTTTTCGGGGGCGTTTTTTGTATCCATATACAAGTACACAATTGTTGCAGCTATGTCATTAGCAAGATGTTTGCATCCTGCCCTGCATTCTGAACCCGTATTTGTAATCGGTATTATCCACAAACCCAGTCTCTTCCTTGAGCCGCTTTCATTTCATTCACGTTTCATCCTCCTCAACCACCCGCCCAAAGGCGGGTGCCCAATGAGAGCGAGGCAGTTCAGGGATAAGCTCGAATCAAGGTGGAAGCCGTTTTGAAATAGGCTGATTAAGTGGGATGAAGAAAGCCCCGGGAAACCCGGGGCTTGATTGTAAATGTATGACTCGAATGAATTACTTCATCAGGATCATTTTCTTGGTGCTGCTGTATTTGCCGGCGAGCATCTTGTAGAAATAGACACCGCTGGATACAGCCTGGTTGTTGTTGTCACGACCGTTCCAAACAACGCTGTGGTTGCCGGAGCTCTTGTCTTCATTCACCAGAGTTTTCACCAACTGGCCTTTGACGTTGTAGATGCCGATGGTGACAGGAGTGGCTTCCTTAACGCTGTAGCGAATGGTGGTGCTGGGATTGAAGGGGTTGGGGTAGTTGCCCTGAAGCTCGGTGACCAAGGCAGGCATGCCGGGATCATCGATGTCAACGGTGCCGCCATCGCTATGGACTGAGAAGTCGTCCACGTAGAAGATGAAGGCGTCGTCGCTCACGCAGCGGATGCCGATGCGGACGGTTTGACCGTCGTAGGCGGAGAGGTCGTAGATGTATTCCATCCAGCCGGCGGGGGCTTCAACATAGTTGCCGGGGCTCACATACTGGAAGCCCTGGGGAATGACGTTGGGAAGCATGGAAACACCAACGCGGAAACGCTCCATACCATATTGCGCGGTGTGAGAACGGGCATAGAAGCGAACAGAGCTGTCCGTACCCATCTGGATGCGCGGAGTGATCAGCCAGTCGTTGTTCGGGCCGTTCACCGCGGCAAAGCTGGCGGCCATCTTGGAACCGCTGTGAGCTTGGATGCCGGTGACGGCAGGCACGGTGGCGCTGGGGTTGAAGATCATGTAGGCCATCGGGGCGCCCGCGTTCGGGAAGTCCACATTCTGGATGCTGTAGGTTTCGGAAAGATCAACGTCCAGCAGGGTCCAGGGTGCAAACTGCAGGGTGAAGTTGTCGTAGCTTTCAAAGTCGTCTTCAAAGACGATCTCGGCAAGCTGGAGGTCAACAGTCACTTCGATTTGTGCAGGCTCGGATTCGCCGGTGGTGTGAACGGCGGTCACGCCGTAGATGTAGGTGCCGTTGGGAACGCCGTAGTCGGTGTATTGGGCGGCGGAGGGATCGTTCAAGGTGGCGATGAGGGTGCCATCGCGATAGACCTTGAAGCCTGCCACAAGACGTTCGTCGGCTTTGGCTTCAGCCTGCTCGGCAGTCTTGGCGCTGAAAGCCAAAGGAGCCTTGCTGTAGCTGATAGTTTCGTGTTCGGCAATCGGGCTAAGTTCAACGGCTTTCATGCCATTGGTTTCTGCCACGAAGGTCTTGATCATCCAGTTGTAGGTGAGGCTGGGAGCAAGCTGGGTCAGGGTGGCCCAGGAGCCATCGATATACATCATGTTTCCTTTGCCCTCAATCTGGGGACCAGCGTCGCAGCCGGCGGGGTAGCCGCCCTGGGTGTTGCATTCATAGCCAACGTAGAGGTCGCCGGTGCTGGGCACGGGAACAGGGGTGTTCAGAACAGCCAGGTTCCATTCGTCCATGACGGGGCTCTCCACCACCTGGGAGGAGACCAGGGTGCCGGCGTTGCTGGCGCTGCCACCGGTCCAGACCTTGATGGTGTAAACGCAGGCGGCATGGTGGGGTGCGAACTGCACCTGGGTGATCAGCTTACCCTGATGAGCGGTAAGGTCGCTCTGGGTGAAGCGGTGGGCAACGTCGAAAGTCACGACACCGTTGGTGCCGATGGCGTTGCCGAGGGTGGTTTCGTTGCACCAGGTGATCCATTCACCCTGCTGGGGAGCTTCCGGGCTTTCCCAGTTGAGGGTGACATCGCTGCCTTCAACGTCGGCGGTCAGGTTCACTGGAGGCTGGTTGGGAGGGTGGATCGTGGCGCTGGCAGGACCGGCGGGAGTGGATTCGCCGGAGGTGTAGACTGCGGTCACGGTGTAGCTGTAGGTGCCAACGGTCACGCTGTGGTCTTCATAGCTGGTCACGCCTGCGCCGGGCACGAAGCTGAGCAGGGCGCCGTCACGATAGACGTTGTAGCCTTCCAGTTCGCGGGTGGCGGTACGCGGTGCGGGAACCGGGGTTCCGGTGCTGCGGCCCACTTCGGTGGGAACGGTGGAGGCGATCACGGTCTTGGCAGAAGGAGGTGTGCCAACGGTGATATCGTCGACCAGGAAGAAGAAGGCGTCGTCGCTCAAGCACTGGATGCCAAAACGGATCTCCTGACCGGCATAGCTGCTGAGGTCGTAGCTGTAAAGCGTCCAGTTGATGGGAGCCTGGATATAGTTTGCGCCGCTGATGATGGTGAAGTTGGCTGGGGCGGTGCCGCCGTTGGAAACTCCAACTTTGAAGCGTTCCAAGCCATAGTCTGACACGTAGGAGCGGGCATAGAAGTTCAGGAATTGTCCGGCTGCGGGGGTGAATGCCGGGGAGATCATCCAGTCGTTGTTCGCGTTTTGGGTGGAAGCGAAAGAAGCAGCCATTTTGGAGCCGCTGTGGGCTTCCAGAGATGCCAAAGGAGGTGTGGTGGCACTGGGGTTGAAGATCATGTAGGCCATGGCAGAATACACGTTCGGCCAGCTGTAGCCTTGGACTCCATAGGTGCCGCTGCCATCAACGTCCACCAAAACCCAAGGATCGAAAGTGAGGGCAAAGTCGGGATAGCTCTCAAAGCCTTCATCGATCTCGGTTGGAGGAGGCGGAGGAGGTGTGTCGCCAGGAGCCAGCCAGTCCAGGGCCACATAGCTGTTGTTTACCGCGGTGGCGGTGAGCTGGGTGGGAGGAATAATATCTTCCGGTTCTTCTCCATCAGAGAAAACCAGAGTTGTTTTCGGGAAGATAGCCGATGGTGTTGCTGTGGGTGGATCGGTGGGATCGTAGACAGCAGAGTCACTGAACAGGTTGCGGGTTCTGGCAGCGATTGTGCCTGTTTGTGTCACAAAGTTGCTGCCGGAAAAATATTCCGTATCCAAGGGACGATGAGCCATCAGGACGAGGTTTCCTCCACCATAGGCATAGGGAGTGGGAAGCTCGACATAAACTTCATTTTGTCCTGCAGGGATATCCATGGTGCCGTCGAAAACCAAGCTGAGCTGGGTGCTGGGAATCCAGCCGGCGGAAAGATCCGTTTGGGTGGTTTCACCCAGCCAGAACCTGACAGGCTTGTCTTCAATAGCGTTGGTAAAGTTGCTATAGAATTGGATTCCGCTAATGCTTCCTTCCAAGCCAATTTCGGAAGCCAGATACATGGTTTCGAAAATTGAGGATTTGTAATAGAAATCCAGAGGCATGCGTCCGGTGGAGCCACCTTCACCAATTGTTACCATCAATGTACCTTCAGGATAGACCATCACGTTCAGGTGAGCGGATTCGTTGTTGCTATCGATCTCGTCGCCAGCAAGCACCACTTTTCCATAGAGGTAGGTTTCTCCAGTTTCAGTTGGGGTCCAATCCAATGTAAATTCAAGGGTTTCAGCGGATTCAATACTGGTGCCATTGATGGAAGCAAGTTCCACGTCACCTTCTCGCATCAGCTTGACTTGATAGTTATTTTGAGTGGCGCTGCCGTTATTTTTGATGGTGATGGTATATGGATAAGCCATTCCCACGGAAGGAGTGATGGAACCTGTGATTGCAAGGCAACCGAGGTCGTTTTCAATGGTTTCGCCTGTGTAGAAGAATGTGGTTTTGGGGAATTGACCTGTGAGTGTTCCAGCGGGAGGAGCTGCTGGGTCATAGTTCGCTGAGTCGCTGGATGCGTTACGGGCGCGGTTATTACCCACAGTCTGACACTTGAAATAGTCGGAGGAGCTGTAGTAACTGGTATCCATCGGACGTTCCACCAACATCACCAAGTTGCCAGGTGTATGGCTGTAAGGAGTGGTAAGATTCACCAAGACTTCATTTTGGCCACTGGGGAAATCCATGTTGCCATCAAAAACCAAATTCAATGCAGTGGATGGAATATAGCCATCACTGAGATCTGGCAGGTTCGTGCTGCCCATCCAGATTTTGATGGGGGTGTTGACGATATTGCTGCTGAAGTTATTGTAGAATTGAACAGTGCTGATGGTGCCAGAAACAAAACCAAGTTCATCCGGGTAATAAATGGTTTCAAACAGAGAATTTTTCCAATAGAAATCCACGGGGAAGCGGGCATTTTGGTCTCCATCTCCGATGGTGACAGACATGAGACCTTCCGGCAACACGATAATGTTTAGAATCTGGCTTTGGTTATTGGTGTCAATTTCGTCTCCAGCCATAACCACTTCGGCATAGAGGCTGTATTCACCAGCAACGGTGGGAGTCCAGTTCAGTTCAACTTCCAATGTTTCAAGGGATTCGATGGCGGGTCCGGCAATTGAAACCAGCTCACCGCCGTCCACCTGCATCAGTTTGACCTGATAGCTGCTTTGGGTGGCACTGCCGTTATTTTTGATTTGAACCGTATAGGTCGCTTCTTCACCTGCCGTGATAACCGTTTCTCCGCTGATTCCCATGCAGGCGAGATCATTTGTGATGCTCTCTGATTGATAGATGAAGGACGTTTTGGGGAATTGTCCTGTGAGTGTGCCTGCGGGAGGATTTAAGGGGTCATATACAACGCTATCGCTGTATGCGTTGCGGGCACGGTTGTTGCCCACGGTCTGGCATTTGAAAAAGTCTGATGCACTATAATAGGCGCTATCCAGCGGCCTCAATGCCATCATCACCAGGTTTCCGGGGGTGTGGGTATAAGGCGAATCAAGCTCGATCAGGATGTCGTTCGCACCACTGGGGAGGTTTAAGGTTCCGTCGAAAACAAGGCTCAACTGGGAAGCAGGGATATAACCGCCGCTGAGGTCCGGTTGAGTGGTGCTGCCCAGCCAGATTTTGATGGGCGTATCTACAATGTTACTGTTGAATTGATTGTACAGTTTGATGGCTGTAATCGTGCCAGATACGAATCCCAGTTCGTCAGGATAGTAGAGGCATTCGTAGATGGAGCCTTTGTAGTAGAAATTCAGAGGCATGAGGGCATTTTGGTTGCCTTCGCCAACCGTAACAAAACCGTCCGGGTGCGTGGTGAAGCTCCACACTGGACAGTCGCTGGCATTTCCATATCCGTTGTAGGGAACCACCTGCCAGTAAATAGTGGTTTCATATCCAAAAGCAGTTGGATGCTGATAAGTTACGGCATTTTCCAGGTCTTCCGCATCCAGAATATTTGTCGGGGGATTGTCCGTACCCAGACTCAGACGGTATCCATCGGGCCAGACGTTGCCTGGTCCCCAGCTCAATGTGGGTTGCAAAGGTGCATAAGTGGCACCATTTGCAGGACCCGCCAAAACTGCCGGGTCGGGAGGAGTGGTGGTAGGCGTTACAAGTTGGATATTTGGACGATTGTAGCTTCTTGCTCCGTTTATACCGGCAGGAAATGTGTTGTCCTGATTTTTACTCACAGCCAAATAGTTTGGTGTGGTGCTGGTATAACGGAAAGTGGGATAACCGGTAATATATTCGCCATCCCAGTTCTCGAACAGAAATTCAATGTTTTGTGATCCATCCCAAGCGAAGGGAGAGCTGAAAACAATGTAATACCAGCCTCCGCCGTTGTAAGTTAGATCACCTTGAAAAAGAAGTTGAAAATCTTCAAAGTTTGGATGTTCCACATCCGCGGTGTCATACATCTCCATGGCGGTATGCCGGGCATAGACCCGCTGATCAACCATGGTGAAGTTGGCTGGGGTGTTGCCAACGTAGAAGCCGATACCGCTGAAACTGGCAGGTGTGCTTAGGCCAGCATCGTTGATCTCGGTTTGGTTGTAGATGGTTTTACTCCAACTGTAGTCCCATAATCCGTTAAATGGATAGGCGGAAGCTGTGGATGTGCCAGTGCCAATGGTGTAGGCATCGGCAAACACAAGGCTTGCTACGAGGAGGAGCAAAATTGCAACTGCTGCTTTTTTCATCATATCTCCTTTTCTTTTGTTTTTTCCAATAGCTACATAAAACAATTATGCATGATTTGTTCCATATTATTTTATATAAAACAAACACTATTGAATGCTCTATTCATGGAAAACCAAAAGAGAAAGCCGCCGTTTCTGTCAAGGAGATATTATTCTTTTCTAAATATACAAAAGGCGTCAGCGATGGCGGCGACCTACTCTCCCACACAGTTGCCCATGCAGTACCATCGGCGCGAGCGGGCTTAACTGCTGTGTTCGGGATGGGAACAGGTGTGGCCCCGCTGCTATGACCAC